>Ga0233424_10000592_pt1 | contig 42978 bp, 39 predicted proteins | sample Watercolumn_Towu_FD_181011 | JGI IMG/M metagenome (GOLD analysis project Ga0233424, IMG submission 181011) | Freshwater microbial communities from Lake Towuti, South Sulawesi, Indonesia - Watercolumn_Towuti2014_125_MG | ecosystem: Environmental > Aquatic > Freshwater > Lake | place: Indonesia...
TCGAGTTCGCGACGAAGTAGCACTGCGTCGCCGGGCGGTAGCGACTTTCAGTAGACCTCGTCAGTCGCCGAGGAACCACGCCGTCGTATTGGGCGGCACGGTCGCACCCTTGACCGCGTCGACGCGCAGGTCGCCTGAAGCGCACAACAACTCGCCGTGCACGACGGGCGTTTCGCGCGCACCCATGTTTGCCACGCACAAAACGCTGCGCTCTCCTGCCAACACGCGCCTGAACGCCACGACACCGTCGCCGCACAGCGCGTCGTGCCACTCGAGCGTGCCGTGCAGCATCGCGGCGTGACTGCGGCGCACTGCAGTTGCGCGTCGCACGCGCATGAGCGACGAGCACGCGTCGGCCGACTGTGCCTCGACCGACAATGCCGACCAGTGTTCGGGCTGCGGTAGCCACGGCTCGGCGGCAACGCCCGAGTCGCCGCCTTCCACACGGTCCGGGCCGAAACCGAAACCCGCGCCGGCACGCTTCCACGGCATCGGCACGCGGCAACCGTCGCGTCCGAGGTGCTCGCCCTTGGTGCGGTGAAAGTGCGGGTCTTCGCGCTCGGCGTCGTCCAAGTCGATGACTTCTTCGAGGCCAAGTTCTTGACCGTTGAAGAGATACGTGGTGCCAGGCAAGGCAAGAATCGTGTGCATCGCGGCGAGCGAGCGCACGCGGCCGAGTGCCACGTGCTCGGGTGACGCCACTTCGCGGTGTGCGACCTGTCCGCCGTAGCGGGTCGGGGCGCGGCGCACGTCGTGATTCTCGGTGACCCAGGTGGTGGAGGCGCCGACGAGCGCATCAGCGGCCATCGAGTCGGCGATGATGCGGCGCCATTTGTCGCCGTCCCACTCGGCGGTGAGCAGGTCGAAGTTGAACCCCGTGTGCAACTCGTCGGGTCGCAAGTAGCGGGCGCGCTTCTCAGGAGTATCGAGCCATGCCTCGGCGACGAACACGCGCGGCGGGTCGTATTCGTCGGCGATCTTGCGCCAGCGCCGGTACACGTCGTGCACGCCGGGTTGGTCGAAATACGGTCGTGCGTGCGGGTCGAGCAGCGCGGGGTCGTTGCGGTCGAGCACGTCCGGGTAGCCGGCCGCTTTGATCATCCCCTGCGCCACGTCGATGCGAATGCCGTCGACGCCGCGGTCGAACCAGAAGCGCAGCGTGTCGTCGAATTCGCGCACGATGTCGGGATGGTCCCAGTTGACGTCGGGTTGCCCCGAGTCGAAGAGGTGCAGGTACCACCAGCCCGTCGGCGCGCCGGTCTCGTCGGTGATGCGAGTCCACGCGATGCCGCCGAAGATGGACTGCCAGTTGTTGGGCGGCAGTTCGCCGTGCGCACCCTTGCCGCGCACGCAGTGGTACCGCTGCCAGGCCGGCGAGCCGGGCGGCGTGCGCAACGCCTCTTGAAAGAACCGGTGCCGGCTGCTCGAGTGGTTGGGCACCACGTCGAGGATCACGCGGATTCCACGGGCGTGGGCCTCGCGAATGAACTGCTCAGCGTCGGCGATGGTGCCAAAGAGCGGGTCGATGTCGCGGTAATCCGACACGTCGTAACCGCCGTCGCACTGCGGGCTCGGAAAGATGGGGCTGAACCACACGGCGTCGACGCCGAGGTCGCGCAGGTAGTCGAGCCGCGAGATCGCGCCGGGCAGGTCGCCCACGCCGTCGCCGTTGCCGTCGGCGAACGACTTCGGATAGATCTGATACACCACCGCTCGACGCCACCAGTCGTTGTTCGACACCACTCACCTACTTCGAGTTCGTGAAGGTCACGACGGTACTACGCAGCAGCGTTCCGTCGGCGAATCGCGACACGGCAACGACGCGCGCCGACGCACCGGGTGCGAGCGAATCGGGCGACACGAACCCGCGGTACTGCGCCGAGTCGTCGACGCTCAGTCGTCGCCAGCCCGAGCCGTCGTCAATCATGAACGACACCTCCTGCGGTGACTCCGAAGTCTCGGCGGAAATCAACCACAGATCGCTGAAGTCGTCCTCGGCAACGGCGACGACCGGTGAAAACTTCGCGAGTTCGTACCGCGTGGCGGCGCGCATGACCCCGGCCGACAATGCAGGAATCGTGAGCGACACGGTGCCGTCGGCTTCAGCAGTTGCCCGAGCAACCTCGCCCCACACGGGCTCAAAGGTGGTGTTCGGCGACGACGTGGGCACCTCGAGCGTCACGGGGTCGCGCGAATTGTTGGAGATGACGAGGAACTCGCGCCGATCGGCCAAGTCGAAGCGGCTGATCGCCATCGCACCCTGGTCGCGCTCGCGCGGCAGCGTGGCTCCGCGCCACAGTACGGGGTTCTCGCGGCGCAGGCGCGCGAGTTCGCGCAGATGTTCGCCGACCGGGTGCGCGGTCACGTCGAACGACGAAGCAGTACCGATCGGCTTGCTGCCGACGCGCTCTTGCGTCTGCCACGACGTGACCTGCGTGGCAAAAAGGTCTTGTCGGGCCTCCTTGTCGCCGCCGGTGCCCATGATGCCGTACTCGTCGCCGTAGTAGATGATCGGCGCGCCGCGCAACAGATACAGAAGGCTGTGCGCCAGGTTGACGCGCCGGAGCAGCTCCTCTCCTTCGGCACCCGACTGGGTCTTGATCACGGTGGCGGTGCGCCCGATGTCGTGGTTGCCGATGAACGTGCCGGGTGTCGGCGCACGGCCGTCGGCGGTGCGCGAATAGTCGTCGTCTTCGAGCCGAAGCATCACGGGCCCGCCGCCGACGAGGCCGCCGGCGTAGCGACCGAGCGCGTCATAGAGCGGGAAGTCGAGATGGTTGGGGATTCCCCACTCGCGTTCGTACACGCTCTGGGTGATGGGTTCGGTGATCCACGTCTCGCCGAAGATCTCGAAGCCGTCGACGCCCGACGACTTTGCTGCCGCGAGAATCTGGGGCACCCACCGCTCGTAGAACTTGCGGTCGACATGGCGCGCGGTGTCGACGCGGAATCCGTCGAACTTGAATCGCTCGATCCAACTGCCGAATACCTCGGCGAGGCCATCCACCACTTCGGGTTTCTCGGTGTACAAATCGTCAAGGCCCGAGAAGTCACCCTGCTCGATGCAGGCCTGGCTGCAGCCTCCCCAGTTGATGTCGCCACGGTTGTGGTAGTTCGCCGTGTCGTTCATCCACGCGGGCTTCTTTGTGTCGGCATCGACCGGCAGCACGAACGCCTCGTACGCGGGCTCGGGCTCTTCGACGAATCCGCTTCCACCGACGAGCAAGATCACGTCACCGGTGTGGTTGACCACCACGTCGAGATACACCTTCATGTCGAGCGAGTGCGCACAGTCGACGAACGCACGCAAATCGTCTTCGGTGCCAAAGCGGGGGTCGACGGTGGTGAAGTCGACGCCCCAATATCCGTGGTACGCCGCGCTGTCGCCCTGCACGGTGCGTTGTACGACGAGCGGCGTGATCCAGATGCCGTTGAAGCCGAGGTCGGCGAGGCGCTGCAAGCCCGTCTTGGGGTCGGTGCAGCCGCCCGTCAAGCCCCGCAGGTCGCCACCGTGAAAAAAGCCGATGTCCGTCGGGTCGAAGCCGGTGATTTTTCGCGGCCCCGTCACGAAGCCCGAGTCGTTTGATGTGTCACCGTTGGCGTAACGGTCGGTCATCACGAAATACACCACGCGCGAGGCAAAGTCGGAATAGACGATCGGCGCGGCGAGCGACTCGATCAACGCGGCCTCCTCGGGCGACCCGGCTGCGGGCCGTGCGCCCGGCGCGGTCGTCGAATCAGACTGCGATCTGGTGTCGGCTGCGTCACCGGCGCCATCGTCGGCCGTGTCGCTGGCTGCGCACGCCGACACGCCGACGAGCGACGCGACGATGGCGAGATGTCTAACGAAGCGCAGCACCGGAGTCGGCGTCAAAGAAGTGGAGGTTGGCGGGGTCGAGAGCGACGCTCACGTCAGTGTTGATCTTGAGCGGCATGCGCGGCGGGAAGAACGCGACGAGATTGGTGACAAAGCTGCTGGCGGTCTCGGTATGGAGGTCTTCGGGGCGTGTCGTGGTCGCCTGCGCCTGCTGCGCGTTCGCAGTGGCCGACACTAGCGTCGCGTCGATGTGCAGATATCCCATCTGCGACGATCCCAGCGCCTCGAGCAAACCGAGGCGACCCTTGATGGCTGGCCAGTCGCGTTTCAGTTCGGCGGCGTACACGTCTTCGGCTCGCACGCCGAGCACCACTTCTCGTCCGGCATATTCCGCGAGACGCGGATACCTCCACGCGCGGTCTTTGGGCAGCGGAATCTTCGTGCCAGCCAGCTCGACGGCCACGTAGTCGCCGTCGCGCACGAGTCGCGCGCGGAAGAGATTCATCGGCGGCGTGCCGATGAAGCCGGCGACGAACAGATTGTCGGGCATGTCGTAGAGCACCTGGGGCTCGGCGACCTGTTGCAGCACGCCCATGCTCATCACTGCGACGCGGTCGCCCATCGTCATCGCCTCCACTTGGTCGTGCGTGACGTAGATGGTGGTGGTGCCGAGTTGCTTCTGCAGGTTGGCGATTTCGGCGCGCATCTGCACGCGCAACTTGGCATCAAGGTTGGAGAGCGGCTCGTCCATCAGGAACACCTTCGGCTGTCGCACGATGGCGCGGCCCATCGCGACGCGCTGGCGCTGGCCGCCCGAGAGTTCTTTGGGCCGACGGTTGAGATACGGCTCGAGGTCGAGCAGCTTGGCCGCCCACTCCACCTGGCTCGCGATCTTCTCCTTGGGTTCTTTGCGCAGCCGCAGACCGAACGCGATGTTGTCGGCAACGGAGAGGTGCGGGTACAGCGCGTAGTTCTGGAACACCATCGCGATGTCGCGGTCTTTGGAGGTGAGATTGTTCACCACGTTGCCGCCGATCGACACCTCGCCGGCCGAGATCGCCTCGAGCCCTGCGACCATCCGCAGCGCGGTGGTCTTGCCGCAACCCGACGGCCCGACCAAGACGAGGAACTCGCCGTCGTGCACGTCGAGCGTGAGGTCCGACACCGCCTTCACTCCGTTGTCGAACACCTTGTCGACGTTCCTGAATCTCACTTCAGCCATGTGCTGCCTCCGTTGTGCGTGATGGTGTGCGAACTTGCGCCGCGCCGTCGAGCCGCCATGCATGGAATGCGGGGCCGCTCGCGGGCAGCACCACTTTGCCGTCGAGCACCGTCGGGTCGGCGCCCAAGAGCGTCGACATGCGTTCGCATCCGAGATCTTCGGTAGCAATCTGCACGGGTGCGTGCACCGCGCGCGCGGCGAGGCACAAGATGCGGTCGTCTTTCGTCTCGCGCAGATACACGACGACGTCGGGTGCGACGTGCAACCAACGCAGCGACCCGGTCGCCAGCGCATCGCTGGCGCGGCGCAGCGCGATGCAGCGCGCGTACCAGTCAAAGAGATCGCCGTCCCACTCCGACTCGCGACCCCAGGGCATCGGCCGGCGCGAATCTTCGCCGCAGGTGGTGCCGCCGAGGGCGATCTCGTCGCCCATCCACACCATCGGCACCCCGGGCATCGTCATCTGCAGGCCCACGCCCACTTTCGTGCGCGCGCGGTCGCCGGTCAGCACGTGGAAGCGCGGCGTGTCGTGGCTGTCGAGGATCAGCCACGAGCGCAGCACGGCGTCGTACGGCACGCCCGCGGTGAACGCGCGCATCGCATCGACCATCGCCACCCCGTCGCGCCGCGGCACGCCGAATGCCGAGCCGAGGAACGAGCGCGGGAATCCTTCGGGCATCTCGGCGGCGCGCAACCACGCCCACACCGGTCGCGTGAAGGCGGAGTACGCCATGACGCCGTGCCATCCGCCGCGAGCGAGATCGATGCGGGCGTCTTGGAAGTGCTCGCCGACCACGTACGAATCGGGCTTCACCTCGGCGCACGTCGCGACGAACTCGCGCGACACCTCGTGCGACACGTCGTGCGCGGCGCGGCGCGCCATCATGTTCGCCACGTCGATGCGCCAGCCGTCGAGCCCGTTGTCGCCGCGCAGCCACCGCCGCGCGATGGAGTCGCGACGGCAGTACACCACGTCGCGCAGCGCGCGGCTGGCGAAGTTCAGCTTGATGAGCGAGCTCACCCCCAGCCATGTGGCGGGTTGCAGCGCGCCAGTGGCATCGGGTTCGAAGTAGAAGTACGAGCGTTCGACTGCTTCGGGCGACGACGTCGCAGTCTGGTACCACGAGTGGGTGACCCCGCAGTGATTGAGCGTGAGGTCGCCCATCACGCGCATGTTCCAGGCGTGTGCCTGCTTGCTGAGGGCCTCCAAGCCGCCGTAGCCCCCGAGCAGCGGGTCGACTTCGTCGAAGGTGGCCGCGTCGTAGCGGTGCGCGCTGCGGGCGGTGAAGAATGGGGTGAGGTACACCACGTCGGCACCCAGTCGCGCGACGTGGTCGAGATGCTCGGCAGCCCCGTAGAAATCGCCGCCGAACAGTTCGCTGCTCCAGTCGGGGCCTTGCGGCAAGTCCGACCACGAGCGGCGGCGCGCCCATTCGGGCGTGGCGACATCGAGGTCGCTCGTCGCGAAGCGGTCGGGGAAGATTTGGTACACCACCGACTTGGTCGGCCATTGCGGATACTCCGCGTCGACGCGCAGCACGAAGTCGTCGGAGTCGGGTGTGTCGTGGCGGTGCAGCCCGGTCGCATTGAGCCACGAGTCGGGGTTGCCGTTCGACGAAAGCAAGAACCGGTACGACACCAGAGGGTTGGTGAGCGGCACGTCAAAGGCCCACCACGCCGCCGCAGCGTCGTCGCCTTCGCGCGACATCTCCGTGCATGCCTGCTCGCCGTCGTGGGTGTAGCGAACAGCCACATCGTCGACGCCCGCGCGGTGCGGCACCCGCAGGCGCACCCGCGCGCGGCCACCGAGGCGCCAGTCGGTGCGCTCGACGTAAAGCGAAGAACCATCGTGGTGCGGTGCGTACAGCATCATCCCTTCACCGACCCCTGCGTCAGACCCGAGATGATGTACTTCTGCACGAAGACGAACCCGATGATCGCGGGAATCTGCGCGATCAACACCCCCGCGGCGAACGAGCCCCAGTTCTCCTCGAAGTTCGTGCTCACGAAGGCTTGCAGGCCCAGCGGAAGCGTGAAGTTGTCGACGGTCTCGAGCAGCACGCTCGCGGTGATGAACTCGTTCAACGTGCCGACGAACGAGAACATTGCCACCACCGACAAGACCGGCACGGCGAGCGGCAGGATGACTCCCCAGAAAATCTGCGCCGGCGTGGCGCCGTCGACGCGGGCCGATTCGTCGAGCTCGGAAGGTATCGAGTCAAAGAAGCCCTTCATCAACCACAGGTTCACGCTCATCGCGCCCGAGAGATACACCACGAGAAGTGCGGTCAATTTGTTGAGCCCGAGCGCGGGCACCACTTCGCCGGTGCGCAACACGATGATGTAAATCGCGACGAGGTTCAAGAGACCGGGGAACATCTGGATGAGCAGCAGGAACAACATCCCCATGCGCCGACCGCGGAAGCGGAAGCGCGAGAAGGCGTAGGCGGCGAGGGCGCCGATGAACACGGTGAAGAACGCGTTCAGCACCGCGATGATCACCGATGCGCGGAACCACCGCACGAAGAACACCTCTGCTCCGCCCTCCTTCTGCACGAACAGGCCTTTGAAGTTCTCGAACGTGAACGACCGCGGGATGAGGCTCGAGCCCGACAGCGTCTGGTCGCCGTTGAAGGCGGCCGTCACCACATAGAGCGGCGGAAAGACGGCGAAGCAGATCACCACCCAAATCACGAGATGGCGCCACCAGTGGTCGCCGCGGCGCTGCGTCGGGTCGCTCACTTCATGTTCTCCAGCGCCTTCGAGCGCGTAAAGCCGCTCGCCGACATTGCCGCGACGATGAAGAAGATGTAGATGGATATCGCGCTCGCCAACCCGTAGTCCTGGCCCTTGCCGCTCTCGAAGGCGAGTTTGTAGGTGTACGAAATGAGGATGTCGGTGGCGCCGGCGACGCCCTGGTCGTCGACGGTCGGCCCGCCGCCGGTGAGCAGGTACACGTTGTTGAAGTTGTTGAAGTTGTACGCGAACGATGCGATGAGCAGCGGCGTGACCACCGCGAGCAACAACGGCAGCGTCACTTTGTTGAACACCTGCCAGCGGCCCGCACCGTCGACGCGGGCCGCCTCGACCAGTTCGGTCGGGATCGACTGCAAGGCACCCATGCACACGAGCATGAAGTACGGTGTCGTCAACCATACCGACACGAGGATCACCGATATTCGCGCCCACCACGGATCAAACAGCCACGGCGGGTCGAACGGAATGAGTTTGTTGATGAGACCGTAGTCCTCGTTGAGCAGGCCCTTGAAGACGAGCAGCGAGAGAAAACCTGGAACTGCGTAGGGAACCACGAGCATCGAGCGATAGAAACGCTTCATCCGCAACTTCGGCTTGTCGAGCACCTTGGCGATGAACAACCCGATGGCGAACGAGATCAGCACCGTCGATGCGGCGAAGATGACGGTCCACACGAACGCGCGCAGGAACGGTTGCCGCACCATCGGATTGGTGACGACCGCGGTGAAGTTCTCGAACCCGATGTACTCGCGCCAGCCGACGACGAGCTGCTCCCCTTGCGAGTTCTCGAATGCGCCGCGGCCGTTGTCGGCGAACGAGTCACCGGTGTCGGTCGCCACTAGCACGTCGCGGGCGGCGTCGTACTCGAATCCGGGAGCCGAGTCGTAGGCGCCCGAGACTCCTTCGGCGCGAATCTCGCCGCCGCCTTCGAGCGGCACGACGAACGCAGCGAGTTCGGCGTCGATGGCAAAGAGCTCCTCGCCTTCGATGGCGGTGAATCCGGACGGTGGCACGGTGTAACCGAAGTCGTCCACCCCGACGCTCGTCGGATCGATCTCTTGCAAGCCCGACGCGCGCCCGAGATAGGCCTCGCCGGTGGTGTCGTCGACCAACACGAGCACCAACTCCCCTGACTCGTCGCGGGTCGGCACCATCTTGAAGAACCGTTCGCCTTGCACCACGTTCTGCGCGATGTTGGTGTCAACGGCCTCGGCCTTGGTGAGCACGTGGCCCGTCGCATACTTTTGGAACGCAGTGTTGATGGTGAAAAAAATCGGCACGATCAGGTAGGCAATCAGCAGCACGCTGCCGGGCACGATGAACTTGGCCGGCAGCATCCGATTCGGGACCAGGTACACGAAGTCGATCAAGGCGAGCACGGTCAGCGTGGCAAGCGCCCACACTGCGCGGTCTTGCGTGAACATCACGATGATCGCCCAGCTCGTCACGCCGTTGAGCACGCACAGCAACGCGACTTTCACGATGAGGCCGCCAATGCCCGAGAACAGCGAGAGGAGCCACGCCAAGAACGACGGGCGATACTTCGCGGTGTGAGTGGCGGTCAAGCGATTCCCCTAAAGCATTTACTCTCGCATGCGCAAACGGGGCGGGGGTCTCAACGACCCCCGCCCCGCTTATTGCGAGTATCGAATTCGTCAGCCGATCTTGGCGACGATGTTCTTCCCAGCGGTGCGGAACGCGGCTTTCGCCGGTGTCGCATCTGCGCCCTTGAACACGTTCGTCCACGCGGTGCCGAGGTCGCCCCACACCGAGCTCATCTCGGGGATGTTCGGCATCGGAACGCCGCCCTTGCCCGCAGCAGCGAATTCCTTCAGGAGTCGGTCGTCGATCTTGGCGGCCGAGTCGGTGTTGGCGGGTGCGCGACCGTTCTCCGAAGAGAGTTGGGTCTGTGCGCCCTCCGACAGCATGTAGTTGCCGACGAGATCGCGCGCCTGGCTCTCCACGCCGTGGCTCTTGGCGAACTTGGTCACCATGAAGCCCTGCACGCCGAGGAACGGCACCGAGTCACACTTGTTCTTCGGCATCTGCACGATCTTGATCTTGAGACCGCTCTTTTCGAGCGTGTCCTTCTCCCACGGACCGGTCACCCAGAAGGCGGCCTTGCCGGCGAGGAAGGCGTTCTTCGCCACGCCGTAGTCGACCTTCGAAGAGAGCAGGCCCGACTTGTTCCACTTGTCGATGTCGCCTGCGTTGGCGAGCAGCTTCGCGTTGCCGACGCCCACGTCGCTCGGGTCGAGGTTGCCTTTGGCATCCTTGCCGAACACGTAGCCGCAGAGGCCCGAGAACAACGGATAGTTGTGGTACGCGTCGCCACCAGGAATGACGAGGCCGAAGTTGCCCGCGGCCTTCTTCTGGAATGCGAGCGCCTGGCTCTCCATGTCGGCGAACGAGGTGGGAACCGTGGCGACCTTGGTGTTCACCACGAGGCCGACGTTCTCCAGCGCGACCGGCGCGCCGTAGACGACCTTGTTGCCCTTGGCGTTGGCGTACGAGAACGCGTCAAGCGCGTACGACGGAATCTTGGCGGAAGCCGACTTCGAGACGGTCAACGGGATGACCGAACCGTTCGCGGCCAGCTCGCCGACCCAGTCGTGCGCACCGACGATGACGTCGGGTGCAGTCGCCAAGTCGACGGTCTTCAAGTCGTCGCGGATCTTGCCGAAGTCTTTCTGCACGACGGTGACCGTCACGCCAGCCTTCTTGCCCCACACGCCGGCGACCTTCTCGACGGACGCCTTGCGGTCGGCGTCGGCCCAGATGCGCAGCGTTGCTGCGGCACCCGAAGTGGTCGGCATCGACAGCGCGGCGAGCGCCGCGACGGTGAGCCCCGCGACGAGCTTTGCTACTTGCTTTTTCATTGAGTGTTTCTCCCTTTTTCGAACCGCCATTCGGTTCGAGCCGCTCATATGGTAACAGCAGGTGACGCTCGTCATACGATGAAGCGAACAAAAAATTTCGAGCGGGCCGAGAGCCTCGCTCAGCCGATCGGCCAACCCGCCCGCGCCCGGCTCAGACGCGCGAGCGATCCGCCCGCGCCCGGCTCAGACGCGCGGGTGGTGGCAGGCGACGAACTGGCCGGGCGACACCTCGCGCAACTGCGGTTCTTCGGCGGCACACTGCTCGGTCGCCGCTGGGCAGCGCGTGCGAAACCGGCAACCCGAGGGCGGGTTGGTGGGCGACGGCGGCTCGCCCTGCACCACGGCCCGCCGCCGCCCGAGCGTCGGGTCGGGAATCGGCACCGCCGACACCAGCGCATGGGTGTAATGGTGCGCGGGCGACGAAGTGAGTCGCTGCGGCGTGGAGACCTCGCACACCTTCCCCAGATACATCACGCACACCCGGTCGCTGATCGCGCGCACGACGGCGAGGTCGTGCGAGATGAAAAGCAGCGAAAGCCCGTATCGCTGCTTCATGTCCTGGATGATGTTGAGGATTTGCGCCTGGATGCTCACGTCGAGCGACGACACCGGCTCGTCGCACACGAGAATCTGAGGCTCGATTGACAACGCCCGGGCGATGCTGATGCGCTGGCATTGTCCGCCGGAGAACTCCGTCGGCTTGCGGTCAGCGACCACGCCGGGGTCGAGCTTCACCGAACGCAGCAGATCGTCGACCTTGTCGCGACGCTCGGCGTCGGTGCCGCGCCCCCACACCTTGAGGGGCTGCTCGACAAGTTCGCGCACGCGCAGGTGCGGGTCGAGCGACGAGATGGAGTCTTGGAAGATCATCTGGATGTTGGGCCGCGCGCAGCGCAGTGCCTCACCGCTGAGCGACGCAAGGTCGGTGCCGTTCAAGAACACCCGCCCGGACACGCTCGGAATGAGCCGCATGATGCCCTTGGCCAGCGTCGACTTGCCGCAGCCCGACTCGCCGACCACCGCGACCGTCTCGCCGGCGACGACGTCGAGCGACACGTCGGACACCGCCCGCACCTTCCCGGCGCGCGTCGGGTACTCCACCACGAGGTTCTCCACGCGCAATATCGCCTGGCCGACCGGCCGCAGATGGGCGGTGCTCATCGGCGACCGCCCAGCGGGAAGAAACATCGGTACGCGTGGCCATCGCCGTCGTCGACGAGCTCGGGGTGCTCGTTGCGGCACTTGTCTTGTGCGAAATTACAGCGCGGTGCAAAGAAACAGCCGGTCGTCTCCGACACCGGGTCGGGTGGCGCGCCGTCGATGGCCTGCATGCGGTCGCCTGGTGCTCCGTCAAGCCGGGGAATCGAGTTGAGCAACGCCTGCGTGTAGGGCATCTTTGTGTTTGCGAACAGATCCTTGGTGGCCGCCGTCTCGACCACCTCGCCCGCGTACAAGACCGCGATGCGATCGCTGTGCCCGGCGACGATGCCGAGGTCGTGCGTGACGATCACCATCCCCATGCCCAGCGTCTCGCGCAGGTCGCTCAGCAGTTCGAGCACCTGGGCCTGCACCGTCACGTCGAGCGCCGTTGTGGGCTCGTCGGCGAGCAGCACCTTGGGCTCGCAGGCGATCGCCATCGCGATCATCACTCGTTGGCGCATGCCACCCGACAGCTGCAACGGGTACTTGCGCACCAGGAGCTCGGGCTCGGGCATCCGCACGAGACGCAACAGCTCGACCACCCGGGCCATCGCCGCTTCCTTCTTCATGCCCTTGCGCTTCACGAGCGCCTCGGCGAACTGCGAGCCGATACGGCGGACCGGATTCAGCGCGGTCATCGGGTCTTGGAACACCATCGCGATCTCGGTGCCCCAAAATTGTCTCACTTGTTTCGGCGCCATCGTGAGCAGTTCCACATCGCCGAGTCGCACGCTGCCGGTTCGCGTCACTTTCTTGCCGCGCAAGAGACCCATCGCCGCCCGCCACATCACCGTCTTGCCCGAGCCCGATTCTCCGACGATGCCGAGGCACTCGCCCGCCCGCACGGTGAGCGTCACTCCGCGCACGGCGTTCAACTTGCCGCGGCGCGTCGCGAACTGCACCTTCAGGTCCTCGAGTCGGAACACCTCGGTCATAGGCGCGACTCGCGGTCGTCGATCTTCGTACGGAAGTAGTCGGCGAAGTAGTTGAGCGCCATGACGGTCAGCGCGATGACCGCGGCGGGTACGAGCGTCGGGTACGGGCCGATCGTGAAGTTGCTCTGGTTCTTGGCCAGCATCGAACCCCAGCTCGCACCGGGCGTCGCGCCCGCACCGAGAATCGCGAGGCCGCCCTCGATCACGATGACGATGCCCGCCGCCAGGAAGCCGATGCTCATCATCGTCGGCAGCACGTTCGGCACGATGTGGGTCCAGAGAATCGCCCGCTTCTTCATCCCGATCGACTCGGCGACCATCACGAAGTCGCGGCCGGCCCACGACAACGCCGAACCGCGCGCCAGCAACCCGAGCACCGGGACGATGACGAGCGTCAACGAGATGATCAGCACCAACTCGCGGGGAATTCCCGACGACGAACCGTCGACCGCGGGTGTCGCGAGCACCGCGACCATCACGAGCGTGAGCACGATCGTCGGAATCGACAGCGACACGTTGAAGTAGGTGGTGATGACTCCATCGACCCAACCGCGGCGGTATGCGGCGAGCACACCGAGCAGTCCGCCGATGACACCGCCGGCCAGCACCGCGGTAAAGGAGATGCCGAGCGACACGCGCGCGCCGTGCACGAGCCCGGAGAGGATGTCGGCGCCGTCGGGGTCGGTGCCGAGCAAGTGCCCCTCGGTGAACGCCGGCGAGCTCTGGAAGTCGTAGTCATAGTCATTCCACGCCGGCAGCGGCAGGAAATCGCCGAAGAGCGCGGCCGCCAGGCACAACCCGAGCCAGGCCGTCGCGAGGTACACCCCGAGCGGAGCGCGGCGCTTCTCAGACACTCGCGGTGCGCACTCGCGGGTCGACGATCGCATAGAGCACGTTCACGATGAGGTTGAACACGATGAAGGCGACGGCGATCAAGGCGACGAGCGACTGAATCGCGAGGTACTGGCGCGTGGCGATCGCGGTGTTGAGCAGCATTCCGAAGCCGTTCAGTGCGAAGATGATCTCGATCACCACGGCCCCGCCGATCAAACCGCCCATCTGCAGCGCGGCAGAAGTCATGAGCGTGGTGCTCGACGGGCGCAGCACGTGTCGCCACAGAATCCATGCGTCGGAGAGACCCTTCGACGACGCCATCGTCACGAAGTCCTCGCGCAGCGTGGCAATCGTGTCGACTCGCAAGAGACGACTGAAGCCGGCGATGAGACCGATGGAAAGGCTGACGACCGGGAGGATCATCGACTTGAAATGCTCGCTCGGGCTCTCGGCGAACGAGACGTAACCCAGCACGGGAAGCAGGTTCAGTTTCAGACCGAAGACGAACACGAGGCTGAGGCCGAGCGCAAAGCTCGGGATTGACGAGAGTGCGAACGTCGCGTTGCTGATCACGCGGTCGACCCGCGAGTCGGCGCGATACCCGAGGAAGATGCCCAGCGGCAAGGCGAATGCCAGCGAGAACACCATCGTGTAGAGCATGAGGAGGAGACTGCGCGGCAAGGCGAGAGCGAGCATCTGGCTGATCGGCACACCGCCGCCGTCTCCCGTGGACGCATACCACTGGCCGAAGTCGCCGCGCACGAATTCGCCGAGCCAGCGGAAGTAATACTCGACCACGTTCAAGTTGAGCCCGAGTTCCTCGCGCAGTTGGTTGCGACCTTCGTCGGTGGCGAACGGCATGAGCGTGTCGACGGGGTCGCCCGGCAAGAGCCGCACGAGCACGGTGATCATGAACGTCGAGAGCAGCAGCACGGTCACCGCGCGCGCCACGATGGTGAGTGCAGCGAGCGCCTTCATGACCTACACACTCTCACGCGCGACGAAGAGGCACCATCAACGAGCCGACATCCTCCGGGGCGGGCGGCACGTCGCGGTGCTCGCCCACCCCGGGTCAGTGAGATGTCAGCCCGAGACGGTGATCGTCGCGAAGTCGAATCGCGCGTCGATGGGTCGGCGCTTGCCGTTCGACGGCAGGAGCCCTTCGCTGAACACCAGTCCCTCGCGGGAGCCCAAGAAGGCTCCCTCGTTGAAGGCCGGAATCCAGTACGCATCCCCGTGCAGCACGCCGACGCACTCCTGGTACTTCGCCCTGGAGTTCGTCTCGACTGCCGTCTGGAAGCAGGCGGCAAGACCCGGGTTCGTGAACCTGAATCCTGAGAGTTCGAGGTTGGTCTTGCGCGAGAACAAGTCGGCGAACGACGAGCTGTAGCCGAACACGACGTTGAAGTTCGACACCTGCTGCTGCAAGGCGAACCCGCGCAGGATGTACGCGGTTGCGGTCACCGGCGGCATCAGCGAACACGTCGCCCCGGCCTTGATCATCATGTTGCAGATCGCCTGGTTGTACTTGATCGACTCTTGGCTCTCGGTGGTCGGAAGCACCACGGACAGTTGCTTGCCGGTCTCGGTCTTGTAGGCCGCCACGTATTCCTTGGCCTTCGCCAGGTCGGACTTCACGCATTGCTTCTTGCCGCCGCCCGAGAGGTTGTACGGGTGGTAGGTGGCCCCGAAGCAGTACGCGGCTTCGGCGTTGCCTTTCGCCACCACTTTGGCGAGTGCCTCACGGTCGAGCGCGTACGAGAAGGCGAGCCGGGCGTTCTTGCTGTTGAACGGTGCCGCCGTCGAGTTCATGTGGAACGACCACGTGACGTCACGCGGGCCCTCGAAGAGCACGATGCCTTTATCTTTCTTCATCTGATTGAGCAACGGGCCTGCCGTAGAACCGAACGTCGCCAAGTCGGCCTGGCCCTTCAAAAGGGCGTTGCGTCGCTGCGCACCATCGATGACGGTGAGGAAGGTGAGCGTCTTGGCCTTCGGCAGGGACTTGCCGTCGGAGTCCTTGCGCCAGTAGTTCGGGTTGGCGACGAGCACCGTCTTGAACTGGTCGGTGCCCTTGCTCTGAATCATGAACGGTCCGGTGCCGGCGCCGGCCGTTTGTCCGCAGGCCTTCGTCGACAGCGTCTTGGTCGACCACAGGGTTGAACGACCGCCCCAGATCTCCCTGAACAGCGGACGCGGTGCGGGCAAGTTGAACTGCACCTGGTACTTGCCGACGGCTTGCACCTTCGCGGCGTACTGCGCGAGCGAGGTGACTCCGCCGAGAGCGTCTTGCCAGGCGATGGCCGGCAGCGACGCTGGAATCAGAGGGTTGAGCCCGAGGTTGCCCGCCACATTCGCCAGCACCGTCGCCGAAGTGAGTTCTTCACCGTCGTGGAAAAAGATGCCCTCGCGCAGCGTGAACTTCCACGTCTTGAAGTCGGCGGAATTCTCCACCTTCGACGCGAGATACGGCACGGTCTTGCCCTTGTCGTTGACGGTCATGAGCGTCTCGGTCACCTGGTTCTTGGCGAGAATCTGCTCACCGCCCGGCGAGTCCTGCAGGCACCATCCCGAGTCTTTCTCGGAGATGGCGATGACGAGATTGTTCGCCTTTGACGCCGCATTCGTGGGGGCGATCGACCCAAGCGAGACGACCATCGTCAACGCCGCTGCGAAAGCCGCCTGTTTGCGCACCCGCTTCTGTGTGGTTCTCATGACTGACCCCTCCCTGTGACACGACGAGACTGTCGTATCACAAGTGACACTAGCCACACTGCCCGCATGCGCACAAACCGAGCCGGCGACGCGTCCACGCCCGAACTATCCGCGCGGGCAACCCGCCCGCGCCCATCTCAAGCGTTCGGGCAACCCGCCCGCGGCAGTGTCAGCCGCGCGGGTGGTGGCAGGCCACGAACTGGCCGGGCGACACCTCGCGCAACTGCGGTTCTTCGGCGGCGCACTGCTCGGTCGCCGCCGGGCAGCGCGTGCGGAACCGACAGCCCGAGGGCGGCGCCACCGGCGAGGGCGGCTCGCCCTGCAGCGGAACGGTCGTCTTCTTGCGCGTCGGGTCGGGAATCGGCACCGAACTGATGAGCGCACTGGTGTAGTGGTGCGCCGGGCGCGTGTAGATCGCGTCGGGCGAACCGACCTCACAAATTTTGCCGAGGTACATCACCATGATGCGGTTGCTCACGGCCTTCACCACGGCGAGGTCGTGGCTGATGAAGATCATCGTGAGGCCGTAACGATCCTTCATGTCTTGCAAAAGGTTGAGGATCTGCGCCTGGATGCTCACGTCGAGCGAGCTCACCGGCTCGTCGCAGATCAGCATGCGCGGCTCGAGCGCGAGGCTGCGGGCGATGCTGATCCGCTGGCATTGTCCGCCGGAGAACTCGTACGAGCGACGGTCAAGGACGAGGTTCGGGTCGAGGCCCACGTTGTTCAGCAACTCGTTGATCTTCGCGGCGCGCTCGGTCTCGTCGCCGCGCTGCCAGATCGACAAAGGCTCTTCGATGAGGTCACGCACCGGCATGCGCGGGTCGAGCGACGAGATGGGGTCTTGGAACACCATCTGTATCGCGGTGCGCGCCGAGCGCAACTGCTCTCTGGGCAACTTCGTGAGGTTCGTGCCCTCAAAGATCACGTCGCCTGAGTTCGGCGGCGGCAACTGCAGCACCGCCTTGCCGAGCGTGGTCTTGCCGCAACCCGACTCGCCCACGACGGCCAGCGTCTCGCCGCGGCAGACGTCGAAACTGATCTTCGACACCGCTTTCACCACTCGTCCGCCGCCCACCTTGAATTCGACCACGAGGTCGCGCACCTCGAGCACGACGCCATCGTCGTTGCGCATGTGCGCCACGCCCGAGCCAGCCATCACTGCTTCCTCGCGATGGTGTGGCCGAGCGGAAACCAGCAGCGGTACAGGTGCCCGTTGCCGGCGTCGACGAGCGGCGGGTGCTCGTCGTGGCACTTCTGCAGGGCGTAGGAGCAGCGCGTGACGAAACCGCAACCTGTCGGGCGGTCGACGGGGCTGGGCAAACGACCCTCGATCGCCTTCAGGCGCGCACCACTCTTCATCTCGATGTTCGGGATCGAGTTGAGCAGCGCCTCGGTGTAGGGCATTTTCATGTTGGCGAACAGTTCGATGGTGGGCGCTTGTTCGACGATCTCGCCGGCGTACATCACCGCGACGAAGTCGGTGTGGTTGGCGACGACCCCGAGGTCGTGGGTGACGAGCACCATCGACATCTTGAGGTCGCGCCGCAGGTCGGAGAGCAGCTGCAGGATTTGCGCCTGCACCGTGACGTCGAGCGCCGTGGTCGGCTCGTCGGCGAACAACAACTTGGGGTTGCACGAGATGGCGATGGCGATCATCACGCGCTGGCGCATGCCTCCCGACAACTGGTACGGAAATTTTCGCAGCATCGCCTCGGGGTCGGGAATGCGCACGAGCGAGAGCAGCTCGGCGCTGCGCGCCCGCGCGGCTTTCCCGTCCATGCGGAGGCGCACCCGCAGGCTCTCGGAAATCTGGGTGCCGATGCGGCGCACGGGGTTGAGGGCGGTCATCGGGTCTTGGAAGATCATCGCCATGCCGGTGCCGAACTCGTTGCGCACCTGGTCGCGCGTCATCGCCGTGAGTTCCTTGCCGTCGAACACGACCTTGCCCTCGCGCTGCACGTTCGAGCCCGACAAGAGACCCATCGATGCGCGACACAGAACGGTCTTGCCCGAGCCGGACTCGCCGACCACGCCGACACTCATGCCCGCCGGAATATCGAGGCTCGCACCGCGAACGGCTTCGAGCGAGCCGAACGGCGTCGCGAACTTCACGTGCAGGTCTTCGATCGACATCATCGTGGTCACAGGCGGCCCTCGCGTCCGTCGAGTTTTCCGCGCAACACGTCGCCAACATGGTTGGTGCTGATCACGGTGAAGGCGAGCGCGATGATCGGAATGTAGAGCGCGTGCGGGTTGTACTCGAGGTCGTTGCGGCCGCGGGCAATCATGCCGCCCCACGAAGCGCCGTCGGGGATGCCGACTCCGAGCAGCGACAACGATGCCTCGGCGATGATCACCACGCCGACCGCGAGAAAGCCGACCGCGATGAGCGCCGGCAGCACGTTCGGAATGATGTGACGAGCGATGATGTCGCGGTCGCGCATGCCCATTGATCGAGCCGCCACCACGAACTCCCGACCCGACCAGGCGAGCGTCGCTGCGCGGGCGATGCGCCCGAGAATCGGGATGATTATCACGGTCAAGGAGACGATCAGCGTCACGAGCCGCCGCCAGGCGGGTACCGGCTGGTTGATGTCGACGTTGGTGGCGAGCACCGCAACGAGCGCGAGCGCGAGCACCAAGTTGGGCACCGACAACACCACGTTGAACGCGCTGTTGACGAACGAGTCGTATCGTCCCCGGTAGTACGCGGCAGTGATGCCGAGGGCACTGCCGATCGCGCCGCCCAGTCCCACGCTCACCACCGCGATGAACACCGAGAGTCGAGCGCCGTTGATGATGCCCGAAAAGATGTCGTAGCCGTTCGAGTCGACGCCGAACCAATGGCCGGGCGTGAACGGCGGCGAGTCGATGAAGTCGCCGTGGATCACTTGGTATCCGTCGACGGGCAAGAACGAGCCGAACACGGCCAGGAACACTGCGAAACCGAGCCAGCCGAAAGCGAACCAGGTCGGAATCGTGTATTTACTACGCATTCACGCGCCTGTCTCGCGTGCGCGGGTCGACGAACCCGGCCGCCACGTCGATGATCAAGTTGAACAACACGTAGAACATCGAGATGAGCCCGACGATCGACTGCAGGGCGATGTATTGCCGACCGCTGATCGCCGCGAACACCTCGAAGCCGACGCCGTAGGTGGCGAAAATCGTCTCCACGACGATCGCGCCGCCGATGAGACCGCCCATGTTCAGTGCGGCCGAGGTGAAGAGCGTGATGCTCGACGGGCGGAACGCGTGCCGCCAGAGGATGAGGCGGTCGGACAAGCCCTTTGACGCCGCCATGGTGATGTAGTCCTCGCGCAGCGTCGCGATCATGTCGGCACGCAGCAGTCGCGTGTAGGCCGCGATCAAACCGACGCTCAGGCTCACCACCGGCATGATCATGTGCTTGAAGTGCTCCCAGATGCCCGCCGAGAACGGCTGGTAGTCGAGCGTCGGAAGCCACTGCAAGCGCACCCCGACTACCAGCACGAGCACGAGGGCGATCGCAAAATTCGGGATTGACGACATCGCAAAGAGCGTGTTGCTGATCACTTTGTCGGCACGCCGCCCGACGCGGTACGCCGACCAGATTCCCAGCGGAATCGCGATCGAAAGAGCAAGGACTTGCGTGTAAATCATGAGCAGCATCGAACGCGGAAAGGCGACGGCCAACCGCGACGAGACCGCTTCTCTGCCTCCCGAGTAGAAGATGTCGCCGAAGTCGCCGCGCACGAACTCGCCCAGCCACTTCAGGTAGTAGCCGATCGGTCCGCGGTCGAGGCCGATCTCCTTGGTCAACAACGCGCGCTCCTCTGGCGAACCCACGGGCAGCAGGATCTCGGCCGGCGACACGGGGAGCAGTTGCACCAGCAGCGAGCACCCGAAGGTCACGAAGAACACGGTGATGAGCAGCTGCGCGAGTCGCTGCAGCCAGAACGTCGCACGCATCTCATCCCCTCCTTGTGACGTTGCGACGCTAGGCGACCAAGCGGCTCGACGCCAAGACGTCGCCCCGAAACGCGACGCGGGTGGCGGGGCTTGCGCCCCGCCACCCGCGCAACGCGAGTTTCAGAGGACTCGGCTTACTTGCCCGACTTCCACACGCCGGTGTACTCGATGCCGAAGTTGGTCATCAACTTGCGGTCGCCTCCGTCGACGAGGCCGAGTTCGCCGACACCCTTCACGTTCGTGCGGTACGCGAGGGCGTACTTCAGGTACGCGATGGTGGTGAGGTGTGCCTCTTTCTGCAGCTGCTCGGTGGCCCTCTGGTACACCTTCTTGCGCGCGGCGAGATTCGCCGTGGCCTTGGCCTGCCAGATCAACTCTTCGCTCACCGTGTCAGTGAACGCCGAGAGATTGAGGATGCCGTAGAGCACCGAGAGCGGCGTCTTGCGCAGGAGGTGCGCCTGGTTGCCACCCGAGGTGTCGCTGATGACGAACGGTGCGATGAACGCGGTGCCCGTGCCTTCCATCAGCAGCAAGGCCATCGCCTGGAACTGCTGCGGGAACGCACGCTGGATGATTTCGGCCGTGGTGAACGGCAGGAGGTTCATCTTGATGCCGGCGGCGGTCATGTACTTCTGAATCTGCGTGACGTTGGCCAGCGACTCCGTCGAACCTGCGACGTAAGGGAACGAGAACTCGAGGTCCTTGCCGGACTCGGCTTTGTAGGCCGCCGCGTACTCCTTGGCCTTCGCCAAGTCGTACTGGATGAAGCCCTTCTCGTTGTACATGATGTTGTTCGGGCCGACGATGCTCTTGGCCGGCGACACGTAGTTGCGGTTGCGCACCTTGTTGTAGTCGACGCGGTCGATGGCGTACGACACGGCCAATCGGGCGTTCTTGCTGCTGAACGGTGCGATGCGGTGGTTGAGCCAAATCGACGGATAATACTCCTCGGGCGACTCGATGACCGTCATGTTCTTGTTCTTCTGCAGGTCGCGAATCTGCTTCACTTCGCCTGCACTGGTGAACATCGCGATGTCGAGCGACTTGCTCTTCAGACCGCTCACGCGGCTCGCGGTTTCCACCAAGAAGGTGAACGTGATGCCGTCGAGGTACGGCAAACGCTTGCCGTTGGCATCTTCACGCCAGTAGGCGGTGTTCTTCGCGACGACCAACTCGTTCAGCTTGGTCGAGACCAACTTGAACGGTCCGGTGCCAATCGGCGTGGTGGAGCACTTGGCGCCACCGAGGATCTGGCTCGGAGCCCGCACGAAGAACCGGCCCGAGGCGTACAGCGTCTCCAAGAAGTCGACCTGCGGGCGGTACAAGTTGACCTGCACCGTGTTGGTCGACACCTTCACGACGTCTTGGATGTTGGCAGTGAAACCGCCGGCAGTGCCCGGGCTCGGCGCCTTACCCAGCAGCGTGAGCGCACCGCGCAATGCCTGCAGGTTGGTGACGAGCGCATCGCCGTTCACCGGCGTACCGTCGTGGAACTGCACACCGTCGCGGACGGTCATCTTCCACGACTTGAAGTCAGCACTGTTCTCCACCGCGGAGAGCACGTTCGGCACGATCTTGCCGTCGGCGCGCTGCTCGACCCAGGTCTCATAAATGGTGCGACCGGCCATGAGCGCCGAGTTCGCCAAGTTGTCGGCCATGCAGTAGCCCGGGAAGCTGTCGAAGATGCCGACGGTCAACGTGCCACCGGCCTTCGGCTTCTCAGCGGCACTGGTCGGCGCCACTTGGCTGAGCGAGGCGACAAGCGCCACCGCCATGACGGCAGCCACCTTGCGGCGACCACCTCGGAACAGTTGTTTCATGATTGTGTTTCCCCCTCGGTTGTTGGGTCGTGGATGACCCATCCGCCACGGTACAGGGTGGTCAGGCGGAGTGTCAATCGTCTCGAATCGCATGCCTCACATCGCACAGTTCGTGCGGTGCTGGACGAATCCGCCTGTGCTGGGCGCGGGGCTGCCCGCGCGCCGACCGACCTAGCCGAGGGCCGCTTTCACCAAGGCGGCAATCTGCGCCCCGTCGGCACCTGGCCCCGCCTTGGCACGCACCGCCTTCACGACTTGTCCCATGGCTTTGGGGCCGGTGGCGCCAACTGCGGCAGCACTCGCTATCTCGGCATCGATGATCGCCCGCAACGCGTCGTCGTCCATGCGTGCCGGCAGGTATCGCTCGAGCACCGCAAGTTCGGCGCGCTCGCTCGCCTCGGCGTCGGCACGACCGGCCTCTTTATAGATGTCCGCGGCCTCGGCGCGCTTCTTGGCTTCGGCTTGCAGCACCGCGACTATTTGTGCATCGGTGAGCGTCACCGCGTGGTCTCCCGCCACCGCGGCGTTCTTCACTGCGGCGATCGCCATGCGCAGCGTCGACTTCTCCGTCTCGTTGCCCGCCTTCATCGCCGCCGACAGGTGGTGTTGCAGCCGCTCGAGCAGACTCGCCATGCCTTCATTCTGCCGTGGGCACCTGTCACGACGTCGCACCCGTCGCGCCTCGTTACCCTTGGCGGGGTGAATGACGAGCAATTTCAGCTGTTCTTTGCGCTGCTTGCGTTGCTCGCGCTGGCCGGCAGTGTCGCGCTCGTCGTCGCGCGACTCGCGAGCGGTGCCGCACGACCCCTGCTCGACGGTCTCGCCCCGCTGCGACTGCCCGTGCCCGCACTCGTCACGAGCGTCGCCATGCTCGGCAGCCTGTGGTTCTCCGAAGTCGTCGGATACCGACCCTGCGTGTTGTGCTGGTACCAGCGCATCGCGATGTATTCGCTGGCCATCGTGCTCGTCGTCGCGTCGGTGCGCCGCGATCGCAACATCGTGCCCTACGCGATGGTGCTGGCCGGGGTCGGTGCGGCGGTGTCGGGGTACCACTGGTTGCTCGAGCGCTGGCCGAGCATCGACACCGGCTCGTGCTCGCCCGACGCGCCGTGCTCGGTGCCGTACTTCGAGGTGTTCGGATTCGTGTCGCTCGCCTTCATGGCGCTGTGTGCGTTCGTGACGGTGCTCGTCTTCCTCGGCGTGTTGTCCGGACCGGGCGCTGCGAGAATGGAGCAACCCGCCACCGCAGCCGTCACGACCCAGACAAAGGAGCCCGCATGAACAAGTTGACCGGAATCGTCGTCGGGGCCATCGCCGTGCTCGCCGCCGTGTTCGGCGTCGTCGCGCTCACCGCCGGCGGCGACGACACTGCCGTCGAGGGTGCGTCGGAGTTCCAGAACGTCGTCGTCACCGGCGACGCCCTGCCGCAGTTTTCTCCCGACGTCGCGGACGCCGCCATCGGCAGGAAGGCGCCGGTGCTCGAAGGTTTCGGATTCCTCGGCAACGAGGTGACCACGACGCCGGGCACGCCCATGCTCGTCGTGTTCCTCGCCCACTGGTGCCCGCACTGCCAGGCCGAGGTGCCGGTGCTGGTCAAGTGGAACCAAACCGGCCTCGTGCCGGCTTCGCTCGACGTGATCGCCGTCGCGACCGGCACCGACGAGGGTGCGCCGAACTTTCCGCCGTCGGAATGGCTGGCAAACGAGCGCTGGCCGGAGTTGTGGCCAGTGCTGGTCGACAACAAGGACCAGACCGCCGGCAACGCGTTCGGCCTCTCGGGGTACCCGTTCATGACGCTCGTGGGCGCCGACGGCACCGTGTTGTGGCGCAACAGCGGTGAGATCACGTCCGAGGCGCTCACCGACCAGATCAACGCCGCACTCGGGCTGTAGCCCGCGCTGGCTGCGACGCGCAGTCGGGCGGCGGCACGACGTTCCGCCCGAGAGCGCGGCCGCAACACCTGGCAGGACATCGCGGCTGTCCGGTGCTGAATGAGAATCATTCTCATTCCTGCTAGTATGAATACGTGATTCAATTTCGGCGTCGCGCGTTTCTCTCGTTCTTCGCCTTCTCGCTCGCGACGCTCGGGCTCGCTTGCTCCAACGACGGTGGCGACGCGACCGAGACCGGCGGTGCTCTCGACACCACCGCTCAAGCGCAAGACTCCGACGCGTCGCCGGCCCCGGCCGCCGACCTGCCCGACGTCATCGTCACGCACTCCGTGCTGGCCAGCGTCGTGCGCGAACTCGTCGAAGGGGTGGCCGACGTCGTCACCATCATCCCCGACGGGCAGGACCCGCACGACTTTGAACCGTCGGCCAAAGACATCGAAGCGATCAACAACGCGGCATTCGTCGTCGCCAACGGGCTCGGTTTTGAGGAGGGTCTCGACGCCTCCCTGGAGCAACTCCGCGACGAAAAGGGTCCCGTGTTCTTTGTGGGCGAACACGTCACCGTACTGAAGATGGCGGACGAGCACGGCGACGGCGACCCACACGTGTGGATGAGCCCCGCCTCGATAATCGAGATGCTCCCGGATCTCGCCGACGAGTTGGGTGCGGCCCTCGGTACCGATTTGTCTGCGTCGCTCACCGCAGTGACCGCTGATTTGACGGCACTCGATGCCGAAGTCGCCGCCATCATGTCGGGGGTCGAGAAGTGCGAACTCGTCACCGGCCACGACGAGATGGGGTACTTCGCCGAACGCTACGGATGCGAATTGATCGGTGCGATCATCCCGAGCACGACCACAACGGCCGAGGCCAGCGCCGGCGGACTCGCCAAACTCAAGGAAGTGATCGTCGAACACGACGCCAAAGTGGTGTTCGTGACCGTCGGCACCCCGCAGGCCGCGGCTGCAAAAATCGCCAAGGAAACCGGCGCGTCGTTGGTCGAACTCTCGACGGCTTCGATGGGCAGGGCTGCTTCGTATGCCGATTTCATGAAGTCGGTCGCCAACCGAATTGCCGATGCATTGAAGTAGGGTCTCGCCGTGACTTGGGCGGCGAATCCGTTCGTTGACCCGTTCGCCGCCAATGAATTCATGCGCCACGCACTTCTCGGCAGCGTGCTCGTGGCGCTGGTCTGCGCGGTGACGGGCACGTACGTCGTGCTGCGCGGATTGTCGTTCGTCGGCGACGCACTCGCCCACGGCGTGGTGCCGGGCATCGCGACGGCACTCCTGCTCGGCGCTTCAGGTGTGCTCGGGGCCGCCGTGGGTGCCGCCGTGATGATGGGCGCAGTGTCGCTGATCTCGCGCAAGTCGCGCTTGTCGAGCGACACGAGCATCGGTTTGGCGTTCGTCGGGATGCTCGCGCTCGGCGTCATCATCACGTCGCGCTCGCGCTCGTTCGTCGGCAACATCACGCAAATCATGTTCGGCGAACTGCTCGGGGTGAGCGTGAGTGCCCTGTGGTGGCAATTCGCCGCCCTCGTCGCGGTCGGTTCCGCCGCGTTCGTCGCGCACCGGCCGTTCGTGCTCATGTCGATCGACGACGGACTGGCACGCACGTCGGGATTCTCCGTGACGTTCTTTCATTCGCTCATGCTTGGGCTCGTCGGCGTGACGGTGGTCGCGAGTTTCCAGAGCGTCGGATCATTGCTCGTGCTCGGGATGCTCGTCGCGCCCGCCGCGAGCGGTGCGCTCGTCGCGCGGCGCGTGTCGACGATGATGCTTGTGGCCGCGGTGTACGGCACGCTGGCGAGCTACCTCGGCCTGCTCGCCAGTTATCACTACGACCTCGCCGCCGGCGGAAGCATCGTGCTCGTCTCGGTGGTGCTGTTCGGTCTGACTGCCCTGGCAGCGCGGCTGTTCGGACGGCCCGACAACCCCGAAGTTCCGCACCAACACGAGCACCGGCACTGACGAGATGAACCGAACATCCGCTCCCACCGCGGCCGACGGCTTCACGGTGCACTGCGAGTCGCTCGCCGTCGGATACGGACGCCACACCATCGTCGACGGCATCAATCTGCGGCTTCACGCCGGCGACCTCATGGTGCTGATCGGAGCCAACGGGTCAGGCAAGTCGACGCTGCTGAAAACCCTGGCCGGCGTACTGCCCGCCTTGAGCGGCAGCGTGAGCGTGCTCTCCCGCGCACCGGGAGCCACACCAAAACGTGCGGCATATCTGCCCCAGCATCCGGAGTCGTCGCACACACTGCCATTGCGGTCGTGCGACGTCGTTGCGATGGGTCGTTACGCGCACCTCGGGCTCTTGCGCCGCCAGTCGGCGGCCGACCGAGCGGCGGTGTCGCAGGCGATAGAGCGCAGCGGTGTCGGCGGCTTCGCGCAGCTTCCACTGCGCGAACTCTCGGGCGGACAACAACAGCGCACGCACCTGGCGCAAGTGCTCGCCCGCGAGGCGGACGTGCTGTTGCTCGACGAGCCGACCGCGGGTCTCGACCTGAACGGCAAGGCTGCCCTCGCGTCAATCGTCGCTGCCGAGCGATCGCGCGGGGTCACCGTGGTGCTCGCAACGCACGATCTCAACGATGCCGCGTCAGCGAATTCCGTGTTGTTGCTCGCGCAGCGCGTGGTGGCGGTCGGGCCGCCTGCGCAAGCACTCACCGACGACAACGTGCGCGAATGCTTCGGGTTCACCCAACCGCACTGATTCATGCACTCGTGCCGCCTCAGCGCGGCACGTTGGTGGGCCGCCTCAGCACGGCACGTTCAGCCTTCCTGTTCGAGCGCGAGCAAGCGCCGCTTCATCGCCAGCCCGAGTGCGTAACCGCCGAGCGAGCCGTCGCTGGCGGTCACGCGGTGACACGGCACGATGATCGGCACCGGGTTGGCACCGTTGGCCGAGCCCACCGCGCGAGTCGCGCGCGGAGCGCCGACACGTCGCGCTTGCTGCGCGTACGTAATCGTGGTGCCGTAAGGAATCTGCCGCATCGCCGCCCAGGCGCGCCGTTGAAAATCGGTGCCCTCGAGGTGCAGCTTTACGGTGAAGCGGCGACGCTTGCCGGCGAAGTATTCGCGCAACTGACGCACCGCCCGCTGCGCATTGCGCGTCGCACTCGCACTCCCCGCCCGACGCGGCACGACGCGGGGCACGCGGTCGATCGCCGTGACGCCGCGCTCGTCGGCGGTCACGCGCAGTGTGCCGACCGGGGTCGACACGTGCAAGACGGCGCGAGAGTCGGTCTTGGCGCCGCGAGCGTCTCTCGTCACGCCGTGCTGGCGGGTGTGAGAGTCGCAGTGATCACGGCCTTCACGTCGGGCAGCCGCGGCTGGCCCTGGCCGGTCTTGTGCAGGTGCGCGGCTTCGGCGTGGTACGCCTCGAGCGTCGCGCGCACCGAATCGACTGCGTAGACGCTGCCGTCGACGATGGGCCCGCGAGTGCGGTTGATCACGGCTTCCACGTCGGCGCCGTTCAGCGTGCGGTGCCACTCGAGCGCGTGCGCCAGGCACAGGATTTCGTAGCGATTGGCCTCGAGCATCGCGCGCGTGCGGTCGTAGATCTCGCGCAAACGTTTTTCCACGCGCTCGCCGAGCACCGGCGACACCTTCAGGTCGTCTTCGGGCTGCTTGCCGTTGCCGCCGTTGCCCGCACCGCCCGCCGAACCGGCCACGAGCACCGTGTGCGAGGCAATGTTCTCGCCCATGCCCCAGCGCGACTCCATCACGAGCGCGAGACGCGTGGCGTTGTCGAGGTCGCCGCCGACGCCGTTGGTGCTGTCGCCGTCGAAGAACATCCGCTCGCCGACGAGGCTCGCGATCGAAATCTGGATGTCGTTCTCCAGTTCGGTCTTCCACTCGAACATGCGCTCGACGACCGGGACGCGTGACACGAATCCGCCGACGTCGCCGCGGCGTTCGATGGTGGCGACGTCGATCTGGAAGTCGGCCTTCAAGCGGTACGCGGCGATCGCGTGGCAGGCCTCGTGGATGGCGATCGCATGCCGTTCACGGTCGACGTACTCGAAACCGTCGGTGACGCCGTGCTCCTTCAGGCTCTTGGCGGCGATGATGTCGCGCCACTCGACCACCTCGCGCCCGTCGCGCAGGGCGGCCATCAAGCCTTCGTTGACGATGTCCTTGATCACCGCGCCCGAGGCGTAGGGGCTCGACGTGGCGAGCCGCTCGACGTCGGCTTCGGTGAGCGTGTTCTTCACCTTGTCGAGATACCCACGGTAGGTGCGGATGCGACCCTCGCGCGACGGATACCCGACGCGGAACTTGCGGTCGATGCGGCCAGGGCGCAGCAGCGCCTCGTCGAGCGACTCGGGCAGGTTGGTGGCCATCACGTGCAGGATGCGGTACTTCGGCGGGTCGGAGGGTTTCATGCCGAGCATCCGCTTCAGGCGGTTGATGAGCCCGCGCGGCTTCTTCAAGCCTTGCATCGACGCGAGGATCGCGTTCAGCGTGCCCAAGTCTCCGCCGCCGCCGGACACCACGAGCTGGTCAACCTTGGTGCCGATCACCGCATCGATGTGACCGAGCACCACGGCTTGGCTCACGGGGCTCAAGTACGCGAGCGAGTCGAGCGAGGCCGGGTTGAGCGACGCGAGCGAGCCGCTCGTTGCGAGTGTCGCGGCACCGCGCGCGCTTCGTTGCGGCGAGGTCGACAACGCGCGACGACCGAGCACGTCGGCCTCGTCGAAAAAGGCGACGACACCGCCGTACCGCAGCGCGAGCTTGCGCAACTTGCGATAGAGCGACTTCACCTTCAGGATGTTCACGCCGATGAACATCGCCTGGAACGCACCCGGCTCGATGAGCACGAACGGCTTGCCGGTTTCGCCGGCGAGCGCCTCGGCAATCAGCGTCTTGCCGGTGCCCGGCGGGCCGTAGAGCAAGATGCCGCCCGGCACGTAGCCGCCCTTGGCTTCAATCAAGTCCGGGTCTTCGAGCAGGCTCAGCGTCTCTTTCACTCGCGCGACGACTTGGTCTTGTCCCCACACGTCGTCGAACGACGTCTTGATGTCCTCGGGCATCAGCACTTCGACGCCGCCCTTGGAGAGGAACCAGAAGATGGCGACGAACTGCAGGATGGCGAGCAGCAAGTAGGCGACGAACTGCAGGATCGTCGGCAGCGCCTGCCAGAGCCGCACCAACGCCTCCATCCACGCGCGGATCGGTTCGGTATCGAACGCCGCAGAGAACACCAGCGCGCCGATACCGACCATGGCGAGGAAACGCGCGACGCGCGCGAGACGGTACTGCGTGAACGACGTGAGACGGCCCCACGGCCACTTCACCGCGGTCTCGACGCGCCCGAAAACCCGCCAATATTTCGCCGAACGCTCGGCGACGAAGTAGTGCAGCTGGCGCAGCACGTCGAGTGACACCAGCGTCAGGATCCATCCGTAGGAATTGAACGTCATGCGCACGCCGTCGGCGAACCCGATCAGCGGATTGTCGGCCATCTTGAGGAGCGCGAGGAAGAAGAACACCCCGAGCAGAACGACCGACACCTTCACGCGGTCGAAAGCAAGGAGCGGCCGGCGGCAACCGGGTCTCGCTTTCTTGATGCCGCGCTTGCGGCGACGGCGCAGGCGCGGTTCCTGTGTCGTCGGTGCGGGGAGTGCGTCTCTCACGGGCTGCTCCTACAGATTCAGGCGGAAGTTCTCCGCAATGCTGTCTATCGTCGCACGGTTCTCGTTGAAACAGGCGACGCTGCACCCAATCACCACGCCGTACACCTCACCCTTGCCGCGGTCGGCCACGCTCACCTGCAGGATGCGCAGCGTGCCGGTGTCGGTCTGCAGGTCGTACACGAGCCGCTCCCCCGACAGTTTCGAAACCCGCGTGTCGGTCGGGCCCTCGCTCACGACGGCGTAGCCCTCTTCGAGCGCTTGGTCGAGGTCGCCAAAGGCGACGGTGCGCCCGAGGTAGTCGAGATCGGTCTGCTCTTCGGTGGTCGGCAAGCGGCGGATCACCACACCGCTGACCGCCGAGCTCGGTTCGAGCAGCGTCGCCTTGCTGCCGCCTGGTGCCCAGAAACCGTGCATCGTGAACTCCGGCGCGGTTTGTACTACTTCTGTCTTCCACTCCGACGGTGCCTTGGTGAACGCCCCGAGGTCGGCGTTGCCGACGTAGGTGCTGCCGACGCTCACGCCGCCGCAACCGGCGAGCGCGAGCGACAACGCCACGCCAGCGACGCGGACGACTGCGCGCGTCACGCCGCAACCACTCGCGGCGGGGGCGGCGGCCCGAAACGATTCAAAGCATCGTCGCTGCGCTGCAGGAGAAAGACGAGGTTCATGATGCCGGTCACGAGGCCGACGAGCACGCCGACGCCGACCAGACCGATTACCCACGCCGAGGCACCCTCGAGTGCGGTCTGCAGGTCCCATTCATCGGGGTTCACGATGTCGAACGCGGTCGACACGGCGAACAGGATGAACGCGACGAGCGCGAACGCCAATCCGAGTGCCGGCCACAACACCCACCAGCCCGTGCGATCGGTGTCGTGCAGGCGTCGCACGTGCACCGCGATGCCCGGCAGCAACAGGCCGAGCGACACGATGCCGTTGAGTGCGTCAAAGCCGGAGGTCGCCGCTTGCACGACGAACGTGAAGAGCGTGAACCACCAGAATTCGCTTCGTGTCGCGCGACCCTTGAACACGGCATAGTTGCGCAATCCTGACTTGACGGCGTCGACGAACGACATGGTCAGTTCGTTCCGACTGGCGGCGCGCTCGGCGGAGCACTCGGCGTTGAACTTGGCGGGGGCGGCGCACCGAATGAGTTGAGAGTGGGGTCACCTGCGCGAGCGAGCAGCACGATGTTGTAGATCGGAATGATGAGCCACCAGCCGCGCTTGCCGATGTCGTGCATGCGACGCACGCCGACGGCGATCGACGGCAGAACCAGCGCCACCGAGACGAAATTGCCGAGCCCCTCACCGAAACTGCCCACCGCCGCCTGCACGATGACCCCGAAGAGAACGAACCACCAGTACTCGCCGCGCCCGGCGCGACCCTTGAACACGGCATAGTTGCGCAATCCTGACTTGACGGCGTCGACGAACGACATGGCTATTCTCCTCCTGCATTCTTGGGTTCTTTGGGCAGGCCGAGCACGCGCTCGCCCACGATGTTGCGTTGAATCTGGCTCGTGCCGCCCCAGATCGTCTCGGAGCGGGAGAAGAAGAACGACGACATCATCGCACTCGCAGGATATCCGGCGCGGCGCTTCTCGCGCAGGGCGCCCGGCCAGGTGCCAGAAGCAGGACCCGTGTCGACGAGGAGCGAGTGCGTGCCGTGGATGTCGAGCGCGAGCTCCATGGCGCGCTGGTGCATCTCGCTCCAGAACATCTTGTTCGCCACCCCGAGCGCCGTGACGCCGAAATCCTTCTTGTCGGCGAGGTGCGCGCCGAGTGAGCGCAAGCCGTTGAAACGCAGGATCTGGATCTGCGAGTAGTACTGCATCAGGCGCTGGCGCACGACGTGGTCGCAGATGCGGCCGTTCTCGACCGCCGTCTCGACCATCAGCCGGAATTCTTCTTCGAAGCGGCGGTAACCGGTGGTGGCGCTCATGCCGCGCTCGAACGCGAGCGTGGAGTTGGCGACCTTCCAGCCGTTGTTCGCGCCGCCGACCACGTTGTCTTTCGGGCAGCGCGCGTCGGTGAAGAACACTTCGCAGAATTCCGCGGTGCCGTCGGGTTGGGTGATGCCGCGCACCTCGACGCCGGGCTGGCGCATCGGCACGAGCAGGTACGAGATGCCCTTGTGCTTCGGCGCGCTCGGGTCGGTGCGCGTGAGGAGGAAGCAGTAGTCGGCGTGGTGGCCGCCGGTGGTCCACACTTTCTGGCCGTTGATCACCCACTCGTCGCCGTCGAGCACCGCGGTGGTCTTCAGGCTCGCCAGGTCGCTGCCGCTGTTGGGCTCGCTGAAGCCCTGGCACCAGCGCATCTTGCCCGAGAGAATCGGCGGGAGGAACTCTTTCTTCTGCTGCTCGGTGCCCCACTGCAAGAGCGTCGGACCGACGAGCGTGTCGCCGAAAAAATCGGCGCGCATCGGTGCGCGGGCGCGCGCGAATTCCTCGGTGAGCACGACACCTTCCAGGGTGCTGAGCCCCTTGCCGCCGTACTCCTTGGGCCACGTCGCGCAGATCCAACCGCCCTTGAACAACTTGTCGGGCCACTCATCGTTGAATCTCTTGCGCTCGGCGGCCGACATCTCGTATCCCTCGTCGAACCATCCCTGCGGCAGGTTGGCCTCGAGCCACTCGCGCACCTCGCCGCGGAATCTCTCCACATCGGGCGGATACGAGATGATGCTGGAACGGACGCGAGTCTGGACGGAAGCCACGCGCTCATTCTGTCGGACGGGCGCAAGCGACGACGATTCGAGCCGCGATGTGGCGCCGCTCGTAGTGTGGTGCGTGTGACGGTGACGGAGGTGCCCGCCAGCACACGCTGGACGGCCCAGTGGAAAGAGCTCTACGAAGAGGTCATCAACACGGGCCTGTGCACCGGTTGCGCCGGCTGCGTGATTTCCTGTCCGCACGACGTGATCGGTTACGAGCACGAAGAAGGCAAGTACAAGCCGTTCCACCTCGAGGAGGAACTCGGCCCGACGAACTGCGGCCACGGCGAGAGGGGTTGCACCACCTGCACGCGCGCCTGCCCGCGGTTTCGCGACTGGGAGCGCGAGGCCGACGAGCACCTCTTTGGTCGCCCGCGCAACGACGACGAGATGTACGGGCAATATCGCCAGCTCCTCCTCGTGCGTGCCGCCGACGAAGAGACGCACAAGAAGGGCCAAGACGGCGGTTTCGTCGGCGCGATGCTCATCTGGTTGCTCGCGCACGATTACATCGACGCGGCACTCACCAGTTTCTTGGAGGGTGACGGCACCAGCTGGAAAGCCAAGCCGGGTCTCGCCCGCAACCGCGAGGAAGTGCTCGCGTCGTCGGGCAGCCGCTACACGTATTCGGCGAACACGCTCGCGATCAAACAAGCCGCGGATGCCGGGCTGCAGCGCATCGCGCTCGTCGGCATGAGCTGCCAGTCGTCGGTGCTGCCCGTGATGTGGAAGCGCAAGGCCGGAAAAATCGGCAAGCCGTTCCTCTTCAACATCGGGCTCCTGTGCTCGAAGACGTTCGACGACGCGATCTTCGAAGAACTCTTCCTCGCCAAGTACGGACTGCGCAAAGAGGACATGGTGAAGATGAACATCAAGGGCGTCTTCCAGATCTGGATGCGCGACGGCGCGTACCACGAGATCGACCTGAAGGAATGCCACCAATGGACGCGCGAGGGCTGCAAGATGTGCCCCGACTTCGCCGCCGAGCACGCCGACATCTCGACCGGCGGCATCGGCGAAGACAACGACTGGACGCTGTGCGTCGTGCGCAGCGAGCTCGGCGAAGAAGTGATGAACCGCATGGTCAAGGACGGCTCGGTGATCGCGCGCCCGGCGCAAACCGACGAAAAGGCGATGAAGTTGCTGCGCATGCTGAGCGTGGTCAGCCGCCGCCGCTGGCCTGACTTCGCCGAGAAGTCGGTGAAAGTCGGCGTGCCGCCGCCGAAGAAGAAGGCCGACGGCTCGGCGCCTGCGGCGCACTAGTTCGCCGGCGCGACTTCAGCGCGCGAGTCGCACCGCCGTGGCGAACACCTCGTCGAGCATCGCCTCGGTGAGCCGTCCGGTGAACGTGTTCTGCTGGCTCGGGTGATACGAACAGACGAGCGCGACTCGTCCGGCGTCGACCACCGCACCGTGCGCGAACTTCGGCCGCGGCGACACCGCGAAGTGTTCGCACGCCGCGGCGTACGCGAAATTGCCGAGACACACCACGGCGCGCGCCTGCGCGAGCAGCGCGAACTCGCGTGCGAGGTAACTTCCGCAGCGTTTCTTCTCCTGGGGCAACGGCTTGTTGCCGGGCGGCGCACACCGCACGGCGACGGTCACCCAGGCGTCGCGCAGCTCGAGTCCGTCGTCGCGCCATTGCGAGGTCGCCTGGTTGGCGAGACCCGCCCGATGCATCGCGCGAAACAGCCAGTCACCGCTGCGATCACCCGTGAACACACGGCCCGTTCGGTTGGCGCCGTGCGCGCCGGGCGCGAGTCCGAGTACCACGATGCGCGCGGCGGGGTCGCCGAAGCCGACGATCGGCTTGCCCCAGTACGACTCGTCGCTGTAGGCGGCGCGGCGCTCGCGGGCGACGGCCTCGCGCCAGCGCACCAGACGCGGACACGCCCGGCACGCGGTGATGTCGTCGTTCAGCAGCCGCAGCGTGTCGCGTGTCGCACGCCTCTTTCTCGCCACGCAGGGCGACGCTACGAGGTGTCGGGATAGGTTGAGCGTTCATGCCTGCCGCACCGACGCTCGTCCTCTTCGTGCGCCACGGCACGACGCCGACGACGGGCAAAGTGCTGCCGGGTCGCGCCCGCGGCCTGCATCTCTCCGAGCACGGTCGCGAGCAGGCGCAACGCGCGGCCGAACGCATAGCGGAAGTCGGCAAGATCGCCGCCGTCTACTCCTCACCGCTCGAGCGCGCGCGAGAAACCGCGGCACCGATCGCACGGTTGACGAAGAGAATGACGCGCATCGAGCGCGGGCTCGTCGAGTGCGACTTCGGCGCCTGGACCGGCCTGGCATTGCGGCGGCTCATGAAGAAACCTGAGTGGAGCATCGTTCAGCGCGCGCCGAGCACGTTCCGGTTCCCGGGCGGAGAGAGCTTCACCGAGATGCAGTCGCGCATGGTCGGCACGGTCGACGCGATACGACGCCGCCATCCGGGGCGCGCGATCGTGTGCGTGTCGCACGCCGACACCATCAAGGCGGCGGTCGCGCACGCGACAGGCACGCCGCTCGACCTGTTCCAGCGCATCGTGATCTCCACGTGCTCGGTCACGGCGATTCTCTACTCCGACGGCGGGCCCGTCGTGCTCACCGTCAACTCGACCGGCGCCTCGCTGCGCGACTTGCGACCGTCATGACGCTGTACCGTGACTTCGAGCAGGCGGATGCGTTCACCACGGGTGTCATCGGGCTGCCGGGCGCGCGCACCTTCTTCTTGCAGGTCGGCGACGCCGGCGAGATGCTCACCATGAAATGCGAGAAAGAGCAGATCATGGCGCTGTCGGCGTACCTGCGCAAGACGCTCGAAGACGCCCCCGCGGTGGCGGAGCGCGGTGCGGGCGGTCGCGACTTCGTGGAGCCGGGCGACGCCGATTTCGTGCTCGGCAGCATCGGGCTCGCCTACGACCGGCGCGAGGACCGCGTGGTGCTGCAGTTCGAAGAAGTGACGCCGGAGGACCAACCCGACTTCGATGCGAGCCGCGTGCGCATCCGCGTGTCGCGTGCGCAAGCGTCGGCGTTCTGCGATCAGGCCGAGCGACTCGTGAAGGCCGGGCGGCCGCCTTGCCACTTCTGCGGCCTGCCGGTGAACCGTGACGGTCACGCATGCCCGCGAATGAACTGAACTCACTCGACGCGCTGACGCACGGCGCAATCGACATCGAGACGCGGACGCCCTACAGCAGCAACGCCACGTTCGTCGCGTGCGTGACGCTCGACGGCGAGACGATTCGCGCGATCTACAAGCCGCTGCGCGGCGAGCGACCGCTGTGGGACTTCGCCCCGGGCCTGCACCGTCGCGAAGTCGCCGCCTACCGACTGGCCGTCGCGATGGGCTTCGAGTTCGTGCCGCTCACGGTGCTGCGCGACGGACCGCTCGGCGAGGGTTCGCTGCAACTGCTCGTCGACGCCGACATCGAGCAGCACTACCTGACGCTGTTCGAGTCACGACCCGAGCTGCACGACCGATTCCGCGAGATCGCGGCGTTCGACATTCTCGCCAACAACACCGACCGCAAGTCGGGGCACGTGCTCGTCGATGCCGACGACCACGTCTGGGCGATCGACCACGGGCTGTGTTTTGCGGCCGACTTCAAGTTGCGCACCGTCATCTGGGAGTTCGGCGGCGAGGAGATTCCCGATGCGATTCTCGACGCGGTCGTGCGAGTGGCGGACCTGCCGCTCGACGTGGCGTCGCTGCTCGACGGCGAAGAAGTTGCGGCGCACGCTGAGCGCGTGCGATGGTTGCTCGAGCACCGGCGCTTTCCGATCGACCCGAGCGGGCGGCGGTATCCGTGGCCGCTCGTCTAGCGCCGCGAGCCACGCTCGAGTCGTCGTCGCGGGCTCAACCCCGCGACTTGAGCGCTTCGATCAGTTTGGGCAGCACCTTGTGCACGTCGCCCACGATGCCGAGGTCGGCGACCGCGAAGATCGGCGCCTCTTTGTCTTTGTTTATGGCGATGATGTTCTTCGAGCCCTTCATGCCGACCATGTGCTGCGTCGCGCCGGAGATGCCCGCTGCGATGTACACGCTCGGCTTCACGACCTTGCCGGTCTGGCCGACTTGGTAGGAGTACGGCACCCAACCGGCGTCGACGATCGCGCGCGAGGCACCGGGCGCGCCGTGCAGCAACTTGGCGAGTTCCTCGACCATCGCGTAGTTCTTCGACTCGCCGAGGCCGCGACCGCCCGACACCACGATGTTCGCCTCGTCGAGCTTCGGGCCGCTCGACTCTTCCACGTGCACCGCGTTGACCCTCGCCGCGGCCGTCCTGCCCGCGTCGGGCACGGTCACAGCGACGACCTCGGCCGGCGCGCCGCCGTTTTCTTCCGCGGCGAAGCTCTTCGGGCGGAACGACGCGAGATGCGGGCCGGCACCGGTGAACGCGGTCGCAAACAGCACGTTGCCGCCGAAAATCGGGGTCGTCGCGACGACTTCGTTGCCGTTGACCGCGATGTCGATGTTGTTGGTCAGCACGGTGACGCCGAGCTTCACCGAGAGCCGCGCGAGCGTGTCGCGACCGTCGTAGTTCTGCGGAAAGAGGATGATGTCGGGCTTGTTGCCGCCCGCGATCATCGCCGCCATCGCGCTCGCGGCCGCGACTCCGACGAGTCGACCGCTGAGATCGCCGGTGGAGTACACCTTCTTCGCGCCGTACTTGCCGAGCGCGGCAGCGAGCGCTGCGCCGTCGCCAGCGACGAACGCCGACACGTTGTCACTCAGGCTGCGCGCCTTGGTGAGCAACTCCGCGGTGAAGCTGGTCGGGTTGCCGTTCGTGCCCTGCGCGAACACCCACACGTTGTTGACAGTCATGGTTGCTTCTCCTCAGATCACTTTCAGCGTTTCCAAGAACGCCACGATCTTGCCGAATGCTTCGCCGTCGTCTTCGATGACTTGCCCGGCTTTGCGCGCTTCGGCTTGCGACACCGACGCGACCTTCTGCCCCGCGCCCGACCAACCGACGGGCGAGATGCCGAGGTCGGCGGCGGTCACGGTGACGATTTCTTTCTTCTTTGCGTCCATGATCCCCTTGAAGCTCGGGTAGCGCGGCTCGACGACTCCGGCAGTCACGCTCACGAGCGCAGGCAGCGGGCACTCCACTTCGTCGTATCCCGCCTCGGTCTGGCGGTCGATTTTCAGCGTCGTGCCGTCGACTTTCACCTTCTTGGCGAAGGTGACCGACGGGAGACCGAGCACCTCGGCGATCTGCTCGGGCACGGTGCCGGTGTATCCGTCGGTGGATTCGGTGGCGGCGATGACGAGGTCGGGCATGCCGACCTTTTGGATCGCGGCTGCGAGCACCTTGGCCGTCGTCAAGGCGTCGGAGCCTGCGAGCGCCGGATCAGACACGAGCACGCCGCGCGCCGCACCCATGGCGAGCGCGGTGCGCATCCCCGACATCTCACCATTGGGGGCCATCGACACGATGCTCACTTCGCCGCCGCCCGCGGCGGCCGCCAACTGCAGCGCCATCTCGACGCCGTAGGTATCGGACTCGTCGAGGATCAACTTGCCGCCGCGCGAGAGCACGTGGGTGGACGGGTCGAGTGATCCCGGCGTGGCGGGATCGGGGATTTGTTTGACGCACACGACGATTTTCATCACTTTCATTGTTACCGCTCGGTCACCTCGGCGAAGAATCCACCTGACGGGCCGCGCGGCGGCACGCTGTGAACTCGGTCAAGCACCCGCGCACCCGCCGATACCGTGAAGCCGCGTGCGAATCCTGCTCGTCGTCAATTCGTTCGCCTCGTCGGTGACTCCGCGCAACACCGTGCAGGTGCACCAGTACTTGGCCCGCCACCACGACGTGCAGGTGGTGGAAACGAGCGAACGGGGACACGCGACTCGGTTCGCCACCGATGCCGTGGCGCGCGGACTCGACGCGGTGATCGCCTTCGGCGGCGACGGCACCTTGAACGAGGTCGCCACCGGGCTCGCCGGCAGCACGGTCGCACTCGGCGTGCTGCCGGGCGGATCCACCAACGTGTTCGCGCGGTCGCTCGGCATGGCCAACGACCCGCTGCTCGCCGTGACGCAATTGTCGGCGGGCATGGCCGGCGGGCTCGTGGCGCCGATCGGACTCGGCGAGGCCAACGGTCGCTATTTCACGTTTCATGCCGGAATCGGCTTCGACGCGGAAGTGGTGCGCCAAGTCGAGCGCGCGTTCAGCATCAAGCGACTCGTCGGCCAGCCGTTGTTCGTGTACGCGGCGCTCAGGACGTGGTTCGTCGACTACGACCGCAAGTTCCCCCACTTCACGGTGGAAGTCGACTCGCGCAAGATCCCCAACGGGTTCTTCGCCGTGTTGCTGAACACGAACCCCTACACCTACATCGGCACGCGCGCCGTCGAATTGTCGCGGGCGGCGTCGCTGGAGAAACCGCTCGTCGCCGTGGTGTTCCGCCGGCTGTCGACGCCGCTCATGCTGTCAACCATCTGGAGCTCCTTGCGCAGCGGCGGAATCGCGGCGCGACGCGGCGTGGAGGTCATCGAGAACGTATCGCAGGTCACGTTCGATTTTCCGGCACCGTTCGGCTACCAACTCGACGGCGACTTCATCGACGAGACGACGACGCTCACGATCCGCCACCGACCCGAGGCGCTGCGGCTGATCAAGCCGATGCTGGTGGAGTACTGAGGCGCGCGATTCAGGCCGTTGCGCCGAGCACGCGCAGTCCGACCTCGGGCACGTTCGTGCAGATACCATCAATGCCCCAGTCAATCAGTTCGCGCATGCGCGCAGGATCGTCGCAGGTCCAGGTGTTCACCGCGAGTCCCTCTGAATGGAAGATATCGATCATCTCGCGCGACACGCGCGACACCTCCGGGTGCACCGCAGAGTGCCCGCTCGCGCGCAGATCGCGCGCCAGTTCGCGCGCGTCGCGCACGAGCACGGTGAGCCACGCCGTGGGCAACGCGGGCCACTCGGCGTGCACGCGATCCACCGTCGTGCGCCTGAAGCACGACAACAGATAACGCCGCGTGTCGCCGTGTTGGGTGACCCTGCGACGAAGCACGCCGAGCACGGCGAGCGTGCGCCGGTCATCCGCGTCGTAGTCAGGTTCGGTTCGGTGGTTCTTCACCTCGACGTTCACCCACATGTCGCCGCACGCATCCAGCGCCTCGTCGAGCGTGGGTATGTGGGCGGGCAGGTGCGGTTTGGCGAGATGAATGATGAGTCGGCCGTCGGCGAGGTGCGGGTCGTGGTGCACGACCAGCTCGCCGGTCGCGCACTGTCGCACGTCGAGCTCGACGGCGTGTGCACCCATGTCGCGGGCCAGCACGAACGCCGCCACGGTGTTGGCCGGGGCGGCCACCGAGGCCCCGCGATGGGCCATGATTTGCGTCGGATTTCTCGTGTGCATTCGCGCCTCGGTCTCGTCAGGGTAGCCAATTTGCCCCTTGCGCACGGCACGGCGGGCGTTTACTCTGATGCCCGCATGTCACTCCTTGCTCAAAGCCTCGCCCTCGGTTCCGCTGACTACACCTGGAGGGCGAATGCCAAGTGTCGCGACACCGACCCCGAACTGTTCTTCCCGCTCGGCAACACCGGCGAGGCGTTGCGCATGCTGGTGCGCGCGCGGGCAGTGTGCGCCGACTGCGCCGTGCGCCAACAGTGTCTCGAGTTCGCGATGGCGACGAACCAAGATTGCGGCGTGTGGGGCGGCACCAGCGAAGACGAACGACGCGACCTGCGCCGCCGCGCCGCGGCCGCGCGCCGCGCAGCAACCGTCTAGCGAACCCTCGGCGTGCGCATCCAGCGTGCGCACATGTGGTTGCGCCTGCTGCTCGTTACTTTGCCATGACGAACTAGGGTCAGACGGGAGTAGTCCGTGAAACGTCTCGCACTGACAGTCTTCGTCGTTCTTGCGGTGCCCGGATCTGGTCAGTTGGCATGGGACGGCATCCCGTTCAGCACGAGGCTCGAGGCCGCGACATTGCTGCTGCTAGCACTCGTGGTCACGAACCGTGCCACTCGCGAGTCGGTGCGCAGAGCACTGGCACGACGAACATGGCGCGGGGCGGTCATCCCGTTGTTGTTGCTGGTCGCCCTCGTGAAGCTGGTGACCTTCACGTGGTATCCCTTCAGCGACGGCTTCGACGCGTGCTACCGCAGTGTGTACCAGCCGCTTTCTAATCCCTATGAGTGCGAAAAGTCGTACGAGGGTCCGTTCCTACGACGCAGCGATCTCGGTCGGAGCAACACCAGTCGCACCGATCGCGTCGTCGACTTCGGCGTCGGCATCCACGACTGGAGCCTGCCGTTCGTCAACGAATACCCACGGCTCGGCGCGCTCTGGTTGGTGCGGCTGCCGTTCACCGCCGAGTACGGGGCGACGATTCGCAACGACGAGAAAGAGAGGCAGTACCTGCCGGTTTACGGCAATGGCGAGGTTTCGGGTTTGCTTGGTGGCGCCGAATTCTCCGATGATTCGATTGCCATGTCAGACCGGTATGAATTCCCTCGAGTGCGGCTAGTGGAAGTACCGAAAGGTGCATCCGAGTTCTTCTTGCGCTATCGCTACAGCGACGACGACTCAGCCGTGATTCCCGACGAAGCTCCGCCGCTCCGTGGTCCGTACGCCCAACTCAAGGTGGGCGACCTTCGGTCACGCGATCAGTTGCTCGACCTGCTCTCGGTACGAGTCCGAGGTTTCGCCCTTGACTTAGCCAATTCGTCCACGCCCGACCAAGTCGTCGTTCTTGATGCCAACGAAAACGAGGTGGCGCGCGCCGAGATGTCGGGCCGACCCGATGTCGCCGACTTCTTCAAAGCACCCGGACTCGATTCGAGTGGCTTTGCCCTCTCAATCCCCGCCCGAGCGTTTACTGACGGTGCGCTCACCGTGCGCGCGGTCTACGGTTCGCGGAACGTCACGCTGGGAAGCCTTACGCCGTCGGGGGGTTTCGTGCCCGAGCTTCCGGTCGTCGACACGATCAACACCGAGGCTCAGCCAGCCGCCTTCTCGGTCTGGTGGGACGTCGATCGAAGTGAACTTCCAGCGCTCGCCCCAGACCAACGATTTCCGCTTTCGCTCACTCTGCGTGGGCTGCTGATTCTTGTTGATCTGATCAGCGCCCTCTTGGTCGTCGGTATGGCAGTGCTGCTCATTTCGCGTCTACGACGCGAAATTGCGGTGGCAACCGGACTTGGTCTGGCCACGTTCGGCGTGGTGCAACTAGGTGACTCGCTCGCACCTGTCATCGCTGGCTCCCGACTCCTTCTTCCGTACTTCGCGACAGCCGCACTAATCGCTCTGGTTGCACGTCTCCCCCTGGAATCGCCGCTCGTCACGCTGATCCCCTCCTCGGCGGTGCTGGGCTACCACATGGTGTTCGCCCACCTCGGGCGTTTTCACGAAGACGTGGTGAATCGGTGGTGGGGGCGACTGTTCTACTTCGGACGTGACTCTGACTGGTATGCAACCCATGGCTTTGCGCGACACATCTTCACCACAGGTTCGCTCTGGGGCGGCGAGAGCGTGTTCTGGTTCCAAGCCGGGCCGCGATATTTGGCGTTCGCCACCCGGTTTCTCGTCGGCGAGCACGACGTGCTGCTCGGCGTCGTGCTGACATCAATCGGATTCTTCGGAGTGCTCGTACTCTTCACGCAGTTCTTGCGCTCGCATCTCGACATCGCCGCCACAGCGGCGGGAGTCGCCCTCCTCACAACGACTTTGACTTTCATGTCGGAGAGCACCATCGCGGTGTTCGGATTCTTGGGTTCCAGCGAATATCCAACATGGGCCTCGCTGTTCGTTGTCGCGGGGTTCGTACTCACCACTAGGACAGAGGACCGCTCGTGGCTCCTTGTCGGAGCGTCATTGACCCTCGGCTACGCGATCCAACTGCGCCCGAACCAAATCGGTGGAGCTGTCCTGTTGTTTGCGACGTTGCTGGTGCTCGTCGATCGACGAGAGCCGTCACGCGCACTGTCGACCATCAGCAAGATGATCTTCGGTTTCGTCGCGGTGGTGTCACTCAGCCTGTTGCACAACTTGTACTACGGCGAGAGTCTGGTGCCGTTCACAGCAAATGCCGGCATCAACCACGCGTTCTCGTGGCGGGATGTGCTCGGTCTCGACGCGGGTGACGACACGTGGAGCACCGTGTGGCAACAGTGGCGAACGATGATGTTCTGGCACGAGGCGGCAAATCACACATGGGCCCTCGGCTTCTGGGGTTCGCAGATCGCATGGTTGTTCGTGATTGCGTACCGCACCAAGGCGCGTGTTCTCCTGCGCGTGCGCAGCCTGCTGCTCCTCATACCGTTCGGCTACGCGCTGCCGATGCTCAAGTACCAGATGGGTTCGTATTATCCGCGGCATCTCGTCGTCATCAACCTCTCGTTCATGTGCGCGGCACTGATGGCCTGGCCGCAGAGCGACGAATTCTCGGATCGCAACATCGGCGCCGAACCCGAAGCCGCCGAACTCGCCAACTCGGACGATTCGACGCCCGTCGCCGCACCAGCGACCGATCCGATGGTCAGCGCGGTGAGTCGGTAGGAATCCGCACGTCGACCACGGTGCCGTGTTCGTCGGGCGGGCTGCCGGCACTGGCACCGTCACCGAAACCGTCGAA
>Ga0233424_10000593_pt1 | contig 42893 bp, 36 predicted proteins | sample Watercolumn_Towu_FD_181011 | JGI IMG/M metagenome (GOLD analysis project Ga0233424, IMG submission 181011) | Freshwater microbial communities from Lake Towuti, South Sulawesi, Indonesia - Watercolumn_Towuti2014_125_MG | ecosystem: Environmental > Aquatic > Freshwater > Lake | place: Indonesia...
CCTTGCCGTAGGCGCGGCTTCAGCCGCGATGCAGCGGTGGCACGACCCCATCGCGGCTGAAGCCGCTCCTACGAACCCCCCACCCCCCGCCCATGACACCTGCGCCCTGCCCCACCGTCGCCGACCACCTCGTCAGCGCCCTGCACGCCGAAGGCGTGCGCCATGTCTTCGGCTACCCCGGCGGTGCCGCACTGCCGGTGTACGACGCGCTGGCACGCGACGGCCGCATCGAGCACGTGCTGGTGCGCCACGAGCAGAGCGCCGCCCACGCGGCCGACGGCTACGCCCGCGCCAGTGGACAGGTCGGCGTGTGCCTGGTGTCTTCCGGCCCCGGCGTGACCAATGCGCTCACCGGCATCGCCACCGCCTACATGGACTCGATCCCGATGGTGGTGCTGACCGGCCAGGTGCCCACGCATGCGCTCGGCTCGGACGCCTTCCAGGAAGTCGACACGCTCGGCCTCACGCGTTCCTGCGTCAAGCACAGCTTCATGCTCACCGAGCCGTCGCAACTGGTCGACATGGTGAAGAAGGCCTTCCACCTGGCGCGCACCGGCCGGCCCGGCCCGGTGCTGATCGACCTGCCGCGCAACATCACCGCTGCACCGGCGCCGGGGCCGTTCGCGTATCCGCAGACGGTGCGCATCCGCGCCTACCGCGACACCTGGTCGATGTCGTCGCGTCAATTGAGCGCAGCAGCCCAGGCCATCGCCAGCGCCGAGCGCCCGTTGATCTACTGCGGCGGCGGCGTGGTGCAGGGCAATGCCTCGGCCGCACTGCGCGACCTGGCCGCGATCACCGGCGCGCCGGTCACCAGCACGCTGATGGGCCTGGGCGCCTTCCCGGGCGATTCGCCGCAGTGGGTGGGCATGCTGGGCATGCACGGCCTCTATGAAGCCAACCTCGCGATGCAGCACTGCGACGTGCTGATCGCGGTGGGCGCACGCTTCGACGACCGCGTGATCGGCGACCCGAAGGACTTCGCGCGGCCGCAGCGCCGCATCGTGCACATCGACGTCGACCCGGCCTCGATCTCCAAGCGGGTGGCGGTCGACCTGCCGATCGTCGGCGACTGCGCCACCGTGCTGGCCGCGTTGAACGCACGGCTCACGGCGCTGCTGCCGCCGCGGCCCACGGCCTGGTGGTCGCAGATCGACGCGTGGCGCGCCACGCGCTGCCTGGCCTATCCGGCGCCGCGCCACGACGAGATCAAGCCGCAGGCCGTGATCGAGCAGCTCTCGGCGCTGCCCGGCGCCGAGGACTTCATCGTCACCAGCGACGTCGGCCAGCACCAGATGTGGACCGCGCAGCACTTCAAGTTCCGCGCACCGCGGCGCTGGATCAACTCCGGCGGCCTCGGCACGATGGGTTTCGGGCTGCCCGCGGCCATCGGCGCCAGCCTGGCCTGCCCGGGGCGCCCCGTCGTCTGCATCACCGGCGATGGCAGCATCCAGATGAGCACCAAGGAGCTGTCGACCTGCCTGCAGGCCGGCCTGCCGATCAAGATCCTCTGCCTGAACAACACCACGCTGGGCATGGTGCGCCAGCAGCAGGACTTCTACCACGGCAACCGCCGCTCGCAGTCGTACATGGAGACGCTGCCGGACTTCGTCAAACTGGCCGAGGCCTACGGCCACCGCGGTGTGCGCGTCGACGGCGCCGGCGCGCTGCCCGGCGTGCTGGCCGAGGTGATGGCCGACACGCAGCGGCTGGTCTTCGTCGACGTGCGCATCGACCGCCGCGAGAACGTCTACCCGACGCTGGCGCCCGACCAGCCGCTGACGAACATGCGGCTGCGGCCGCAGGTACTGGCCGAAGACCTGTGAGCTCGGGGCACGGATGGCCATGGATGCCAAAAGCTGATCGATGAGATCGATCCGGCATCTTGGCACCCGCCGGCGTTCTGCCTAGAGTGCGGCGGCGTGCTGAGCGTACCGCCATGAACCCGCCCGCCTTCGCCCCTCCCCCGCCCCCACCGCTCCCGGAGCATCGGCAGGCCAACGCCGCGCGCAAGCGCGTGCAGACGCGCGAACGGATCCTCCAGGCGACCGTCGCGGCCTGCACCGCCGATCGCCACCGCCCGCCGCTGGTGGAAGACGTGGTCGACAAGGCCCGGGTGTCGCGCGGCACGTTCTACAACCACTTCGAGTCGATCGATGCGGCACTCGCGGCGCTGGGCGAGGACTTCACCCGCCGCAACATGGAACGCGACGAACGGGTCTACGGCCTGTTCGACGAGAAGTGGAAGCGCGCCTCGGTGGGCTTCCGGCTGGTCTACACCCGCGCCCTGCACGACCCCGCGTGGGCCGCAGTGCTGGTGCGCACCGCGGCCTGGGTGCGCGAAGGGGCGTTCAGCGACTTCGTGCTGCGCGAACTGACCGAGGGCCGGGCCAGCGGGCAATACCGCGTTCCCGATGAACGGGTGGCGCTGGACCTGGTGCGCGGGATGCTCACGCAGGGCGTGGCCTCCCTGCACCGCGGCGTGGCCGACCCCGCCGCCTACATCGACGGCCTCATCCACCTCGTGCTGCAAGGCCTGGGCTGCACGCCGCAACAGTGTGTGGACGGCGTGCAGATGTCCCGGCAATTCCTCGCCAGTGACGTGCCCGAGGAACTGTCCCGCCTCTACGCCGTTTGAGGCGATTCCCGGGCCGATCTGAGCCGCCGGCCGACCCGCCGGTCCAGCGCTGGGGAAAACGCGATGTCACGTTGAACACCCCCTCCATGCCGCGTTCCTACCATGCCTTTCAACGTCCTCGAGACGTTCGGCAGGCCGCCCGCCAGGGCAGCCGGGAGACAACGGATGGAGACACGACATGGGTGAGTGGAAGGTGGAGCGCCGCGGACGGCGGTCCGGAGGGCGCGGCCGCTGGCGCCAGGCGGCGCTGGCGGCCGCGGCGGCGACGGCGCAATGGGCCTGCCCGCCCAGCGCAGCCGCCTTCGAGTGGGACGGCGCGCAAGGCGATCTCCGGCTGCACTGGGACAACAGCGTGCGGTACAGCGCCGGCTTCCGGGTGCGTGAGCCGTCGGCCACGCTGCTAGGCGATGCCAACCAGGACGACGGCGACCGCAACTTCCGCCGCAAGGGACTGATCTCCCACCGCGTGGACCTGCTGTCCGATCTCGACGTGGTCTGGCAGGAGCGCTTCGGCGCGCGCCTGAGCGGTGCCGCCTGGTACGACGCGGTCTACCAGCGGGGCAACCGGCACGATGCGCCCGCCACCGCCAACGCCGCGTCGGTACCGCCCAACGAATTCACCGCGGCCACCCGCGACCAGCACGGCCGCAAGGCCGAGTGGCTCGATGCCTTCGTGTTCGCCAAGGGCGACATCGGCGGCCAGCGCTGGGGCGTGCGCGCCGGCCGTCACACGCTGCTGTGGGGCGAGACGCTCTTCTTCGGCGCCAACGGCATCGCCGGGGGCCAGGCGCCGGTGGACCTGGTCAAGCTGCTGTCGGTGCCCAACTCGCAGTTCAAGGAGATCATCCGGCCCACCGGCCAGCTGTCCGGCAGCCTGCAGGTCACGCCGGACCTGCTGCTGGGCGCCTACTGGCAATACGAGTGGGAGAAGACCCGCCTGCCCGCGGTGGGCAGCTACTTCTCGGGCCAGGACTTGTTCGACGTCGGCGGCGAGCGCTTCTTCGTGCCGCCGTTCCTGTCGCCCACCGGCGTGCTCGCCCGCGGGCAGGACCTGCCCGCGCGGGACCACGGCCAGGGCGGCCTGCAGCTGCGGTTCCGCCTGCCCCAGGGCCAGACCGACTACGGGCTCTACGCCATCCGTTACCACGACAAGACGCCCCAGTTCTACGTCAACCCGCTGCTGGGCACCTACTCGCTGGCGTACCACGAAGGCGTGCGGGCCTACGGCATGAGCGCCAACCGCACCTTCGGCGATGTCAACCTGGCCGCCGAGGCCTCGGTGCGGCACAACGCGCCGCTGGTCAACGACACCGCGTTGAACCTCAGCCCCGCGGCCCCTGCGGCCGGCAACCCGCAGTACCCGGTGGGCAAGACGGCACACGTGAACGTGTCCTCCATCTGGACCCTGCCCGCCACGCCGCTGTTCACCGAAGGCGTGCTGCTGGCCGAGGTGGCCTTCAACCGGCGCCTGAGCGTGAGCAACGGCGCCGGCACGCTGGCCGCGCTGTCCACGCGCGACGCCTGGGGCCTGCGCATGCAGCTCACGCCCACCTACCGGCAGGTGCTGCCCGGCCTCGACCTGGACCTGCCCATCGGCCTGGGCTTCAACCCGCAAGGGCGATCGCAGGCGGTGTCGTTCTTCAACGGCGGCGTGCACCGCGGGGGCGACCTCAGCGTCGGCCTGCTCGGCAACTACCTCAACACCTGGAAGGCCGGCGTGACCTACACCCACTACTTCGGGGCCGAAGGCACCACGCTCGACCGCCAGGGGCGCCTGTCGTTCCGGCACAACCTGCGCGACCGCGACTTCATCGCCGTGACGGCGCAGACCACCTTCTGACGCAACCCCACTCCCGGAAAGCCCGCCGCATGAACTCCCCCCATCCCCTGGCGCTGCTGGCCCTGGCCGGCCTCCTCTGCGCTCCGGCCGCGCAGGCCGGCGTGACGGCCGCCGAAGCCGCGCGACTGAAGACCGACCTCACGCCCTTCGGTGCCGAGAAGGCCGCGAACAAGGACGGCACCATCCCGGCCTGGACCGGCGGCTACACCGAGACGATCCCCGGCTACGTACCGGGCGGCCGCATCCCCGACCCGTACGCGGCCGACAAGCCGCTGTACACGATCACGGCGAAGAACACGGACGCCCACGCCGACAAGCTCAGCGAGGGCGTCAAGGCGCTGTTTGCCAAGTACCCGGAGACCTACCAGCTGCACGTCTATCCGACGCGCCGCTCGGCCGCGGCGCCGGCCTGGGTGTACGACAACATCTTCAAGAACGCGACGCGCGCCAGGATGAAAGGCGACATGCCCGAAGGGGCCTACGGTGGCGTGCCCTTTCCCCTCCCGAAGACCGGCGCCGAGGCGGTGTGGAACCACCTGCTCGCCTGGCAGGGCAACGCGTGGCGGCTGGAGAACTCGCAGTACCTGGTCACCGCCGACGGCCGCATGGTCACGCTGGGCAAGGAGGTGATCGTCGAGGCGCGTCCCTACTACGACGAGAACGGCAGCCCGCAGACCTGGAACGGCGACGTCTCGCTGATCCATTTCCGCTTCAACGGTCCGGCCGCTCGCGTGGGCGAAAGCGCGGTGGTGCGCACCAACGTCGACGCGGACAAGTCCCGCTCGTGGGTGTACTTCGCGGGCCAGCGCCGCACGCGCCAGTTGCCCAACCCGTGCTGCGACACGCCCAATCCCAGCTCGTCGGGCATGATCGGCTTCGACGAGATCTACCAGTTCTACGGCCCCATCCACCGCTACGACTGGAAGCTGGTCGGCAAGCGGGAGATGGTCATCCCGTACAACCAGAACCGCTACCTGCAGGCCCCCTCGGACAAGGAGCTGGTCAGCGGCCGCCACATCAACCCCGAATGGTCGCGCTGGGAACTGCACCGGGTGTGGGTGGTGGAAGGTCAGCTGCGGGCCGGCCAGCGCCACAGCGCGCCGAAGGTGCGCCTGTACCTGGACGAGGACACCTGGATCAGCACGCTCTCGGAACGCTACGACGCCCAGGGGCAGCTGTGGAAGGTGGGGGAAGTCGGGCTGGGCGTGTCGTCCACGGGCGCGGCGACCTACAGCTTCTTCTTCAACTCCTACGACCTGGTCGCCGGCACGCTCTACATGGGCGGGGCCTTCAGCGACACCCGCGACGACCGCACCGTGCTCGAACGCAGCAAGGTGCCCGATGCGCAGTTCACGCCCGAGGCCATGGCCTCCGAGAGCGTTCGCTGAGCCCCTGCATGCTGCCGATGTCGAGGTCTGTCGTGTCGTGTGTGAAAAGCCGCCCGTGGCGGCATGTGGCAGCGGCCCTGCTGCTGGGCCTGGCCGCGGCCGGCCCGGCACGGGCCGCCGGGCTGGCCGACAGCCTGGAACGGCCGGCGGCCCGCGTGTCGCGGCCGGCGCAGGCCGTGTTGCTGGGGCTGGCGGTGGCGGGGCAGCGCCTGGTCGCCGTCGGCGAGAGAGGGCTGATCGTGCTGTCGGACGACGCGGGCGCGAGCTGGCGCCAGGTGGCCACGCCGCTCAGCGCCACGCTGACCGCGGTGCGCTTTCCCACGCCCACGCACGGTTGGGCGGTGGGCCACCGCGGTGTGATCCTGCACACCACCGATGGCGGTGAACGGTGGACGGTGCAGCTGGAAGGCCGCGCCTTCGCCGACCGGGCGCTGGCCGACGCGCAGGCCCGCGGCGACGCCGCCGCGCTGGCCGAAGCACGGCGCCTGCAGCGCGACGGCGCCGACAAGCCCTTCCTCGACATCAGCTTCGACGACGCCGAGCGCGGCATCGCGGTGGGCGCCTACAACCTGTGCGCGCGCACCGACGACGGCGGCCGTCACTGGCAGCCCTGCATGGGCCAGCTCGGCAACCCCCAGGCCGCGCACCTCTATGCCGTGGCCCGCGCCGGCGACCACGTCTTCATCGCCGGCGAACAAGGGCTGCTGCTGCGCGGCGCGGGCCATGACGGTCGCTTCACGGCGGTGCCGCTGGCGTATGCCGGCAGCCTGTTCTGCATCGGCGCGGCGCCCAACGGCGATGTCGTGGTGGGCGGCCTGCGCGGCCATGCCTTCGTCTCCACCGACCGGGGCCGCAGCTTCACCGCCCTGCCCGGCGCCACGGCCGCCTCGTTCTCGGCCGCCACGCACGCGCCCAGCACGTCGCTGCTGCTGGCCACCCAGCTCGGCGACGTGCTGGCCTACGACGGCGCGCGCCGCCGCCTGGTGCCGCTGCCGACACCGCCACTGCCGTCGCTGACCGGGATGGCCGCCCACCCCAGCGGTGCCTGGGTGCTCACCAGCGACCGCGGCATCGCGACGCTGCCGGCCATGGCGCACGCCCCCGGAGCGCGGCCATGAACCGGTCGTCGCCTGAACCCATCGGCGAGCCGCCGGTGGTGCGCGACCCGGCGCACTTCGACCCGCACAGCGGCCCCGTCCTCGAACGGCTGTTCTTCAACCACCGCCGCCTGGTGCTGGCCCTGTGCACCCTCGTCACGCTGCTGCTGGCCTGGCAGCTGCCGCGGCTGCAGCTGAACGCCAGCTTCGAGAAGATGATCCCCACGGGTCATCCCTACATCGCCAACTACCTGGCGCACAAGGCGCGCCTGGCCGGACTGGGCAACGCGGTGCGCATCGCGGTGGAGAACCCGGCCGGCACCGTCTACGACACGCACTACCTGCGCACCCTGCAGCAACTGAACGACGAGGTCTTCCTGCTGCCCGGCGTGTACCGGCAGTTCATGCGCTCGCTGTGGACCCCCAACACCCGTTGGCTGGCCGTCACCGAGAACGGCCTGGATGGCGGACCGGTGATGCCGGAGGACTTCGACGGTTCGGCCGCGGCGCTGGCGCAGTTGCGGGCGAACGTCGATCGCTCCGGCGAGGTGGGCCAGCTGGTGGCCGCCGACCACCGCAGCAGCATCGTCTTCGTGCCCCTGCTCGACCGCGACGCCAGCGGCCGCGAGCTCGACCTGCCGGCTTTCGCCGCGCGGCTGGAGGCCCTGCGCACGCAGTACGAGGCCCGCGGCGTCAAGCTCCACATCACCGGCTTCGCCAAGGTGGTGGGCGACCTGGTCGAGGGACTGCAGCAGATCCTGTTGTTCTTCGCGGTGGCGGTGGCCATCGCAGTCGCCATCGTCTACGGCTACACGCGCTGCCTGCGCAGCACGGGCGTGGTGGTGGCCTGCTCGCTGGTCGCGGTGGTGTGGCAGCTGGGACTGCTGCCCTTGCTGGGCCTGGGACTCGATGCCTACTCGATCCTGGTGCCCTTCCTGGTGTTCGCGATCGGCATGAGCCATGGCGCGCAGAAGATGAACGGCATCCTGCAGGACATCGGCCGCGGCACGCACCGCACGGTGGCCGCCCGCTACACCTTCCGCCGCCTGTTCGTCGCCGGGCTCACCGCGCTGCTGTGCGATGCCGTCGGCTTCGCCGTGCTGCTGGTCATCGCGATCACGGTGATCCGCGAACTGGCGCTGGCGGCCAGCCTGGGGGTGGCGGTGCTGATCTTCACCAACCTGATCCTGCTGCCGGTGCTGCTGAGCTTCATCGGCGTCAACGATCGCGCCGCGCAGCGCAGCCTGCAGGCGGACAGCGCCCCGACCCCGCTGTGGACGCTGCTCGACCGCTTCACCGGCCGCCGCTGGGCCACGGCCACGGTGCTGGGCGCCACCGCACTGGGCCTGGGCGGCTTCGTGGTCAGCCAGCGCCTGCAGGTGGGAGACCTCGACCCCGGCGCCCCCGAACTGCGCGCCGACTCGCGCTACAACCGCGACAACGCCTTCCTGGCGAGCCACTACGGCGCCAGCAGCGACGTGTTCGTGGTGATGGTGGCAGCGCCGCCAGGCGAATGCGGGCGCTACGACACGCTGCGCCGCATCGACGTGCTGGAATGGCAACTGGCACAGCTGCCGGGGGTGGCGTTCACGCAGTCGATGGCATCGTTCGACCGCCGCATGATGACCGCCTTCAACGAGGGCAGCCTGAAGTGGTACGAGCTGGTGCCCAACGAATCGCTGCTGGGCAACATCAGCGCCCGCGCGCCGCGCGGCATCAGCGACGAGGACTGCAGCCTCTTCACGCTCTTCGCCTACCTGGCCGACCACAAGGCCGACACCCTGGCCCGTGTCGCCGACACCGCCGCCGCGTTCGCCCGCGAGCACAGCACCGCGCACGTGCGCTTCCAGCTGGCCGCCGGCAACGCCGGCATCGAGGCGGCCACCAACATCGTCATCCGCCAGGCCAGCCGCGAGATGCTGTGGTGGGTGTACGGCGCGGTCACGCTGCTGTGCTTCGTCACGTTCCGCTCCTGGCGCGCGGTGGCCGTGGCCGTGCTGCCGCTGGTGCTGGTCTCCCTCCTCGCCGAGGCGCTGATGGTGGCGCTGGGCATGGGCGTGAAGGTGGCGACGCTGCCGGTGATCGCGCTGGGCGTGGGCATCGGCGTGGACTACGCGCTGTACATCCTCAGCGTGACGCTGGCGCACCTGCGCGCAGGACTGACGCTGTCGGCGGCGTACCAGCGCTCGCTGCGCTTCACCGGCAAGGTGGTGATGCTGACCGGCGTGACGCTCGCCATCGGCGTGGCCACCTGGGCCTTCTCCCCCATCAAGTTCCAGGCCGACATGGGCATCCTGCTGGCCTTCATGTTCGTCGCCAACATGGTGGCCGCCCTGGTGCTGCTGCCGGCGCTCGCCCACTTCCTGCTCCCACCCCGCTCCAACCCCGCCCACACGACCCCATGAACGCTCCCCACGACCGCCTCCTCTTCGGGGACCACTCCGGCCGACTGTGCCGCCCCGAGACGCCCTGCCCGGGCCCCGTGCCGCTGCTGGTGGCCCTGCATGGCGGCACCTACACCTCGGCCTACTTCGACATGCCGGGCTGCTCGCTGCTCGCACGCGCCGCCGCCAATGGCGTGCCGGCGATCGCACCCGACCGACCCGGCTACGGCCGCACGCCCGCGCTGCCCGCCGGCCGGGCCACCATCGCCGATCAGGCGCGGCGGCTGCAGCACACGCTGAAGCAGGCCTGGCAACAGCACGGCGCCGGCACGCGCGGCATCGTGCTGGTCGCGCATTCGATCGGGGCCGCCATCGCCGCCACCCTGGCCGCGAACGTGGCCCGCGAGGGTGACGACGACCTGCCGCTGATCGGGCTGGCCCTCTCCGGCGTGGGCCTGCGCACGCCGCCCGCCTTCAAGCCGCTGTGGGACAGCCTGCCCGACACCCCCACGGTGGAGATGCCGCCCGGCGTGAAGGACACCGTGATGTTCGGCCCCGCCGGCAGTTTCGATCCCGCGATGCCGGCGACCACCGCCGCCGCCGGCGCGCCCGCGCCCAAGGCGGAGCTGGTCGACATCGTCAGCACCTGGCACGAAACGGTGCACGCCACGCTGGCGGGCATCCGGGTGCCGGTGCACTACCGCCAGGCGGAGATCGACCGGCTGTGGATCGTGGACGCCGGCGAGGTCGACGGCTTCGCGCGGGCGCTTTCGGGGTCGCCGCGCGTCGACGCCGCGCTGCTGCGGGGCACCGGCCACTGCATCGACTTCCACCATGTCGGCCCCGCCTTCCAGCTGCAGCAGCTCGGCTTCGCGCTGCAATGCGCCGCCGAGACGGCCGGCTGAACGGTGCGGGGTTCCGCGACCGTCAAAGCACGATGGGCACGGTGGCGGTGCCACACCACTGACTTTCCCTGATGGCGGACAAAATAGGTTGCTAAAACAACCTTGCTGCGATCCAATGGCTTGCCTCCGTGAACCCCGGCCGCAACGCCCTCACCGACCCCTTCCCATGCAGACACCTCATTCCCTGAACTGTGGCCCGGACTGTGGGCACGGCCTGAACCGGCGCCGGCTGGGCGGCCTGTTCGCCGGCCTGGTGGGCAGCGCGATGCTGCCTTCGGCCCGGGCGGCCGACGCCGCCGCGGGCGTGCAACGCATCGATGTGCACCACCACATCCTGCCGCCGGTCTTCCGCCAGACGCTGGGCGAAGCCCACATCGGCGCGCCGGCGCCCAACGGCGTGGCACCGCCCTGGCAGGTGGCCGATTCACTGGGCGTGATGGACCGCCAGGGCATCACCACCGCGGTGGTGTCGGCCGCGCCCATCTGGACCCCCGACACGGCGCAGAACCAGCGCCTGACGCGGGCCTGCAACGAGTTCGCCGCGCAGATGATGGCCGACCACCCGAGCCGCTTCGGCAGCTTCGCCAGCCTGCCGCTGCCCGACGTGAAGGCCTCGCTCGCCGAACTGGCCCACGCGCTGGACGTGCTCAAGGCCGACGGCATCCAGCTGATGACCAACTACGCCGACAAGTACCTCGGCGACCCCGCCTTCGCGCCGGTGATGGACGAGCTGAACCGCCGCAAGGCGGTGGTCTACGTGCATCCGCAGTCGTGCAGCTGCGCCAAGGGCCTGCTGCCGGGCATGCCCGATTCCATGGTCGAGTTCCCGCACGACACCTCGCGCACCGTCACCAGCCTGCTGTTCTCGGGCACGTTCAGCCGCTGCCCCGACATCCGCTTCATCTTCTCGCACGCCGGGGGCACGGTGCCGTACCTGGCCACGCGCATGGCCACGCTCGGCGCGCTCGACCGCGAGCTGGCGAAGAAGGTGCCCGAGGGCGTGATGCCGCTGCTCAAGAAGCTCTACTACGACACCGCCATCTCGGCCAACCCGATCACCTTGGCCGCGTTGTTCAAGTTCGTCTCGCCGCGCCAGGTGGTGCTCGGCACCGACTTCCCGTTCGTGCCCGAGCGCGGCACGCAGGCCACCCTCGCCGGGCTGCGCCAGGCGGCGGACCTCACCGAGGCCGACCTGCGCGCCATCGAGGGCGAGAACGTCGCGGCGCTGCTGCCGCGGGTGGCCCGCGTCGGCGCACGCGTGGCCCCGGCGCAGCGCGCGCCGGCGGCCCCCCAGAGCTGAGGAGACCACGATGGTGGAGCTGTACCACTTCTGGAGTTCCGTCTGCTCCGTGCGGGTCCGCATGGCGCTGGAAGAGAAGAAGGTCCCCTGGACGAGCCGCTACATCGACCTGTTCAAGTTCGACCAGCTGACGCCCGAGTACCTGGCCGTCAACCCGTCCGGCATGGTGCCGACGCTGGTGCACGACGGCGAGGCGATCGGCGAGTCCTCGATCATCAACGAGTACATCGATGCCGCCTTTCCGGGCGAACCGCTGATCCCGCGCGATCCGTTGTGCGCAGCGCGCATGCGGCTGTTCGTGAAGGCCTGCGACGACGGCTTCGACGCCATCGCCAAGCTGACGATGGTGAAGTACATCCTGCCCAAGCTGCGCAACCGCTGGGGCGACGAGGTGCTGCGGCAGCAGGCGGCGAAGCGGCCGCAGAAGTTCCTGCAGGACCTGCACTCGCGTGCGGTGCGGGGCGAGATCACCGACGCCGAACTGGCCGAGTCGCGCGCCGCCATCGAGGAGCTGCTCGACCGGCTCGAGGCAGTGCTCGATCCGGGACCCTGGATCGTCGGCGCGTTCTCGCTGGCCGACGTGTCGGTGGCGCCGTTCATGTTCCGCCTGTCCGCGCTTGGCCAGGACGCGTTCTGGTCTGCGGCGCGGCGGCCACGGGTCCACGCCTGGTACAGCGCCCTGTCGCAGCGGCCGTCGTTCCAGGTGGCGGTGTCGTGGCCGGACGAAAGTGGTGGCGGCTACGAAGAGGTGGGCCTGAAGGCGTCCGCCCCCTGAGGCGCCACCACAACGCACCATGGACACCTTCGATCACGACCTGCTGGTCATCGGTGCCGGCTCGGGCGGCGTGCGCGCCGCGCGTGTCGCCGCCGCACACGGCGCACGCGTGGCCGTGGCCGAGGAGCATCGCGTCGGCGGCACCTGCGTCATCCGCGGCTGCGTGCCCAAGAAGCTGCTGGTCCACGGCGCCCACTTCGCCGAGGACCTGCGCGATGCCGCCCGCTTCGGCTGGCACCTGTCCGAGCGCCGCTTCGACTGGCCCGTGCTGCGCGACCACGTGCTGGCCGAGGTCGACCGCCTCAACGGCCTGTACCGCCAGACCCTCGACCACCACGCCATCACGCTGCTGCCCGAACGCGCCGTGCTCACCGGCCCGCACCAGGTGCGCCTGCAGTCGGGCCGCACCGTGAGCGCCAAGGTGATCCTGGTGGCCACCGGCGCCACGCCCACCGTCCCCTCGATCCCCGGCGCCGCGCTCGGCATCACCTCCAACGAGGTGTTCCATCTGCCGCGCCTGCCCCCGCGCATCGTCATCGCCGGTGGCGGCTACATCGCCAACGAGTTCGCCGGCATCTTCCACGCCCTCGGCGCCGACGTCACGCTGGTCCACCGCTCCGGTCGCCTGCTGCGCGGCTACGACACCGCCCTCAGCGACCGGCTGCTGCAGATCAGCCTCGCCAAGGGCCTGCAGTTCCGCTTCAACACCGCCCTCGAACGCGTCGACCGGGCCGCCGACGGCAGCCTGCGGGTGCAGCTGCAGGGGGGCGAGGCGCTCGACTGCGACCTGCTCCTGTTCGCCATCGGCCGCCAGCCCTGCACGGCCGGCCTGGGCCTGGAGAACGCCGGCGTGGCGGTCGACGCCCGCGGCGCCATCCGCGTGGACGACCACCAGCGCACCAACGTCCCCGGCATCTACGCCGTGGGTGACGTCACCGACCGCGTGCAGCTCACCCCCGTGGCCATCCGCGAGGGCCAGGCCTTCGCCGACACCGTCTTCGGCGGGCGCCCCCGCACGGTGGACTACCGCTGCATACCGTCGGCCGTCTTCAGCCAGCCGCCGCTGGCCGCCGTGGGCCTGACCGAAGCGCAGGCGCGCCAGCAGCTCGGCGCGGTGAAGGTCTACACCGGCGACTTCCGGCCGATGGCGAACGTGCTGGCCGATCGCTCAGAGCGGGCGCTGTACAAGATGGTCGTCGATGCCAGCACCGACCGCGTCGTCGGCCTGCACATGATCGGCCCCGATGCCCCCGAGATCCTGCAGGCCGCCGCCGTCGCCGTGAAGGCCGGCCTCACCAAGCAGGCCTTCGACGACACCGTGGCCCTGCATCCCAGCATGGCCGAGGAACTCGTGCTGCTCCGGTAGCCCCCGTCGGCGCCCGCTCAGTGGCCCTCGCCCAGCGCGCGCTGCCGAACGCGACGCGCCACCGTGAGCTTGCGGTTGACGGCCACGGCCTCTTCGCCCTGCTCGTCCGCGACGAGGTTGTGGTACAGCGCCTTGAGACCGCTCAGCATGGCCTCGATCTGGGCCTCGGAGAAGTCCACCAGCGCCGCGTTCTCCACTTCCTCGCCGCGCGGCGCCAACGACTTCACCAGCCGGCGGCCGGCGGGCGTCAACGACAGCCGCACGGTGCGCTTGTCCACCGCCGAGGCCACCCGCGTGACCAGCCCCTGCTCCTCGATGCCGGCCACCGAGCGCGACAGGTACGAGAGCTCCGATGCGGTGTGGCTGGCCAGGTCGGTCAGCGACTGGCCGTCCTCGTGTTCCAGCGCCGCCAGCACGCGCCACATCTGCAGGTTGATGCCGTGCGGCTTCAGCTTGTCGCTGAAGCGGGCGGCCATGATGTTGGCCGCCCGGTTCAGCAGGTAGCCGACCGACCGGTCCAGGTCCCACAGCGCGTTGTCGCGCGCCTTGCTGCGGCGCACCGGCTCGGCGGCGGCCGGGGCCGCCGCCTTGCGGACGGGGGGGGTCTTCATGCGGGAACCTGTCACGTGTGCCTGCGAATTGGCCGAGAGTGCCGCGCATGGTAGCGCCCGCCAGGGTTAGTCCCCATCCGTGCCGCCCCAAAATAAGTTGCAAAAGCAATCAACACGGCTTCTAATCTCGCCTCAGATGGTTGCTTTTACAACCTTATGGAGAACGCGATGCTGACCGTGGCCCGCCCTGCCGCCCCCCCGCCCACCCCGCCGCTGGCCGCCGCCGTGGCGGCCCCCACTGCCCACTTCTCCGCGCTGGCCGCGCAGGCCGAAGCGCTCAAGCCGCTGTTGCGCGAGCGCGCCCCGCAAACCGAGCGCGAGCGCCGCGTCTCCGCGGAGGTGACCGAGCGCCTGCGGGCCGCCGGCCTCTACCGCGCCGTGCAACCGCGGCGCTTCGGCGGCCTGGAGCTGTCGATGGAGGAGTTGCGGCAGCTCTCCTACACCCTCGGCCAGGGTTGCACCTCCACCGGCTGGTGCTTCGGCCTGAGCGCCGCGGCCTCCTGGATGCTGGGCATGTTCCCGTCCGAGGCGCAGCACGACGTCTGGGACGACGCCCCCGACGCGGTGCTGGCCTCCTGCATCGCGCCCACCGGCAAGGCCACCCGGGCCGCCGACGGCAGCCTGCGGCTGAAGGGCCGCTGGAGCTTCGGCAGCAATTGCGACAACGCGCAGTGGATGTCGCTGGGCGCGCTGATCGACGAAGGCGACGGCCAGCCGCCGCGGGCGGCGTTCCTGCTGGTGCCGAAGGGCCAGTACCGCATCGTCGACACCTGGTTCACCGGCGGCTTGGCCGGCACCGGCAGCAAGGACATCGCGATCGAGGAGGAAGTCACCGTGCCCGCGCACCGCTCGGTGCTGTTCAGCCAGGTGCTGGACCAGGAGGCGCCCGGCGCGCAGGTGAACGACAACGCCGGCCTCTACCGCCTGCCGCTGCTCAGTGCCTTTCCTCCGCTGATCTCCACGCCCACGCTGGCAGCGCTGCGCGGCGCGCTGGACGACTTCGTCGCCGGCGCCGCCGCCCGGGCCACGCGCGGCGCGTTCGTCGGCGGCGGCGCCACCATCGCCCAGTTCGGCCATGTGCAGAGCGCGGTGGCCGAAGGCGAGGCGGCGCTCGACGCGGCCCAGCTCGTCCTGCAGCGCGACCTGCAGCAGGTGATCGACCTCGCCTCGGCGGGCGTGAAGGTGAGCGCCGGACAGCGCATCGCCTACCGCCGCGGCCATGCCTACGCCGTGCGGCTGTGCGTGCAGGCGATCGACAGCCTGTACGACGTGGTCGGCGGCGCCGGCATCCAGATGGACAACGTGGTGCAGCGCGCCTGGCGCGACATCCACGCCGTGGCGCACCACATCAGCACCAACTGGCATGCGGTCTCCACGATGGTCGGCCAGCAGGCGCTCGGCCTGCCCCCGAAGGGCCAGTACTGAGGCGTCCGGCCCGTCAAGGAAGGTTCCCATGATCCGCTACCACAAGCTCGGCCGCGTCGAGCTCCACGTGCGCGACGTCGAACGCTCGCGCCGGTTCTACGAGCAGGTCGTCGGCCTGCAGTTCGTCGCCACCGGGCCGCACGGCGAGGTGATGCTGCGCTGCGACGACGATCACCACAGCGTGGTGCTGCACCCGGGCGGCACGCCCGGCCTGCGCTGCGTCGGCTTCATGCTGCAGGACGAGGCGCAGTTCGCGCCGCTGCTGGACCGGCTGGACGCGGCAGGGCTCGCGCCGCAGGAAGTGGCCCCGGCGTTGTGCCGGCAGCGCGCCCAGCAGCGGGCGGTGCGCGTCTTCGAGCCGCGGGTCGGCGCGGTGGTCGAGTTCTACACGCCGGCGGCCGATTCGGCCCGGCCGTTCGTGCCCACGGTCGCCCGCATCCAGCGGCTGGGCCACGTGGTGTTCAACACGCCGCACAGCGTCCAGGCCATCGCCTTCTGGCGCGACGTGCTGAACTTCCGCATCTCGGACGAGGTCGGCGACGTCATCACCTTCATGCGCTGCTGGCCCAACCCGTACCACCACGGCATCGGCATCGGCCGGTTCGAGCGCCCCTGCCTGCACCACGTGAACTACATGGTCACCGAGATCGACGACGTCGGTCGTGCGCTGAGCCGGCTGCGCCGCACCGACACGCCGGTGGTCTTCGGCCCCGGCCGCCACCCGGCGTCCGACAGTGTCTTCCTCTACTTCCTCGATCCGGACGGCCTGACGATGGAGTACAGCTTCGGCATGGAGACCTTCCCCGAGGCGTTCCCGCGCGAGCCGCGCCAGATCCCGGTCGTGCCGCAGGCGCTGGACTACTGGGAGTCGGAGCGCGACCCGCGCTGCTTCACCACCGCCGGCCCGAACACGCACGACCTGCACGCCACCCTCCCCCAGCCCAGCGAGGCCACGCCATGAGTCACACCCCCGCTCCCGTCCCCGCCACGACCGCCCTGTCCACGGCCGCCACCCCGGCCGATCCGCGCGAGCTGCGCAATGCCATGGGGCGCTTCGCCACGGGCGTGTGCGTGGTCACCACCGCCACCGCGGACGGTCGCGCCGCCGGGCTGACCGTGAACTCCTTCAGTTCCGTGTCGCTCGACCCGCCGCTGGTGGCCTGGTGCCTGGGCCGCCACGCGCCCAGCATGGCGGCGTTCGCCGCGGCCGACTGTTTCGCCGTGCACGTGCTGTCGGCCGACCAGCAGCACATCGCCCAGCACTTCGCGCGCCCGTCGGACAACAAGTTCGCCGCGGTGGAAGACCAGCTCGCCGTGGGCCACGGCAATGTGCCGGTGCTGACCGAGGCGCTGGCGCGTTTCGAATGCCGCAAGTTCGCGATGACGGACTGTGGCGACCACGTGATGATGATCGGCCAGGTCGAGCGCTTCGGCTACAGCAGCCGGCCGCCGCTGCTGTTCCATGCCGGGCGGTTCATCGCCCCTGCCGAGCCGGTCGCCGGCTGACCGCACCATCGCGGCAAGATCGACACCAGAACACAGGAGACCTCCATGAACAAGCGCTTCCAGAACCCGTGGTGGATCGTGGTCGGCTCGCTGCTCGGCCTCGTGGTCGGCAACGTCACCGTGCTGCAGTTCTCGGCCTCGGTGCTGATGAAACCCATCATGGCCGAGTTCGGCTGGAGCCGCAGCGTGCTGTCGGCCGCGGTGATGCTCGGCTCGTTGTGCGCGGCCCTCGCCACGCCGGTGGTCGGCGCGCTGATCGACCGGCTCGGGGTCAAGCCGGTCACGCTGGCCGCCATCACGCTGTTCTCGCTGAGCACGGCCGCCATGGCGCTCGCGCCGGCCGCCGCGCCGGTGTTCGTCGCCCTCTTCTGCGTGCTCGGCCTGTTCAGCGCGGGCCAGGCGCCGCTGCCCTACGCCAAGTCGATCGCCGCGGCCTTCGACCGCCGTCGTGGCCTGGCATTGGGCATCGCCATGACCGGGGTGGGCCTGGGCACGGCCCTGGTCCCGCGGCTGGCGCAGCTGTACCTCGACCGCTTCGGCTGGCGCGGCGCGTTCGTCGCCCTGGGCGCGACGGTGTTCGTGGTGGCCTTTCCCGCGGTGGCGCTGTGGCTGGGCAACCGCAGCACCCGCGGCGCTGGCGGGGCCACCGACGCCCCCGCCAGCGCCGTGCCGCTGCCGGGGCTGGCCGCGCGCGACGCGGTGCGCAGCAGCCACTTCCGCATCCTGTGCCTGGTGTTCCTGGGCATTCCGCTGGTGGCCAACGGCATCATCGTCCACCTGGTGCCGCTGCTCACCGACCGGGGCCTGCCGGCCCAGCAGGCGGTGGCCATCTTCTCCGGCATCGGCGCTTCGCTGATCGTCGGCCGGCTGCTGTGCGGCTACCTGCTCGACCGCTTCTTCGCGCCGTACGTGGCGATCGCCTTCGTGCTCACGCCGGCAGCCGGCGTGTTGCTGCTGCTGTCCAGCCCCGACGCGGCACTGACCACCGTGGGCGCGGTGCTGGTGGGCATCGGCCTCGGCGCCGAGGTCGACCTCATCGGCTATCTGCAGAGCCGCTACTTCGGACTGCGCGCCTTCGGCCAGGTCTACGGCTACCTGTTCGCCATCTTCACCATCGGCAGCGGCGTCGGCCCCTTCCTGATGGCCACCAGCTTCGACGGCGCGGGGTCGTACCGCCCGGCATTGATCGGCTTCTTCGGGGTGCTGATCGTGGCGGCCGGCCTGCTGCTGCGGCTGCCGCGCCGCTACCCCTTCCCGGTGCAACACGCCGGCGCGCCCGATCCGCAGCGGGCCACCGACGCCCGGCTGCACACCGCCTGACCCTTTCCCCTTTCCCCCAACACGCACGCCCTCCCCATGAAACTCGTCACCTACCGCCACCAAGGCCACACCTCCATCGGCAAGGTCGAAGGCGGCCACGTCATCGACCTCCCTTCCGGGGACGACGCGCTGCCCACCACCATGCTGGCCCTGCTGCAGGCCGGACCGCCCGCCCTGGACCGGGCCCGCGCCGTCGCCGCGTACGCCAACGCGTTGCCGTTGTCGGACGTGGAACTGCTGGCCCCGGTGCCCAACCCCTCGAAGTTCCTCGCGATCGGCATGAACTACCGCAAGCACGTCGAGGAGGCCAGCAAGGTGGGCGTCAAGACACCGCCCACGCAGGTGTGGTTCAACAAGCAGGTGTCGTGCATCAACGGCCCCTTCGGCGACGTGCACCTGCCGCGGGTCTCCGACCAGCTCGACTATGAAGTCGAGCTGTGCGTCGTCATCGGCCGGCGCTGCCGCCATGTGAAGAAGGAAGAGGCCGCCTCGGTGATCGCCGGCTACATGGTCTGCAACGACGTCTCGGTGCGCGACTGGCAGCTGGCCACGCAGACCATGACCATCGGCAAGTCGTTCGACACCACCGGGCCCACCGGGCCGTGGATCGTGACGCGCGACGAGCTCGGCGACCTGCCCGCGCTGCGCCTTCGCCTGTATGTCAACGGCGAACTGCGGCAGGACGACAACACCGACCAGATGGTGCACGACCTGCATGCCCAGATCGCGCACCTGTCGGCGGCGTTCACGCTCGAACCGGGCGATCTCATCGCCACCGGCACGCCGTCGGGCGTGGGCGTGGCGATGGAGCCGCCCTCGTTCCTGAAGGTCGGCGACGTGATGCGGGCGGAGATCGAGGGCATCGGTGCCATCGAGAACCGCGTCGTCGCCGAACCCGCCTGATCCCCGATGACCGACCTCTCCACCGCCCAGCGCACCGTGCGGCTGCTGGCGCGCGCCACCGACCGCGCCGGCCTGTCCACGGCCTACGGGCACTGCAGCGTGCGCCTCGATGCGGCGTCGTTCCTCGTCTGCGCACCCAAGCCGATGGGCCGGGTGACCGCGCAGGACGAGGGCAGCGTGGTGCGGCTGGACGCGCCGCTGCCCGCCGACGTGCTCGGCGAGGTGCGGCTGCACCGCGAGGTCTACCGCCGGCGGCCGGACGCCCATGCCATCGTGCGCTGCCTCTCGCCACACGTCACCGCGCTGGCCGCGCTCGGCCGCACGCCGAAGCCGCGCCACGGCTTCGGTGCGTACTTCTGGCCGCAGGTGCCCCGCTGGGGCGATCCGGCGCTGGTGCGCAACGACGAGGCCGCGCGATCGGTGGCCGATCTCATGGGCGACGCCGCGGCCATCGTGCTCTCGGTCAACGGCGCCGTCGTGGCCGGGGCCGATGCGGCGCAGGCCCTGACGCTGGCCCTCTTCCTGGAAGACAGCGCGCGGGTGGAACTCGCCGCGTTGCACGCCGGCTGCGAAGACGGACCGCTCCTCAGCGAAGCCCAATGCCGAGGCCGCGCCACCTGGGCCGGCCGGGTGGCCGAGCGGCAATGGGACTACTGGACACACGGCGACCCTGAACGGGCCTGACGCCCGCGGGGCGCCGCGCGATGCGGCGTCCCGCGGGCGCGCGGGGTCAATGGTCCTGCGGGCCGAAGTTCTGGGTGATCTGCTTGTACTCGAGGAAGTCCTCGACCGACGCCACCCCGCCCAGCCGGCCGGACCCGCTGGCCTTGAAGCCGCCTTCCTCGAACTCCACCGCCAGGTTGGCCCAGCTGTTGATCGAGACCAGGCCGGCCTGCAGCCGGCGCGCCACGCGGATCGGGCGGTCGATGTCGCGGCTCCACACGCAGGCGCTCAGGCCGTACTCGCTGTCGTTGGCCATGCGAATGGCCTCCTCCTCCGTGTCGAACACCTGCAGCGTCTGGACCGGGCCGAAGGTTTCCTCGCGCACGATGGGCAACCTGCCGTCGGCCACCTCGAGCAAGGTCGGGTGGTAGAACGCGCCGCCCTGGAGCCGGGGCTCGCGCGAGGGACCGCCGCGCACGATCGGCTTCGCCCCGGCGGCGATCGCGGCCTGCACGAGGCCGTCCACACGGGTCACCGCGGCCCGGTCGATCAGCGGCCCGATCTGGCTGTCGGGCTGGGCCGCCGGGCCCGGGCGCACCGCTTCCAGCCGCGCGGCCAGGCGCTGCCTCACGGTGTCGGCCACGCTGCGGTGCACGAGGATGCGGCTGCCGGTCATGCAGAACTGGCCGGCGAACACCGTGCTCGACTTCTCCAGCACCGGCAACACCGCCTCGAGGTCGGCGTCATCGAAGACCAGGTGCGGTGTCTTGCCGCCCAGCTCCAGGCCCACGCGCTTGAGCTGCGCGGCCGCGGCACGGGCGATCGCTCGGCCGGTGCCGGTGCTGCCGGTGAAACTGATCGCCGGCACGGCCGGCGAATCGACCAGCAGCCTGGCCCCGTCGGCACCGGACTCGATGAACAGGTTGACCACGCCCCTGGGCAGGTCGGCCACCGAGGCCATGATGCGGCTGATCACGTGGGCCGTGCGGGCCGCCTGGTGGGGCATCTTGACCACGGCGGTGCAGCCGGCCGCCAATGCCGGCACCAGCGCGCGGATGCACAGGTAGGCGGGCGAATTCCACGGGATGATCAGGCCGGCCACGCCCACCGCTTCGCGAAGGCACATCGCCTGCTGCCCCGGCCGGCTCTCCAGCACACGACCGAAGTTGTGCATCGCCAGGCCGGCCGCGAAGCGCAGCGCGCGCGGGATCAGCGAGGCCTCGAAGGTGGCCTCCGGCCGCAGCTTGCCGTTCTCCAGGCAGAGGCTGTCGATCACCCCCGGCAGGTGCGCTTCGAAGGCATCGGCCAGGTGGGCCAGTGCAGTCGCGCGGCGAAAGGCGTCGTGGCGCCACGGACCGTCTTCGAAGGCCGTCACGGCAGCGTCGATGGCGGCCTGCGCGACCTGTGCATTGCCGTCGACGTACTGCCCGATCACCTCGCCCGTGGCGGGATTGACGCTGTCGCGCCGTTCACCGGTGTGCACCCATTCGCCGCCGATCCAGTGGGCTGCCGTCTTGAACTCGTCCATCTCGATATCTCCTGGCCATCGATCGCTGCCGGACGTCCGCCGGCAAGCGCTGTTGTCGCCGCAGCGGACGCCGCGGCGGTAGGCCATTACATCGCAGATAACGTAGCTTAAGCAACCAATTTGTCGACTTGAACAACGGCGCCAACGCGCCGCGATCGGCCGGCGCTCAAGCCTCGACCTTGAACACCGCCACCGCCTGCGTCAGCCGTTCGGCCTGGTCGCGCAACGACGCCGCGGCGGCGCTCGACTCCTCGACCAGCGCGGCATTCTGCTGCGTCATGCGGTCGATGGTGTCCACCGCCGCGTTGACCTGGCTGATGCCGTCGCGCTGCTCGCTGGCCGCGGTGGCCATCTCGCCGATCATGCTGGAGACGCGGCGCACGCTGGTGACGATCTCGCTCATCACCTCGCGGGCCTCGCCGACCTGCCGCGAGCCGGCTTCCACCGAGTCGACCGAGCCGCCGATCAGCACCTTGATCTCCTTGGCCGCCTCGGCCGAACGCTGTGCCAGGCTGCGCACCTCGCCGGCCACCACCGCGAAGCCGCGGCCCTGTTCGCCCGCGCGGGCGGCTTCCACCGCCGCGTTCAACGCGAGGATGTTGGTCTGGAACGCGATCCCGTCGATGGTGCCGATGATGTCGTTGATCTTGCGCGACGACGCCGAGATGCGCTCCATGCTGCTCACCACGTCGGCCACCACGTCGCCGCCGCGGGCCGCGGCATCGGCCGCGGTGTTGGCCAGCTGGCTGGCTTGCTGTGCCACGTCGGCCGCCTGGGAAACGGTGCCGGTGAGCTGCTCCAGGCTGGAGGCGGTCTGTTGCAGGTTGGAGGCGGTTTCCTCGGTGCGCGACGACAGGTCGAGGTTGCCGGTGGCGATCTCGTTCGACGCCATCGACACCGAGCCCACGCCCTCGCGCACATGGGTCACCACGCCGCGCAGTTGCTCGGCCATGCGCGACAGGCCCTGCAGCAGGCGGCCCAGTTCATCGCGCCGGTCGGCCACGATGCGCTGGCTGAGGTCGCCGCCGGCCACGGCCTCGGCGAGCTGCACCGCGCGCTGCAGCGGCTGGTTGATCGAGCGCAGCAGGACGGCGGCCCAGAGCAGCCCGAGCGTGAACACGACCGCGGTGCTGGCGACGCCCAGCCAGATCGTGCGCTGCAGCGTGGCCGCGGCTTCCGCGCGCACCTGCTCGCGCTGCAGCATCTGCAGGTCGATCAGCGCCTGCTGGGCATCGTCGAAGCGCTGGCTCACCGGCACGAAGGTCGATTCGATGAAGGCCATCACGGCCGCGGGATCGGACTGCTTCAATGCCTGCGCCTGCTTCAGCGCGGCCAGCAGGTCGGCACGGCGTTCGCCGACGACCTTCATCTGGCGCTTGTCGGCTTCGGTGGTGGCCAGCTGCTCGATGCGCTTGTGCATCGCGCTGCTGGCTTTGCGGCCGGTGTCGACGCGCTTCAGGAACATCTCGATGACGGCCGGCTCGGAACTGGCCACCGAGCCCACGACGACGTGCATGTTGCCGCGGGCCACCTCCTGCCAGGCCTGCATCAGGCCGATCAGTTCTTGCTGCGCCTGCATCTGCGCCGCCGCGTGGCTGTCGGCGCGGTGGATGCGGAACTGTGTCCACGTGCCGACCGCCAGCATGGCCAGCAGCAACGCGATGATGGAGATCCACAGTTTCTTGGAGAGGGAGATGTCGTCGAGTTTCATGGTGGGTACTTCCGGACGGTGAGCGGATCGGACGGTCCGCCTTGCACGCCTTCGCCTCTTCGGCTGCGACGCCCCCCGACTTGAGTGCATAAGCAATGAAATCACAGCGGCGGCGTGGCGTGGCGGCGAACGTGCCTTCAGGCCGCCCGCATCGCGACGTGACGGCTCGCCCGCCGCACCAGGTCGCAGAAGTATTCGGCTGCCGGCGTCAGCGGCAGGCCGGTGCGCTGCACCAGGCTGATCGGCGGTGAGGGCAGCGCCTCGGCCACGTCGATGCGCTGCAGCGCATCGCGGAACAGCGGCACCTGCGTCCACTGGATCGGCAGCATCATCAACAGGTCGGAGTAGGCCAGCAGGAAGATGAAGCTGAAGGCGGAATGCGCCTGCACGACGGTGTGCGGCGGCGGCAGGCCGTGGCTGGCGAACACGGCGCCGAGTTCGTCTTCGGCGCGGTGGCGGATCGAGGTGGTGAGCCACTCGGCCTCGGCCAGCTCGCACAGCGAACCGGCCCGCGCCAGCGGGTGGCCGCGCCGGCCGACGATGATGCGGGTGTTGTCGAACAGCTTCTCCACCGCCAGCTCGGGCGGCACCGCCTCCACCACCGGACCGATGTAGCAGTCGATCGTGCCGTCCTTGAGTTCGCCTTCGACCCGCGGCAGCAGCGCATCGACCACATCGAGCCGGACGTCCGGGTAGCGCAGTCGGAAAGGCCGCATCACCTCGGGCAGCACCGCCATGTGCGACACGCTCGACAGGCACACGCGGATCTGCCCGTGACGCTCGCCCCGCAGCTGCGCGAGTTCGTCCTGCGCGCGGTCGAGTTCGCAGCGCACCGCCCGCGCGCGGCGCAGGAACACCTGGCCCATCGGCGTCAGGCTCACGCCCCGGGCGCGGCGCTCGAACAGCACCACGCCCAGCTCCTTCTCCAGCTCCTGGATGCTGCGGCTGATGGCCGGCTGCGCCACCTCGATCTGCCGCGAGGCGGCCCGCAGGCTGCCGCGCTCGGCCACCGCGAGGAAGTCGCGCAGCGCGTTGAGCTTCATCGCGTCCCGCGCTGCCGTCAGAGCCCGACGTGGTCGTGCAGCAGCTGCGGCTCGCGGCGCAGCGCCTCGGAGTCGCCGCTCCACACCACGCGGCCCTTGGCGACGATGAAGTGCCGGTCGGCCAGCCGCATCAGCGGCGTGATGTTCTTGTCGATGACGATCAGCGACAGGCCGTCGGCCTTCAGCCGCGCCAGGCAGTCCCAGATCTCGGCGCGGATCAGCGGGGCCAGCCCTTCGGTGGCCTCGTCGAGGATCAGCAGCCGCGGGTTCGTCATCAGCGCACGGCCGATGGCCAGCATCTGCTGCTCGCCGCCGGAGAGGTTGCAGCCGAGGTTGCGCTCGCGCTCCTTCAATCGCGGGAACATCGCGTAGACCCGCTCCAGCGTCCACGGCGTGGCGTTGCGGCGCCGGTTCGCCGCGGTGCCGGTGAGGTTCTCGCGCACGGTGAGGTTCGGGAACACGCGCCGCCCTTCCGGCACCAGCCCGACGCCGGCCTGCGCGACGCGGTGCGCCGGCCGGCCGGTGACATCGACACCGGCCAACCGCACCTGGCCGCGCCGCGGCGCGAGCAGGCCGGTCACCGATTTCACGGTGGTCGACTTGCCCATGCCGTTGCGGCCGATCAGCGTGACCACCTCGCGCTCCTTCACCTCGAAGCTCAGCCCGAACAGCGCCTGGCTGGCGCCGTAGTGGCTCTCGATCCCCTCCACCTGCAGCAGCGTCGTCATACGGTCTCCATCGGGTCGCCGAGGTAGGCGCTGCGCACCTCGGGGTCGTGGCGGATCTGGTCCGGCGTGCCGCAGGCGATCGGGCGGCCGTAGACCACCACGGTGAGCCGGTCGGCCAGCGCGAACACCGCGTCCATGTCGTGCTCGACCAGCACGATGGCGTAGGCGCCGCGCAGGCGCTGCAGCAGCTGCACCATCTGTTCGGATTCGTGCGGGCTCATGCCGGCCATCGGCTCGTCGAGCAGCATCACCTTCGGCCGGAGTGCCAGCGTCATCGCGATCTCGAGCTGGCGGCGCGCGCCGTAGGCCAGCGTGGCCACGCGGGCCTGCGCCTGCGCCCCCAGCCCGACCTCTTCGAGCAATGCCAGTGCCGGGCCGGTCAGCGCGGCATCGCGGTGCGCCGGCCGCCAGAACGAGAAGCTGCGGCCGCTCGCGCCCTGCACCGCCAGCATCACGTTCTGCAGCGCGGTGAACTCGGCGAACACCGAGGTGATCTGGTAGCTGCGGGCGATGCCGCGCACCGCGCGCTCGTGCACCGGCAGCGCGGTGACGTCCTCGCCATCGAAGCGGATGCTGCCGGCATCGGGCCGCAGCTCGCCCGACAGCTGGTTGATCAGCGTGGTCTTGCCCGCGCCGTTCGGGCCGATGACGGCGTGGATCTCGCCGGGCTGCACCGCGAGGTCGAGCCCGTCGGTGGCGGTGAGGCCGCCGAAGCGCTTGACCAGGCCCTGCACCTGGAGGATGGGCGAAACGGCGGTCATCGCGGGGCTCCTGCTGCTTCATCGCGCCGCACCAGGTGGCCGTACAGGCCCTCCTTCAGCACCAGCGTCACCACGATCACGAACACACCGAGCACGCCCAGCCAGTGGTCGCGCACCACGCTGTCGAGCCCCCACGGCAGGCCGAGCTGGAACGACGACAGCAGTTCCTCCAGCGACAGCCACACCACCGCGCCGACGATCGGCCCGATCAGCGTGCCCACGCCGCCCAGCACCACCATCAGCACCAGCTCGCCCGAGGTCGACCACTGCATGTACGACGGCGACACGAAGCGCGTCAGGTTGGCCAGCAGCAGACCCGCCAGCACGCACACCAGCGCCGAGACCACGTAGGCGGTGAGCTTGAACTGCGGCGTGTCGAAGCCCAGCGCGCGCATGCGCCGCTCGTTGGCCTTGCTGCCGCGCAGCACCATGCCGAAGCGCGAATGCACCAGCCGGTGGAAGGCGAACAGCGTGGCCATCAGCAGGCCGTAGATGACGTAGTACAGCACCACGTCGTTGTCCAGCCCGGCGCCGAGGCCGAAGTCGCTGCGCGCCGGCAGGCCGAGGCCGTCGTCGCCGCCGTACTGCTTCAGGCTCACGGCGAGGAAGTACAGCATCTGCGCGAACGCCAGCGTGATCATGATGAAGGCCACGCCGGTGACCCGCAGGCACACCGCGCCGATCACCGTGGCCAGCAGCGTGCCCACCGCCAGCGCCGCGGCCAGGTGCACCCAGCCGTTGCCGATGCCGTGCGCCGACAGGATGCCCACCGCGTAGGCGCCCACGCCGATGTACATGGCATGGCCGAAGCTGACCATCGCGCCATAGCCGAGCACCAGGTTCAGCCCCAGCGCGGCCAGCGCGAACACCATCATGCGCGAGACCAGCGTGACGTAGAACGACTGGCCGGCCAGCGCCGAGGCCAGCGGCACCAGGCCGAGCGCGGCGATGAGCGCCGCGGCGCACCAGAGGCGCGCGCTGCCCAGGCGCCAGCGCGGCAACGCGACCGCGGCAGGGTTCATCAGCGTGTGGGCCTTATCCATGTTTCACCGGGAACAGTCCGGCGGGGCGCACGGCCAGCACCACCGCCATCAACAGGTAGATGAGCATCGACGCGATGGCCGGGCCGGCCGCCTGCGCCACGGTGCGCTCGACCACCTCGCGCAGCAGCGTGGGCAGGAACGCGCGGCCGATGGTGTCGACGATGCCGACGATCAGCGCGCCGTAGAACGCGCCGCGGATCGAGCCGATGCCGCCGGTGATCAGCACCACCAGCGTCAGGATCAGGATGGGCTCGCCCATGCCGGGCTGCACCGACAGGATCGGCCCGGCCATCAGGCCCGCCAGGCCGGCCAGCGCCGCGCCGAGGGCGAACACGCCGGCGTTGACGAGCCGGATGTTGACGCCGAGCACGGCCACCATGTCGGCATCGGACGCGCCGGCGCGGATCAACGTGCCCAACCGCGTCTTGTGGATCAGCCCGTACAGCGCCACGCCCACCAGCAGGCCGACGACGATGATGGCGAAGCGGTAGGCCGGGTACGTGAAGCCGAACAGCTCGACGGCCCCCGACAGCGACTCGGGCACGCCGATGAAGATCGGCGACTGGCCCCAGGCGGCGCGCACCGCCTCGTTGCACAGCAGGATCAGCCCGAAGGTCACCAGCACCTGGTACAGGTGGTCGCGCTGGTACAGCCGCGCCAGCACCACCCGCTCCATCAGCAGCCCCAGCAGCAGGCTGCCGCCCACCGCGGCCAGCGCGGCGAGCAGGAACGAATCGGTGGCGTTGTACGCGGCGGCGGCGAAGTACGCGCCCAGCATGAACAAGGAGCCGTGCGAGAGGTTGACGAAGTTCATGATGCCCAGCACCAGCGTGAGGCCGGCCGACAGCAGGAACAGCAGCACGCCGAGCTGGCAGCCGTTGAGCAGTTGGGTGAGCAGCAGGGTCGCGGACATGGCGGCCCCGTTCACTTCAACGCGCACTGGGTGTGGTACGCGTCCTGGTGCTGCTTCAGCGGGGTGGCGATGGTCTTCAGGCTGACCCGGCCCTTGGCGTCCTTGGCGACCTGGAACGCGTACCAGTCGTTGATCGGGAAGTGGTTGTTGTTGAACTTCAGCACGCCCCGCACCGACTTGGCGTTGCCCTGCTGCAGCGCGGCCATGAAGGCCGGCTTGTCGGCGATGTTGCCTTTCACGCGGGCGATCGCGGTGTCGAGCAGCAGCGCCGAGTCGTAGCCCTGCGCGGCGATGTTCGACGGGATGCGGCCGTACTTCTTCTCGAATGCGTCGACGAACTGGCGGCTCACCGGGTTGTCGACATCGGGGCCCCAGAAATGCGCACTGACCACGCCCAGCGCGGTCTCGCGCAGCGCCGGCAGCGTGGTGCCGTCCATCACGCCGGAGGTCAGCAGCGGCAGTGTCTTCAACAGGCCCGCCTGCTGGTACTGGCGCACGAAGTTGATGCCCATGCCGCCGGGCAGGAAGGCGTACACCGCCTGCGGCTTGCTGGCCGCGAGCTGGGCGATCTCGGCGGAGAAGTCGGGCTGCGTCACGCCGGGGTAGATCTCCTCGATGATCTGGCCGCGGTAGGTGCGCTTGAAGCCGGTGATGGCATCCTTGCCGGCCTGGTAGTTGGGCGCGATCACGGCGATGCGCTGGATGCCCGTGTCGGTGGCGTACTGGCCCACCGTCTCGGCATGGCCGTCGTTCTGCCACGAGACGATGAACTGGTAGGGCGAGCATTGCGCACCGGCCACCGGCGACGGCCCGGCGTGCTGGCCGATCAGGAACACCTGCTTCTCGACGATGGGCCGCTGCACCGCCATCATGATGTTCGAGCCGGTGACGCCGGTGATGATGGGCACGTTCTCCTTGTCGATGAACTTGCGCACGATCTGCATCGCGACCTCGGGCTTGAACTGGTCGTCCTCCTTCAGCACCTGCACCGGCACGTTGCCGAGCTTGCCGCCCTGCTGCTCGATGCCGAGCATGAAGCCGTCGTACATGTCCTGCCCGATCGAGCCGATCGGGCCCGAGAAGGTGCCGATGTAGCCGATCTTGATCGGCGCGGGGGCCTGGGCCTGGGCGGGTGCCAGTGCGGCGGCCAGCAGCGCAGTGCCGAGCACGGCGCTCAAAAGTCGATTGCGATGCATCTGTGTCTCCTTCGTTCTTGGGTCGCTCTTGCTTTGACGCTTCGGCTCAGTCGTGCGGCGTCGGCTGCACGCGCTGCGTCTGCTGGCCGAGCCGCTCGATGGTCAGCTGCATGCGCTCGCCGGCGCGCAGGAACCGCGGCGGCTTCATGCCCAGGCCCACGCCCTGCGGCGTGCCGGTGATGACCACGTCGCCCGGCAGCAGCGTCATGAAGCGCGAGCAGTAGGCGATGAGCTGGCGCACGTTGAAGATCATGTCGGCGGTGTTCGATTGCTGGCGCACCTCGCCGTCCACCGTCAGCGTCATCGCCAGGGCCTGCGGGTCCTCCACCTCGTCGCGCGTCACCAGCCAGGGGCCGAGCGGGCAGAAGGTGTCGAAGCTCTTGCCCTTGCTCCACGAGCCGCCGCGCTGGGCCTGCCAGTCGCGCTCGGAGACGTCGTTGGCGATGGTGTAGCCGGCCACGTGGTCGAGCGCATCGGCCTCGGCCACGCGCCGCGCCGTGCGGCCGATCACCACCGCCAGTTCGATCTCCCAGTCGGTCATCGCGGAGTGCTCGGGCAGCACCACGTCGTCGTCGGGGCCGCTGAGCGAGGTGATCGCCTTGAAGAAGATCACCGGCTCGCTCGGCACCGCCATGCCGGCCTCGGCGGCGTGCTGGCGGTAGTTGAGGCCGATGGCCAGCAGCTGGCGCACGCCGGCCACCGGCACGCCCAGCCGCGGCGTGCCGGGCACCTGGGGCAGCGTGGTGGGGTCGAGGGCGCGCAAGCGCGCCAGCGACGCCTCCGACAACGCCTCGGGCGTCAGGTCGTCCAGGTGGGCGGACAGGTCGCGCACGATGCCATCGGCATCGAGCAGGCCGGGCTTTTCCGCGCCCGCGGGGCCGTATCGAAGCAGTTTCAACGCAGTCTCCTTGTCGAATGAGGTCAGGCGGCCACGGGCTGCGCCAGCGTCGCCTGCCCGGTGACCTGCCGCAGCAGTGGGGCCAGCGCCTCGGGCAAGCGGTGGCCGCGCCAGGCCACGTGCTGGTCCGGGCGGATGAGCGCGAAGCGGGCCTGGTACAGCCCGGCCAGCGCGGGCTCGGAGGGGCAGAGCACCGTCAGCGGCACGCCGCAGGCGGCCGCCGCGGCGCGCAGGCGGTCGACGTCGCCGCCGCCCCGCGTGCCGTCGGTCACCAGCAGCGTCAGGCCGGGGCCGAAGTGGTCGTACAGCGACGAGCCATCGTGCAGCCAGGCATGCGGCGCGATGCAGCCCGGATGCGCCGAGGGCACGTAGTTGACGAAGTCGTGCGCCGGCGCGGCGCTGCCGTCGGGCACGATCACCGGCGAGTCGTCATAGCGGTAGCCCTTGACGACGCCCAGCGTGTGGAACTCGCGCAGCTTGGCCGCCGAGATGCGCGCGCCGATCTGGCCGCGCAGGCGGGCACCGCGGTCGCTCTCCTCTTCCATGCCGTCCTGCAGCAGCTGGTGGGCCAGCAGGCCGTGGTTGGCCACCGCCTCGTCCATCACGAACTGGTGCACCGGCCGGCGCTCGGCCTCGTAGCTGTCGAGCAGCGCCGCGCCGCCCCAGCCCTGCAGCACCGCGGCGAGCTTCCAGCCGAGGTCCACCCCATCGGCCACGCCCATGTTCATGCCGTAGCCGCCAAACGGCGGGTGCAGGTGGCAGGCATCGCCGGCCAGGAACACGCGGCGGTCGCGGTAGCGGTTGGCGAGCAGCCGGCTGGCCACCCATTCGTCGTGGCTGTAGACCTCGTACGGCAGGTCGATGCCGGTGGACTTGCGGATCAGCGCCGGCGCATCCGACGGCTCGAACTTGACCCCCTCGGGCACGGCGGTGGGCATGAAGAACCACTTGTCGCCGCGGTCCATCGGGCCGATCAGGCTGGGCACGTCGGCGTTGATCTGCCAGTACATGATGGCCGCGCCGTGCCGGTGCGCCTGCGCCAGCCCGGGCGCGTGGAACACCACGTTGTAGTTGCGCGAGAGCCCGTAGTGGCCCTCCATGCGCGCGCCGATGGCCTCGCGCACGGTGCTGCGTGCGCCGTCGGCACCCGCCAGGAAATCGCTGCGCACGTCGAACTCGCGGCCGCTGTCGAGGTCGCGCACCCGCGCCTGCACGCCGCCGTCGCCCTGTTCGAAGCCGACCAGTTCATGGTGGAAGCGGATCTGCACGTTCGGCAGCGTCTGCGCATGCGCCCGCAGGACCTCCTCCAGCGTGTACTGCGGGATCCACTGCGCGTGCTCGGCATACAGCGGGTTGCGGCCCGGCGCGCAGTACAGCGCATTCTCGAAGCGCGCCAGCTCGTGGCCGGCCAGGCGCGTCACGAACACCACGTTCGACGGGTAGTCGATGCCCAGCGGGGACATCGCCCGCAGCTGCTGGGCGATGCCCCAGCGGCGCAGGTGCTCGCGGGTGCGCACGTTGGTGGTCTTGGCGCGCGGGGCATAGCCCACGCGCGGGTTGCGTTCGATCACCAGGCAGGGCACGCCCCGGTGACCCAGCTCGATCGCGAGCGCCAGGCCGCTGGGGCCGGCACCGACGATGAGCACGCGGGTTTCGACGGAAGAGGAGGGCGACACGGGGCAACTCGATGGTGAAGGCGGACAGGGGGCGGCCGCCACCGCGGCGCGCAGGGCGCCCGGGCGGTCGTCGGGGAAAGAAAGGTGATCCGGCGGCGCTCAGCCGGCCGGGGCTTCGGCCGCGGCGGCCTGCTGTGACCGCTCTTCGGCCAGCCGCTCGGCCAGGATGCGCCGCGCCTGCAGCGATGGCGCATCGGTGCGGATGTCGATCAGCGGCGGTTTCGGCCGCTGGCGCAGCCGCGCGTACTGGGCCTCGATCACCACCTTGTCCTCGGCGAAGGCCCGGTCGATCTCGTCGAACACCAGGTCGGTGAGCTGCGGCACCTCGGCGCGGGTGCGGTGGGCGATGGTCCAGAAGTAGTGCGCGGTGTGCTCGGTCTCGGGCGTGATGGCGTGCAGCGAGCGCAGGTGGAAGCCGTCGTCGCGGTGCCCTTCGTAGGCGCCGGTGTCGACGTCCTTCGCCCCGGCCCACAGCGTCAGCACCCCCGGGCGGAAAGCCATCTCGGCCCAGCGGTCGACGCGGCCGGCGAAGCCCTGCGCCAGCTGGTAGCTGGGCGGCGGCACCGAGTTGCGCAGCCAGCGCACCATCAACAGGCCGTCGTCGGTGCGGTGCGAGCTCATCTCGGCCTTCGAGTGCGCATCGGGCGTGCCGCCGATGGTGCTCTTGTGCACGTAGCCCACGTGCGTGAGGTCGAGCAGGTTGTCGATGATCATGCCGTGGTTCGCCTGCACCGCATTGCGCTTGCCGCGGTGCGCCCAGCCCTCGCGGTCGTGCCACGGGTGGCGCAGGATGGCCGCCACGTCGGCCCGCTGCGGGTCGCCGAGCCAGATCCACACGAAGCCGTCGAACTCGGCGGTCGGGTAGTGCGTGACCCGCGCCGCGGCGGGGATGTTGTCCTGCCCCGGGATGCGCACGCAGCGCCCTTCGGCATTGAAGGTCAGGCCGTGGTAGCCGCAGCGGATGCCCTCGGGCACCACCTCGCCGAAGGCCAGCGGCAGGCCGCGGTGGCAGCAGCGGTCTTCCAGCGCGACGGCGCGGCCGTCCTGGGTGCGGAACAGCACCACCGGCTCGTCCAGCAGCGTGCGCGCCACCGGCCGCTCGCCCAGCTCGTCGGCGAAGGCCGCCACGTACCAGCAGTTCTTCAGGAACATGTTCGTCTCCTGGTCGACGCGCCGGCCATCAGGCCGCGCCGACCTCGTATTCGATGTGGCTGACCGCGCCGTCGAACATGCCGATCAGCTCGGCCACCTTGGGGCGCAGCGCGCCACGCTCGGGCGATCGCAGCATGCGCTGCAGCGCGTCTTCGTCGTCGAACTCGACCAGGAACTGGCAGTGCACCGGCGGCGGGTTGTCCTCCCGGCGCAGCGGCCACAGCGCGCGGGCGGTGCGCACGCCGGGCAGGCTGCGGAAGGCAGGCACCATCTGCTGGTCGATCAGCGCGCGGAAGGCTTCGTCCATGCCCGGCTTCGGCGTGCCGGTCCAGAAAGCGGAACGGATGAACATGGTGTTCAACCCCGCGCAGCGGTCGGCGCGACGAACGGCACCATGCGCGATGCGATGCCCTCGCGCCATTGGGCATACGGCTGGAAGCCGGGCTGTTCGCGGCAGAAGGCTTCGGTCTGCTGGTGGATCTCTTCGTTGGAGCGCGAGAAGTCCAGCGGCACCAGGAAGGGCTGCGGGAAGTACCACTCGGTGTCGACGAAGAACTCGAGGTTGTTGCCCTCGGGGTCGTGCGCGTAGATGCTCCACGCCACACCGTGGTTGGCCGGGAACAGGTGGCCGCCCCCCTCGGCCTCCAGCCGCTCGCGCATCTCGCGCAGGTCGTCCAGCGTGCCCATCTTGAACGACAGCTGGTTGATGCTCGGGCCGAACTGCGGGTTGGCCGTGTTGGCGGGCATCACCGGCGGCCGGCCGCTGGCCAGCACGATCTGGTGGTGGTCCTGCGGGCTGCGCGACAGGAACACCAGCTGCATGCCGCCGGCCTCGCCCCGGTCGGTGACGGTGAAACCGAGCACCCGGGTGTAGAAGTCTTCCATCCGGACGATGTCCTTCACGCTCAGCCCCATGTGGCTGAACATCAGGTTGGGAGCGCTGCGCTGGGGGGTCATGGTGTCTCCTGGTCTTGGAATGGCAGCCATGGTGGCAGCGCCGTGCCGGTTGCAGAAGATGGGAAAACTGCTTCATCGATAACAACCCGGCATCAATGAAACCGCCCTCCCTCGGGAGAGGGAACGGCCCTCAGGGCATGTCCGGATGCTGGGCGGCGCGGCGCACCATGTCGCAGAAGTAGTCGGCCGCGGGGGTCAGCGGCATGCCCAGGCGGGTGACGATGTTGATCGGCGGCGAATCGAGCGTCTCGGCGACGTCGATGCGCTGCAGCGCCTGGCGGAACAGCGGGGTCTGCGTCCATTGCGACGGCAGCACCATCAACAGGTCGGAGTGCGCGAGCAGGAACAGGAAGCTGAAGGCCGAATGTGCCTGCACCACCACGCGGGGTCGCGGCAGACCGCGCTCGACGAACAGCGGCACCAGCTCTTCCTCGGCGCGGAACGTGACCGACGAGGTGACCCATTCGGCCCCCGACAGCTCGGCCAGCGATCGCGCCCCGGCCAGCGGATGGCCGCGGCGGGCCACGATCACGCGGTGGCTGTCGAACAGCGGCTCGCCGGCCAGTTCGGGTGGCAGGTCGTCGAACGTCGGGCCGACGTAGACGTCCACCGTGCCGTTCTTCAGCTCTTCGAGGATGCCGGGCAGCAGGCCGTCGATGAGGTCGAGCTGCACGTCGGGATAGCGCTGGCGGAACGCGCGCAGCACCTGCGGCAGCAGCGCCATGTGCGGCACGCTGGAGAGGCACACGCGCACCTGGCCGTGCAGCTGGCCGCGCAACTGGTCGAGCTCGTCCTGCGCGCGCTGCAGCTCGTTGCGCACGGCCTTGGAGCGGCGCAGGAACACCTCGCCCATCGGCGTCAGGCAGACGCCGCGGGCGCGCCGCTCGAAGAGTGCGACGCCGAGCTCCTTCTCGAGCTCCTGGATGTTGCGCGAGATGGCCGGCTGGGTGATGCCGAGCTGGCGCGCCGCGGCGCGCAGGCTGCCGCGCTCGGCCACGGCCACAAAATCGCGCAGGGCGTTGAGCTTCATGGCAACGCCGCTCAGCGATTCGTTCGGGGCATCGGCATGCACCGATTATTGGTCCCCCGGCATCGGTGAGGCCACCGGGCGATCCCCAGGACCGCCCGGACCCGCCCCCGTCAGTCCACGTGGCTGGTGTCGATCGCGGTGTGCAGCGCGCGCAGCGGCTGGGCCGCCTGCGCCGTCGCGACCTGCTCCTTCATCGTGTCGAGCGCGCTCTTCGAGAAGTACTTGCCGCGCAGCAGCACGCCGCCGATGCGCGACAGGTTCGCCACGTCGGCCAGCGGGTCGGCGTCGAGCAGCACGAGGTCGGCGTTGCGGCCGGCCTCCACGGTGCCCATCGTGGCCTCGCGCTGCAGGAAACGCGCGCCGTTCAGCGTGGTCATCTGCAGCACCTCCAGCGGCGTGAAGCCGGCGGCGGCGAGTTCGGCGAATTCCTGGTGGAGGCTGAAGCCGGGGATCACCCAGATGCCGCCCTGGTCGGAGCCGGCCAGCAGCTTCGCGCCCTGCCGGCGCAGGGCCTGCAGCACCTGCACGTACACGCCGTAGTAGTCACGGAACGTGGCCGCCGCGGTCGCCGGCATGGTGGCCGTGTACTGCTGCGCCAGTTGCGTCCAGAGCGCGCGCGTGGTGGGGTCGACATAGCGCAGGTTCGGGTTCTGGGTGAACACCGCGCTGTCGCCCTGCAACGAAGTCTTCAGACGGATCAGCGTGGGCACCTGCCAGGTGCCGGCCGCGACGATCGCGGTGGCGACGGATGCGCAGCGCGTGGCATCGAAGCCGTCGATCACCTGCTGGTAGAAGGGCGCATCGGCCGCGCGGTACAGCGTCGGGAACATCGTGAACGTGGCGGGAAACGGCGGCTGCGCCCCCTGCCCGCCGAGCAGCGCCTGGCGGATGGCCGCCTCCTGCGTGCTGCAGTCGAGCGCGATGCCGAAGCCAGCGCCCAGGTGCTCGAACGCGTGCCACCCGGCAGCGGCCGTCTCCACCGCGCTGGCGCCCACGGACAGGTGGCCGGCCACGTCGAGCCCCTCGGTGCGGGCCGCCTGTGCGATCGCGAGGACGCCGTCGCGGCTGCCGCTGACCACCTTGATGAAGCTCGCGCCCAGCGCCTTCTTCTGCTGCACCAGCGCCGCCGCGTTGGCCGGGGTCACGCCGGCCAGCGGCTCGGCCGGCACCTGCAGCACCTCGGGCGCATCGACGCTGCCGGCGGCGCGGTCGGCATTGAGCTGCCGGGCGCGGGCGATCAACGCGGCCGAGCCGGCCATCTCGCGCACGCCGGTGATGCCGTTGGCGATGAACAGCGGCCAAGGCGGCGGCGTCGCATCGGCCGCCGGCAGCGCATGGGTGTGCATGTCCAGGTACCCCGGCACCACGTAGCGGCCCGCGCCCTCGACCACCTGCACACCGGCGCCGGCCCGCACCGAGCGGGCCGGTACCACGGCGGTGATGCGACCCTGGTCGATCACCACCGCCATGTCCCGGGCCGAAGACCCGTCGCGCGTGTTCACCACGGTCACGTGCTGCACCACCATGCCCTGCGACACCTCGGTGGTGGCGTCGCCCCCGCAGGCGACGAACACGGCTGCGCACACGGCCAGGACGGCCGCCAGGATCGGCTTGCTCTTCAAGACACTGTCTCCTCGTTGTGGAATGGCGGCCCGAAGGACCGCCGGGCCACTGTAGGCAGCGGCAACCGCTGGGAGAAGATGCGAAACGACGCGCACTGATCGACTCGCGGCATCACCCGCGGCGGCACCGCCGCGCGCCGAGCGACAATGCCGCGCCATCACGGAGGAAGGGCGCGACGGTCATGCCACTCGGCGACGCAGTAGAGGACCGGGCCGGCCCCCGGCAGCAGCGGCTGGTGCTGGGGCTGTCGGCAGCGCTGCTGGCCTCGCTGGGCTTGATGCTGCCGCATGCCGCCCTGCCGCTGACCCCGCTGACACACATCAGCGGCATGTACGGCGCGGCCACCGCGATGATCGACCTGGCCACCTTCTGGCTGCTGGCGTCTTCGCCGACGCGCCATCGCTCGCACACCCTCATCGCCGCGGCCTACCTGTTCGGCGGCCTGATGGCGGTGCTGCACGTGCTGACCTTCCCCGGCGCGGTGCTGTCCGAAGGCCCGGTCATCGGCTCGCCGCACGCGGTGAGCCTGCTGTTCATCCTGTGGCGGGCCGGGTTTGCGGCGTTCATCCTGTGGGCGGTGCTCGCGGCCCGGCAGCCGCCGCGCGCAGCCCCTGGTGGGCGCAGCGCGGCGCCGCTGTGGGCCGCGGTGCTGGCCGTCGCGGCCGCCTTCACCGTGTCGCAGCTGTCCAATGCGGCGGCCGTGCTGTCCGTCGGTGGCCGGGAGATGTTCGGCGCGGTCAGCGTGGTGGGCTCGTACGCCAGCGCGGTGCTGGCGGTCGTGGCGACGCTGGCCATCCTGCAGGCCCGGCTGTTCGAGCGCACGCTGTTCGCGTGGCTGGTGTTCGTGCTGGTGGCCGAGGCCGCCGGGGTCTGGTTCAGCACCTTCAGCGGCGGCCGCTACACGCTGGCCTGGTATGCGGCGCGGGTCGAAGGGCTGGCGGCCAACACCGTCGTGCTGATCCTGCTGGCCCGGCACTTCCGCGGGCTGCAGATGCGCCTGAGGGAAACGGTGAGCGTGCTGCAGCTGCGCACCGAAGGGCTGCAGGCCGAGATCCACCGCCGCGAGAGCGCCGAGGTCGAGCTGGCGCATGCCAAGAAGCTGGAGGCCGTCGGCCAGCTCGGCGCCGGCCTCGCGCACGACCTGAACAACATCCTGCAGGTGGTCACCGCACGGCTGCTGATCCTGCAGCGCCGTGCCGGCAGCGTGGTGGACGCCGACGTCGAGGTGATCCGCCGCAACGTCCGCAAGGCCGACGCGCTGACCCGCCAGCTCACGCTGGTGTCGGGGCGGCGCAGCCACCAGGCCAGCCCGCTGGACCTGGGCGCCGCGCTGCCGACCCTCACCGAAGGGCTGAAGGCGCTGCTCGGCGCGCAGCACACGCTGCAGGTGGACATCCCGGCGGGCCTGCCGCCGATCGCCGTCGATGCGCTCGAGCTGGAGATCGCGCTGACCAACCTGGTGACCAACGCGCGCGACGCGATGCCCGAGGGCGGGCGCCTCGAGATCGCCGCCACCCTGCGCCCGGGAGCTTCCGAGCGCGTCGACCTCCAGGTGCGCGACAGCGGCAGCGGCATGTCGCCCGAGCTGCTGGAGCGCGCGTTCGAGCCGTTCTTCACCACCAAGGACTTCGGCAAGGGCACCGGCCTGGGCCTGCCGCAGGTGCGCGGCTTCGTCTCCGCCAGCGGCGGCAGCGTGTCGGTCGAGAGCCAGCCGGGCCGCGGCACGGTCGTCACGATGACGTTCCCCGTCAAGGCGCCGCAGCGCCCGGCACCGGCCATCGCCCTGCCCGCCACGGTGCTGCTGGTCGACGACAACGACGACGTCCGCGAGGCCTCGGCGCAGTTGCTCGCGGCGGCCGGCTGCATCGTGCGACAGACCGCCAGCGCCGCCGAAGCGCTGGCGCTGCTGGCGGGCGACTTCGCGCCCGACCTGCTGATCACCGACATCGTGATGCCGGGCGAACTGGATGGCCTCGCGCTGGCGCAGCGCGCGCGGGCGCTGCGGCCGGCGCTGGCCATCGTGCTGGTGACCGGCTACAGCGACGCGGTGGCCAGCGCCCGCACCCACGGCCTGCCGGTGGTGCGCAAGCCGTACGACCTGGCGGCGCTCCACAAGGCGCTCGCCTAGGGCCCGTCAACGCCGGCGACGGCGGACCGGCCCCGCCGGGCAGCGCGCCACCTGGGCGGGAAAGACCTCCACCAGCCAGTCGATGAACACCCGCAACCGGTGCGTCACATGCCGGGCCTGCGGGTACACGACATGGAACGGGTACGGCGCCGGCCGCCAGGGCCGCAGGATCTCGACCAGCGCCCCGTCGTCCAGCGCCGCCGCGGCCGCGTAGCCGAAGGTCTGCACGATGCCCAAGCCGGCCAGGCCGGCCGCCAGGTGCGCATTGCTCTCGTTGACGCCGACGCGGTGCTCGAGCTTCACCTCGGTCTTTTCCCCATCGCGCTCGAAGCGGAACGGCGTCGCCCGGCCGGTCTGCGGCGACAGGTAGCTGACCAGCCGGTGGCCGCTCTTCAACGCCTCCGGCGAGGCCGGGGTCCCGTGCTGCCGCAGGTACTGCGGCGTCGCGCAGGTGACCATCACCGCCTCGCCGAGCGGGCGTGCCACCAGCGAGGAGCTGTCCAGGCGGCCGCCGCGGATGACGCAGTCGACGTTGTCCCCGATCAGGTCGACCGAACGATCGGCCACGCCCAGGTCGATGCGCAGGTCCGGGTGGCGTGCGACGAAGTCCGGCAGCAGCGGCACGAGCACCTCGCGTGCCGTCGAGCCGCCGACATCGACCCGCAGCACGCCGCGCGGACGCCCGCGCGCCAGGTTGAACGAGGCGTCGACATCCTCCAGGTCGCGCAGGATGCGGGTGCCCTTGGCGTAGTAGTCCTGGCCCTCGGGCGTGACCGTCACGCGGCGGGTGGTGCGCTGCAGCAGGCGCACGCCCAGGTGCGCCTCCAGGCCCTGCACCAGCTTGCTCACCGTGGCCACCGGCATGTCGAGCGAGTCGGCCGCGCGCGTGAAACCGCCGGCCTCGACGACCCGGGCGAACGCACGCATCGCCAACAGTTGATCCATCTCGCCCTCCACGGTGGACCGTGCCGATTATCTACAACCGTGGACAGTGATTCCATTGACGTCGCTTTATCGAACAACCCCAGCTGCCTAAAGTCGCTCCAACACTCCCTGATCGACGACGAAAGGACACGCACCATGAACACGGCACTGGCAGGCAAGATCGCACTGGTCACCGGCGGCAGCAGCGGCATCGGCCTGGGCGCAGCCCGCGAACTGGCGGCCCAGGGCGCCAAGGTCTACATCACCGGCCGCGGCGAGGCGGCGCTGCAGGCGGCGGCCGAGGCCATCGGGCCGGCGGCCACCGCGGTGCGCGCCGATGCCTCCGTGCCGGCCGACCTCGACGCGGTCTATGCCCAAATCGCCCGCACGGACGGCCGGCTCGACATCCTCTTCGCCAACGCCGGCGGCGGCGACATGCTGCCGCTGGGCGCCATCACCGAAGAACACTTCGACCGCATCTTCGACACCAACGTGCGCGGCGTGCTGTTCACGGTGCAGAAGGCGCTGCCGCTGCTGACCGACGGCGCCTCGGTGATCCTGACGGCGTCCACCGTGTCGATCCAGGGCACGGCCGGCTTCAGCGTCTACAGCGCCAGCAAGGCGGCGGTGCGCAACTTCGCCCGCTCGTGGGTGCTCGACCTGAAGGACCGCGGCATCCGCGTCAACGTGGTCAGCCCCGGCCCGATCCGCACGCCCGGCCTGGGCGGCCTGGTGCCCGACGAGGCACGCCAGGGCCTGTTCGACCACCTCGCGGCGCAGGTCCCGCTGGGCCGCCTCGGCGAGCCCGGCGAGATCGGCAAGGCGGTGGCGTTCCTGGCCTCGGATGCGGCCAGCTTCGTCAACGGCATCGAGCTGTTCGTCGACGGCGGCATGGCACAGGTGTGACCGCACGGGGCGCCGCCGCGCCCCGAGAGAAGTCCCCTCGCCGAGCGCGACAAGGCCCGCCGCGGCGGCCATTCATACGACACTACCGGTCTTCGCCCCAACCGCGTCCCTGATCAGGAGCGTCGACATGGTCCTCGAACGACGGTGGCTCCGGTGGCTCGTCGCCGCCGCGGTGTTCCTCGCGGCGTTCGGCACCAACGTGGTGTTGCAGCCGCTGCTCGACGGCCGCGCGCCGCTGCTGCCGTTTTTCCCGGCGCTGGTGATCGCGGGCCTGTTCAGCGGCGTGCGCCCGGCGCTGGCCGTGGTGGCGGCGTCGAGCCTCGCGGTGCTCGACTACTGGATCGAACCGGTGGGCCAGATCTGGCCGATCCGCCATGTGTCGGATGCCATCCTGATCGCCTTCTTCCTCATCGCCGGCAGCCTGGTCGCCGTCGTGTCGTCCTGGGTCGGCGACCTGATGCGCAGGGAGCGGCTCGCGCGCCGCCAGCTCGACAGCGCGCTGCGGGCCAGCCGGGACACCGAAGAACGCCTGCACCTCGCGCTGCAGAGCGGCCGCGTGATCGCCTGGGAGTGCGACCGCGACGGCCAGCCGACCTGGCTGTACGTGCCGCCGGGGGCCTGGCCGCAGGACGTCGTCGACCGGCTGCTGCGCGGCGATGCCAGCCGGGGCGTCTTCGTCGAGGCGGTGCAGGCCGCCTGTGCCACCGGGCAGACGCAGACCTTTGCCGAGCAGGTCGAGCGCGACGGCCGGGCGTACCACTTCCTGACCTCGATGAGACCGGCCCCGCAGCTCGACGGCTCCCCGCGGCTGCTGGGCGCGACCGCCGATGTCACCGAGCTCGCCGAAGCGCAGGCGGGGCTGCGCGAAGAGGCGCGGCGCAAGGACGCGTTCCTCGCCACGCTGGCCCACGAGCTGCGCAACCCGATGGCGCCGATCCGCTACGCGATGGCCATCCTGCGCCAGGCACCCCAGGCGCCGCAGCGCGAGCGCGCGCTGGACATCATCTCGCGCCAGTCGGCCCACATGGCCCGGCTGCTCGACGACCTGCTGGACATCAGCCGCATCACCCGCGACGTCATCAAGCTGCACACCGAGGTGCTGGACCTGCGCGCCGTGGCCTCGCAGGCCCTCGATGCCGCCGCGCTGCCGCTGGCCGAACGCGAGCAGGCCACCGGCCTGGTGCTGCCGCCGGAGCCGGTGTGGGTGACCGGCGATGCGACGCGGCTGCAGCAGGTGCTCGGCAACCTGCTGGACAACGCCGCCAAGTTCAGCACCGGGCCGGGCCAGGTGGGCGTGCAGCTGGAGGTCGAGGCGGACACGGCGGTGCTGTCGGTCTCCGACACCGGCCGCGGCATCCCGGCGCCGCTGCGCGGGCGCGTCTTCGACATGTTCGCGCGCGTCGACAGCAGCGAACACGCCCCGAGCGGCCTGGGCATCGGACTGGCGCTCTGCCGGCGGCTGGTCGAGCTGCATGGCGGCACGATCGACGTGGCGAGCGGCCCGGCCGGCCTGGGCAGCCGCTTCACGGTGCGCCTGCCGCTCGCGCCGGCGCCGCAGGCCCCTGCGCCGGCCCCGGCCCCGCCGGGCGCGGCCGTCACCGCGCTCCCGGCAGGCACGCCCGTGCTGGTCGTCGACGACAACGTCGATGCCGCACACAGCCTGGCCGAATCGCTGCGCCACGCCGGCTGTGCGGTGGCGGTGGCCTTCGATGGCGCGCAGGCGCTGCAGCGCTATGCGCAGGCCCGCCAGCGCGTGGTGCTGCTCGACATCGGCCTGCCCGACCTGTCGGGCCTCGAGGTGGCACGCCGGCTGCGCCAGCAGGCCGCCGGCGCGCCGCTGGCGTTGATCGCGATCTCCGGCTGGGGCCAGCCTTCGGACCGCGAGGCCACCACGCGCGCCGGTTTCGACGACCACCTGGTCAAGCCGGTCGAGTTCGGTGCCCTGGCCGCACGCATCGTGCAGCGGCTGCACCAGCCCCATGGCGAGCCGCTGCCGCACCGCTGACCGCCCAGCTTCCGTCCGACGCGAAGTCCCGTGCGCGTCTTGCACGGGCCGGCGCACGGAGCGGGAACCATGGGGGCTCCACCGGAGGAGTCCCCCATGAACACCACGCGGCACGATGCCATCCCGGGCGCTGCCAACCCCTATGCGGCCGACCGTTTCGGCGACCCCGGCGCGCACACCCATGGCGTTTGCTGGGGCGCCATCCTGGCCGGCGCCGCCGGGGCGGCAGCGCTGTCGCTGATCCTGCTGATCCTCGGCGTCGGCCTGGGCCTGTCGTCGGTGTCGCCCTGGTCGGGCGAAGGCGTCTCGGCCGAGACCTTCGGCGTCTCGACGATCGGCTGGCTGACCTTCACGCAGCTCGCCGCCTCCGGGCTCGGCGGCTACCTCGCCGGCCGGCTGCGCACCCGCTGGGCCAGCCTGCACGGCGACGAGGTGTACTTCCGCGACACCGCGCACGGCTTCCTCGCCTGGTCGATCGCCACGCTGGTGACGGCGGGCATGCTGGGCTCGGCGATCGGCACGATCGTGGGCGGCGGCGTGAAGACCGGTG
>Ga0233424_10000594_pt1 | contig 42882 bp, 25 predicted proteins | sample Watercolumn_Towu_FD_181011 | JGI IMG/M metagenome (GOLD analysis project Ga0233424, IMG submission 181011) | Freshwater microbial communities from Lake Towuti, South Sulawesi, Indonesia - Watercolumn_Towuti2014_125_MG | ecosystem: Environmental > Aquatic > Freshwater > Lake | place: Indonesia...
TCGTTCTGGCTTCGTCAGTCGAACAATATACAACTTCCGCATGGCACACCTCCTTGTGTGCCAAGAGCATCACAGGTTTCCCCGAAATCGCCAATCCGATTTTTTAGCTGTGACAGAGCACTAGGACTACACGGCCGATGACTATCACGCAGCCTATCGCAACCCCGATGGTGTCAGTCCCGCGACGAAACTCACGCGACAGGTGGTCTATGTCCGCCCCGACATTGTCGTGGTTCATGATCGAGTGGCGACGTTGGCGGCCACGTACACCAAGCAGCTGCGCTGGCACTTCACCAACCAGCCCGAGGTTCACGGAATTGGTTTCGTAGATTCGACCGGATCTAGCAAGCTTTATGGTCGGACGATTTCCGACGTCGATGTGGCAAGCCGCGTCCGCGCGTTCAACTCGCGAGATGCCGAGGGCAATGTCGTTAACCCGGCGGGCTACTCTGAGCGGCCATTCTACGAACTGATCACCGAGAGCGTGGCACCGGTCTCGGATTTGACCTACACGACTGCCTTTCAAACCGCTCCTGCCTCGACTTCCGAAATGCTCGACACTTCGCGTGTTGTCTGTGCCGGCGGAGCAGTGGAAGGAGCGAGCATCGGCGGGTCGCTGGTCTTGTTCGGCCGCGATGGCAAACTCGATCCAGCGATCGATACGATTTCCTGCTCGTTGTCAGGCCCCCTTCCATCGATGGCCGTCATCGTGGACTTGCAGCCCGGGCGGACCTACCGCATCGAACTCAATGGACGCTTGCAACTTGTCGCCGCCAACGAATACGGAACGATTGCCACAATGGCCTTCGGCAACCGGGCACCAGTGCTGGACAATTCCGGAGCGCCGTACTTGATCTCGCCCGCAGGAAGCCGACTGCCCCCCGGCCTGACGAACGGAATTCTGGTTTCCGACTTGCTGGCTCGCGGCGCCGGTGGCAATCCCATCATTGACTCCGATCCCGGTGCGCGGCGAGGCATTGCCGTGACCTCGATCGACAACACGTTTGGACAGTGGCAATTCACACTCGCGGACAGTCCGCGCGAAGCGGATTGGATAAACTTCGAGACAGCGGGGCCGATTTCAGATGCCAGTGCCCTGCTGCTCCCGGCCGATTCGACGGCTCGACTCAGATACGTGACCGGTCGTATGCCGCATCATGCCGCGGGAGTGGATGTGCTGCCGCTTGAATCGCGGCTTGTCCGAGGTCTCACGTTTCGCGCCTGAGACCAATCGTCGGGCACGGCGGGAGGACGCGCCAACGCCGGCAGCAATGGAGGCTCGACGGCCTTCAGCACCGCCTCCGAATCCGTCGGCACCTACTTTGAAAAGCGGCTCTTTCGGTCGTTCAATCCCAACGCCGGCCTGAACACCTACACGCTCGAACGCGAATTCCACGCGATTGTTGATCGCATTGGCTACGAGGACCGGTCGATGTCGGACGACGCAGGCTTCACGATTCTAATGAGCCCGATTCAGGGGCTGAGGACACTGCCATTGTATCGTCTGTATTTCGGCGTGGCCTTCAACGCGGACGGAACGCAGACCGATATGGGTCTGCGCTATTTGACGACCGATCTCGCGGAAGTCCGGCACCTCGAATCGCTCGGTTCCGCCGGCGCTCGCGAGTCGCGCAGCGGCACCTATTTCCGCGAGCTGGGAGTCAACGATGGGACCGGCATTTTGGGGTACATTTTTGCCACGTCTCAACCGGGCACTGTGACAATGTCGCAGATCTACCGGACCGATCTCGTCACGCGGAGCCATCGCCGCGGCAGCGACGGACCGCTGGTCGGTTCCTCGTTGCAGGAACAGGGTGATCACGTCTACACCACGCGGCCCGTGTTCGACATGTCACGCTACGGAACCTGGCGGCAAGAAACGGTTCGCGGGTACGTTCGCGAACTCACTGTGATCGCGACTGGCTCTCAGCAGCCCGCGCGGTTGGCCGCCTTGCACAGGGCGATCGAAGTGCCGACGATCGCGACCGGCCGCACAGGCATATTGGATTCCCGCGTCGCGTCCCTCGCCGCGCTGCCGGCGATGCTGGCGACTGCTCGCGACGTGATTGTGATTGACGCGAGACCGGTGTCGGACCGCGATCGAATTGTCGCAGCGCGGCAACGCTCTGCCGAATCAACTGCGGTTATAGCGGGGCCGGCGGAGCTTCACGATCGGTCGAGTCGGATGCGTGTCCATCGACGCGTTACGAACGAATCCGAGGCACGGCTTGTCGACTCGTTGTTCTGCCAGTGGTCCGACCTCGTCGAACAACTGTCGTGGGATGCCGAGCGTGCTGTCGCACCCAGCACGTCCTCGCCGTGATCGCCCCTACGTGCCGCTCGGTTTCGATTTCCAAATCGGATCAGCATGCGATTCGGCTGCGGAACGGAACCAGCGCGTCAGTGTCATCTTTTGCTGCGTGTAAAACAGCACACTCTCCGTTCCCTGGATATGCAGGTCGCCGAAAAACGACTTGTTCCATCCCGTAAACGGAAACCACGCCATCGGCGCAGGGACTCCCACGTTGATGCCGATCATCCCGGCATTGAAATGCCGCTTGAACTCCCGCGCCGCCCAGCCGGACTGAGTGAAGATGCTGGCCCCATTGCCGTACTCGCACTGCCGGCCGAGAGCCAGCGCCTCGTCCAGATCGTCCGTGCGTACGACTGACAGCACCGGGCCGAAGATTTCTTCGCGGGCGAGTCGCATCGACGGGAGAACGCGATCGACGATGCTGGGGCCGAACAGGAATCCGTCACCGGGCAGTTCGAACGACCGGCCGTCGAGTGCCACTTCGGCTCCCTCGGTGCGAGCCACATCGAGATACGACGCGACGCGATCGAGATGTGACCTCGTGATCAGAGGTCCCATGTCCACGTCAGGGTTGCCGTCTGTCGGCCCGACTTTCATCGCACCACCGACTCGACGCAAGCCCTCGACGAGGTCATCGGCGATCCGACCCACCGGCACGGCTACGCTGCCGGCCATGCACCGCTCGCCGGCGCAACCAAATGCCGACGCCTGGAGCGCCTTCACCGCCTGATCGAGATCGGCGTCGGGCATGATGATGAGATGATTCTTCGCTCCGCCCGCTGCCTGCACTCGCTTGCCGTTCGCCGTGCCCGTCTCGTAGACGTGCTTTGCAACGGCTGTCGAACCGACGAACGACACGGCTCGCACCAGCGGATGCGTGAGCAGCGTGTCCACGGCGGACTTGTCACCGTGGACGATGTTGAACACGCCCGGAGGCAGCCCCGCCTCGGTCAAAAGTTCCCCCAGCTTGATCGACGACAACGGAACCTTCTCCGACGGCTTGAGCACGAACGTATTTCCGCAGGTGATCGCCACCGGGAACATCCACAGCGGCACCATCGATGGAAAGTTGAACGGTGTGATCCCAACGCACACTCCCACTGGATGGCGACTCGTCTCGCAGTCAACGCTTGGGGCGAGGTTCTCCAGCGCCTGACCCATCAGCAGATTCGGGATGCCGCACGCGAACTCGACCATTTCAACCCCGCGCTGCATCTCCGCCCGAGCCTCCGCCAGCGTCTTGCCATGTTCGCGCGTGACGAGAGCCGCGAGTTCCTCGAACTGCGCCTGCATGCGCTCACGGAATCGAAACATCACGCGGGCTCGATCGACGGCCGGCGTCTCGCTCCACGCGGGAAGCGCTTCGGCTGCGGTTCGCACAGACTGGTCGATCTCGCCCGTCGTGCAAAAAGGAACCTGCGCCTGAACCCGACCCGTGGAGGGATTGAACACGTCGCCCCGTCGGTCGCTCGCAGACTTCTCGAACCGTCCGCCGATCAGCATCGGCACGTCCACCGACTGCGCTGCGGTCACTGAAGCTGCCGACGACATGGCTCAGTCCTCGCGAGGTGTGTAGCCGCGTTCGCCAGAGTGTGGGTTTTCTGAGCGTCCGCCCGCACTCTGGCGAGTGCGACTACGGTTTTGAATCGGCCGCTACTATAATTTCCGACCTCACCAACTGCTATCCGTGGGAGCCACGACGATGCCTCGAATTGTGCGCGGCGGCCTGATTCAAGCGACCTTGTGTGAACCGACGACTTCGCCTGTCGAAAAAATCAAGCGGGCGATGATCGACAAGCACGAAGCCCTCGTCGCGCAGGCGGCCGGTCGCGGCGCTCAGATCATCTGCCTCCAGGAATTATTCTACGGTCCGTACTTCTGCGCTGAGCAGCAGACGAAATGGTACGACCTCACCGAGCGCGTCCCCGACGGCCCCACGACGAAACGCTTCGCGGACCTGGCCCAAAAGCACGGCGTCGTGATTGTGCTGCCGGTGTACGAAATGGAGCAGACCGGCGTCTACTACAACACGGCCGCCGTCCTCGATTCGGACGGAAACTTCCTCGGCAAGTTCCGCAAGGTCCACATCCCGCAGGTGCTCCCCGGCTTCTGGGAGAAGTATTACTTCCGGCCCGGAAATCTGGGTTACCCGGTGTTTCACACGCGTTTCGCCGACATCGGAGTTTACATCTGCTACGACCGACACTTTCCCGAGGGGGCGCGGTGTTTGGGTTTGAGCGGGGCGGAGATCGTCTTCAACCCGTCGGCCACGGTGGCGGGGCTGTCGGAGTACCTGTGGAAACTGGAGCAACCGGCGCACGCGGTCGCCAACGGATACTTCATCGGGGCCATCAACCGGCCCGGCTGGGAGGAGCCTTGGCGCATCGGCGAGTTTTACGGCCAAAGCTACTTCTGCGACCCGCGCGGTCGGATTCTGATCGAGGGCACACGGAACACCGACGACGTCGTCGTGGCAGACCTTGACCTCGATCTGATCCGCGAAGTGCGAAACACCTGGCAGTTCTATCGCGACCGAAGGCCGGAGACCTACGGACAAATCACCGCGCCTTGATGTCGAGAGTCGCCGCATCAGACAACGGAGCGGCGCGACTCCAATGTCTCAGGCCAGTTCCGGCATCGCGATCGCTTCGCGAATGAACGGACGGATGCGGGGATCATTGATCGTGTCGATGCCCAGCCGTTTGTAAATCGTCGCTGCGAATTCGAGCGGCGACACCGGACGCCGCGCGGGGCGGGCTCCGGTTTTGTCGCTGGTACCGACCACCGCGCCACCTGGAACGCCGGCTCCGGCCAGCAGCGCCGAGAAGCAGTACGGCCAGTGATCGCGCGCTCCGTACTTGTTGATGTTCGGCGTGCGGCCGAACTCGCCGACAACCGCGATCAGTGTCGAAGCCAGCAGATCCCGGTCTTCCAGATCGTCGAGCAACGCCGACAGACCCTGATCCAGGCGCGGGCAAAGGTGATGTTCCATCCGCTCCATGCCGCCGAGGTCGGCTCCGTGAACGTCCCACGCATCCCACGCCGGGCCGTCGTACCATTTGATCTGCACGAACCGCGTCCCCGCTTCGACCAGCCGTCGAGCCATCAAGCACGACTGCCCAAAAAAGTTGTTGCCATACCGATCGCGGAGCGAGTCGTTTTCGCGGCCGAGGTCGAATGCAATCCGCACCTTCTCCGACGTCAACATGCTGGCGGCCGACTGGTAGTACGCGTCCATCTTTTCGACCGTCCGGCCAGCGAGCGCGTCGGCTCGCAGCCGGTCGATCGACGCGAGCAGTTCCTGCCGCTGCAGGAACCGGTCGGCTTTGATGTCGGCTCGAAGTGCGAAGTCCGGCAGTTGAATTTGCGAACCCGTGGGATCGGGGACTTCGACCGGGTTGTACGGCGCTCCGAGGCTCCCCGCGCCGACTCCCAGCCGCGAGCCGATGTGCACGTACGGCGGCATGCTCTGGGTGAACCCGTGCAGCTTCGTCACCACCGCGCCGTGCGATGTCGATTCGCCGGGGATGCCGGTCATCATCGGAATCGGAGCGTGCGAATCGATGCCGTGATTCAGCGACCGGATGATCGCGACCTTGTGCATCCGCTCGGCCATCAACGGCAGGAGTTCACTGATCTCGGTCCCCGTGATCGACGTGCTGATCGAGCCGTACGGTCCGCGAATTGTGTCCGGCGTGCCTGGCTTGGGGTCCCACGTTTCCAAATGACTCGGTCCGCCGTCGAGCCAGAGGAAAATGCACGACCGCCCGCGACCGTTCGCCGAAGCATCAGCAGCGGCCGCCGAGCGAGCTCGCAGCTGGTTCGCGAGCGACAGCCCCAGCAACTCGATCCCCGCGACCTGCAGCACGTCGCGACGTGTCAAACCCTGACACATTCGAAGGCTGGCGGAACCATGGCGCAGCATGGCGGTCGACTCCGGTCACGGAACGAGTTCGAGCTTGGTTTCCGCGACGATCGGCGTGTTGTCCGCACGAATCGCGGTGGCGCGCAACAAGACGGGCATGTTGAACGGACCCATCGGTCCACCGTTCGCGCAGCGCAGCGTGATCGTCCCTGTCTGCTGTTCCGGCGAGATCGTGATCGGTTCGGCCGACACACCGCGTACGTGATCGGCCGCGATCAATTCCACCTTCACCGGCAGCGTGGTCGTCCCCTGTCCGCGTGAAATCCGCACGCGAACCGGCAGTTCGCGTCCCTTCGCCACGGCCAGTGATCGCTTGTCCGCGTCGATTCCGAGCACGCCCGGATCGACCAGCGCGATCATTTGGAAGTTCTGCTCGTTCGACGAAAAATTGACCGTGTGCTTTGACCCGTCCGATTCGACGAGTACGCCGGCGACGGCCACGACGCTGCGGCTCGTCCGGCCGATCTCCATCCACGGCGGCAGGTACGCGGGATAGTCGAACTCGGACACGCCCGCAGGCACGGTGAAGGTCGGGCCGGCAACACCTTGGAGATGCCTCCCCTGACGATCGGCCAACGACACTTCCAGCGGCCCCTCGTAGCCGCTGCGTTCCACCCGAAACCGTTTTACCAGCACGCTGCCGCGCGCCGCGTAGCGAGTCTGAAAATCGGCCGTCACCTTGAACGGAGTCGGGATCGCGATGGCCAGCAGCAGCGAATCGACCGAGCCGCCCGCCGGATCGCCGGGTCGCGGCTCAAACGTGGCGACCACCGTCAATTCACCATCCGCCGCTGCCTTTCCTTCGGCCGCCCCCTCTCCCTTTGGGAGAGGGTTGGGGTGAGGGCTCGCCACGCGGCCACGAACTGTCACACGCGATGCCCCGATTTTCGCGGAAGCCTCCGTTTTGAAAACCAAGTCCACTTCGTTCGCCTTGTCACCGATCTTCGGATTGGTCACGGTGACGCCTGCTGGCAGGTTGTCGAATGCCAGTTCGATTTCGCCCGTCAGCCCGCCGAGACGCTCCGCACGGACCTTCAATTTCACGTCGCCGCCACGAGATGCAACCACGGTGTCGGCGGCCAGTCGGAGTCGCAGCGACGGCGGTCCAGCCGGCGCGATCCGCAGCCGGTACGCGAACGCGGGGCCGCCGCGCTGCGTAAGTTGGTCGGCGACGTTCACGAAGTACACGCCATCGGCCGGTGCCGCGAACTTCACTTGCGAATCGCTCTGACCGCCGGCGAGGTCATCGTTCTTCGCCAGTTCCTTGCCCGCCGCGTCGGTCACAGTGACGACGGAATCGAGCGGCGAACCAAGCCGTGCCGCGCGCAGGTCGATCTCCAGCGTCGTGCCCTTGGCCGCGCGGATCGGCCACACGTCCACATCCCCCGGCTGACCGATCCGGCCGTTGAACACCGCGGGCACGTCGGCCGCGCGCGCCGCATCCGCTGCATCGTTCGGCTCCTGTTCGATGACTTCCGGCAAGTCGTCCAGTTCGAGCGGGAAGGGGTTCGAGGTTTGATCTCCCACGCGCACCGTCGGCTGGTACAAACCGATCCCGGTCGCGTCCGCAGCGGGCAGGGCGATTTCGACCGGTTCCGTGGGGAGACGCTGGCCGGCGAGTTCGAACTTCGTCGTCGAGCCGCGTCGGCCGCCGAGCGGGAACGCGCGGTCCACGACCGGGCCGGTGGTCACGGTCAGGCGGTAGACGTGCGTTTGCAGGCCGCCGAAACTCGAATCGTGAATGCGAAGCTGGTGCATTCCGTCCTGCTTGGCGACGAACCGCAGTTGCACATCGGCCAGCGGCGAATCCGACGCATCGCTCTCGGCGATCCGTCGGCCGTCAGGACCGATCACTTCCAGACGCGGCTCCAGCGGCGAACCGAGTCGCGGGGCGAGGGCCGAACACGTCACCGATTCGCCGGCGCGAAGCGTGAACGTCCAGACATCGACATCCTCGCGCGGGAAAATTCGGCCGTTGATCGTGACCGGCAGCCTGACTTCGATCGGCACCGGATCGCCGTCGATTTCCTCTTCGATTATTTCGGGGAGATCGCCGATGACGAACGGTCGCGCGGCGGTGGCTCCCTGCGATGTCGCCAGCCGCCAGAACCGCACGCCGAGCGGCGCGTCGGCCGCCAGCTTCAGCGTGGTGGCCATGTCTTTCGGGTAGTCTTCGGATGCCTGCGAAGCGGGCAGTGGGATGATCGGTCCTTCGAACCAGATCGTTTTCGTCCGGTGAATGGTCGCGGGCGATTCGACGCCAGCACCGAGCATCTCGAACGCGCACGATTCGTGCAGATTCAGCCCGCCGACTTTCACGTTGACCGTGGTCCCGCGCTGTCCGCCGGCGGGGAAGATGTACGACGCGATGGGCGGGTCGGCGAACGTGGTCGTCGATGTCAACCAACAGGCGGTTGCCAGCAGCAGTAGACGAAGGGGAACCGCAGATTTCGCAGATGACGCAGAAAAAGAATTGATGGGTGGCCGGGGTCGAACGAAGTGAGCCCCCCGAACAGCTCGCTGGGGGCTCGCTACGCTCGACGCCAGCCACCCAACACGGTTCGTCTGCGAAATCTGCGTCATCTGCGGTTCCCTGTTCGATGGGCCTCGGAACTCACAGCAGATCCGTGATGACTTTCCCGCCGTTCACGATCGGCACGGGACGGCCTTCGGGGGTGTAGAACTCTTCCTTGGGGTTCACCCCCAGCAGGTGGTAGATCGTCGCGGCGAGGTCTTCCGGGCCGTGCGAGGGGCCGTCCGGTTTTTCGGCGCGGGCGTCGGACTTGCCGACGACGAGGCCGCCGCGAATGCCGCCGCCGCCGAGCATCACGGTCAGGCTCGGGCCCCAGTGATCGCGACCGGCATCCTTGTTGATGCGCGGCGTGCGCCCGAATTCGCCCGTGACCACGACCATCGTTTTGCCCAGCAACCCGCGATCGGACAGGTCGCGGAACAGCGTGGACATGCCGGCGTCGAGCAGCGGCAGGAGATCGTTTTTCAGCGACGAGAAGTTGCCGTAGTGGGTGTCCCAGTTGGTGTGATCGATCATCACGCAGCGGACGCCGGCTTCGACGAGGCGCCGCGCCATCAGACACGACTGGCCGAGCGAGTGGCGTCCGTATTCGTCGCGGAGCTTGTCGGGTTCCTGATGAATGTCGAACGCAGCTTTCGTCGCGGACGAGGTCATCAATTCAAACGCCTTGCGCTGGAACGTGTTGACCGCGCCGGCGGTGCGGTTGGCCTGGATTTCGGTCCCGCGCTGATACTTGTCGATTCGCGACAGCAAGTCCCGACGCGAGTTCAACCGCGACGCTTCGACCTCGAACGGCGGAGCCAGATCGGGCACGACAAAGTTCGGGTCGTTCGGGTCCGCTTCGACGACGAACGGGGCCGCGGACGAACCGAGGTACGCCGGGCCGGCGCTGGCGTGCATGCGCGGCAGGCAGACATAAGGCGGCACCGACCCGCGCGGGCCGAGCTTGTGGCCAATGATCGACCCGTGAGCCGGCCGCTGGTTGTTCGGGTGCAGGTTGGGATTGAACCCGGCGACGGGGTGGTATCCCGTGAGCATGTAGTGGTCGGCGGGACCGTGATCCGAGTTGCGATGCGCGAACGAGCGGATCAGCGAGAACTTGTCCATCTGCTGCGCGACGCGCGGCAGGTGTTCGCCGATCCGCATTCCCGGCACGTTGGTGTCGATCGGGTTGAACTCGCCCCGAAATTCGGCCGGAGCATTCGGCTTGAGGTCGAATGTGTCGATCGTGCTCAGGCCCCCTTTGAGAAACAGCAGGATGACCGAAACGTCCGTCTTCGGCTTCGCGGCTGGTTCGCCCGCGGATTCGGCGGCAGAACACGGGCCAGCCAACATCGCCGGGAGAGACAGCGGCACGCCGAACAGGCCAGCCGCTCCGATCCGCAGCATGTCTCGACGAGCGACGCCATCACAGAACTTGGCAGAGAGGGACATCGATTGCTCCTCGTCTTGTAGGGGCGATGTCAGGCTGGAAAGCCTGACCTACGACAGTCGTCAGTGGTTAAACAAGAACTCGGGCGTGTTCATCAGGCTCCACAGAATATCTTCGGCCGCGCGGCGGCGGGTGTTGGAGAGGGATTTCAGGTATTCGGCCACGGTTTGGCGTTCGGTGTCGGTGGGGAAGCGGCTGTAGGCGGTGAGGTAGAGTTCGTCGATCAGTGCCGCGTCGTCAGCGCCCGATCCGGCCAGCCGGGCGATCCGGCCCGCTTCGTGAGTCAGTTTGGCGTGCAGTTCGGGGGAATTCAAGACGTGAAGCACCTGAGCCACGCTCGGTTCGACCGATCGTTCGCATTCGCAGGCGGTCACGCGGGTCGGACGGCCGAACAGTTTGAGGAAATAATGAGCAACCTGGCTGTCCCAAAGTTGGATAGCGCGGTAACCGGCCGGCACGCCGGAAAACTTTTCGGGCACACCGGTGGTCTGGCAGACGGCATCGAGCATCACCTCGGCGGCCAGCGGCTTGAAGTAGGCTCGCGAAAAGTTCCGGTCGTCGCTGGCATTCGTCTCGTTCGGCGTGGCGGAAAGCTGGTAGACACGGGACGCCGTGATCGTGCGAATCAAATCGTGGACGTTGTATTTCGACGAGACGAAATGCCGGGCGAGGGCGTCCAAGAGTTCCGAGTTGCTGGGCGAGTTCGTCAAGCGCAGGTCATCGACCGGTTCCACCAAGCCGCGTCCGGCGAAGTGAGCCCACATCCGATTGACGAAGTTTGTCGCGAACCACGGGTTGTCCGGGCTGGTCATCCACGCAGCGAGTTGCTGACGCCGGTCACCGGCCACGTTTTCCTTGGCCGGTTCACTGCCAAGCGGGAACGCGAACACGCGCTGCCCCGTGCGCGGATGCGTCGTCGCCGCGTCGGCCGATGCGAGCAGCGTTTCGCCGCGCGATGAATTCTTGAACTGCACCTGCGTGAAGAACGCCGTCATGCCGAAGTAATCGGTCTGGCTCCAGCGGTCGAACGGGTGATGGTGACACTGAGCACACTCGATGCGCACGCCGAGCAGCACCTGCGACAGCGTGCTGGCCATCGCGCCGGGCTGGTTGACCGCCTTGAAAAACGAAGCGGCCGGGGCGTCGGAGACCGGTCCGGCGGCGGTCAGCAACTCGCGGCAAAACTGATCGTATGGCTTGTTGTCGGCGAAGCTGTCGCGAATCCAGCGGTAGTAATCGTAGGCTCGCTTGTGACCGAGCGCCTGGCGGTCGACTCGCAGCACGTCCGCCCACTTGAGGGCCCAGAAGTCGGCATATTCGGGTCGTTGCAACAGCGAGTCCACGAGGCGAGTTCGCTTGTCGGGCCGCGTGTCGTTCAGGAACGCCCGGGCTTCGTCCGCCGTGGGCAACGTGCCGATCACGTCGAGAGACACCCGCCGCAGAAACTCGGCGTCCGTCGCGAGGTCACTCGGCGCGATGTTGAGCTTGCGGAGCTTCTGCCAGACGAGCGGGTCGATGAAGTTGTGTGCTGCCAGCGCGGGGTATGGTTCGATCTTCTCCGGCCGCGGAATGATCGCGCGGAAAACATCGACGGCTCCCATGTAGGTCGCCATGATCGCCACTTCGCCAGGCGATTCGCCGGCGGTCACCAAGCCCGATTCGTCCACGGTACCGAGTCCCTCGTGGTTCGACTGGAACCGGGAGTGGCGGGTCACGTCTTCCTTGCGACCGTCGGAGAACGTGCCGATGACTCGGAGCGGCTGCCGGCCACGCATGGCAAGCTGCTGTTCGCGCGGTTCGACCGTGATCGAGACCACGCGCGGATCGTCCGCACTACCAAACGGCAAGCCGGCGACAATCCAATCTCGCAGCGTGCGGTAGTCGTCGGAGTTCCGCGCCAGCCGGATGCCGCCGCCGTGCGGAACTTTGCCCGACGCTTTGCTCAGCAGCAGACTTTGATCTGGGACGACGGGAACGATGCGTCGGCCGCGGCTTTCCTGCGTCAGGGCTGCGTGGTCCGCCGCCGGGTCGAATCCAAACACGCTCAGCTTGAACCCGTTCTGCCCCTCGGCCTTCCCGTGGCATCCCGACGCATTGCAGCCGTAGCGATTGAGGATCGGGACGATGTCGTTTTCGAAATTGAAACGGCGGGCGGACGGAGGCGCCGTCGCGGACGGATCGGCAGCGGGGCTTGCGCCCGGTGCGAGCCAGAGTGTGACCAGCGCAAGGATCAATTTCATCCGGCGAATCGGCATCGGACTCCTGTCGCAATCCAGCGTCGGGTGGGTTGGGCTGCAAGCCTCAGCGGGCGCGGCTCGGACGCATCAGCGGCTGCCGATTCTAGGGGCGATGGCCGGGACGCGCCAAGAGCGCAGCGAGCGTGATGAGGCGAGACTTCCGAAGTCTTTGAGACTTCGGAAGTCTGACCGCGCGTTCTGGTCGAGACGGTCGTGCGGGTGACGTTGCGGATGCGGAACGAGTCGCGTATCGTGCCGGGCGTGGGGCGAGCTGGCGTGGCATCGTAGGACGACCCTTCCGGGCCGTCCGTTGTCGGTCCAGAAGGGCCGACCTACACGGCTGGCACTCCGATGATTCGGGGCACAAGGCCCCGGGCTACGGAAAGTGAAACATGCCGGGACTTCGCACGAGTCGTGCATTGGCCGAGCGGGTGGAAATCGAATTCCACCGGCGCGGGAACCGGTTCCGTCGCGTGACCTGGCTGACCGGCCTCGCCGCCGCCGTGGGGTGTCTCGGCTGGATCGTGTGGGCCGCGTCGCGCGACCAGCGGACCATCTACGCCGCCGGCTCCGTGGCGTCGCCGCACAAGTTCATCGAACACGATTGCCAGAAGTGCCACACGACGTGGAGTCTCGGCCAGCGATTGATCGCGTGGGATGAAATGATTCGGTCGGTTGAAAATGAATCGTGCGAGACCTGCCACAAAGGCCCCGAACACCACGCGAACCAAAAACCGCCGCATAATCAGTTTTCGTGCGCGAAGTGTCACCTCGAACATCAAGGAATCCAAACGAAGTTGGCGGATGTCGCCAATCAGCACTGCGTGGAGTGTCACAGCGATTTGAAAACGACTCATGGACGCTCAGACACCTTCGTTTCGCAGGTCAATTCGTTCAATTCGGTCGAGCACCCCGAGACGGCTGTGCAGCGGATTCTCGATCACGGCGCACCGGCCAATGGCCAGCCGCCGAATGCCGATCACGGAGTGTTCACCCGGCTTGGGAAACTTCAGCGGCCAAACGCGCTTGTAGCACACTGGCAGGACAGAGCCCAAATTGCGTTCAACCACGCCAAGCATTTGAAGGTCGAGCGGGATGCGTCTGGTCAGATAGTGGCCGGGTTGCGCGGTCCGGACCGGCAGTTCGTGGACCTGTCGCAGGACAACTGCTCCGCCTGCCACCAACTCGACGCCGAGCGGCGGTACATGCAGCCGATCAAATACGAGCAGCACTGTCAGGCATGTCACCCGCTGCTGTTCGACAACCTGCGGTTTCCGGGGAAGTCGGTGCCGCACGGTCGGCCGGACCTCGTGCGCGGGTTTCTCACCGAGCAATATGCCAACCTCGTCCTCGGGGCCGGGGCGCCGGCGGAGGTTCAACCATTGAAACAGCCGCCACGGAGACCGAAACCGGGGGAGCGCGTTGAATCCAGCCCGGCGACCAGTCCGGCCCCGACGGCTGTTCCGATTCCATCCTCCGACTACGGCGATCATGTGCGGCAGCTTGTGGCCGAAGCGGAACGGATCGCCCTCGACAGCGTGCAACCGATCCTCGGCCAGAACACGCGCGGCGGGTGTCGATACTGCCACGTCGTGAATGAAGTCCCGGGTAATCCGCCGTGGGAAGTCGTGCGACCGAACATTCCCAGCCGGTGGCTGCCGCACAGCGTCTTCAACCACGACAGCCATCGGTTTCTGAAATGCGACGACTGCCACTCCGGCGTCGAGAAGAGTTCGAGCACGGGCGATGTGCTTCTGCCGTCGATCCGTGTCTGCCTGAAATGCCACAGCAGCGACCCGGCCGATCGCGACCCGTCGCTGCGCCACGCCGGAGCGCGCAGCAACTGCGTCGAGTGCCACGTCTACCACCATCGTCCGTAGATTGGGCTCGGTCCCGATCCGTGTGTCCACTGGAAGTTGCCGGCGTGGCTCGCGATAATCGCGTTCGCCTGTTCAGAATCCATCGCAATCTTGCGGAGATGCGGCGGTGTCACCTCAAACTTGCCCGCACTGTTCCGCAGCCCCTCCCGAAACCAACGTGGCGGCGGGTGCGGCCACGGTCGAGTTCCTGTGCCCGGCCTGCGGCGGTTCGTTGCAGCCGAATCACGACGGCGCGACGGTGACCCTCATCGCGCCGCGGGCGTTGGGCAAGTTCCAGCTCCTCGACAAGATCGGAGCCGGCGCGTTCGGCGAAGTGTGGCGGGCGCGCGACACCGAACTGCATCGCATCGTCGCGGTGAAAATTCCGCACCCCAGTTCGCTCGCGGCGAAAGGCAACCTCGAACGGTTCTACCGCGAAGCGCGGGCGGCGGCTCAACTTCGCCACCCCGGCATCGTCACGGTGTATGAGGTCTCGCTGCACGACGACGTGCCGGTGATCGTGTCGGACTTCATCGAAGGGGTCACGTTGCGGGAATTGCTCGAAGTCCGCAAGCTGTCGTTCCGCGAGGCGGCGGTGCTGGTGGCTCAGGTGGTCGACGCGCTCGATTACGCCCACGCGATGGGCCTCGTTCACCGCGACGTCAAGCCGGCGAACATCATGATCGAGTTCCCGCGCGGGGTGAGTTTGTCCACGCCGCCGGATGAGTTTCTCAAGCGGATGCGGCCCGGCGGTCGCGACTCGTTCGATACGCTGACGTTATCGGCATCGTCGAGCGACGCGCACGCATCGCAGAGCACGACGGTCGGCCCGCGAGCGTTGATCCTCGATTTCTGGCTGGCCCGCCGCGACGACGTAGAAGCCACACTCACCGTCGAAGGACAAGTCCTTGGCACACCGGCATACATGAGTCCCGAACAGGCGGCCGGTCAGGGTCACAAGGTGGATCGGCGCAGCGACATCTACGCCTTGGGAGCCGTGCTGTACGAGCTGATCTGCGGTCGCCCGCCGTTTCAGGGATCGCCGGCGATGATCGTGCATCAGGTGCTGCGCGACGAACCGCCGCCGCGCAAGCTGAACGACAAGACCCCGCGCGATCTGCAAACGATCTGCCTGAAGGCGATTGCGAAAGCCGTCGGCGGGCGATACGCCACAGCCCGTGAACTGGCGGACGACCTGCGCTGCTTCCTGATCGGGGAACCGATCCGCGCCCGAGCCGTCAGCCTGCCCGAGCGCGTTTGGCGGTGGAGCCGCCGCAACCCGGTCACGGCCTCGCTGATGGCAACGGTGCTGGTGCTGCTCGTGATCGTCGCCGTCACGTCCTCCGCCTTCGCGATTCGTCTGGAGTAGGAAACGAGCATCGCGGTGAAAGCTCAGCAGGACGCCGAAGCCAACGCGCTGGCGGCCGATCGCGCCCGTCAGGCGGAGGAAGCCGCGCGGCAGAAGGCGGACGAGAATGCCCGCGTCGCCGTCGAGCAAACCGATCTCGCGCTCGATTCGTTGTCGGTCCTCGTCACCAAGGTGCAGCAGCGCCTGACGGAAGAAAAAGGGATGGACGAATTGCGACGCGACCTGCTCCAAACCGCACTCGACGGCCTCGTACGCGTCGTGCGGTCGAACGACCGGAGCGGTCTCATGGGTCGGGCCGAAGCGTCGGCACAGTTGCAGATGGGGCAAATCATGCTGCGACTCGGTCAGGCGGCCGAGGCGACCAAGCACTACGAACGGGCCCACAAAGCCGCGCTGGCGTTGCTCGAAGCCGAACCGGACGGCGACAAGTCTCGCGGGAATCTCGCGGTCATCATCAACACGCTGGGGCAACTTCAACTCGTTCGCGATCCGGCGAAGGCTCGCGAGCATTTCCTGCGAGCCATCGAACTTCAGGAAGACTTGGTGGTGAAGCTGAAAGGCCAGGACCTCATCCCCGCGAGCACGCAGCGAAATCTGGCCGGTTTCTATGACAGCCTCGGCAGCGCGAACCAACGACTCGGCGATCCGGCGGCGGCTCGCGACGTGTTCTTGAAGGCGTTGCGAATCCGCGAGCGGCTGGCGACCGATCAAAATCCGGACGCCGAGTTGCAGGATGCGCTCGCCCGTTCCTTCAAATTGCTGGGCGACCTGAGCTTCTCACTGGGTGACCCCGAATCGGCCCTGACGTATCTCCAGCGGAGCGCGAACCTGCGCGAAGCGATCGCGAAGTCGAACCCGAAACTCTCGCGGCACGCCCGCAGCTTCGCCAGTGCCGTCGCAGCCGTGGGCGATCTGCATCTCCGTCAGCGCCGCGATGCGGACGCCCTCGCGTCGTACACGCGGTCGCTCGAGCTGTCGCAGGAACTCGCGAAGTTGGACCCGGTGAGCAACGATCCTCGGCGAGACCTGGCCTTGATGCACTATCGGTATGCCACGGCGACGCTCCGGCTGGGTGAAGCCGACGCCACTCGCGAGCACTTTCAGCGTTGCCTCGCGCTCCGCGAACAAGTCGGCACGGCCGAGCCGAACGGTCTGTCGAAGCAAATCGACCTGATGGTCGCACTCGCCCGCTGCGGTCGAACCGACGACGCGGCCAAACTCGCCGTGGAACTTCAGGCGCGGTCCACCAAGGACACGAACACGCCGTTTCAAATCGGATGTTGCTATGCGATCTGTTCGGCCACGGCCGGCGGGGTGCAGCCGGGTTCCGAACCATCGGCCGACGTGATCGTGATGCGACAGGCGTTCGCCGCGAAGGCTGTCGAATTGCTACGCCTCGCCGTCGCTCGGGGGTACCGGGACCTCCCCAGCCTCAGTACCGACCCGGACCTCGACTCCATCCGTGAGCATCCCGAATACAAGCTGCTCGTGAAGGAGATGGAAAGTACGACCCGTCAAGTTGAGCCGCAGAAAAAGTAGGCGAGCGGGGGGCGTTAGCCCCCCGAGATATCTCGCGGGTTCACTCGGGCGCTTTACAGCCCCCGCTCGCCCAAATGGATCACTACCACAGGCAACACCGTCTTCCCTCGTTTCGCCGAAGCCGGTACACTCCCGCCCCATTTTGAATCTTGCGGTGAGGATGTGACTGTAGGACGGCCCTTCCGGGCCGTCGCACCCGTGAGTCACGAAGACGGCCCGGAAGGGCCGTCCTACGACAGGTGACATTCTTGAAACCGCGGACGATCCCTCGCAAGGAGGCAGGGGACGATGGTGCGTGTGGCGTTCTTCGAAGATCAGGCGGCCAGCCACTTCCATCCGCTGACGTTGTGTCGGCCGGTGTTTGAATTGGTCTGCGGGCAGTTCAGCCTGCGCGAGCGCGTGCTGCAGAATCTCGATGTGTCCGCGTGGGGCGTCTTCGTGCGAGAGTATATCGCCGAGACGTTTCGCGAGGAGCATCCCGAAGCACAGGTGAACGCGACCATGTGGCTCGCCGACGACGAGCCGACGATCTTCATCAACGGACGTTGGCTGCCGGACACCGAGGCGCTCTGGCACATCGAACCAGACGACGTGGGAGTGATCGACGGCACGCTGGCATATCTCACCGTCGATCCAGCCGAGACGCCGCTTCTCGCCGAGTGGGACGAATCGCTTGAACCGCTGTTTCAACTCGCGCGGACGCGGCGGCGGGTCGATGTCGGCGGCAAGCTCGTGTCGCGACCGTGGGACCTGGTCGAACACAATGCGAGGCAACTCGTGTGGGACTTCATCACGGCGGGCTTCGAGCCGGTGACGCACGCGCCGCCGGAGCACGTCGCGCTGCTGGGGCCGGGGGACCTCATCCACATCGACCCGGCCGCAAAGCTCGATCCGTTCGTCGTGCTGGACGCGCGGCAAGGGCCGATCAGCATCGACCCGGGAGTCGTGATCCAGTCGTTCACGCGGATCGAGGGGCCGTGCCACGTCGGGCGCGGATCGCAGTTGTTCCGGGCTCACGTTCGCGGCGGGACCACGATTGGCCCGCAATGCCGAATCGGCGGCGAAGTCGAAGGGTCGATCCTGCAAGGGTTCGTGAACAAGTACCACGACGGGTTCCTTGGCCACAGCTACGTCTGCCCGTGGGTCAACCTCGGCGCGCAGTCGTCGAACAGCGATCTCAAGAATGATTACTCGCCGGTGAAGGTGCCGCTGGCGGGCGAATTGATCGACACCGGGCTGACGAAAGTCGGATGTTTCATCGCGGACCATTCGAAGACGGCGCTCAACAGTTTGTTCAACACCGGTTCGTCGATCGGCGTGATGGCCATGCTGCTCCCCGGCGGCGAACTGCTGCCGAAGCATGTGCCGTCGTTCACGAGCGTGTGGCACGGCCAGTTGGCGCCGGGACTGCCTCTCGACCGGCTGCTGACCGCGGCCCGCTCGGCGATGAATCGCCGCAACGTGGAACTGACGGCGGCCGGTGAACGCCTGCTGCGTCACGTCCACCAGATCACCCGCGCCGAGCGAGACGACGCGATCGCGAAGTTCGAGCAGAAGCGAAGCGGGCAGACGGCGGCGCGATGACCTGACTCCCTCTCCCCTCCGGGGGAGAGGGTTGGGGTGAGGGGGCCGGGCAACTCAAAGCGGCCACAAGGGCCGGGGCTACTTGGGTGGTGGCGGTGCCCACATCGAGGCGACGGTGCTGTACATCGCGAGGATCGCGGCCATCATCGATTCGCCGGCGACCATGCCGGACGCGATGGGGACGACGAACGCTTCGGCGGTTTTCTTGTGCAGCTTCTCCCACACCCAGGCGATGATGGCTCCGATGGCGAACGCGAAGCTGTTGGCGAACGGAACGACCCAGCCCAAGCCTAAACCCATCGCCGACGGAAGGTACGGTCGGACCGATTTCGGCAAGAGACGATCCACGATCGGCAACGCCATTCCCAGCAAGCCGCCGATGGCGATACCCCACACCGCCGTCCGAGGAAGCTGATCGATGCCTTTGGTCAGCAACTCGGCGACCGCTTTCCACATGTTCGTGGCCGGCGGGTTGTAGCTTTCGAGGACCTCGGCGGTGGGAGCCATGAGGTACCACGCGGGGACAATCGCCACGGTGCCGAAGAAGACTCCGATGAACTGCGCGAGGAATTGCTTTCGCGGATTCGCCCCCAACAGGTATCCGGCCTTGAGGTCGGTCAGCAGGTCGGCCGAACTCGACGCCGCATTGGCCGCGATGCTCGCGGTAAGCAGGTTCGTGCGGACGTTTCCCGGAGCCAGCACCGCGAACAGAAGCTGAGCGATCTTCCCCATCGCACCGACGGGGTTCGTGTCGGTTTCACCCGTGGCCCGGCACGCGACCAGCGCCAGCACAGCGGCGAGCACGACCGAGATGAGTCCGAGCAACGGGTTGATCCGGAAGCAGGCCCATTCGACTACGACAGCCGCCACACCGATCGGAATGAACATCGACCAGAACCAGCTCGCTGGGACTTCGACGCTGCCGTTCGCGCGCCCCGCCGACGCCGACGGCGCTTTGCGAAACGCCCGCATGATCGTCTGCCACTGGAGAGCGACAGACGTCAAACTGGCCACGACCATGAGCGACGTGCCGGTCCAGAGTGCCCAGCGCGTGAGCGGCGCTCCAATGATCTCGCCCGCTGCGTCTCGTCTCGTCGCAATCGACGCCACGTAACCCTGCACGTTGGCGTTTTGCGTGTCGAGTTCGATTAGCATCGGACCAATCACGAGGTACAGAAGCGCAGAACTCGCGAACATCGAGAGTGAAACGCGGACGCCGGTGATCATGCCGGCACCGATAAGCAGGACGCTCGGTTCGAACCCAAACAACGGCAGCGCTTTGCTCGGCACGCCGCGAATCTGGCCGCCGAACGGGATCAGTTCGGGAACCTTCAGGTGCGTCGCTTCGAGCCACGCCCATTCGCCCATTCGCAGCAGAGCCAGCACGATGCCGACGGTCATGGCACAGATGAGTGCGATCGCCTTGTGAACGGCCTCGCGGCCGCGGCCGTACAGCGCCCGCAAGGTTTCGGCGGCGGCGATGCCGCTGGGGAAGGCGAGTTGTTCCGTGTTGAGCATCTGCCGCTTCATCGGGATGGCGATCACCGTGCCGAGGAGCGCGGTGACGAACGTCCAGATGGCCGCGTACTGCCACTCGATGTGCTTCCCTTCCAGCAGCAGGATCGCACCGAACGCGGTCACGAGCGAAGCGCCGGTCGAGTAGCCGGCCGCCGAGGCGGTGGACTGCATGCAATTGTTTTCGAGGATCGAGAACGGTCGCACGTTCGGGATCACGAACCGCACGATGTGCCAGAACACGAACGACAGCACGCCCGCCGTGATCGTCACGCCGAAACTCCAGCCGAGCTTCATCGTCGTGTAAACATGGGCGATCGACATCAGCGAGCCGAGACACCCGCCGAGAAGCACCGCCCGAAGGGTGAGCTGCGGTACTTGGTCGCCCTGGTAGACTCGTTCGAGCCAGAATCTCTCCATTTCATCCGGCGTGTGCGTCTTGCCAAATTCGACGATCTCCGCGATGGAAGGGAGGGACGGCGGGAGGTCATTTGCGGATGTTTCGGAAGCCGCCGCGTTTGACGGTTGCTGCATGGTTCCTCCACGTGGTGACATGGCCGAGATCGGTGGACAAGGCACGCATGTTGTAACCGAACCGGCGATCGGAGGCCATGCTCGCCGGGACGATGCCGCGCGAAATACAGCGGTGGGGCTTAACCAACGGGTGCGACCCGTTTTCGCAGGTGGAAATCGATTGGCGACCGCGGCAAAAGTCCCCAGTCTGGGTCATCGGTTTTGACGCCTTGATTCCCGGCGGTCTATAATCCGGCCGCCAGATTGTTGGCGATGCATTTGTCTCTCGCCTGATGTTCGGTCTTCTCTTCTTGTTCAAGGGATCAGGATGGCGGCCCCGGCTCCCAGCAGCGCTGCCGAATCGACGCCTGCACCGAATGGGCCGGCGGTTCCTCCACCTGTCGAGAGTTTGAAACGGATTGGGAAATACGAGCTGCAAAAGAAAGTCGGGGCGGGTGGCATGGGGACAGTGTTCCTGGCCCTCGACACGCAGCTCAAGCGGACAGTGGCTTTGAAGGTGCTGCCGCACGAGAAGGCTCAGAATCCCACGCTGATCCGGCGGTTCCACGCCGAAGCCCGCGCCGCGGCGCAGCTCAAGCACGATCACATCGTGACCGTTTACGAAGCGGGCGAGGTGGACGGATACCACTTCATCGCGATGGAGTTCATCGACGGGATCGATGTCGCCGATCTGGTGGAGCGCCGCGGGGTGATTCCGGTGCGCCGGGCGACCGACATCATCAAGCAGGTGACCGAGGCTCTGCAATGTGCCCACGCCGCGGGCATTGTCCACCGCGACATCAAGCCGGCGAATTTGATGATTCGCCGCAACGGAATGGTCAAGCTGACCGACATGGGTCTGGCCCGGGCGGTGGATGACGCGTCGCAGACAAACATCACGCGAGCCGGTACGACCCTCGGCACCGTGGATTACATGTCGCCCGAACAGGCGCAGGACAGCAAGTCGGCCGACACGCGCAGCGATATCTATTCGCTGGGCTGCACCTGGTATCACATGCTCACCGGGCAGTCGCCGTTTCCAGAGGGTAGCCTGACGAACAAGCTCCACGCGCATGCCCATAAGCCGCCGCCGGACCCGCGGGTTCTGAATCCGAAGGTGCCCGACGCCCTCGTGGCCGTCATGTATCGCATGATGGCCAAGCGGCCCGAAGATCGCCATCAGACTCCCGCCGAACTCCTGGAAGACATCGAACGTTGCCGCGCGGCCCGCGAGAACATGGACGAATCGGTGTTGGCGGCGCTGGCCGACGAGGACGCGACGGCCGACGTGCGCCGCGGGGCATCACCAGCCGATTCGTCGGGATCGATACCCGTGTACCGCAGTAAATCGTCGGCACCTACGACGCAACGGCCCAGCACTGACAAGTTGCGACACCGATCCGCCAGGGTGACGCCGCCACGCGAGCGCACCGAATTGGTCATCGGGGTCGCTTCGGAGGACGACCAGGATCGCGACTACACCAAGCTGCTGTACGCCGGGATCGGCGTGGTGATCATTGCGGCCATTGCCGGCGTGGCGTGGATCGTGCAGAACTACTCCGGTGCCGTCGAGATGCAGCCGATCGTCGTGCCCATGCACGAACGTCCGGACACGTCCGACAAGGGGTCCGACAACGTCAAGGAAGTCACCAGCTCAACCACCGACCCCAACGTTCAGCAGATCACGCCGCAGAATCGTACGCAACCCGGCGACAAGAGCGTCACGCAACCGACCGCAAAAAACATCAACGAAACACTGATCACGAAGTCGCCCAACAAGTCGGGGTCCTCCACGGAAATCAAATCGACCGGCACCGGCAAGGGTTCGATCGTCGGCAGCGGCGGAACATCGACAGGCATTCGTGACTTGCGTTACCAGAAAGATTTTCCGGTCTGGGTCGGAGAACAGCGGCTGTCCCGCAACCTCGTGCGGTTCGTGGTCAACCCCGGCACGGCCGGACCAAACGTGTACCCAACGCTCGAGGCGGCACTTGCCGCCGTTCCCGTCTCCGGTGCCGACATTGAACTCGCCGGGTCCGGTCCCTTCCCGCTGCGTCCCGTGGCAATCACCGGTCGCGCTCGAATCATCGTGCACGGACAGGGAAACGCCCGGCCGATGATCCTACTCCTGCCGCCGCGCCGCCCCGCGGCTGTGGCCACACTGATTCACGTGGCGCTTGGTTCTCTTGAGCTCTCGGGTGTCGATCTGGCTCTCGACGCGAAGCTGCTTCCCGCGACTCAACGCGTCGCCATCATCCGCGTTTCGACGGGCAATCTGTATGTCGAAGACTGTTCGCTGGCGGTCGTCGGCGCAACGCAACTGGACGTCGTGGCGCTGCAGATCGACGATGCCGCGCCGAAGCCCGCGGCGGCAGCGGGCCAGACGGACCCGCCGTCTGTCACCGGCCGAGTTCTTTTCGCCCGCTCGTCGCTTCGCGGGTCGAACGTGACCGGATTGCTCTGCCAGTCCGCATCGCTCGATGCCGTGATCCGCGAATCGCTGTTCGTCACGCGCGGCGCAGCCGCCATCCAGTTCGATCAGGCGGCCGGCGCGAGCGATTCCGATGAACGCTTGCTCCTCGTGGTGCATTCCACGTTGAGTTCCGCTGGCCGATCGTTCGTCATGTCAACTCGAAACAACGAGCTGCGCGAACGCACGGACGTCAAGCTGTTGAATTCGGTTGTCGCCGCCGAACCGGGCGCTCCGGAACCCACGCTGCTGACGGTCGACGGTTGGACACGAGCCAACGCCAGTTCTTTGTTGGCCAATTTCGTCGAATGGAAATCGTCCGGAACGGCGTTTCTCGGCTGGAGAAAACTGGCGGTCATTCAACCGGACGGCGCGATTGCCGTCGCGACGCCCGCCGACTGGCAAAAGCGATGGAAGGACGGAGGCTCTCCGGAGCAATTCGCGGCGGCTGCCTGGCCCACAGCGCCGCTGGACGACTTCGTCCGATTGATACCCGATCAGGTTGACCCGGCATCGATCGGAAACACCGCATTGAAGACGGATCAAGGTTGGCCGGGATGTCCGATCGACGTGCTGCGGTTCGGTGATCTCAGCGGCCTGACGGCAGCGATCGAACAAAGTGTCCGCCCGGACCTGCCGCTGGCCCTTCTGCAATCGCCGGCAACCACGAAAACGATTCACGTGGACCCTGCGAGTCAGGACCTCGGGAAGTTTGTCGCCTCGCAGAAGTTTGATGACGGCACGATCGTGATTGTCGCGGGATCGGGCGCGCATCAGACCAGCCCGGTCACCGTTCAGGGTCGCCGACTGCATCTCAGGTTTCAGCACGATCCCGATCGTCCGCTAATGCTGATGCCCAAGCTACCGCCAGGCTCCAGGGAAATCGCGATGTTCAACGTATCGAACGGTACGCTGGAACTGGAAAACGCCGTGCTCGTCAGCTACCCGCCCGACAAGCCGACTCCTGAGAAACCTGCGGCGCCGACGTGGTTCATCCAGGGCGACAACAGCCACATCGTGCTGCGCCGCTGTCGCGTTCAGGCTCCGTTGACGACCGGGACCGGCAACCGCGGCCTCGTCCGCTGGTTGCGCTCAGAGCCGGTGTCGGCCAGCAACGCGTCGAGGCCCGACCTCGATCATCACCTGGCGCTGTTCGATACGTTTCTGCTGGGGAGTGGGATCCTGCTCGACCTCGACGTTCGCCGCCGAGGCGTCTTCGTTCAAAACTGCGTGCTGGCGTCGCGCGACAACATTTTTGCGTTCAGCCTCGGCAGTCAAAACTCGGACATCGGCGGAAGCGTTGACATCAATTCGTCGACGCTCGCCGCAGGTGATGCGGTGTTCAAAGTGCAGGGGGGGACACTTCCGGGTCCGGCCAGCAATCCTCTGGCATGCTACGTCGAGTACTGCGCATTCGGCCCGTCGATTCGACCCGGCACCGGGAAGCTCCCGCCGGTGACGTTGCTCGTGCATCAAGGTCCGGTGCTCGAACAGCGGCAGATCACATGGTGGGAACGAGGCAACGCGTACGCGAGCGACATCGCGTATTTCGTGCAGGCGGCCGGCGCGGAGAAGCCGCCCGCCGTGCAAGCCATCGGCCCCGCCTGGCAGAGCCTGTGGGGTCCCGAGCGAGTCCTGCAATCGCTCACTGGCGAAATTGCCGTCAAGTACGATGCCGATCTCCCGCCCAACCGCGGGAAACTGGAACCAGATGACTTCGAGTTGTCGCCCAAGTGCAGGGCGGCCACCTGGGTTGACGGGCAGTACGCCGTCGGTGCCGATGTCGCCACGATGAAACTTCCGGACCTTCGCGTCGAGTCCGGAACGACCAAGGCGCCCAAGAAAACGAAGCCCAAGGCACCGGTCCGACCAAGGCCGGGGTTTTAGCCGGCAAATGCTCCGGCGATCGTCCAGTGGCGATCGCTCGTCTGCGTCACCCAGTCGCCCGGCAATCCGACCGCCGCCAACACTCCGCGGACTTCGTCGAGCGTGAGGGCGGCATGCAGCGAATCGCGAAACATCTGGCGCTGATGCGCGTTGGCATCGCCGGCATAGCTTGCGACGAGATGATCCAGCGTTGCGACATCGGCCGGTCGCAGCAGATCGCGGATGAAGAGGATTCCGCCGGCTTTCAGTACCCGGCGCATCTCGCGGACGACCGCGAGCGGTTCCGGAATGTGATGCACAATGCTGTTGGAAACGACCGCCGAGAATTCGCCATCACCGTACGGCAGCCCTTTGGCGTCGATCTGTTCCAGCCTGATCACTGTCTCCAGCCCGGCGCGGATCACGTTGCGCTGACCGATCTGCAGCATGTGGCTCGCGAGGTCCACCGCCGTCACGCGGACGAAGTCGGCGCGCCGGCAAAGCTCGATCGGAATTTGCGCCGTGCCGGTCCCAACGTCAATCGCCCGCACCGGCCGAACCGACACTCGTAGCCGATCCACGGCCGCGAGAAAGTCGTCCACGAACAGGCGGTTGACCTCCGAGTGATCCATCGCGTCGTAGTCGACAGCTTCGTCGAGGCTGTCCATGACTTCGGGTTCGAGGATGCGTGGCAGCATAGCGTAACTTGAAAATCAGCCCGGCTGTGTGGGCAGCCAGGCTGATGCGTTGGTCGTGATTGAAGTGCCGGAGTCGTTTGCCCTTCACCCCCAAACCTCCTCCCCCTTCGGGGGCGAGGGGAGAATCGTCATGACTTCGTCGTTTCGCCGCCTTCGGACGCTCCGGCACCGACGAGTTCGGGTTCCTTAGACTTTTCGGCTTCGGTCGGTTCGACAGTGGCATCGAAGACAAGCTGTTTCTTCTCCGCCACCTCTTTCACGTTGACGGTGATCTTGTTCTTGCCTTCGAACACGCCGCGCAGCAGTTCCTCCGACAACGGGTCTTCGACGTAGGCTTCGATCGATCGCCGCAGCGGACGGGCGCCGTAGTCGAGGTCCTCGCCCTTGTTGATGATAAATTCCTTCGCCTCGTCGGATAGGACGAGCGTCAGGCCGCGTTGCTGCAACCGTTCGCGAACCTTCAGCAGTTCGATTTCGATGATCTGCTTGAGATCGCTCCGCGTCAGGTGCCGGAACACGATCACATCGTCGGTGCGGTTCAGGAACTCCGGCCGAAATTCCTTTTCGATCGCGTGCATCAGCCGTTCCTTCATCTTTTCGTAGCTGGTGTCCACGTCGCGCTTCTCGAAACCGAAACCGGCTCCGGCGGCGATCTCCATCGCCCCCACGTTCGTGGTCATGATGAGGATCGTGTTCTTGAAATCGACCTTGCGCCCGAAGCTGTCGGTGAGGTGCCCTTCTTCCATCACCTGCAGCAGCATGTTCAGCACGTCGGGATGCGCCTTCTCGATTTCATCGAGCAGCACGACGGCGTAGGGTCGGCGGCGGATTTTTTCCGTGAGCTGTCCGCCTTCTTCGTAGCCGACGTATCCTGGCGGGGCACCGATCAGTCGGCTGACATTGTGCTTTTCCTGATACTCGCTCATGTCGATTTGCACGAGCGCGTTGGCGTCCCCGAACATGAATTCGGCCAGCGTTTTCGAAAGGAGCGTCTTCCCGACGCCGGTTGGCCCTGCGAAAATGAACACGCCCATTGGCCGCTTCGGGTCCTTCAAGCCCGCTCGCGAGCGGCGCACGGCCTTCGACAATTGCTTGATCGCCTCCTCCTGACTGATGACCTTCTTGTGTAGTTCGACTTCCATTTCGAGCAGGCGCACGGCGTCTTCCTTGGAGAGCCGAGTCAGCGGGATGCCGGTCATCTTGGCCACAACTTCGGCAATCACTTCCTCGTCCACCACGCCGTCGGTTTCGGACGCCTTTTCCTTCCAGTCGCGCGTGATGCCGTCCTTCTTCTTTTTGAGTTTGTCCGCCTGATCTCGGAGTGCGGCGGCCTTTTCGAAGTCCTGATTCGCGACGGCTTCCTCCTTGGCCAGGTTGAGCCGTTCGATCTCCGTGTCGATCTCCTTGAGATCGGGCGGGCGGACCATCGACTTAAGACGGATGCGTGCGCCGGCTTCATCGATCACGTCGATCGCCTTGTCGGGCAGGCAGCGGCCGGTGATGTACCGGCTCGAAAGTTCGACGGCACTGCGCAAGGCCCCGTCAGTGTAGTGGACGCGGTGGTGCGACTCGTACCGGTCGCGGAGTCCGTTCAGAATCTGGACGGCCTCCTCCTGGCTGGGCGGTTCGACGAGAACCGTCTGGAAACGGCGTTCGAGAGCGCCGTCTTTTTCGATGTACTTTCGATACTCATCGAGCGTCGTCGCGCCGATGCACTGTAACTCGCCCCGGCTGAGAGCGGGCTTCAGTACGTTCGAGGCATCGATCGCGCCTTCGGCTCCGCCCGCGCCAACGAGCGTGTGCAACTCGTCGATGAACAGGATCGTGTTCTTCGCCCGACGGACCTCGTTCATCACCGCCTTGATGCGTTCCTCGAACTGGCCGCGGTACTTCGTGCCCGCGACCATCATGGCCAGATCGAGAACGACGATTCGCCGGTCGCGCAGCAACTCGGGGACGTTGCCGTCAACAACCATCTGGGCAAAGCCTTCGACGATCGCCGTTTTTCCAACGCCCGCTTCGCCCAGCAGCACCGGGTTGTTCTTCTGACGTCGGCTGAGGATCTGGATCACGCGTTCGATTTCAGTCTGACGACCGATGACGGGGTCGAGTTTGCCTTGTCGCGCGAGTTCAGTCAGGTCACGGCCGAAACTGTCGAGGGCCGGAGTCTTGCTCTTGCTGCTTTTGCCCGACGACTGCCCGCCACCACCTCCGCCGCCGCCGCCGCCTCCTCCTCCACCTCCACCGGATCGTTCGGTGCCTCCTTCACTCGGTTCCATCCCGTGACCCAGCAGGTTGAGGACCTCTTCCCGAACGTCTTCAAGCTTCAATCCCAGATTCATCAGCACCTGTGCTGCGACGCCCTCTTGTTCGCGCAGCAGACCGAGCAGAATGTGCTCGGTCCCCACGTAATTGTGATTCAGGTTCCGAGCCTCTTCCATTGAGTACTCGATGACCTTTTTGGCCCGAGGCGTTTGCGGCAGCTTGCCCATCGTGACCATGTCGGGTCCAGCCTGGACAATCTTTTCCACTTCCAACCGGATCTTGCGGAGGTCGACATCCAGGTTCTTCAGCACGTTGGCCGCGACACCCGAGCCTTCTTTGACAAGGCCCAGCAGGATGTGCTCGGTGCCAATGTATTCATGATTGAACCGCTGGGCCTCCTGGTTGGCCAATTGCATGACCTTTCGGGCGCGGTCAGTGAATCGTTCGTACATTCCTGGATCTCCTGGTTCGGAAAAACCTCGCGCCGCCGAGCCGCGGACTGGGGATGGATCCGTCGGTCCACTCGGTTTGACATCTTGGGGATAAACTCGATCGCACGATCTGCAACGGTCATGCCGGACTTGAGTGCGTACGGCTCGTCCCTGATCTGGGGCTCGAAGCCGAACAAATCTTACGTCACGAAAAAATTGGACAGACACGACGCAGCATTGTTTTAGGTCGGACCCGACGGTCTTCATCGGTCTACACCAATCGGGTAGACTGCTCCGACGCATGGGCCCCTCCGTTGTAGCCCCAGCCGGCGGACATGCTGCCAGCCTGCCAAATTGACTCCTGATTACTTGTTACGACCGTCAGCATCGGAATCCGGGTCGTAAAGCACTCCGCGCGAATTCTATTGACCACCTCAAACTGAGGCAAGGCAAGCAAATGCTGGACGTGGACTCGACACCGGGCACCGCGAGAACACTGCGCCGGGCGATGCAACTGGCTCGGCAGCAGAACCGCGACATCGAACCCGAACACCTACTGCTGGCATTGGTGCAGGATGAATCGCAGGCGGCGAAGATCATCGCCCGGCACCGGCTCACGCAATCGGAGATCGAATCGCGGCTGTTCGGGAACGCGGGACAGTCATCACACCAGACTTCCGATGCCTTAAAGACGTCGGACGCCTCTGCCGCCGCGGCCAGCGAGCGGTTGCAGGCAGTGCTCGACGAAGCTCGCGGATTTGCCGCGCTGGCGGGGGGGTATGTTGAGGTCTCCACCGAACATTTGTTGTGGGGACTGACGAAGGTCGAATCTCCGAGCCGCGACCTGCTGCTCGAGTTCCGCCTCGACGGCGACGCGGTCACCGAGCAGTCAGCCGAGCAGAGCGGCATCTCGGTCGCTCCGATTTCCACGGACGTGGCGTTGTCCATCCCGACGCCGGCCTCGTCGGGATTGAACGACGTCTACCGTATGATTGACGCCGCGGCCAATCGCGTACGCGAAGGCGTGCGGGTGATGGAAGACTTTGCCCGCTTCTCGCTCGACGACGCCCATCTGACGGCTCGTTTGAAACAATGGCGGCACCGGTTCGCCGAGTCACTTCGTGAATTGACCGAATCGCAGTTGCTGCACGCTCGCGACACAGTCGCCGATGTCGGCACCGAAATCCACACGCGATTCGAATCCACACGACACACGGTCCTCGATGTTGTCCGAGCCGCCTGCAAACGCGTTCAGGAGGCGCTCCGCACGCTGGAGGAATACGGCAAGATTCTGGCTCCGGGTTTCGGCCAGCGGCTGGGTCGGCTGCGATACGAAATGTACACGCTGGAGAAAGCCCTGCTGCTCACACACGCGGCCCGCGATCGATTGACCGATCGAGATCTCTACCTGCTCGTCACCGAGGAACTGTGCCATCACGGTTCGGGGCCAGCCATCCGCGGCGCTCTGCAAGGCGGCGCGAGCGTGATCCAGATTCGTGAGAAGTCCCTGCACGATCGGCGACTGTTGGAGCATGCGCGGCGCGTGCGCGACTGGACGCGAGACGCGGGAGCACTGCTCATCGTCAACGATCGGCCGGACGTCGCGCTCCTCTGCGATGCCGACGGCGTCCACGTAGGGCAGGACGAACTGACCGTCCGCGACCTGCGACGCATCGTCGGCCCGGAGAAGCTGATCGGCGTTTCGACTCACACGATCGAACAAGCCCGGCAGGCAGTGCTCGACGGAGCCGACTACATCGGCGTCGGCCCGGTGTTCGCGACCAGCACGAAATTGTTCCCTCAGCTTGCCGGTTTGGATTTCGTGCGACAAGTCGCCGCGGAGATCACACTGCCCGCGTTCGCAATCGGCGGGATCAAGCTCGACAACGTGGAGGACGTGCTGGCTGCAGGAGCGACTCGAGTTGCCGTCAGCAGCGCGATCTGCAGTGCTGCGCAGCCGGAGGAGGCTTCGCGCCGGTTGCTGGAGCGGGTGCGTTCCGGCCGAAGCGCAGACGCGGAGACACGGGGACACGGAGATCCGTCATGCTGAATTCCCCCCGCGACTCCGTGTCTCCGCGACTCCGCGTCCGGCACACCGGTTTCTCGCTACTCGAACTCCTCGTCGTGATCGTCATCATTGGAGTTTTGGTCGCGCTGCTGTTGCCGGCAGTCCAAAAGGCGCGTGAGTCCGCTCGGAAAGTCCAATGCCGCAACAATCTGAAACAGATCGGCGTGGCATTGCACAACTATGAATCCCTGTTCACCGTCCTGCCCCCCAGCAGCACGAGCGACATTGACCACGGCATCTGGAGTCCCAGCCCGACGCAGTACCATTTGCATAGTGCTTTCAGCCTCATCCTGGCGCACCTCGATCAGGGAGCGATGTCGCGCAAGATGGACTACGAGGCGTCGGCCTTGTCGCCGGCCAACACGGCGGCCGGCGGCACAGTTTTGTCGTTTCTCCGCTGCCCGTCATACTCCGGCGAGAAGTTCAGCCATGAGCCGAAGTATTTCACTGTTTCGAAATCACTTGCGATTCGGAATTACGTGGTGATGGGAGCCACGACTGTCGGCAAGTTGTGGAAGGAACCCGATGGTGTCATGTTCCCCCGCTCGCGGACTCGCACGGCCGACATCGTGGACGGAGCGTCGCAGACCTTCGTCATCGCTGAAACGCGCGAGCAGAACGCGTCGGTTTGGATCGACGGTGGCGTGGCGGCGATGGTGTCGCACCCCTACGACGACGCCAGCCCGCCCAACTACGCCCGGCCCGTGCTCGGCCTCAACTTTACTCCCTACTTCGATTCCAAGGGACATGCGGTCGACGCCGGGTATGGCCCTTCGAGCCAACATCCCGGAGGCGCGTTGCACCTGTTCGCCGACGGTTCCGTCCACTTCCTGTCGGACCGCGTGAACGTGGACCTCTACGATGCCATGACGACGCGTGCGGGTGAAGAAGCAGAGTAGACGGCACACTCCGTGTGCCGTCGTTGGTCGTTCGAAAGGACGGCACACGGAGTGTGCCTGCTACTTTACGCGATCAAATCTTGCACCACGTTTCCGTGCACGTCTGTCAGTCGGAAATCTCGGCCTGCATAGCGATACGTCAGCCGCGTGTGATCGAACCCCAGCAGGTGCAGCAGCGTGGCATGCAGGTCGTGTACGTGAACTTTGTTCTCGACGGCGGCGAATCCGAACTCGTCCGTCGCGCCGTGGACATAGCCGCCGCGCACGCCGCCGCCGGCCAGCCACATCGTGAACCCGTGGTGATTGTGATCGCGGCCGTTGATCTTGCCGGCGTTGGCTCCCGGTTGCGGCAGCTCGACGGTTGGCGTGCGACCGAATTCGCCGCCCCAGACGACGAGCGTTTCGTCCAGCAACCCGCGCTGCTTCAGATCCTTCAGCAAGGCCCCGATCGCCTGATCGCATTCCATCGCCAGACGACGATGGTTGACTTCAATGTCATCGTGGCTGTCCCACGGTTGGCCCTGGCCGTGCCAGAGCTGAACATACCGCACGCCCCGCTCGACCAATCGGCGGGCGATCAGGATCTGTCGCGCCTGCGTCCCCGGCCCGTAGGCATCGAGGACGTGCTTCGGCTCCCGGCTGACATCGAACGCATCCGTTGCTTCCATTTGCATCCGGTACGCCAGCTCGAACGAATGGATGCGAGCTTCGAGCGACGCATCGTTTTGCCGCTGCTCCGCGTGCCGTCTGTTGAGTTCGCGGAGCAGGTCGAGCTGCCGTCGCTGAGCCGCCGGCGGCAAGTTTGAGTTGCGGATGTTCGAGATCAACTTGTCGATCTCGGTGTGCTTCGAGTCAATGTACGTCCCCTGGAACACGCCCGGCAGAAACGCCGCCTGCCAGTTCTCGGCATCCTTGATCGGGTAGCCGCCGGGGCACATCGCCAGGAACCCCGGTAGATTTTGATTCTCCGTCCCCAACCCATACGTGACCCACGACCCGATGCAAGGCCGCGTGAGATTCGATTCGCCGCAGTTCATGAGCATTAACGACGGCTCGTGGTTGGGGACGTTGGCGTGCATTGAGCGGATGACCGCGATGTCGTCGATGCTCTCCGCCACGTGCGAAAACAACTCGCTCACCTCGATGCCGCACTGCCCGTACTTCTGAAACTTGAACGGCGACGGTAACGCGGCTCCGGTCTTCCGTTCGGTCCGCAGGTTCTCGTTCGGGAGATTCATCCCGGCGTACTTCGCCAGCGACGGCTTGGGGTCGAACGTGTCCACGTGGGACGGCCCGCCGTTCAGAAAAATGTGGATGACGTGCTTCGCCTTCGCGGCGAAATACGGTTCGCGCGGCAGCATCGGGTTGCGATACGTCTCGGCGGCGGAGACCGATCGCGGGGCGAATTCGTTCGCCAGCAGACCGACCAGCCCCAGCGAGGCAAATCCCATCCCGCTCCGGCAAAGCATTTCTCGGCGGGTCAGTGGAAGATTGGTCGTCGAAGTCAAATCACAGTCAGGCATGGCCGGTGATCGTTTGTTGGTGGGTAATCGCGGAGAACGCAGAGATCGCGGAGGTACAAAACAACCGCTCTCTGCGACCTCAGCGTTCTCTGCGGTTAATAACTTTGTGGTTTCCAGATTACTGACCACACCGCCGCCTGACCAGCCGGATTGGCCGCAGACGTTTCCGGATGGATTACCCAACAAAAACCGCCCTTCCGACAACTCGCGCTACCGCTACAATCCCGCCCGCTTTGTGCGAGATTGTCGTTGGAGACGGCGAAAATGCCCAGCCACGGATGGCTCATGCGATCGACCGGGACGTTGGCCATCGTTGTTCTGTGTTGGTTTGCATCGGCAGGCGCCGCGGATGCCAATCGCGAGGTGATCGCATCTGCGGCGACTCCGCGCTCCCCGACGCCGATCGAGGACGACGCCCAACTGCACGACCTTGTGTTCGTATCCACGCGCGTCGGCTGGGCGGCGGGGGATCACGGAGTCATCTGGCACACCGACGACGCGGGTGCAACGTGGTCTCTGCAAGCGACGGCAACGCGCAGCCCGATCTACTCGGTCTGTTTCCTCACCGACCGAGTCGGCTGGGCGGCGGGAGGCCGGACGGTGCCGTTCACGCGCACGGGCGAAGGCGAGTTGCTGAAGACGACCGATGGCGGGGCGACGTGGAGCGAAGTCGCTGCCGGATCGTTCCCACGCCTGCATTTCGTCAGGTTCTTCTCCCCCGACAAAGGAATCGTCGCCGGCGAAGCGACACCGCTGCATCCGTCCGGTGTGTTGCTCACGCAGGACGGCGGCAGGACGTGGCGCGACCTGTTCGCTCGCGGCGAAGTCGCATCGAATTGGAGAGCCGCCGATTTCGTGCGGCTCGATCGCGGAGCCGTCGTCGGTCGGCGTGGCCAGACGCGACTGATCGATGGCGCAGGCCTGTTCGCGCCGCAGCGGTCGGATTGGGGCCTGCGCGGGTTGCACGACATCGTCCTCAAACCCGGCGGCCTGGCGTGGATGGTCGGCGATGGCGGCCTCGTGCTGCGTTCGACGAACAGCGGTCTCGCGTGGCAAACGCCGAACGGCGGGCTACCGGAAGAAACTCGCGATTTGTTTGACTTCCGAGCCGTCGCCGCGCGCGAGTCATCGACGTCGGAGAAGATTTGGGTCGCCGGTGACCCCGGCAGCGTGGTCTGGCACAGCGGCGACGGTGGCCGCACGTGGACTCGACAGCGAACCGGCCAGGCGTTGCCGATCCACGCGATCACGTTTGCGTCAGACAAGGTCGGCTGGGCGGCGGGCGCTTGCGGACTGATCCTGCGCACGATCGACGGCGGATCGACGTGGGAAACGGTTCGTGGCGGGACGCGTCGCGCGGCGGTCGTCAGCTTCCCGGCCGAGCCGCAACGCACATCGTTGCCGCTTGTCGCGCAGCTTGGCGGCGAGCTGGGTTACCGAACGCTCACGTGCGTCCTGCCCAGGCACGATGTCGGCTCCGAGAAGCGTACCGAATTCGACGTAGACGTGCATCTCCGGGAAGCCGTCACTGCGGTCGGCGGGTCCGCGTCGCAGATCGCATGGCAGTTTCCGATGACGATCCCGGGCCTCGAACGCAACACCGAAAAACTCGTGGCTGACTGGACGTACCGCACGGAAGGACGGCTCAGCGAGTTGCTGGTCGGTCAACTCGTGAAGCTCCTTCGCACGTGGCGTCCCACCGTCGTTGTGCTCGATCATGCCGCCGAACACGATGCGCTGACGAAGCTCATCAACCAGGCGATCACGCGTGCGGTCAAAGATGCCGCGGACGCGACGCGGTTTCCCGACCAGATGCAAATCGCCGGTCTGCCGACGTGGCGCGTGAGCCGCATCTTCGAAAGACTGCCCAGCGGTAGCGCCGGGCCGGTGCAGGTCGATCCAAGTCAGTTCCTGCCGCACCTCGGCCAGACCGCCCGTGCGGCAGCGGCGTCGGCGGCAGGGAGGTTGTTCGATCGGGCGGAGTCGTTTGGACGGGAGACGTATCGGATATTGGATGATGACACGGAGACACGGAGACACGGAGACGCGGGGACCGAACCTGACGCATCTCTCCGTGTCTCCGCGTCTGCGCGTCCCCGCGTCGTGTCCGCTTCGACACCGATCAGCGACTTCTTCACCGGCATCCCGATCGCCACTGGATCGGACGCGCGACGTGACCTGCCGCCGTTGCGTGATCTCGATCTGGACCGGCAGCAGAAGCTGGCGCGGCACGAACGAAACATCGACGCATATCTCGACCGGTTTCTGAACGATCCGCGGCACGCGGCCAACCTGCTTGGGCAGACGCAGAACGTGATCGGTCAGCTTCCGCCGGATCAGGCCGCGTGGCGGCTGGCGCAGATCGCTGAACTGCACCGCCGGAACGGGCAGTGGGAACTGGCCGAGGTCACGTTGACGGAACTCATCGAACGGTTCCCCGATCAGCCGGTGGCGTATCAGGCGATGCAGCGAATGATCCAGGCGTGGATCGGCTTGGAACCGAGTTGGCAACGCCTGCGAACATCGAGCGTCGGGCAACGGCAGATCGTCGGCGATCCGGCTTCGGCCGCGAAGCAGATCGAACAGGCGCGGGCGAAATTCGAACTCGCGGGAGGCACGAAGAGCAAGCTGCCCGTTGCACCTGCCGACGTCGGGACGGAGTCTCCGCTGCGAACGGCCGGCTATTCCGTGGCCACACGGCCCGATGAGCGGATTCGTGCGTGGTGGAAACTCGCCGACCGTTGGGCCGCGCACCTCAAGCAGCATCACCCGGCGATCTACTCCAGCCCGCAAGTGCAGTTCCCGCTGGCGGCGATGTATCGCCAGCGCGGGCAGCTCGGCGAGGCAGAAGCCGTGTTCAGTTTTTTCGGACGCGAAGGTGCCACGCACGAGGCGAACGCTTGGATGCGGAGCGCGAAGGCCGAGCAATGGCTCGCGCATCCGATCAATCTGCCGCCGAAATCGTTCGCGATCTGTCGAGCCGCCGACGGCAGGCCGGTTCTCGACGGCATCCTGTCCGATGCGTGCTGGGAAGCGGCGGACGAATTGCCGCTAGCGACGGCACCGGCGGGCGGCGTGGCCGGGACCGACCATTCGTTTGTGATGCTCTGCCGCGACCGCGAGTACCTGTACGTGGCCGCGAGCCTCGTGCGGCATCCGGCGGCTCCGACCGATCCGCCGCAGCGGGGTGCGCGTCCGCGAGACGCCGACCTTGCCGACTTCGATCGCCTGTCGATCGCGCTCGACATCGATCGTGACTACGCGACGTACTTCCAATTCGTCGTCGATCAGCGCGGGATGACCGCCGACGATTGTTGGGGTGATCCGACTTGGAACCCGCGCTGGTTCGCGACCGTGCACGCGGACGCGACGCACTGGCGCATCGAAGCCGCGATCCCGTTGGCCGAACTGTCGCCACGAACGCCGATGCGGGGCGAGGTTTGGAACGTCGGCATCACGCGGACGATTCCGGCCGTGACGCAGGAGTCGTGGTCGCAGCCCGCCACGCGAAACCCGCAACCCGAGACGTTCGGTCTCGTTCGCTTCGAGTAGGGTGCATGCAACGCACCGAAGAGAGTCGTTGGGATCAGACAAGGTGCGTTGCACGCACCCTACGATTTCAGCTCAGTTCCTTCCCATGACCGAGCAGCTTGAGCATCTCCTCGCGCACAACTTCGAGTTTCAGCCCAAGATTCGTCAAAACGTGACGCGCCACGCCCTCTTGTTCGCGCAGCAGACCAAGCAAGAGATGTTCGGTGCCGACGTAGTTGTGGTTCAGGTTGCGGGCCCCCTCCATCGAATACTCGATGGCATTCTTGGCACTGGGGGTCAGCGGCAGTCTGCCCGGCAGCAACATGTCGGGTCCCCCTTGCACGATCTTTTCGACTTCCAGACGGATCATGCTGAGGTCTATGTTGAGGTTTTTCAGCACAGTCGCCGCTGTACCGGCCCCTTCCTTCACCAGTCCAAGCAGGATGTGCTCGGTGCCAATGAATTCGTGGTTCAACCGCTGCGCCTCCTGATTGGTCAACTGCATGACCTTGCGGGCGCGGTCGCTGAATCGCTCGTACATTCCTGAGGGTGGCGGTTTCATATTCAGGAACCGCCCGATGGCCAAATCGTAGAGAGCACCGCCGACCACGCCGCCGGCGAGTGGGGCGATGATCGGAACCCAGAAGTAGCTGTCGTGCGAAGTGAACACGGCTGGACCCCAGCCGAGGACGGCTGAGGCGATTCGCGGGCCGAGGTCGCGGGCGGGGTTGATCGCGTACCCCGTCAGTCCGCCCAGCGACAGCCCGATGCTCCACACTGTGAACCCGACCAGCAGCGGAGTGAGGTTTGACCCCGTCGACTGGTTGCGCGAATCGGTGAGCGCGAACACCACCAGCACGAGCATCAACGTGCCGAGGAATTCGCTGAAGAAATTGTGCGGCAGACTGTCAAATACAGGATAGGTTGCGAACACCCCGGCTCCGCCGGCGGCGGCACCGGCGAGCTTGCCGGCTTCCATCGCGCCGCGAGAGATGTTCTGCGCGGTTTCGAACGCGCCGAACGCTTCGAAGTAGTCCACGTACACGATCACCGCGCCGACGAAGGCTCCCGCGAGCTGCGCGGCGCAGTACGGAGCGACTCGCTCCCACGGAAAGCCGCGGCGAACGGCCAGCGCCAGGGTGACCGCGGGGTTCAAGTGGCCGCCGCTCACCCTGCCGCTCACGTAGACTCCAAGCGTCACCGCCAAGGCCCATCCCGTCGTGATCACGACCCAGCCGCCTTGCTTTTCGAGCAGCACGGCCGATCCCACCACGCCGTCGCCGAGGACGATCAGGATCATCGTGCCAAGGAACTCTGCGGTCAGGGCAGCGCGGAGATTGGTCATGGAGCGTTCTCGGTGTGTCGAGCGGATGGAAATGAGAGTGCTACGCTATCACTCTGGCCGACGAATCTCCAGCGCGACCGGACCCCAGAGTCCGCCAGGAGGCGTTTCGCCGGGGGTAACGAATTCGAGGTCGATCGTCAGCAGCATGTCGGGCCGCAGGCGGTCGGTGATGTCGAACGCCTGCGGCGTGTCGCGGGTGGTGAGGCGTCCGAACGGGTGGCCGTCCAGGCGGACTTCGCCTTCACCGCCGACCGCCGAGAAGACGAGAAACACGCGCTCGCCGTGATCGAGGTTCGTTGGGCAGTGGAAGGCACGGGTGAATCGGATCGCGCCTCGAAAAGTGCCGAGGGCTTGCTGCCATGTGCATGGCATGATCATCCGACCCGGAGCCGGAAACACTTTCGCACCAGGCGGCGGGATGTATCGCCGGATCGGTTCGTATTGCCACGGACCTTTCAGGCGGATGCGGTGGGTGGCCATTCGGCGGCGGGCTGAGGTCGATGAAGTGATGTTCCGAAACGATCGCCCCTCGCCCCCGGCCCCTCTCCCCCTTCGGGGGCGAGGGGAGTTGGAAAACTCTATTTGTCTCGCTTCTGGATCGCTTCGATGGCTTGGCCGGACGTTTGACGGACGAAAATGTTCTCGTCTTTCGTTTGGAGCGGCTTGAGTGGGTCGAGGCTTTTCTTCGTGCCGATTTCCTTGAGCACCTTGACTGCTTCCCAGCGGACCTGCCATTCCTTGTGAGACAACATTTTCAGCGTGGCCGGTTCGGCGGCGGAACCGATTTCCTGCAGAACCTTCGCGGCGTGGGCGCGGTCGGAGAGTTCGTTCATTCTTTCGGCGATCAATTCCGCGCCGTCGGCGGGGGCGATGCGGGCGAGAGCTTTCATCGCGGAATGCCGCACGAACAGGTCCTTGCTTTCGATGGCCGTGGCGAGCGATGCGGCGCTGTCGGTCGTCGCCCAGTTTTCGAGAGCCTTGGCCGCCTGGTTCCGGGTGTTGAGGTTGTTGCTGGTCAGGAGCGATTCGAGAGCCTTCGCGACGGCAGCGTTCGGTTCGGCGGGCTTCTTGTTCTGAAACGTGCTCAACGCGCGGATCAACTTGCCTTGATCGCCGGACTTGAGGTCATCGAGAGAAGTTGTCAGTTCCGAGCCCTCAAACGGCTTGGCGGCTTCCTTCTGCTTTGATTCGGCGACCTTGCGGGCTTCTTCGGCGGCGGTCTTGATTTTCGCTGCTTCGGCGGAGTCGAGCAGTTTGTAGGTGATCTTCAGACCTGTTTCCTCGGTGTTGTTGCCTTCGCGCACGGCGAAGGTCTGTTGGAATTCCATCGCCACGGGGGTTCCCTGTTTCACGTCAAACGTGATCGGACCGCGACCGGCAATCTCGAACCGCGGCTTGCCGTTGGTCAATTCGGCCGTGCGGAGTTCGTAGATCTTCTGGATCGTGGCGAAGTCTCCGTTGACTTTTTCGAGCGTGTAGGTCGTCCGTTCGGTGGCCTTGATCTGCTGGCGATCCTCGTTGCGGAAGATTGGCCGGGGGAACATGCTGTTGGAGAGCGTGATCGCCGTATCCTTCGACGTGGTCCAGGTCGGCTCGTTCTTTTCCGGCAGAAGTTCGAGCATCAGTTCGGAGAGGTTGCCAAGCAGGAAGGGCAACTGCGACGAACCCTGCATGGAGACGATTTCGCCTCGCGGGTTGATCGTGATCTCGTGCGGTCGCCCCAGCCCTCCGATGCCGACTCCACCGAGCGGCGAGAACGGCGACCGCAAGCGCGGCGGGCCGACGACGATGACGTTCTTGCCTGGCTTCTGCTTCGTGGATTCCATGAGCGTGCCAGTGAACGTGAACTTGATGTTGTCGCGGTCGGCGGACGTGACGTTGTAGTTGGGATTGCCCGAGAGGACCTCGAGATAATCGCCGCGATCGGCTTCGACCTGGACGTTGTACATGTACGTCTGGCCTTGTTTCCAACCGTAGCGCATGGTGGGCGAATTGGCCTGGCCGAAGACCGAGGTTGCGGTCCATGAGGCCAGGAGCAGCAAGGTCAATGTCAACGGGTAGCGGCGGAAGTCATTCAGGGAGGGCATTCGAGGTGCTCCATCAGTGACAAAAACTGGTTCGGCATCGTGAAGAAGTCACATCGACGAAAGTCAGCCGCAGCATATCCGGGGAGTTGCGGTCGGCCGCATCGCGTGGACTGCCAGAGTGAAACTGGCGCGGTCGAAGAAGCAAACACTCACTCTCTCGCCACGGGTCGGTAGGTTGTGTACGTGCCGCTGGTTCGCGAGGTCATATCGAGGGTCAGGAGAGTCACCATGCGGCTGCCGAAATTCTGATGGATGAAGGTCGTCTTGTCACCATCCACGGCGTAGACAATGGCGGTGTGGTTCGGGAGACCCATAATCGCCGTGAAGTTTCGCGACTGAAATCTGGCGGACGTGAACTGCATGATGTCTCCCGGAACCGGAGCCTCACCAGCGGCCAATTCGCGTCCAAACGTGTAGCCGCGTGGCGGTTGGGCATTGGCGTGGAGGAGGGCTTCGGCGGCGAGCGTCCAGCATTCACCGTTGCCAACCGGACGCCCAAGGTTGTTCGACGCGAATTCAAGCACTTTGCGGTTGAGTTCGGGGACGGTCGTCGTCGGCCGCGAGCCAGCTTCCGACTTGGGCGTCGAGTTGGTGGAGGGCGTGTTGGGGGTCGCGACCTTGGTCGAGTTGGCGGCCGTTGACGATGCCCCGGCGTTGGATTTTGAATTCGTTGTCGATGACGTCGAGGTTGCGGAGCCCTTGTTCGAATTGCCTGCTGCTGCGGCGGATTTCTTTCCGCCCGCGGCCTTGGCCGGCTCGCCCGCAGCGTTGGCCTTCGCAGCGTCCGCTGGTTCTGAGGGACCACGCGGTTTAGCATCTCCGCCCGCGTTGGATGGGACCACCCCGCCGACTGCATTTCCATTTGGGATCAGCCCGCCACTGCCAACAATGCCTGGGATGCGTTCGCCGTCGAGCGGCCCGACAGGCGGAAGTGCCTTTCCGTTGTCGGGAACTCGCGGCGCCCTGGCGTTCCCCTCGTTGGCCGGCTTCCGAACGGCGGGGATTTCGTCCTCGACCTTCCCAGACAACGTTTTGGTCCACACGACTCGATCGGGGGAGATGATCGCCAGCCGGATCGTCTGCCGATCGCCGCGATGCGACCAGGTCGCGCTCAAAACAGCATCCAGTTCAATCTGCCTTCGCAGGCGTTGCAAATCGGAAGGCTTGGGGACACTGCCGACATCGGCTTTCCGGCAGGCGTCGTCGAAGGTTTGGCGATCCACAATTTCGCGTTCGTGCTTGGCAGCCAATTCAAGCAGCAGCTCCCGGAGGTTGTCGATCTGTTGATCCTTATCCAGCTTTCCCGCCCCGCGATCATCGGTGCTCACCACGACTCCGAGTTTTCGAATCGTCTCGGCCTTGGTCTCGAAGGCATCGGCCAGGGAATTCGCGATCTGTTGCCCGAGTGCCGCCGGTGCCGCTGGCTTCTCCGCCTGACCGACGATCAACGACACAACGACGAGCGTTTCGAACATGGCGGGAGACTCCGAATCCGACTGAGGAGACGATTCGCTGCACATGCCGCGGACGGGAGACATCGTACCCGTCGATTCATCGAAATGTCCAGCCGCGATTCAGTGCGATCAAGAGTTGGTGGCGTACGCCGGCAATGGCCGACATAATGCGACGGAGATGGTGCGGCCACAACAGGGCAGGTTTTCTAAAATGCGAGTCCCGTGGCGCCTCGCCTAGCCACCCGCGCAACGCAACGCAATGAGCACTGTTCGCGAAATGCGACGAGCACAGATTGGCTCGTGGATCCTGCTGGCCGTTGTCTGCGCGGCGGATCTGGCGACACCGTCGAGCATCAATGTCGGCATTCTTTCGCTGGCGGTTGTGCTGCTGTCACTGTGGTCGGATCGCCGACCGTTTGTGCTGACGATTGCCGGGTTGTGCTCGGTGTTGGTCTGTGTCAAGCTCATGCTGACGAGTTTCAGCGACGAAGGGCTCACTCGCGGCGACGTGGTTCACTCGCTGATGAATTGGGCGTTGATCTGGGTCGTGGCACTCAGCGGGAGGCACGTCGTATGCCACCGGGCAACGGGTCAAGGAAGCAATGTCGGAGGGCCAGGGCATCCTCGAAGAGTATGTCGAGGAGCGAACGGCGGCCCTTGAAGAGCAACGTCAGATCCTGCATGCCATCATCGAATGCCTCAACGAAGGGGTGGTCGTAGTTGACAAAACTCGGGGTTTTGTGGTCTCCAACTCGATTGCCAGGGACAAACTCGGACTGGACCACTTCGCGAGCACACATTCCGACAGCCAACGCGGCGTCAGTATGTTGTTGCCTGAAGGCGCGTCTCCTTGTCCACCGGACGAATTGCCATTGTCGCGAGCGCTTCGCGGGGAAGTCGTCGCGAATGTCGAGCTTCAACTGTGGAACCCAGTCATACCCGATGGCAAACTGGTGGCGATCAGCGCTCGTCCCTGGTTTGACAGCTCCGGCAATGTGCGTGGAGCGATCCGCGTGGGGCACGACCTGACAGAAATGAAAACTTCAGAAGAAGCACTGGCTCAGTGTGAAGTGAGGCTGCGGCGGGTACTGGAGGCGGCACATGATGCGTTTATTGAAATGAATGACGCGGGAGTTGTTTCAGACTGGACGCGCCAGAGTGAATTGACGTTTGGATGGACGGGACGCGAGAAGAAGCACTCGGGCGTGACCTCGCGGAACTGATCATTCCAGCCCCGGATCGCGACGCTCACCGCAAGGGATTGCAGCGATTCCTCGCGACGGCCGAGGAGCCAATACTTACTCAAACTGAGCGGTTTTTGATTTGGGATTGGTGTTGGCGCAAAAACGCAGACCTCGTAACAGGCGGGTGTGAAACAAATCCAATCCCGTCGCGAGGTCCGCGATGGTTGTATGTTCGATGCCA
>Ga0233424_10000595_pt1 | contig 42778 bp, 34 predicted proteins | sample Watercolumn_Towu_FD_181011 | JGI IMG/M metagenome (GOLD analysis project Ga0233424, IMG submission 181011) | Freshwater microbial communities from Lake Towuti, South Sulawesi, Indonesia - Watercolumn_Towuti2014_125_MG | ecosystem: Environmental > Aquatic > Freshwater > Lake | place: Indonesia...
ATGTTCCACGGCTGCATTCCCTCTCCCTTCAGGGAAAGAATTCTCCCAAGCGAAACTCTACGCATGGAACCTCTGAACCTCCCCTTCACCCGTTCCCTCTCCCCCTCGGAGGGGGAGAGGGTGTCCAGAGGACGGGTGAGGGGGAAGTTCACGGGGAGGGGTAGGGTGAGGGCGCCTGCATCGGATGAAACAACGGCACAGGAAATAGCCAGCACTTCTCCCTCACTCCGCCCCTCTCCCGCCAGGAGAGGGAGAACGAGGAACCCGTTGATTGGCGCATCCAGAAGTGCAATTCGCGGACGTTGAGGCTCGGTTTTCTTGGAACGAATTCATGTCGCCCGCCTTCGTCCTGATCTGCATTGCCGGTTACTTCGGGTTTCTCCTGTTGATCGCGTGGGTGACCAGCCGCAACGCCACGAGCGCGTCGTATTTTCTGGGCAACAAAGCGTCGCCGTGGATCGCCGTCGCGTTCGGCCTGATCGGCGACTCGCTTTCGGGCGTGACGTTCATCTCGGTGCCCGGCCAGGTCGGCACGAACCAATTCTCTTATCTTCAAATCGTGCTGGGCTATGTGCTCGGCTACGTGGTCATCGCGCAGGTCTTGTTGCCGCTCTATTACCGGCTGAACCTGACTTCGATCTACATTTATTTGCGGACGCGGTTTGGCCCGTTCGCGCAAAAGAGCGGCTCGTTCTTCTTCTTGCTGTCGCGGACTGCGGGCGCGGCGGCGCGGCTTTATCTGGCAGCGAGTGTGATTCATCCGTTCCTGTTCGATCGCTGGCTGTTGTTCGGCGTTTGGAGAGTGCCCTTCTGGGCCACGGTGACGACGATCATTCTGCTGATGCTCGTCTATACCCTGAAAGGCGGGATCAAGACGCTGGTCTGGACGGACACGTTTCAATCCACGTTTTTGCTTCTGGGCGTGGTGTTATCGATCGCCGCGATTGCCGGCGAACTGAACCTTGGATTTGGTGAAATCATTTCTTCCGTCTGGCGAAGCGACTACTCGCGCGCGTTTTTCTGGGATTGGCAGGAGCCGAAATATTTCTGGAAACAATTCTTCAGCGGCGCGTTCATCGCCATCGTCATGACGGGGCTGGATCAAAACATGATGCAAAAGAACCTGAGTTGCCGAAGCCTCGGCGAGGCGCAAAAGAACATCTACGCCTTCAGCATCGTGATGCTGCTGGTGAATCTGCTTTTCCTATCGCTGGGCGCGCTGCTCCACCTCTATGCGAAGGCGAAGGGCATTGAGGTCCCGAAGAATACGGATCAATTGTTCCCACTGCTCGCGCTTCAGCATCTAGGATCGTTCGCGGCGGTGGTGTTTCTCGCTGGATTGACCGCGGCGACATTTTCCAGCGCCGACTCGGTCCTGACGACACTGACGACTTCGTTCTGCATCGACCTGGTAGAAATGGATCAAAGAGCGGGCTGGACGGAGGAACGGCGAGTTTTGTTGCGGCGCTCCGTTCACTTTGGATTTGCGGTTGTCCTGTTGATCGTCATTCTTGGACTCGCGGCGCTGGCCCGAGGTGAAGCCGTGATTCAAATCATCTTGAATCTGGCGGGCTACACCTACGGACCGTTGCTGGGCCTCTTTGCGTTTGGCTTGCTGCACAAACGGCGAGTTCAGGATCCCCTCGTGCCGGTGATCTGCGTGCTTTCGCCAATCCTCTCCTCCATGCTGAACGCGAACTCGCAGGCCTGGTTTGGGGGTTACAAGTTCGGGTTTGAACTGCTCATGGTGAACGGGCTGCTGACTTACGCCGGGTTGTGGCTGATCGGACGGCGGGAAACGAGGCGCTGACCACGGATTTCGCGGATTGGAAATGGTTTCATCCCCGCTATCAGCGCAATCCGCGGTTGACTCCAGTTCGCGCGGAGTGAGAAGCGCCGGTGCCCAACGCCCTCGCCCTCACCCGCGCCCCGCTCCGTCAAGGGAGAGGGAATCCGGTGCCTCTGCAAATTCGTGCCTCTCTGTGTCCTCTGTTGCCTCCTGTTAATCCAAGAACCGCTTTGTGGTTCAAAATCTAGGGGCTGCGGATAAGATCGATCCGAACTTTGTGTTCAAACTCGCTCTCATTCAAATGGCGGTCGGGGCGGGACGCAAGCAGGCGAATCTCGATCGCGCGGAAGAACTGGTCCGCCGCGCGGCCTCAGATGGTGCGAACGTCGTGCTTTTGCCCGAGGCGTTGACCCTCGGTTGGACGGACCCGTCGGCGGCAAAGGACGCAGACGAAATTCCGGATGGCGAGTCCTGCGCGCGGCTGCGGAGAATGACGCGCGAAGCCGGGGTGTTCCTTTGTTCCGGCCTGATCGAACGGGCGGGCTCGAAGGTCTTCAACGCGGCCGTTTTCATCGATCCGGAAGGAGAGATTCTTCTGCATCATCGTAAGATCAACGAACTGGAGATGGCGCACCACGTGTATGCGCTGGGCGATCGGTTGCAGGTTGCGCGCACGAAGTTCGGCACGATTGGCCTGATGATCTGCGCGGACGGATTTGCGCGGGGCCAGGTCGTGAGCCGGACGTTGGGTTACATGGGAGCGGAAGTCATTCTTTCCCCATGCGCCTGGGCCGTGCCGGCAGACCACGACAACGCGAAGACTCCGTATGGCAAGCTCTGGATCGATAATTACGGTCCGGTGGCGAAAGACTTCGGCCTGTGGATCGCCGGCGCAAGCAACGTCGGTTGGATCGAATCGGGGCCGTGGAAAGGCCGGAAATGCATCGGCTGTTCGTTGGTGGTCGGACCAGCGGGAGAACCCGTGCTGCGCGGCCCTTATGGTGTCGATGCCGAAGCGATCCTCCCCATCGAAATCAAACCAGAGAAAAGAGCCGCGCAGGGAGATGGTTGGGCGCGCGTCTGGAAGTCAGAATCGCGCGACCGTCAACCCCGCTGACTCCAGGAGTAGCAGTGGATTGGCCGCGAAAATGCGCAAAAGGCGCAAACAGGGACTTCCATCGAGCCGTCCGCAGATGCAAGCAGCGTGCGGACAAGGCTGTCCGCGCTCCGAGAATCGTCGGGACTTGCGACAATTTCGGGCGATACTCATAGATCATAGAGTGCAACTCTGTGCTGCGCTCATGTCCAAACGTGTCCTCGTTTAGAGATGCGGCCCGAGGAAACAGAGCCGGACAGAGCCGCCGGGCTGCCTTGGGTTCGGATCATTCGCTTATCCCCTCTCATTTTGGAGCAGGATCGAGAGTGAATCCCGGACTCGGACGGCTAAAGTCCCTGCAGTTTTCATGGGCATGAGAATTGATCGCGCCGGAAGCCGCAAAATGCAAGCCGCGAAAGCAGCTCCAGCTCAGTCTTCTCGTCTCAGGCGTGTTCCAGAAATGGGTGGAACGGGCTATCAGCCCGTTTCCGGCGGCAACTTGCCGCCGAAAATCGCGGCAGGGTGGTTCACACGGAAGGCATTTCAAAGCACCCTCTCAGAACAAGCTGTTGACCATGATGCCGAGCACGCTGAGCGGGCCTTGATCTTCCAGGCCTTCGGTCGCTTTCTCCACTTTCTGCAAGGTCAGCTTCACGTTTTTGAAGAGCGTTTCGTCGTTGACCAATTTGCCCACGGAACCCTGGCCTTGATTGATCTTTTGGAGAATCTCGCGGGCCTGAGTCATGGCGGAGGTCGTTTCGCGGTAAAGGGTCTCGTCCTTGACCAGCTTGCCAATCGTGCCCGTGCCGGCGTTAACCTGATCGACCACCCCCCGCGCTTCGGCAATCGTGGATCGGAGATCATCGGCCGTGCGGCTGAAGTTGGTCAGGGTGTTCAGAGCGGACTGATGCAGCGTGTCGTCGTAAATGAGTCGGCCAATCGTGCCCTCGCCCTTGGCGATCTGGGTGGAAATGTTGGTGAGATTGTCGAGCGCGGCGGAAAGCTTCGGGCGATTCTCTTTCAGGAAATCCGTGAAGGGTCCAAGCAGGTTCTGAATCGTGTCGCCGCCGAAACTTTTCGTCAGGTTCTCCACGCCTGTGGCGACGCTGTCGAGCTTGACCATGATCGTGCTCATATCGACCGGCTCAATGGACTGCAGGAGGGTGTCGGCGGTGGCAAAGGGCGCTTGCGGCGTGCCGAAATCGATGGCGACATAATGCTGGCCGAGCAAGCCGACGAATTTGATGGTCGCCTGGCTGTCCGTGCGGACTTGATCGCGCCGGGTCAGCTTCATGATGACTTCAACCTTGTTGTCCGCCAACGTGATCGTCTCCACGCGGCCAATCTGGACGCCGGCCATTTTGACGGGGTCGCCTTCTTTGAGCTCCTGGACGCTGTTGAATCGGGCGCGGACGGTGGAGCCGCGCCTGAAAAAATCGGTGCCGCCGACCATTTCCAGAATGAGGGTGGCGGCGACGAGCGCGAGGGCGAAGAAGATTCCCAAACGAGTTTCGAGTGTGTTTTTCATGGCATCATTTTCTCCGGAGTGAATTCAGCAGTCAGAAACTTTTGGATCAATGGATCGGAATTTTTTTTGACATCGGCAGGAAGTCCCACGGCCAGGATTTTCCCCTGGTGAATCATGGCCATCCGGTCCGCCACGCTGAAAGCAAGGTCGCGGTCATGCGACACGACGATGGACGTGACGTGCATGCGCTGCTTGAGATGCAAAATCTCTTCCGAAATCGTCACCGCCATGAGCGGGTCCAGCTCGCTCGTCGGCTCATCGTAGAGGATCAATTGCGGTTCCATGGCGAGGGCGCGCGCAATGGCGGCGCGCTTTTTCATCCCGCCGGACAGTTCGCTGGGCGAGCGCGACTCCAAGCCCTGGAGGCCGACCAGTTCGAGCTTCTCCGAAACGATGCGATCGATTTCGCGCTGGGGCTTGAGGCGGTGTTCGCTGAGAAAGAGGCCGACATTTTCGCCGACCGTCAACGAGTTGAGCAGCGCGCCGGACTGAAACACCATAGCCAGCCGGTATTTTTCCCGCACGGTGTCGGACTGAATCGGTTCGCCTTCGACGAGGATTTCGCCCTGATCTGGATCCTCGAGTCCGATGATGTGTTTGAGCAACACGGATTTGCCGCTTCCGCTTGGACCCATGATGACAAAAATCTCACCCGACGCGACGTCCAGGTCAATTCCATGCAAAACGGTCTGGCCGTTGAAACTCTTGCGCAGCCCGCGCACGCGGACACTCACGCCCTTCTGGTTGGCCGATGCGTCGCTCATAAGTCCAGGAACAGCAGGAGGCGCGTCAGGAAATAATCGAGAATGACGATGAGGACGATGGAATTGACGACTGCTTTGGTGACCGAGCGGCCGATGCCGCGCGGACCTCCGATCGTTTGGAGGCCTTGATGGCAAGAGACAATTCCGATCACCACGGCGAAAGCGCAGCTCTTGATGAAACCGTTGAACACGTCGCCGAGTTCGATCATCTGGCGAAGATTGCTGAAGAAGGATTGAAAAGGGACGCCGATGCGGTGGTTTGTCGTGGAAACCACTGCGCCGCCCAGCCAGCCGATCAGGATCGAGAACACAACCAGGACGGGCAGGGCGAGGCTGATCGCCACCAGCCTGGGCAGAACCAGGTAATCCACGGGATTGATGTTCATCGTGCGCAACGCGTCGATCTCCTGATACACGCGCATGGAACCGATCTCCGCCGCCATGGCAGAGCCGATCCTTCCAGCAATGAGGACGGCCATCATGACGGGCGCGAGCTCTTTGCACATCGAGAGCCCGACCAATCCGCCAATGTAAGTCGAAAGCCCGCGCTCGGCGAGCACGGGCCCGCTCACCAGGGCGACGACCCCTCCAATGAAGAGCGAGAGGATGCAAACCATCAAGAGGCTGGCATTCCCGATCTCGAACAGTTGCTCGAAAACTTTCCGGCGCTGGCGAAAGGTTCTCGGCAACGCCTGAAGCGTTTTCCAGAACAGAACCACGATTTCGCCGATGTTTTGGAACATCGCTAGCCTTTCTTTATCGGCACGTAAAACAGCCGCACGCGCGTGCCGTTGAGGTCCGATTGATAATGGAACAGGCCGAACAGCAGCGAGCATTTTTTCGAAGTGGGTGTGGTCTCGCGGCGATACAGATTCCAAAGGAACGACTGGCTGGCGGCGCCGGTGGAGTGGTTTTTTTCGGAGCGCCAAATCGACCAGATGGGAGAGTAGAGCCGTTCCACGGTCTTGCTGTTCGGCAGCAGCGGCTCGATCACGCTGAGCATCTGGAGGCGTTCGTTGCCGTTGTGATCGCGGCGGGCGGTGAACAGCGGCCAGAGGTCCGTTCGTTCCAAAGCGGTGCCGGTCGTGGTGTTCCTTTCGACGAGGTCTGAGTAAAGGAAAAACAGAATGCGAGTTCTTCTGCGGTCGAGCGGGTCGGAGTTAAAGCGATCGTGCTTGTAAAGGGGCCAGAGGTAAAAGTCGCTTTCAAGAGTGGCGTTCTGGGCGTGGCTGAAGAGCGGCCAAATGCGATGGGCGGTTTTGCCTTCGCCTCGGGCAAACACGACCAAGGGCCACGGGGCGTCCCATTCCCGATATTTCTTCTCGCGATCTTCGGTGTAGGTAAAGCCGAGCGGCCACAAATAAGTGGTGGAATCGCGCCGGGGAGAGCGTTGGAAGCTGAAGAGGGGCAGGAACAAATGTTGGGTTTCCGGGTTCTCGGTTCCCAGGGCCAGCTTGTTGTTGAAGTAGAACGGCCAGAGGAAGAACGTTTTGTCGTGGCCTCCGACCTGCTCAATGTCTCCGAATGTGTTGGTCTTGGTGGTGATGTCCTTATGTTCTCTCCCGGCCAGCGGCCAGAGCTGCCACCCAGAAAGCGCTTCACCGTGTCGGCGGTGGAAAAACGGAAACAGGTAATTCTGGGTGACTACATCTTTCTTGCGAGTCTTCAGATAGAGCGGGAGGAGTGCAAAGTCCACCTCATCGCGGAACAACCGGTTTTCCAGGTGGCCGAACAAAGGCACCAGAGCGGTGTAGTTCCGGTTTGAATCCGAAGAACGCTGTTGGAAGTAGAACGGGAAAAGCGTGAACCGGCTGCTGGTTTTTCCTTGAGAACTCGCGCCTCCGGCTAAGCTCAGGAGTTGAAGGAAATGGAACCGATATTCAGCCCCGAAACGTTTGTAGCTCAGGAACGGGTAAGCCAGGCTCAATTCCGTGGCATCGGCTCCAGCGTCGCTTTGGGACGTGAAAAACGGCGAAAAAGTAATTGATCTCCCCGACTCCCCTGATTCGTGATTGATCAAAGGTCCAAAAAGCTCAGTTCGAGTCCCGATGCCGAGGGTTAGTGCGTTTCGGTTAAAAAGAGGGCCGAAGGAGTGCTCATGACAATGAGCGGAGCGAAAGACGAAGCAAGAAAGGACGAAAGCTGTGATTGGGACACATCGCGTCATAGCGCCTGAAATCGGTAGGGCAGACCTGCCGGTCTGCCGATGCCCTGGCTACTCCAGACTGTCATTCGGTTCCTCCTGACGGAGTGTCGATTATGTACTGTCGCTGCTGGGTTTTCTTGTTGGCCAGTTCAGGCGTGTCCTCAGATTGAGGATTGCAGGCAAAAGCGTCAGAGCGGCAATCATGCAGGTTGCGACGCCTACCGACATCACAAGTCCCAAGCTGGCAATTCCTTGGTGCTTAGCTGGGATCAGACTCCCAAAGCCGGCGATTGTTGTTAGTCCCGACACAAGAACGGCTTTTCCGGTGCTCTTGGCGAGGATACCGGGGTTCTTCTCCTCGGCGAATCGGTTCAAAATGTGGACACCATTGGTCACGCCAATTCCGATTACCAAAGGCAAGGTCATAATGTTCGCCGGGTTGAACGGAACCCCCAGGAAGCCTATCAGACCGACCAACCAGGTCGTCCCGATACCCACCGGCAACAAGGCCAGGACCACGCTGGAAATTCGGCGGAAATGCGCTAACACCAGTAGCGCTATGGCCCCCAGGGCGTACCACGCGGCCGCTTCATAACTCTCTTTGAGCAAACTTGTGTATTCGTAAAGTTGAACCGGCGTGCCGGTCACGTTCGGATCAATGGTGCGAATCTGCCCGATGAATTCCTGTTGCTTGTCGCGTTGCCAGACGTCTTCCTTCGGATAGACCTGCAGGAGCTGCTTCCCAGACCTGCCGATAAAGCGAGTCCGCAAACTTTCCGGCAAGTCTTCCGCGCGCAGTGGAGCCCGGTCATCTTGAGTCTTCAGAGCCTCGAAGGTTTGGTGAATGTCCGCGAAGAGAGCCTTTCCAAAGGCCGTCAATTTGGCCGAGTCTTTTGCCGGGTCGCCGAAACCGATGCGATGCCGCAACTCTTCGATGGCATCCCACAGCGACTTCAACTCTTGAAAGAGTTTTGTGTCGCCTTCTTTCTCGACGGCTCTCCCGGCCCGGCTCAAGTAGCTTTGCGTGAATCCAAGGGTTTCGCGCAGTTCCGCAGCCCGCACCGATTGCCCGTCCATTTCGGCAAAACAAATGGGCGAGAGCTCTCCCTTGATTTGCTTCACAAGATCCAATTTAGGGGTTTGATTCTCGGCCAGAAATCGGCTCATCGAATCGACAATCGAGACGGCGGGCAAGTTCGTGAGCTGAACCTCCAATTGAACCGCTTCCTGGACGGAGTCGGCCACGACTGCGCCAAATAAGACCGACTTTGAAGCGCCGTCGATCAACTTCCTCTCGAACTCCACGGCGGGCAAGTCTTTGGCCTGCATGTTCAGGAGATTGTAGTCGAAATGAACCCGGCCAAACTGCGTAAGCGAAAGGCCGCAAAGCGCCACGGTGATGCCTGCCACCCAAACGGGCCTTTCGAGCCAGAGCCGTTCGATGCGCGCCCGCCGATCGATCTGGGCGATGTGCTGGTCCATCGCATTCTGATCGCCCCGCATCAAGAGCACCGGGAGCAAGGTCATCATCGGCGCCAGACAGATCAACATCCCGCCGCCGGTGATGATTCCCATTTCTTGGATTCCTTTGAAGTCCGTGAGTCCCATCGCGAAGAACGCGCCTGCCGTGGTGAAGCAGCCGGTGAAGATGCCCAAGCCGGTGTTCACGATGGCTTTCTCCAGCGCCTCGCGCACGGACAGGCCGCGGCGCAATTCCTCTTCGTACCGCGTGATCAAGTGAATGCCGAAGTCAATGGCCAGGCCGATCAGGATCGGCAGAAAGGTCACGGTGAGAATATTCAGATGTCCGACGGCCCATGTCGCAAAAGCCATGGTATATGCCAGGCCAACGACGAGGCAGGCGATGGCTTTGATGGGGCGGCCCGTTTCCCGATAAGCTACGATGAAAAGCAACGCGCAGAGCCCGAGCGACACCACCGAAGCCACCATCGAGTCCTGCTGTGATTGGGTCATCTCGTCGTACTCCAGGACCGACTCTCCCGTGACGCCGACGTTGACGCCGGGCACCTCTTTCTGGGTCTCTTGGGCCAATTCGCGCAAGCGTTTCACGGCCATGCGATCCAGGTCGCGTGTGCGGGCGCGGGCCGAGACCAGATAGATTCGGCCATGCGCGAAGGTCACGTATTGCTGCTCCTGGGCCTGCTCTCCCGCATTGAACAGAGCGGAAATTCCCGGAGACGGCGGCGTGCCCGGGCGATTGAGGCTGTCCGTGGCTTGCTGGATGATCCGGCGCAAGGCCGGGAGCGCGCCGATCAACGATTTGTTTTCCGAGTTCTCCTCCTGTTTGGCCGTGCGAAACTGGTGGTTGATCTGGCGGAACAACGAATTCAAATTGGTCGCCTGGGCGAACTGCTGCAAAAAAGGTCGGTAATCTTTCAACGTTTGATGCAGCTCGGCCAGGGTCGTTTCGGGAAGGAACAGAAGCGCCTTCGGCCCCATCATTTTCAAATCGCCTTTGTAGAAGATGCTCTTGAAGAGATTCGTCTCGGCTTCCAATTTTGCTCCCAGACGTTCGACGAATTGGCGGTTCTTCTCCCGGTCTTCGCTCTCAACCACGGCGACGTGATCGTCCTGGACGGCAAACTCCTTTTTGAATTGCAGGAAATTGGTGTGATACTTCTTATTCGAGCCGACCAGGTTGTCGCGGCTCGTGCTAAACTCCAGCCGTTCAATCGTGTAGAAAATCGAAAGGAGAAACAGGACCGCGTGGGGATAGAAGAACAGGCGCGGGTAGCGATAAACGCAGCTCGCGAGCGCGTGCAGAAGGCGGGCCGGCCAGGATTCAAACAACGAGCGCATGGAGCTCAGTCCCTCGGAAACTCCGCGTTGGTGTGGACATCCTTGACGTCATCGTGGTCTTCCAGGGCCTCGATGAGTTTCAAGACCGTGGCCACGGCCGCTGGATCGGATAAAGGCACGGTGATGATCGGAATCGATGTCACCTGCGCGGCGGCGCATTTGATGCCTTTCCCTTCCACCTGTTTGTGAACGGCCTCAAATTGCGCCGGCTCAGTGATGATTTCGTACCCTTCCAGCTCGGCCTTGAAATCCTCTGCTCCGGCCTCCAGCGCAAGTCCCATCAAATCGTCCTCGGTTGCGGTTTCGCGGGGGACGATGATCTGCCCTTTGCGATGGAAAAGACGGGTGACGGATCCGGCGGTGGCGATGGCGCCGCCGCCCTTGGTCAGCAGACTGCGGATTTCCGAGGCAGTCCGGTTGCGGTTGTCTGTGCTGACCTCGATCAACAGCGCGACGCCGTGCGGAGCGTACGCCTCGTAGGCGAATTCCTCGAAGTTGGCGCCCTCGCCTCCGCCGGTGCCGCGCTTGATGGCGCGCTCGATGTTGTCCGAAGGCATGTTCGCGCTCCGGCACTTGAGCAACACCATGCGGAGCCGGGCGTTCATGTCCGGATCGCCTCCGCCCAGCTTGGCGGCAATGGTGATTTCGCGGGCGAGCTTCGAGAAGATGCGCCCGCGTTTCGCATCGATTGCGCCTTTGAAATGTTTGACCTTCGCCCACTTGCTGTGTCCTGCCATAGATCAGAGTCTCGTTACCATGCGCCATCCGCCAGGAGTGAAGTGATGTTCCGGGCCAAATCATCGGCCAGCAAGGCCGCGGCTTGTTTTTCCGCGCTCGCGAAATCAGCCCCCGGACGGAGGCTGGTCCGGCCCGTCACTTCGCGGTCCAGAATCGTCTTGCCCGTCGCTTTTTCAATAGCAGTGATTCGGGCCGCAACGCGAATGTTGAAATCGCGAGCCGTAAGGATGTCTTGCGGCTGAAATGAAACACCCTCCCGTTCGTAACGGGTCAAAACTCCGTCCACGATGATGTCAACCGCGCCACGGGTCGCCAGATGATACGTGCCATCTTGCTGGAGTTGTTTGCGGATCGCCGAGACTACTGGCTCGATCAAGCGCGGCTCGGAAGTCTCGTTCTGGAAGGGATTGACTCGAATCGATTTTGCCCTGGCGACTCCTCCGGAGGTTGGCCCAAGACGGTACCCCGCGCAACCAGTCAGTCCGAGTCCCGTGACGCAAACCAGGAACAAGCTGTGCCTGAGGAAACTCAAAGTTCCATGTTCAAAGTTCAAGGTTCGGAGTGTAGCGGTCGAACTTTGAACATCCAACATCGAACATCGCCTGTGATCCTTTAATCCCGGCTATCGCCGGTCGAGAGCGTCGGAGCCGCCTAAAGGCGGGACTACAAACCAACGCCGGCAAGACCCGTCGGTCCAGCTACGCGAACAGCCGGGTGACCGCGTGGGCTTTCACCAACTCGCGCGGCTGGTTCAGATGGTTGTACACGATCGTGTCGGGATCGATCCCGAAAGCGTGATAAATCGTCGCCAGCACTTCCATCGGATGGACCGGATCCTCAGCCGGACTGGAAGCCGTCTTGTCGGATTTGCCATGGACATAGCCCCGACGGATCCCCGCCCCGCCGATGACGGACGTGTAACAATACGGCCAATGATCGCGGCCATCCGGACTGTTGCTGTTGCCGGACGTGCTCAAACCTTTCTGCGGGCTGCGGCCGAATTCGCCGATCGCGACGACGAGCGTCTCACTGAGCAAACCGCGTTGATCCAGATCTTCGAAAAGCGCAGAAAGGCCTTGATCAAGCATCGGACCGGATTGATTCTTCATGCGCTGCGTCAAACCCACGTGCACGTCCCAGGAGTGATTGTCCGAGTTCGCCACTTTGGGCCAGACCACCTCGACGACGCGCGTGCCAGCTTCGACCAGCCGACGCGCCAGAAGACAGCTTTGGCCGAAAGTGTTCCGGCCATAACGGTCGCGGATCGCGTCCGGTTCATGGCCCAGATCAAAGGCGGATCGCGCCCGGCCCGAGACGATCAAGTTGAGCGCGCGCTGGTAATATTCGTCCAGGTTGTAGCTTTCGACCGCTTTTTCAATCTGAGGCATCGCGTCGCTCAACGTGTCGCGCAGGCGGGCGCGCCGCTGCAAGCGCATCGCGAATACTTCTTGCGGCAGCTTGAGGTCATCCGTCTTGACCTTATCCATCTTCGTCATGTCCATGTCGTCGCCGTCGGGAAAGAGATAGTACGGATCGAACGCCTTGCCGAGGAAGCCAGCCGTGCCTCCCTTTCCGACGACGTTGCTTTCCTGGAGCGGGCGCGGAAGCATGACGAACGGGAGTATCGGATCCGTGACCGGTTTCAGGCGGATGATGTTCGAGCCGAAGTTCGGAAAATCCTTTGGATTCGGCGGCTCCAACTGGCCGGACGGGCTGACCTTGTCGGTCGTGTATCCGGTCATGATCTGGTAAATCGCGGCGGTGTGATTGAAGAGGCCGTTCGGCGTGTAGCTCATGGAACGGATCATGGTGAACCTGTCGTTCACCTTCGCGAGCTGCGGCAGAATCTCCGTGAAATGGACGTCAGGAATCTTCGTGGGGATCGACCTGAATGGGCTGCGAATCTTGTCCTCGACCTCATCCTTCGGATCCCAGAGGTCGAGGTGGCTTGGGCCGCCCTGGAGATAAACCATGATCACACTTTTGGCTTTGCCCCAGCCCGGGCCGCCGCCCTTCTCGCCCGCTTCTTTGGCACGAGCGCTCAGTTGGAACATCGATCCGAGCGACAAGCCCAGAATGCTCGATCCGCCAATGCGCAGAAGGTCGCGGCGGGTCAACTTCATGTTGGCGTCACAGAGGTCCGTGCAAAATTCACCAGGAATACGCAGCATAGTTCTTTGGGGGTTGAGGGTTGTACGTTAGTCGTTAAAGGGTCAAATTGTTAGATCTGTTGAAGGAGGGCAAAGGAGGATGCGGAGCAGTGTTCCGCCGCCGAAAAACCCGCCCAATTGGAAATCATCCGCCGTCTCGCCGAGCATCCTCTGGCCGAAACCGGCGGCAATCCTTCCCGTTGGCGTGAACTGGTCGCCGCCTCGCAGGACGAGTATCGGGCATTTCGGGCCGGGCGACTCGATGAACAAACGCGCCGGCTCTCGCGGCTGCGCTGACAGGGGTTGCGCGTGGTCGCCATCTTACCGATTGAATAAAAACGCCGGGGTGTTGATCAACGCCCAGGCCAGGTCTTGCGCGCCGGCGAGACGGAGGTTCTGGAGTTGCTTCGTGCTCAGTTCCACGTCCTGGCGCAATTGCACCAAGGCCGGATCGGTCTGGATTGGGCGGGCGGATCGAGCCAGGTTCATTTCCAATTCCTTCAATTTGTCATCTTCAGGCAACGGCTTCCGAGCCAGCGCCTGCGCCTGCTCCAGTTTGCGCATCTCGGGGTCGAGGGAACGATAGTAATCCAGCGCTTTCCCTGCCTGGAGCGGAGTCCGGACCAAGGGCGGTGTCTTGAGCGCGTCCGCGACGTCCGAAGGAAGTCCTTCCGCCATCGGCTTTGCGCTGGTGGTGACCCAGAGGCGGAAGCGTCCGATCTCGTACGGCGCCTGGTAGGCGTGTTGGAGCGTGATCTTTAGGGCGGCGCCTTCCTTTTCTGCGATCGGTTTCTCAAACTCAAACGCGGCCCAATGCGCTTCTCCGACTTTCGAGTAACCGATCGTCCATCCTTCCGCGCGTCCTTGCTCGCTTCGTCCATCGAACACGTGCTTCAACTCATATTTGTCCTCGATCAAATCCGTGCGGCCATCCTTGATCTTTATATTGGCCAGCTTGGCCACATTCGTTTTGTTGGCCGCTTCGACCACGATTTCGCTCAGGAAGAAGTTGCCGTCTTTGAAACCCGGACCAAAGGCGGGCAAACTTTCGTCCGGCAACACCTCGAGCTTGAGCCCGGTGATCTTTGTCAAAGGCGTCTCCGCGCTCACAATGTAGCTGGGCAGTTCGCCTTTGCTCCCGGAGGATCGCACCGAGCCGTCTCCCAGTTTTTCCAGTTTGACCGAGCCCGTGCCTCGCACGTCCGTCAGCACGAGCGGAATCCAGCGCGTGGCAAATCGTTCTTCCGCCAATTCGCCTTCCCACCGGGACAACTTTCCAGGCAAAGAGGGTTCGCCTTCTTTCACGGCCAGTTCCGCGGCCGCGATTTTTTCCTGGCGCTCGCGCTCCATCCCCGCAATTTTGGGAGCGCGTTCGGACAAATACGCGGTCAACTCCGCTTCGGCTTTGCGCACGGCTTCCGAGCGCTCCTTCTCGCGTTTCTGCTTCGTGACCGCCCAGGCCGCTTCCGCTTTTGCCAGCTCGTGGGTGAGCCGGCTGTGTTCTTGGGGCATTTCATTCATCGTCGCGATGGCCGAATCGACTTCCTGGTCCGTGGCCGGGCGGTTCAGCACGCGGAGGAACACTTCGTGAACCAGTTTTCGATCATTGGGTTCACTCCGAACGATCGACGCCAGGTCATTGTGCGGATCGTTCACCGCCGCAGAGACGGCCGGGCCGCTCAAGAGCGACATGACTGAGCTGAGCCGGATGTCGTTGCTGCGTTCGCACTCGCATGCGCTCTCGCGGGGCGGACGGCCCAGGTTGGCGAGGAAGCCGCTCGGCAAATCCACCGCCGAATCAGGCAACTGCTGGGCGCGTGTCCCGGGGCGCAGTCCGGGGAAAAACGACGTGGAACCCGTCACGTGAAACACGGCATCGACCAGAACTTCGGCGGGCAAACGCCGGGCCACCGCGTGCGAATAATTGATCTTATCGTCGGCATTCCATTCGTGCGTGGTGATCGAAAGCTGGTAAACGCGCGACTGGCAGATCAAGCGGAGCAGGTGCCGCGTGTTGAAACCGCTCTGGACAAACTCCCGCGTGAGATAGTCGAGCAGTTCCGGATTGCTGGAGGGGTTGCCGGCGCGGATATCATCGAGCGGTTCGATCAATCCCACGCCCATCAGATAGCCCCACAAACGGTTCACGTAACTCAGCGCGAAGTAACGGTTGTCGGACGACGTCAGCCAGCCGGCGAGTTTTTCGCGGCGGGTTTCGTTGGTCTTGCTCAGGCTGAACTTCGCGGGATACGGGAAATCCGGCGGGGCGACCTTGCCGGTGCGGTCGTGCTTGACGTCGCCTTCTTTCTTGTCGGCCACGATTTCGAACAGCGGCTTGGCCCCCTCCACGGCGGTGCCGCCGATCATGCGATCCCCGCTCCCGGGGTCTTTCTTGAACTCCACTTGCGCGAAGAAAGAGGCCAGGTGGTAGTACTGGTCCTGCGTCCAGCGCTCGAATGGATGGTCGTGGCATTTGTTGCAGTTGAACCGCGTGGCCAGGAAAAGATGCGTCGTGTTCTCCATGGTTTCCGTCGGCCCGCGCAGCACCTTGAAGTAAGAAGCCGCCGGGTTTTCTTGGTTCGAACCCGAGGCGGTCAGGATCTTGCGGACGAACTCGTCGTAAGGGGTGTTGTTCTCAATTTCTTTGCGAATCCACTCGCGGAAAAGCTGGGCGCCCGGTTCGCCGAGAAACTTGCGGTTGACTTGCAGCAGGTCCGCCCATTTGTTGGCCCAATGCTCGACAAACTCCGGACTGGCCATGAGCCGTTCGACCAATGCGTCGCGCTTAAGTTGAACTTCTTGTGAGTCTTCAAGGAACAACCGGACTTCTTCAGCGCTCGGCGGCAGCCCAACCAGATCAAGGCACACGCGGCGGATGAATTCGGTGTCCGTGCAAAGATCGCTGGGCAGAATCTTCATCCGCTTCCATTTCGCGGCGGCCAGTTGATCGATCCGATTGTTCGCCGGCTGTTCCTGCCAGACGAAGCCGCTGCGGTCGCCCATCACCGTGAGCGTGGTGGCCGCATACGCGCCTTCGTAGCGCGCCAGGATCGGCGCTTCGCCCCGGCGCAACGTGGTGATCAAGCCCGAAGGATCGGCCGCCGCGATGTCGGTGTTGCCGCTCTCGATGAACGCCTCGGCGGTGACGTCGCGGCTGTAGCCATGGGAGTAGCTCGCCACGACGCGCATTTGCTGCCGCGCTCCAAGGTCTTGCACGGTAGGATTTCGCGGCAGAATTTCGATGCGCGTCACGCGCGCGGAGTCGGCGTTCAGCTTCGCGCCCTCCGTGATCCATTGGCGCAAAATGGCGTAATACTCTGAATTCATCGTGGCGCGTTGCCCGCCCTCGTGCGGGACGACGCCAGTGGCTTTCAACAGCATGAGGCTGTCGTCCGGCGAGGCGAGGTTGACGCGGCGTGCCGCCAGATCGTCCGCAAACGCCCGCACGTCGAAGATCGGATCGTAACCGCGCAGAGAAAGTTTGAAGCCGTTTTTGCCTTCCTTCGAGCCATGGCAGGTGCCGGCGTTACAGCCCAGTTTCGAGAGCACCGGACTTACGTCGCGCACGAAATCCGCTTCGAATGTGTCCTTCAAGCCGGCTACTTCCACCGGGACGTTCGCGGTCTTTCCCGCCAGCGCAATCTGGATCGAACCCGATCCGCTTTTCCGAACCGTGAACCGGCCTCGCTCGGAAATTTCACCTAGATTCTCACTGAGCGAATAGGTCGCAAGGCGAGTCGCGTCCGCCGTGTCTCCGGAAGCGAGTTTCGCCGTGACGATCAGCTGGGCGTGTTCGTTGCGGCGGGCGAGGCGAATCTGCGACGGCTCGACTTCCAGGGCGGCGACCTCCGAGCCCTTCGGCAGGAATTCCTTGATCGTCTCCGTAGCAGCCGACGTGGGGAGGCTCTGACCTATTTCGGATTTCGGATTTCGGATTTCGGATTTTTGGGAAGATGCGAAATCTGAGGCGGAACGTTCCACCGGTGCCGCCGCGAATTCTTTGGCCACCTTTCCCGATTCCACCTCGATCAGCCGCACCAGACCGTCGTTGCCACCCGCGGCCACGTACTTGCCGTCGGGGCTGAAACTGAGCGCGTAAATCGCGGCGTTCGTGAAAGTCACCGACGCAACGAGCTTCACATCGGAGGTGACATATTTCTCGATGGCCGCCTTTTCTTCCGCGCTTTGGGCGAAGACCTCTTTCTCCAGTGACTTCACCAGATTTGTCGGAATCGTCGAATCGAAGACCGCGTCGTAAATGTTGACTGCGCCTTGCGCGTCGAGGCTGGCGCCAGCGGCGATCCGTTTCCCGTCAGCGCTGTAATCGACGCTGAAGAGGCGGCCCTCCATCGCGGGGAACCGGCGGATCAACGCGGCGTTGTCGCCGATCTTGCGGGCGGTCTGGCGGAACACTCGGTAAATTTGAGGAAGCCCATCCGAGCCGCCGACCAGAATCTCATCCTTGGTCGGATGCCGCGCCACGCTTTGTATCCCGCCACGCAACGCCCCGGGCGTAATCGAGGTGATGTTGTCAACGAACCGCTGCGAAGCAGCCTCCGTCAACTTGACGCTCATGTCGCGCCCGACGGAGATGACGTGCGAACCGTCCTTCGAGAAAACTGTGTCGAGCACCCAGTCGTTGTGGGAGCCTTGTTGAAGCACGAGCTTGCCGGTCGCGGCTTCAATGGCTCGAACCGTGTTATCCGGACAACCGAATGAAACGAACTTCCCGTCCGGCGACCAATTCACGCCATAAACCGTGTCGTAGCTGATCGGGACGGAGACCACGAGTTTCTTGTTTTTCACGTCCCAAATCTGCACTTCACCCATGCGCGCGGGTTGGCCGCCGGCGACCGCGAGCAGTTTGCCGTCTGGAGAAAATCGGATGGTTTGAAGCCGGTCAGACAGCCCCACCAATCGCCCGGCTAAACCGGAACCGTCGGCCTTGTGCAACAAGACTTCATGAAAGCCCGCCACGGCGATGAGCGAGCCGTCCGGCGAATAATCCAGGGACGTAATGACCGGCAGCCGCGTATAGACCGGAGGATGCTCCTGGTCGAAGCGTTCCCGCGCATTGGGCGGCGTGTCGTCCTTCGCCCCTTCCGCGATCCAACGCCGAATGAGATCGACCTCCGGCCCGTTCAGCGGCGGTTTGCCCTTCGGCATCTCGGCCTCGCCGTTGACCGGGGTGATCTGCTTGATCAGATGGCTCGCCTGAGGTTGGCCGGCCACGACTGGTTTTTCTCCACTGTCACCCGCCGCAAGCATGCGCTCGAACTCGGTCATGACATAGCCGCCTTTGGCCTTGGCGGGCTGATGGCAACCCTGGCAATTGGCCTGAAGGATCGGGCGGATTTGCTTATAGAAACTGACTTGGGCGTTGGCTTTGGCGGCGGGTTTGTCGGCCGGGGCGGCGAACTGAAATTGAGTTGCGCTCACCAGGGTGCCGACGAAGAAAGCGAATCTTTTCATCCAGCGTAAAGGGCTAATGTCTAAACGGGCTACCTTGCAGAGTTTAGCCTCTCCAGGCCCCGATTGCCAAGCAGAGTTTTCCTGAGGACAGGAATTCTCATTTTGGCTCGGCGCGCGCCCATCCTGGGCGCAGCGGCTTCGTCAAACTGGGCGCAATGGTCTCGTTCCGAGCCGCCTCGCGCTGGCAGGGCCGCTGCGGCCTGAAAGGCCGCGCTCCAAACGCGCCACAATGAGAGTTGCTGTCCTGAGGATGCTAAGGATGCCTTCGGTGGAGTTCCGCCTTTCGGTTTGCCTTCGCGAGAGCATGCGATACGATGGAGTCAGACTGGATGATGGGCCATGGGCATCCAAAGCGCTAAGCGAAGCCAAACAAGCGTTCAGAATTGTGTTCCGATCAAAACGCAACAAAGAAGAACACCGCTACTATCTCCTCCCGGGCATGGGACGCTCCAATCGGCGGCGCCACGCTCAATTCGTCCGGTGGGCCATCGCGGTCGGGTTGGTTGTCTCCGCTCTCTTCGGTCTGTTCCTTTATTTCCTGAACCGTCCAAGCATCTGAACTCCGTCCGTGAACATTCGCAGGGACGGACGGCCTGACCTGATCAGAACCCCTGACTCCATGATGCGTGACACGTGATTCGCGGCGCACGTTTTGACTTTTGCGGAGCCTTCTTCTAGCGTCCTCGGCCAATGAGAATCGTTCGCCACTCGGACCCAGACTTTGCCGATCAATTGCGCCAGCTTACCGCGCCCTCCTGCTTGTTTGATCCGAACATCGAACATCGAACCCGGCGGATTATCGACGCGGTCCGGGAACGCCGCGACCAGGCGCTTCTGGAATTCACGGAACGGTTCGATGGCGCCAAGTTGCACGACGAACAATTGCCCATCACGACCGCGGAGTTGATGAGCGCGTCGCTCAAGGCGGATGAGGCGCTTCGGCAAGCCGTGCAAACCGCGCGGAAAAACATCGAAGCCTTTAGCCGCCGCTCCTTGCGGAAGAATTGGTCCGCGCGCAATGCCCAGGGCGGCGTGGTGGGAGAAAAGTTCGATCCCTTCCAACGCGTGGGCATCTACATTCCCGGCGGAACGGCCCCGTTGGCTTCGACCGCCCTCATGACGATCACACTCGCGAAGGTGGCGGGATGTCCGGAGATCGTGGTGTGCACGCCGGCGAAGAAAACTGGCGCGATCAGCCCGGCGCTCCTGTTCGCGCTGAACTCGGCAGGCGCTACCGAGATCTACCGCGTCGGCGGCGCACAGGCGATTGCCGCGATGGCGTTCGGTACCGACACGATTCGGCGCGTGCAAAAGGTGTTTGGCCCTGGCAACGCCTACGTCGTCGCGGCGAAACGCCTCCTCTTCGGGCACGTCGCGGTCGATCTCTTGCCTGGACCGAGCGAGATTCTTGTGCTGGCGGACGACACGGCGGATGCGCGCTATGTGGCGGCGGACCTCCTGGCGCAGGCGGAACACGGTTCGGGCCACGAGCGGGTCTGGCTGGTGACGCCTTCGGCTAAGCTGCTGCGCTCGGTACAAAGCGAAATCGCCCGGCAGCTTCCACGACTGCCGCGAAAAGAATTTGTCCGCCGCGCCCTGGAAAATTCCGGCTGGCTCATTCAGGTCAAATATCTGGAGGACGCCATCGGCCTGACCAATCAACTGGCTCCGGAGCATTGCGAAATCATGACTCGCAATGCGGACGCCATGGCGCAGCAGATCAAGACGGCCGGCGCCATTTTCCTCGGCCCGCACTCGCCGACCGTGCTGGGCGATTATATGGCCGGGCCAAGCCACGTGCTTCCGACCGGCGGCGCGGGCGCTTCCTTCGCGGGGTTAACGGTCGATCAGTTTCAACGCCGCACCAGCGTGGTGGAATACACTCCTGGCGCTCTCGATAAATCGCTTCCCCTGGTAGAGAAACTCGCCGAAGTCGAAGGCCTGTCGGCGCACGCGCGGTCGGCGACGATCCGGATGGAACGCCCGGGAAGTGAGTCGAGCGTGGGTCGGAGGACGGAAGGCAAAAGACAGAAAGCCCCGATCAAAGTTCGGAAATCGCCGAGGCGATGAAGAATCCGCAATCCGCAATCCACAATCTGCAGTCCTTGGTTCGGCCCATCGTTCGCGCCCTTCATCCCTACGTCCCCGGCGAGCAGCCGAAGATCAAAGGGCTGATCAAACTCAACACCAACGAGAATCCGTATCCGCCTTCTCCGAAAGTGCTCGCGGCGATCAAAGCGACCGTGGACGGACGATTGCGGCTCTACCCCAATCCAACGGCGCAAAAGTTGCGCGAGAAACTGGCGAAGCTTCATCGGTGTTCACCCGAAAATATCGTGATCGGCAATGGTTCTGATGAATTGCTCGCCCTGGCCACACGCGCGTTCGCGGAGCCTGCGGCCAAGTCTCAGCGCCAATCCGAGCGTGCGAGAAGCGCCATCCAGTTCTTCACGCCTAGTTACTCGCTTTATCCCGTGCTGGCAGCCATCCATGGGGCGCAAGCCAGGCCGGTGCCGTTGGGCGATCGCTTCGCTCTACCCAGCGCGGCTGAATTGCGCCGCGGAAAGCGTTGGGATTTCCAGGCCGAGCTCACCTTGATCACCACGCCCAACGCGCCGAGCGGATGCGGCTACGCGACGGATGAACTGGAAACGCTTTGCCGCGCGCAACGGGGCGTCGTCGTGCTGGACGAAGCCTATGTCGATTTCGCAGACGAGAATGCCCTTGAACTCGCGCTCCGGCTCGCGAACGTTCTCGTCGCCCGGACTTTTTCCAAAGCCTATTCGCTCTGCTTCCTCCGCGTCGGCTACTTCGTCGGCCATCCGGCTTTGATCGAGGCCATCGATAAAATCCGCGACAGCTATAACGTCAATGGCCTCGGCCAAATCGGCGCCCTGGCCACGCTCGGCGACCTGCCTTATTACCGCGCAAATTTCCGCAAGGTGATCGCGACTCGCGAGCGGCTCACGCGCGAACTGACGGAACTCGGATTCGAGGTATGCCCGAGCCAAACGAATTTTCTGTTCGCGCGGCCCCCGCGTTTCCCGGCGGAACAATGGCTGGACAAATTCCGCGCGAAGAAAATTCTCGTCCGCTGGTTCAGGTCGCCTGAAGAGAAGGATTATTTGCGGATCAGCATTGGGACGGACCAAGAAGCCGCCGCTTTGGTAAAGACCGCGCAAGGGATCCTCAGCGGGTCGCCAGGAGGAGACTGCTGAGAAACTCTGCGATGATGCTTTTGCTTACGCATCACGCATTACGTTTCACGTTTCACGAAACCTTTTGCTTCTCTCCGTTCCTGGTTTTGGCTATAGGAAGCTGGTATATCTGGACTATTACGGTCTGACAGAGCCGCCGTTCGAGCTGACCCCGAATCCAAGGTTTCTGTTCTACAGCGCCAAGCATCGCGAGGCGTTCAATCATCTGCTCTACGGCATCCGCGAGCGCAAAGGCTTCGTCCAGCTCACCGGCGAAGTCGGCTCCGGCAAAACGACCATTTGCCGCGCGATGCTCGAACAGCTCGGCGACCGGTTCGCGACCGCGCTCATGCTCAATCCGATTCTGAATGCCGACCAACTCATCAAAGCCATCGCGATGGAATTCGGCCTGGCCGTGCACGGCATGGACCGCCTGGAAACCATGGCGGTCCTGAACGAGTTCCTCCTGAAGTTGGCGGCCGACCAACGCGACGCCGTGCTCATCATCGATGAAGCCCAGGATTTGACCAACGAATTGCTCGAACAGGTCCGGCTGCTCTCGAATTTGGAGACTGACGATCGCAAACTCCTGCAGATCGTTTTGATGGGGCAACCGGAGTTGCGCGACCGGTTGAATGCTTTTGAATTGCGGCAACTGCCCCAGCGGATCACGGTGCGGTATCACTTGCGGCCTTTGAAACGCAGCGAGGTCGGGCGGTACGTGCAGCATCGGCTGGAGGTCTCCGGCGCCAAAGGTTCGCCTTATTTCACAACAGCGGCGCTCTGGCGGATTTACCGCTACAGCCAAGGCATTCCCCGCCTCGTGAACGCGGTGTGTGACAAATGCCTGCTCGCCGGTTACGTTCAACAGCGGGAATGCATCGACTATCGGATGGCCAGCGTGGCCATTCGGGAATTGGAAGGAAAGATCAACGTATGAGCCTGATCAATGACGCTCTCAAACGTGCCCGCCAAGGCTCGGCGAAGCCTCCGCCGGAATCTCCTGCGGAACCGCCGCTCCAACCTGTCCAGAATCCTGAACCGGAACGCAAAAACTCGGTGATCGTCGTGGCCGGGGCCGCGGTCCTGCTGGTGGTGGGAAGCTGGTATCTTTGGCAGTGGCTTAATCCGGACCAACCCGCCCAGGGTGCAGCCGCCAAACCCCCAGCCACAAACCAGGCGCCGGCTGCAGGCAAATCCTCTCTTGCGTCGAACCTGACCAAGCCGTTCCAAGCCGTGGCCAAGTTGGACGCCGCAATCCAAGAAGCGCGAAAGACCGAAGCCGCCTCACCTAAACCGGTCCAAACCGAGACTCCGGTCCCAGCCGAGGCTCGCTCGCCCGAAACCAAGACAATGGTCGCCTCGCCCACGCCGCCACCGAGTTCCTCGCCTTCCGCGACCTCCTCGCCCGCAGCGGCAAACATTCCGCCCACCCAAGTTGCGGAAACGACCCCCAGCACGAGCGCGCGCTCCACGCCGGCGAAGGAGGAAATCCCATTGTCGCCAACCCCACCCGCCGAACTGCCCGCCCAGCCGATTTCGCGGAATGTCACCTTCCCATCGCTCAAACTGGGCGGAATTTATCTCCGGATGTCCAAGCCGTCCGTGCTGATCAACAACCGGACATTGTTCCTGGGTGACACCGTGGACGGCGTGCGCGTGGTGGGAATCGAGCGCCATAGCGTCAGCGTGGAGTTCAAAGGCGCCACGAATGAACTTTTTTTGAGATGATAAACCGGACACATTCACTGGAAAGAGAACGTCTTTAAGCTCAATCCGAATTCGACACCACTTCAACACCAGATCGCGTATGAATAACAAAATCTCCCGCCGTCATTTCATGGCCGCCACCGCCGTTGCGCTGGCCGCGCCGCGCGTGTTGACGGCGCAGAAATCTTCAAAGCAGCTCGTCATCGGCACGGGCGAACACAAATACGAAGTCCTGCATCACTGGGCTCAGTTGCCGGACAGATATTCCTGGCAAACCACGCACAACGTCGCCGTGGACCGCGACGGCTTGCTCTACGTCATTCACGAGGGGCGCGAGAACCTGAAGGACCACCCGTCGATCTTTGTGTTCGATCACCAGGGCAAGTTCGTCCGCGCTTTTGGCAGCCAGTTCCAAGGCGGCGGGCACGGACTGGAGGTTCGCACCGAGAGCAAGGAACAATTCCTCTACGTCACCGGCTATCAGCAGTTGAAGAATTTCGCCAAGCTCACGCTCCAAGGCAAATTGGTCTGGGAAAAACGCGCGCCGATGGATTCAAAGCTCTACCCGAACGGCGAAGATACCCAGCCCGCCAAGCGCTGGGGCCGCGACGCCTTCATGCCGACCAATTATGCTTTTTTGCCCGACGGCGGATTTTTCTTGGCCGACGGCTACGGCTCCTACCGCATCCATTGCTACGACAAGGACGGAAATTGGAGATTCATGTTCGGCACCCCCGGCAAAGAGGATGGCCAGTTTAACACGCCTCACGGCATTTGGCTGGATACGCGTCCGGGCCGCGAGCCGTCCGTCGTCGTTGCGGACCGCGCGAACCAGCGGCTCCAGTGGTTCACGCTCGAAGGCAAACACCTCAAGACACTCGACGGGTTCATCCTCCCCGCAAACATCGATGCGCGCGGCGACGTCCTGCTCGTGCCCGATCTGAGCGCCCGCATCACCCTGCTCGACAAAAACGATCGGGTGATTGTCCACCTTGGCGAAGACCCCGCCTGGCGCGAGCAGGTGCTCAAGGACGGCATGAAAATGCGCCGCGACGAAAAAGGCGAAAGCTGGGTCGCGGGCAAATTCCTGCATCCGCACGACGCGTGCTTCGATCCTGCCGGGAACATCTACGTGGCGGAATGGGTCCACACCGGGCGCATCACCAAATTGCGGAAGGTGAGTTAGTGGCCGAACGGCCGTAGGCCAGGGACGCGTTCCACCGCGTCCCTGGCTCCCGCAGTGCATCTCGCCGATGCATCTGAGCCGATTTCGTGTTGCATATGCAACACGAAATCGGTCGTTCGGGTTCGCTCCAGCGCGGGCCCATCCAGAAGTTGTCGATGACTCTTTGGAGTGCGGCGGCAAGCGGCTGCACCTTACACGGATCGCGCAGTTGTCGCGGAGCGACAGAATGACGGTAGCCGTGGGCTTCAGCCCACGGTTACCAGCCCCGGGAATCTGCGTCGCGGCGCGACGATTGATCGATGCCAACCGACAGCAGGTCAGGCGTCGCTCCGCGACGACACCCAAAAGCCCTGCCACGATCCGTGTAAGGTGCAGAGAGGATTGCCAGATTGCCGCACTCCACGACGCTGGCGCGTGGAAGTCGCCTCGTCTCGGTTCCGAGGCGCCTCCAACGTTGGACACGGAAGCCATCGAACCAACAAAACCGTTCATAGGTCGAAAAGAGATTCAGGGACGCGGTGGAACGCGTCCTTACCAGTCGCGGTTCCAGAAGTAATCTTGAAAGCTGTGCGCGGACTGCGCATTGTCCCCGCACGCGATTCCGACTATGAAGCAATGGATGCTCTTGACCGTGCTGATGGCGCTCTGTTCTTTGGGGGCTCTTGAACCTTCGGCTGCCGCCGTTCACCGGACCCTGGCCGGGCGCCTGGGATTTCAGGCCACGGACAAGATTCTGATCATCAATGGCGATGACGTCGGCATGAGCCACGCCGCCAATGCCGCAACGATCGATGCTCTGGAGAATGGCTTGATGACGTGCGCCACGATCATGATGCCTTGCCCGTGGGTTCCGGAAATCGCGGCGTATGCGCGCGCACACCCGCAGGCGGACTTCGGGCTTCATCTGACGCACACCAGCGAATGGAAAAAATATCGCTGGGGCCCGGTGGCGAATCGAAAGGAGGTTCGCGGCCTGATTGATCCCGATGGTTATCTCTGGCCGAGCATCAAAGACGTGTACCAGCACGCCTCGCCAAGCCAGGCGGAAATCGAGGCGCGTGCCCAGATCAAGAAGGCTCTGGCCATGGGCATCGACGTCACACATCTTGATTCCCATATGGGAGTGCTCCAATACGGTCTGCGTTACTACAAAGTCTATCGGAAGCTCGCGCTGGAGTTCGACCTGCCGATTCGCATGGCTTCTCAGGACATGCTGGAAGCGGCGGGAGCGGGCCACCTGCGCGCGCAACTCGAACGCGACGGCATCGTTTGCACCGATTACTTGATCCACGGCCAGCGCAAGGCCAGCGAACCGATCACCGATTACTGGAAACGGATGCTGAACAGCCTCAAGCCCGGCGTCACGGAACTCTACATCCACGCCGCGCTGCCAACGGACGAGATGAAGGAAATCACGGGTTCGTGGGAGGACCGGGCGGCAGAGTATCGATTATTTACCCGCGATCCGCAGATTCGCCAACTCCTCGAAACGCACAAGGTCAAGCGAACCGGCTATCGCGCCCTGCGGGATTTGCAGCGCAAACAACGAGCCAAACGCTAAACCTCCAAGGGACGATCAAACGACCCGAGCCATGACTCCTCGACTCTCGGGAAAGTCTCAGGGTGTGATCGGCCTCCTGCTAATCGCCGTTTTCTGGCCGTTGAATTGGCTCCTGCCGGGCTTGCGCACCGCGTATTTGTTCTTCCCGCTGTGGCTGGGCTACATCCTTTTCGTGGACACGCTTGTTTTCCGGCGTCGCGGCACGTCGCTCTACACGCGGTCGCGCGCAGAATTCTGGACGTTCTTCCTGATCTCCGCTCCGGCCTGGTGGTTGTTTGAGGTCATCAACTGGCGGACGAAAAACTGGCAATACCTCGGCGGCGAAACCTTCAGCGGCCTCGAATACTTTCTTCTGTCCAGCATCTCCTTCTCCACAGTCATGCCCGCCGTGTTCGAGACTGCCGAATTGGCGCGCACGTTTCAGTGGATTGACCGTCTGAAACCCGGACGAAGGATCGAGGCGACAAACGCAGTTTGCCTGAGTTTTCTGGCCGCGGGCCTGGTGATGCTCGCGTTGACGATGATTTGGCCGCAGGCTTTCTACCCGCTGGTTTGGGGGGCCATCGTTCTCGTGCTGGAGCCGGCAAACATCTGGCTGGGGCGGCCGCATTTCCTGGAATGGCTGCGGGAAGGCGATTGGCGGCCTGTGATTTCGCTTGCGCTGGGCGCGCTGATTTGCGGATTTTTCTGGGAGATGTGGAATTTCAAGTCCTGGCCGAAATGGATTTACCACACGCCCGGCGCCGAGTTCTTGTACGTCTTTGAGATGCCGATGCTGGGATTCCTGGGCTACTTGCCGTTTGCCTGGGAACTTTTCTCCCTTCGAAGTCTCCTTTGGCCCAGCGCGATCCGGCTCCGGTTGTGAGGTGGCCAATCAGCCTGAAACAACTTGCTGTATTCGCTGTCATAATGGGTGATTTCACATCCTGACCGATGCTGCCTATCGCCGAGCGTGAATTGCGGGTCGCTGCGCGCCAGCCCAGGACGTATCGCTCCCGGCTGATCATGGCGGGGGTCGGCGTGTTGATCTTTGGCTGGATGGTCTGGCTGCTGGCGCGTTACGGGCGCGGGATTTCCGGCTCCACCCTCTTTCAAACGCTCTCCTGGATCGCGCATTTCTATTGTCTGTTCGCCGGCGCCGCGATCAGCGCGGATTGCCTGAGCGTGGAAAAACGCGAGAACACGATTGGCCTTCTCTTTCTCACCGACTTGAAGGGGTTCGAGATCGTGCTGGGGAAATTGATGGCCAGCTCGTTGAATTGTTTCTTTGGCCTGCTGGCCATGTTTCCGGTGCTGGCCATCCCGCTGCTCATGGGCGGCGTGCAACTCGCCGATTTCGCGCGCGTGGTGCTGGGCCTGGCGAACACGCTGTTCCTGTCGCTCTCCGCCGGGATGCTCGTTTCAATCCTGAGCAAACACTCCGTCCGCGCCACCAGTTTTGCCTTGCTCATCATGGCGCTGTTGGACTTTGGCCTGTTCGGACTCAGCGAACTGCTGCGCGTCCAGTACCAGGCTCCGGAATGGGCGCACCGCGTCGAATTGGCCAGTCCGTTCTTCATGCACACGGTGGCCGATTTCAACACCGCCGGGACGCGCGCCAATCAGTTCTGGCCGGCGACGCTCACCATTTTCCTCGCGGCGCTCGCGTGCCTGGCGCTCGCTTGCTGGATCCTGCCCTCCGTCTGGAAAGAAAAGGCCGGGGGCAGGAAATCCTTCGAGTGGCGAAGACGCTGGCACGGCTGGAAATTCGGCGCCACGGAACGCGCCCGTGGACTTCGCGCGCGGCTCCTGGATTGGAATCCTTTCTTCTGGCTCGCGTCTCGGGACCGCCTGAGCTGGCTGGCCCCGCTCCTGTTCGTAGCGGTTTTTGTGATCCTCGCGATCTGGGTGGCGTGGAAAGTTGGCGCGAATTTCTTCGGGCCGGCCAAGCCGATTGGCGGATTTGTGTTCGCATGGTTTTGGGCCACGGCGCTGCTGCACGTGCTCGTTCTGTTCCGAATCGCCATGACCGCGGCGCATCAATTCGCGGAAGACCGCAAAAGCGGCGCGCTGGAATTGCTGCTGGCCACGCCGATTCGAGTGCGGCAGATCGTGCGCGGCCAATGGCTCGCGTTGCTTCGCCAGGTTTGGGGGCCGATGGCGGCGGCCCTGTTGGCTCATATCTTTTTTCTGTGGGGCTTGCTGGAGTTGATCGCCGCCGAGGAACTACCAGGCCAGACCTGGCTGGACGTGCTGCGAGCCATCCTCCAGGGTGGCCAGGCGGCCTCGTTCGATTTGGATTGGCATTTCGTCTTCATGATGAAGGTCGTCCTCTGTGCGGCCGGCTTGCTCGCCGCGCACTGGATCGCGGTGGTCTGGGTTGGAATGTGGATGGGGCTGAAGGCCAGGCGCGCGCGGAACGCGCCCTGGATCGCGCTGGCGTTGGTCGCCTTGCCGCCCTGGCCGTTCTTCACCATCGCCGTCCTGCTGCTGGATCATTTCAGTTTCCTCTGGTCCGAATACGAACTGGTCCACCTCGGATTGAAGATCGCCGTGGCGCTGAACCTGGCCAACGATCTTTTGCTCTCGATCTGGGCCTGGCGGAGGTTGCGCCGGGATTTTCGCCTGGCGGTGACGGACCGGTTCTTGTTCCTGCAACAAAAGCGTTCCTGGCGGCGGCGCGGGCGGCTGGCCCTTCGTTTTGCGCTCGGAACCGCGGCCCTGCTTGCGCTGCTTAAGCTCTGGCATCTCGAAGAGAACTGGCGCGGCCAGCGCGCCTGGAACAAGTTCAAACGCGAGATCGAAGCTAAAGGGGAAACGATGGACCTGGCTTCGATCATTCCTCCGGAAGTCCCGGCCGATCAGAACTTCGGAGCAGCAGAGGTTTTTGCGCCGCTGTTCGCTTACGATTACGCGCCGCAGGGCGGGATTCGATGGCGCGAATCGGGCATTAGCGAGCTTCAGTCCATCGAGCTTCAGGGCCAGACGCGCGGCTGGCCGTGGGCCTTCGGGTCGAGCCTGCCGGGCGATTGGCGAAACGCGGAGCCAACCGATCTCAAGGCGTGGCAGAAGCACTTCCGGGCTCTAGCTCAGTTCCCGCAGCCGACGGGCGCCAATGAGCCCGCCGCCGACGTCCTGGTGGCCTTGACCAAGTTCTCCTCGAAACTCGAGGCCATGCACCAGGCCGGCCTTCGCCCCCACAGCCGATTCCCTGTGCCCTACGAAAACGCGCGCAGCACCCCGATGCAGCACTGGCACTGGCCCATTTGCCGGAACATCGCCGACGTGCTCGCGCTTCGGGCGATTGCCCGCTTGAATCGGGAGCGCAGCGACGAGGCGTTCCGGGACCTCAAACTGATCTTCCGATTTGCCGAAGCGCTCGGACTGGAGCCTTTTCTCCAGGCACAACAACATCGAAGCATGATTGTGGACTCGGCGATCCAGGTCATCTGGGAAGGCCTGGCCCAGCGCCGATGGTCGGAAGCTCAACTGGCCGAGCTGGAGCAACTGCTGCCACGCTTCGATCTGTTTGGGGACAGCCAAAAGGCCGTGCGCGGGGAAATGCTGTTGCAGATTGCAGCGTGGGAGCGCTTCCGCGCCGTGGTTTCCGGGGACGCGCCGGCACGGGAAAGATACTGGGAGACCCGCTGGAGCCATCTGAGATTCTTCTATTCCTTGGGTTGGACGTACGACCGGCAGATTCAGATTTATCGGTTGCACGAGAAGCTAGCGAAACAATTCGCTGAATGGGAAGGAAGCGGGATCTCGCCCCGTGAAATTCGAGGCTTCGGGGAAATCATGGACCTAACCGGCGCCTTCCTGGACAACCGCAATTTTCGGTGGGTCTTAGACAGTTTCCTGTTCGAATTTCCCCGCACGCAGATTTCATTGACCTTAGCGCGCGTCGCGTGCGCGTTGGAGCGCTATCGCCTCGAGCACGGGCACTTTCCGGAACATCTGGAAATGCTGGTTCCGGCGCAATTCGCCGCACTCCCTGCGGATGCGCCGGGCAACGAGCCGCTGACTTATCGGGTCACGGAGGACGGCCAGTTTGTCCTCACGATTGTCCGGCGCAGCGGAATCACGCGCTACCAGAGCGGCCCGGAGCCGTTTCACTGGAAGTATCCGGGGAAGTGATACGCTCGTAGGGCAAGCTTCCAGCCTGCCGTTTCGGGCGGCATCTTGCCGCTCGAAACGACGAGCAAGGATGCCCCGTTAACCGGCAGACAAAATGTCTGCCCTACAATTGCATCGCGGCTAGAACTTCCCGTCGCGGACCTCGAACCGAGTCGGCTTGCCGAGCGTGCGCCGGCTTTTCATTACCCAGTGCGCAACCCAGCGGAGCATGGTCTCCAGCGAGGTCGGCGGTTCGCCCAGGATCCCGAAAAGCCGGCTCGGATTGCTCAACAGCGCCGTGTCGGCTTCTGCGCCGGTAATCGTGGGAGGTCGGTTCATCAATTGGCCAAGCCGCTGCGCCAGGTCGCGGACGGAAAGGACTTTCGCGCCGGTCAGATTGAACGCAGCAGGCGGCGAAGCAGCCAGAGGCAGCGTGCGCACGATCATTTCGTTGGCGTCGCCTTGCAAGATGCAGTTGAGATAGCCCATGGTGACATCGACCGGCTGATTGGCCCAGACTTTCTGGGCGATCTCCAGCAGCACGCCGTAGCGCAGATCGACCGCGTAATTCAGGCGCAGCACCGCGACGGGCGTGCCGTTTTTCCGAGAATGAAATTCAAACAGCCGTTCGCGCGCGACGGCCGCGTTGGCGTATTCGCCCAACGGAGTCAAGGCGTCCGTCTCGACCGAACCAGTCTGGCTGATGGGCGTCAGCGGATAGACGTTGCCCGTGGAGAGAGCCACGATGCGCGCCTTCGGAAAACGTTCGGCGACGTGCGACGGAACCAGCGTGTTCGCCGCCCAGGTCAACGACGGATTCTGCGCCGTGCCGAACTTGAGCCCGACCAAATAAAGAACATTGGCTGAGTCCGGGAGCTTGGCCAGCGCTTCGCGTTCCAGCAAATCGCAGGCGAGCGTGCGGACGCCGCGCGAGTCAAGCCATTGCCGGGCGTCGTGCGAACTGAATCGGCTGACGGCGACAATCTCAAGTTTGTGACCCGCCGCCTCGGCGGCGCGGCGCGCCAGCACCGCCAGCGAAGGCCCCATCTTGCCCGCGGCCCCCAGGATCAACAGCGGGCTCTGCAGTGTTTTGACGGACTCGATCAGGCCCGGCGGCGGGCGCGTCATGATTTCGTCCAACTCGTCTTCCGTTTCGATGTGAGCCGGGAGTTCGGCAGTTTTCGGAGCCTTCATGCTTCGTTTTGTGCCACGCTTCGAGTGAACATCGGAACGGCAAACTGCCACACGCGCAAGGAAACTTTCCGTGAATGATTGTCCCCACCCAGCGTTGAAACGCTGGGCTATTATCTTCTGTCCCTCCGGGACGACACAAATTCAAACGAGTTTCTGCTGGAGCAACTCCATCCGCTCGGAAATGGCCGCGGGCAGACACGGAAGCCGTGCGACGTGTTCCAGGACTTGCGCCGCGCGTTCGCGTTTTCCGGAAAGAAAAGCCAGCTCAACCGCCGCCAGATGGCGCTCGAAGTTTCCCGGCTCCACGCGCCTGAGAATCTCAGCGCAGCGCAACGCCTCCGCGCATTCACCTCGCCGCCGGTGCACGGTCACGAGCGCGTGCAGAGCGCGAACGTTGTGCGGGTAAAGATCGAGCGCCTTCCGCAAGCAATCCACATTTGCAGAGGCCGGCGACGGCAAGCCTCCGGTCATGGCCTGGTCCACAAGGCGATTCGACTCCGTGATATTCTCATCTAACTCGACTTGTCCGTCCCGCATGCTGCGGATGGAAAAACCGTCTTCGCGATAAAACCGTTCGTCATCGGATTCGAGCAGATGCCGGGGCCAGCGATCTTCAAATCCGCGCGTGTCTGCCCGCGGAATGGCGCCGGGCGCGCTTTGGGACAGCGTCACAGAGCCATGGTGCAGCACTGTGCTGAGGGGATTATAGACGACGCGCAGTCCTTGCCGGCGGACCTTCAGACACAAATCCACGTCTTCCAAACCGTAGGGCGCAAACATCCCGGCGGCAAGGAAAGGGCCGCGCTTCACGAGCAGGCACGCGCCCAGCACGGCCTGGAAATCGCGCTCCTTGGTGACGCCATGGAAGTCCGGCGGCTCACGGTGGTAAATCGGATAGAAGGCATGAAGGGCTGCATTGTACACGTAGCCCGCGTGGTTGATCGTGTTGGTTTGCGGATACACCAGCTTGGGGCCGACCACGCCGACTTCAGCCGAAGCTGCCGTGACGAGCAGGTGCGTGAGCCAGCCGTGAAGCGGAATCGTGTCGTTGTTCAGAAACAACAAGTAATCTCCGCGCGCCGCCTCAGCGCCGAGGTTGCAGGCCTTGGAGAATCCTTCGTTTTGGCCAACGGACCTGACCCGCAACCGCCCGTTCGTCTCCGCCGCGCGCCGGAGAAACTCCGCCGTGCCATCCGTCGAACCGTTGTCCACCACAATCACCTCGACCGATTCATCGGGCGGGACGGTTCGGAACACCGCGTCCAGGCAGGCCTCCGTGAACGGGAGTTGGTTGAAGACCGGAATGATGATCGAAGATGTCATCTAGCAAAACGCTTGCCCCGACATGTTGCGCTGACTAGAGACCTTCCAACAATCGAAGCGCGCCTGCGGCGGGTGGTCTTGAGTCATGGAATCCACTGGCCCGCTGACGGCGCAACTCATCCGAGGATCGAATCGTGCATCAAATCAAGATTTTCAAAACGCTGGAAACCGACGTTGGCCAGTTGGAGAAACAGGTGAACGCCTGGCTGGCCGAATCGAAGGTTCGCGTCATCAACATGTTTGGCAACATCGCCCCGGAAAGCCCGACGCCCGACGAAAGCGCGCCCGCCATTTCCAAAGGACCGCACCCGCCGTCGGATGTTCTTCTGGTCGTGCTCTACGAGCAGCCTTGAACTTTGAAAGCGCGAATCGAGGCGTCCCTTCTTAACAGGAGGCAAGGGAGAAAACAGAGTCGGCATGGTTCCCACCTTTGTTCCGTTTTCTCCTGTAGGAGGTTTTGCAACTGACTTTGTTAGTCCCAGCCGATCGTTCGTCCTTTGTTTTGCTCCTGCAGCCAGGCCATCAGCGGCTTGAAGTACTCGACCATCGGACGCGTGGATAAATCTTCGCCCGTCGCATCGCGCAAAACCTTCCGCCAATCTTCCGTCCCGCCTTTCTCCATGATTTTGCGCAGAAAGTCGCCCACAGCTTTGTTGTTCGCGTAATTGCAGGCCTGCGGCGGCTGGCGAAGAATGCTTCGCGCAATGGAGTCGTGGAACTGGAATTTCAGCACCGTCGCCACGGCGTAGGAATAATAGTAAGCCGGGGTGTCGTTGATGTGCGTCTTGGTCGCGGCGTCGCAGAATTCCTCGCCGCGCTCCGCCGGGGGTTCGACGCCCTGGAATTCCCGGACGTATTTCCACCAGCGCGCGTTCCACTGGTCCGGACTGAGGTGGTGCGCGTAGAGGTCCGCTTCCCAGTGCGTCATCGTGCCTGAACTCCAGAAGATGAACGGCACCGAGTTGGCCAGCGCGTCATTCAAGAGAAACGCCGTTTGATCGACCTTGTAATCCGCGGGCAAAATGCCCACCGCTTGCAGATAGGACGCCGCGCCCGACGCCAGCGAGATCAACTCGCCCATCCCTTCGTGGAACGCGGGGTTCGCTCCGAGCCGGAGCACGGGCGGAACCTCTGGCCGGGTGTATCCCATGAAGTAGTATCCGTGCCCGAGCTCATGGTGCGTGGTCTCGAACCACTGCGTGTTGGGCTCCACGCTCATGAGCGATCGGATGTCCTTATCCAAATCCAGGTGCCAGCAGGAAGCGTGGGTGTTTTTCTTTCGCGCCTCGCCCGCCGGGACCGGATAAAGGTCCGACGCGCTCCAGAAGCTCGCGGGCAACGGCGAGAAACCCATGCCCACATAGAATTGCTCGGCAGTCTTGACGATCCACTCCGCCGTTCGGCCCTTGAAATACGGATCGAGGTTGGCGCCCTCGACGATGCCGACCCAATTCTGGCTCCACCGATTGTTGAGCCAGTGGCCGGGAATGCGCTTTGGCACGGGCTGGCCGTATTTCCGCGCCAGTTTGTGTTTCACCCAGGTGTGCAGTTGCAGATACAGCGGCTTCAAGTCGCGCATGAAACTTTGCTGAAGCTGGATCATCTCCTCGGTGGTCATCCCATATCCGGCGACCTGGAGCGCGAAATAATCCCGATGGCCCAGCTCTCGCGCCACGCCGTTGCGCAGGTCGCGCAGCTTCATCAGGCCCGGCTTCAACGCCGGCCCGGATTGCTTGGACGCTTCCCACACGGCGCGACGCTCCGTGAGGTTCGTGGACGACTGCAGAAGGTTGTCGATTTCGTTGGCTGTGATCGGTTTTCCGTCCAAACGGAACGTGAACGAGTTCAGGACGGAAGCTTGTTTCGTTTCGGCGGCTATGCGGGCGCTGACCAGTTCGGGATTGGTCATTGGGCCTTCCGCCGCGTTCAACAGGACACGCTCCAACTGGCGGACGGTGATCGGGCGCAGTTCATTGCGGTGTTCGAGCAGCATCCTGGCTTCGCGGATCACGGCGGGATTGCCGTTGAACGCCGCCAGCGATTTCCCGGCGGCCTCCGAAGCCGCGTCGTGCGCCGGTGTGACGTCCGTGGCGGCCGCCCATTGCGCTTCGCTGTTGATGCGGTAAAGCGCCTGATAACCCGCGTTCACCAGAGTCAAAAACAGATCCGCCCGGTCCTGGAGAGCCGAAGCCGCGTGGACCGCCACGGAATGCCCCAGGGCTGAAGTGACCAGGATGATTCCAAAAAGGTGACAAGCTGACGACGGTTTCATGTCCGCAAGCTAACGGCCCGAAATCCGGAAAACAACCGGAAAGGCGCGCCCGGGGGAATGACGAATTACGAATGACCAATGCCTAAAGAAGGTCGAATTCCGAAACCCAAAGCGCGGAAGGTCCTCGCTCGCTCTCTCCAAGAATCTTAAGCCCGAACCTGCCTTAGCCGTATCTATTCATTGAAAAAGTGACTCGCCCTGACCCCGGCCCTCTCCCCCAGGAGAGGGAACCGCTCTTTCCCACACCGGGAAACGGTCACTCAACAGAGATGAGTCCGCGGGCAGTAAAAGTACTCCCTCTCCCTGGGGGAGAGGGCCGGGGGAGGGCCGGGGTGAGGGGGAACGCGACGTGGAATTGCATAGTCACGGCTTAGCGAGATCACCCCATCCGGTTTGATGTTGCATATGCAACATCAAACCGGATGGGCCACCGGACGCGTGGCTTCACCGCGGGGAAACTCCGGATCGCGAAACTTTCAGGGCCGCAAGAGCGAAACGATCGTGCGAAACTTTTGAGTGTTGTCGCCGGGATTCTGAAGACTGCGGTGGTCGTCGCCCGGATCCCACAGCTTGGGATCGAACGCCTTTTTGGTCGTGCTGAAAGCCACGTGCATATCACCCCACAACGCATTCAGGCCCGTCGGACTGGTGCTCGTCGTGTGCGGTCGTGTCCGGAAAGTGTAGATCAAATCCGTGACAATGGATTTCTGGGCGACCAATTGCGTCGATTTCTCCGCGACCAGCGACCACTCTTCTTCGCCAGGCTTCGGCGCTTGTTTCGCGGGCTGGTTGGACTGGGGGTAATACATGTAATTCCCGCGCACGTCGTTTCGGATGTCATCGGCTTTGGGCCACGGATACTTCGCGTTCTCGTAATGCTTCAGTTCAAACCGAATCTCCAGGAGGTCCGGATGGCGGAGGCCCGGATCATAAAAAGTCTTCGGGCTGTCAATGAGCCTGGTGGTGTAGAGATAGGCGAGATTATACGGACTTTTCTGATCTGCGGGCCGGCCAGCGGGGCCGCTGAACAAGAAATAGCTGATGTAAGGCGTGGTGGAAAACTTCTCCGGATTGAAACTGGCGGGCGGCAATCGGTCGTCGGCGTCGTTGGCGTAAATGGCCAATCCGAGGCCGAGCTGCCGGAGGTTGTTGGTGCAACTGACGCGGGTGGCGCGATTCTTGGCGTTGCTCAGGGCGGGCAACAGCATGCCGGCGAGAATAGCGATGATCGCGATCACCACCAGCAGTTCGATCAAGGTAAAGCCGCTCCGACGCGTTCGCGGAGGTGGGGCGTGAGGCACAGGCAGAGGACGGATTCTCTTAATCATTAGATTAGATTTCACGTTTTCGCTTTCGCACTTGGAGTCTTCCCAACAATTCATCCGCATTAAACGATAAATGCGCATGGACGGTGGACAAGAGAAAACCTCGGGTGCCTTGAACCTAACACTACAGCGACACTTTGTCCTGGCGCGCGGCCTTCCAGGCCGCAGCAGTGCAGGAGCGGGCGGAGGCGCCAGAAAAATCGAGCGCGGTTGGCCACGCCGAACATGCTGCGGCCTGGAAGGCCGCGCACCAAGATCGATCTGTCGCTGTAGTGCTAAATCCGGCAGTTGAAGAATGAGAAACCACGGATGGACACGGAAAGGAACAGAAAGCGGCATCCACCCACAGGGTGAGCCCAACGAATCTCTAACCCCCTCTGAATCCGTGTCCATCCGTGTTTATCCGTGGTTGAGCTGCCTTTCCCAGGTTGAACAGAAGACCAACGGGGATCCGCCGGCGCGCGTGGCTTCGGTTCCTTGTGGTCCACGTGGAAATAGGCATTGCGGACCGGGCGAGTTGTGTGGATGATACGCGCCCCTGGTTCGGAGCGTAGCTCAGCCTGGCTAGAGCACTTGGTTTGGGACCAAGACGTCGCAGGTTCAAATCCTGTCGCTCCGACCATTTTTCCTAAGAAATCCGGGGATTTTGGAAATTCGGACGCGGAGTTCAAGAATTCAGACACAGATTTGGCACAAAAAGCCGCCGAATCTGAACGGAGGAAAGTGAAGTTCCCGCAAATCATCTGGACTTCGGCCCTGGCTACCGCGTGTATTTCGGACGCGAAGGCAAGACAGTCATCGTTCATCGCTCTTCTGGGCGGCGGGAGCAAGCGGGGCAAGACGCCGACATCGACGCTGCTGTGGAAAGATGGAAGCGACATAAGCATACGAAACATGGCACTGACACGATTGTATAAGGAAACGGTTCTGGCGCGGATTCAGCGCGACCGGGAATTTGCCCGCGTATTCTTCGCCGGAGCGCTAGAGGCTGCGGGCGGGGCAGATGACGATGGGGGACTCGCCGCGCAAGAGGATGCGCAGACATTCCTTCTCAACGGGCGTGTGGAAGCCGCTGATGATGGCGCGGCCCGCGTCGCGCAGTTGGGCGATGCGGTCGAAGGCGTCGAGGCTGGCCGCGCCGGGACATTTCGTGGAACAGAACAGCGCCGTGAGCGGCTGGCGCAGAGGGGCGGCGCTGCCGATGACGTGAAGGACCGGGGTCGAGTTTGCGCCGCCGCGAAGCAAGGCGGGCGGATAATCGGGCGAGTTGGGCGGGATACGTTCGACTTGCATGAATGAAACAGGCCCGCTCAACCAAGATGCCGAACATCCAAGCCGCCCCAATGTTGTCGTAGATACTCTGCGACAAGGCGTCGGTGGCAGTGATGCGGCTTGTCTTCACTGCACAGCAGGCACCCCTCCACGATTGCTTCTTTGGAAATGCATTCCTCAATCCGCCGCTGGCGCATGAGGTCGAGAAAGCGGGCTTCGTACGTTTTCCAGTCGCCCTTTCGCTTTTTGTATTCGTCCAGCATTTCCTGCGTCGGAGCCAAGTCCTGAAGATGGACGTAATCCATCCCGCACACTTCCTTGATGAAAAAAGCCAGGTCATCGCGTTTGGCGAAACCGGCGAGTTGCGAGACATTGTTCAGGCGCACGTCCACTACCCGCTTGGCTCCCGACATTCGGAGCGTGTCGAAGAATTGCTGAGCCGATTTCTTGGTAAATCCGATGGTGAACACTTTCATGGGGAATCCTCTTTGAGCATTAGCGCCGTCTGTTCCTCATCCACATAAGCGACGTGTTGCTCCTGGCGCGCCAGAGCCTCGGTAAGGAGTTCCTCACGGGAACGATACAAATCCTCCTTCGGCACGCCCGTCACGTCCAACAGCCTCTCCATCGCCGCTTCGTGCGTTTCGAGCCGCCCGTCACCGTGGATATGCACGACCCGCTGGCCACGAGCCGCAAGCGCTCTCGCGACGAGCAGCGTTCGGTCGCACTCCAGCGGCTCCTTTTCCGCGCACATCAGAGCGACGCGAAATCGGCCAGCGCCCTGAAGGATTCGGTCCAGACCGCTTTGAAACAGGGGCGTCTGTGCCAGCCGCGCGTATTGCACTCGACCTTTCTCGCAGCAGGACCGGTCCTCCGTCCGCGCGCCGAGTTCCCGGCCGAGAAAGACGTACTGAATGCCATTGGACTTGAGGAACTGTTCGAGCGGCTCGCGGTTGAACTGCGGGTTGAACCGGCTGAACGGAGACGAGCGCACGTCGGCCACGGCATCCACTCCATGCTGCCTCAATAGGCCGAGAAAAGCCTCCGCGCTGTGGGTCGAGTGCCTGATGGCAAACACGGCATGCTCCCTCTCGCTCATCTGGTTCTATTCTCCTCCTTCTCGATCGCCAGCACGGGGAGTTTACAGAAGGAAACGAAGGGAACGAAGGATTTCTTCTCCTTCGTTTCCTTCGTTGGCTTTTGTTCAAATCTGTTCAACGTTTTCCGTTCATGGGCGGCATTGCCGACGACGTGAATGACCGGCGGCGTCCAGTTCGCGCCGCGGCGAAGCAAGGCGGGCGGGTAATCCGGCGAGCCGGGCTGGACACGCTCGGGTTTCACGCCGACGCCAGTTCGCGGGCGTGAGGAATGTCGCCTGCACGGAGCGGACGCACATCTGCATGTTCGAGCGTCAGCAGGGCGACGGTGTGTCCGTCGTACCCGACGAATTCCACTTCGAACGCCTCTCCGTTGCCATGCACCAACACGGCGGTTCCTACGTCGCCTCGCTTCAAGCCACGTTCGGGCAAGTCGCGGGTCAGGGCCACGGCGTCGAGTTCTTTGATGTTGTTCATAATTTGGGGAGCGGATGAGCGGTGACGAACCGCGGTGTCTCGCTGCCGGGGTCAATATACCGCGCGCTGCGGACGTTTAGAACCGTGCCGTCCGGCGCGGTCAACGGCCCGTCCACGGCGTACCGCGTGCCGTGCCGGGTCTGTTCGGTCTCGACCACTTCATTCTCCCTGGCGTGGCGGAGAAGCGCGTCCGCCAACTGCTGCCAGCGGGCCGCCGTGAAGCCGAAGCGCAGGAAGAACGTCGCCTTGCTCCCGCCAGCAGGGTGTGCCGGGTTGAGCAGGTAGCGTGTGACCTTCGCTTCAGGAACAGCGGCCAGATGCGCATTGGGAAGCTTCATCCGTGTTCCTCCTCGCTGCCGTCGAGGCCGAGGCGGTACTTGATGTCGTAGTTCAGGATGAAATCCAGTTCCTCGTCCGTGAAGCCGTAATGTTTCGCCAGCACGGGGAGTTTACAGAGGGAAACGAAGGATTTCTGCCTCTTCGTTTCCTTCGTTGCCTTCTGTTCAAATCTGTTCAACGTTCTCCGGTCATGGGCGGCATTGCCGATGGCGTGAATGAACGGAGGGGGCGAGCTTGCGCCGCCGCGAAGCAAAGCGGGCGGGTAATCCGGCGAACCGGGCTGGACACGCTCGGGTTTCATTCATCGTCGTCTTCGGATTCGCCGCCGAGTCGGAATTTAATGTCGTAATTCAAGATGAAATCCAATTCCTCGTCAGCGAAGCCATAATGCCGCGCAAGTGTCCGGTCGATTTCATCGAGGATCTGCTTCGATTCGGACACGTTGAACTCGTCATAAGAAATCGCGTCCCCGTCCCTCGTGTTGATGGTCTTCTTCTGAGCGTGCCGCTTCAAGTCTGACATTAATCGCTCGCTCAGCCTCACCAAATTCTTGTCGCTCATTGCGGAAGCTGGCACCGGAAAACTTGTTGCCAGTGTGTCGCTCAAGTGAAAGCAGTCCCCGTAGGTGATGAATTACAAGTAGAAAAGACTGCTGTTTAACACAGCGCACACGACGCGTGCAGCGTCCGTATCCTGGAAGCATAGGTATCGCCCGTGTGCCGGAGCGCCAACTTTCCCATTCTTTGCGTAGTATGGAAGGCCGACGGTGGCCTTTACCCAATACTGCGTTGCTTCCTGGTAAAAGATGAAATGGTCCGTGTGTCTGGATGAGACAAAGCGGGCAACCTGGCTGGCTGAATTCGAGAATAGTTTCTCGAAGCTGGTTACATGTGCCTGCGTTGCAATTTTCGGGAACTGGTTTTGGAAAAGCTGCTGGTTGGCTACGAAAGTGAATTCCAGGTTCGCGAACAGTGTAGCGCGAACCTCAGACGCCCAACGATTGTACTTCGTGGTGTAGAACTCTTGTCCCTCACCGTGACGGCGCTTCCGGGCGACGAAGATGGAACTTCGGCAGTTTTGTAATCCTTCAAATAATTTACCGGGTCGGTCCCCGCACGGGATTATGCTCAGGAAACTCGACTCGCGTGCGAGGTGCTGTCGAAGCGTGACCATTCGCGAAGAACTCACAAGCGGGAGTTGAACAATAAAACTGAAATAGCCATGCGGTGACAAAAGCTGCAAGGAACGCTCCGAACACAGTGCGTAGAGGTTGCCGCTTCGTTCGACGACGTAGTTTCTCACCGTGTAATCGCGTTTGACCGCTGCGTATTCCTTCCACGGTGGGTTTCCAATGATGACATCGAAGCCGCCACTGCTGACGATGCCGTAGAACTCGATGAACCAGTGGAAGGGCTGGTGGGACCTGACCCACTTGGTGAAGCCGTCTTTGTCGTTCGGCTTCACGCCGTATTCGTTCGCAAGGTAGCCGTTGAGTTCGTTCTCCAGCGCCTTGAGTTTCTTTTCCAGTTCGGCCTTGTCCTTCGCCGTCACCGCGCCGCCAAGCTCGGTCTGCTGCTGGCGGAAGGCCCGGAAGGCGGCGTCGGCGATTTGCAGCTTGTCGGAGAACCGGGCGAAACTTTGAAGTTCGTCGTCCACGCCCAGCCGCATCTGGCCGCCGCCGAACTGCGTCATGCACCGGCGCACTTCCTCCGCCGTGGCGTAGCCAACGAGCGTGTTGCCGGCGCGGATGTTGAAATCAATGTCCGGCAGCGGCTCGATGCCGAGATTGTCCTTGGCGGCGTCCGGCTCGACCTGCGCGGCCAGCTTGAGGAACAGGCGCAGCTTACAGATTTCGACCGCCTCTTCCATGATGTCCACGCCAAAGAGGTTGTTCAGGATGATGCTCTTGAAAATGAAGTAACGGCGGTTCGGGTGAGCGTCCACGCGCTCCAACACCTTGCGGAAGTCGTTGAACTTTTCGGGGCGGTGCTTTTCGCCGGAGCGGTCGAGGTCTTCGACGAACGCCTCCATGCGGTCGAGGCACGCTTCGTAGAGCGGCTCCAGGATGTTGAGCGGGGCGAACAGGAACGCGCCGGAGCCGCACGTCGGGTCGAGGACGGTGACGCGCTCGATGGCGTGCCAGAAGGCGCGGAGCAGTTCGGGCCCTTCGCAATTCTCAATCGCGTCCTGCGCGAACTGGCGGATGTCGAGATTGAGCGTGATGAGTTCATTGATGTCGCGGACTTCTCCAGCGGCGAGCCTCCTCCTGATTTCCTCGCAACGCTTCCGTCGGGTAACGACCTCGCGCCAGATTTCGGTGGGCAGGGCGTGGTCGCCGGGCGCGGGCTTGTTCCAGTTCGCGCGCTTGGAAACGTCCTTCTCGCCCGCTGCGATGTCCTGAGGTAGCGGCTGGTCAACACCGTGGCGAACGGCGGAGTAAATGTAGCGGTCGGGATTGGCGGCGAGCAAATCCCACACGGTGGGATTCTCCGTCGCAGCGGAGGTAACGAGGCTCTGACTTTCCTGACGTGACGATTTAGAATGAGCCTCCTCACGTCGGCTGCTACCAGTTTCAAAGGCAATCCTGCACTTGGGCCGGGCGGCGTCGAACAGGAAGGGCAGGACGGTGCTCTTGCTGATGTACTCGGTGATGTCCTCCTTCGTGTAGTACGCCCCCATTTGCTTTTGGTTGATGTACTTCTCGAAGATGAAGCCGAGCACGTCGGGGTTGATTTCGTTGTCGGCGCGGAGGGGGCGTTCGTCGAGGTGCCACTGATACTGGTCGAAGTAATCGAAGATGCTCTCGAAGGCGCGGTCTGGAATCTGGATGTCGGTGTAGAGTTGTTCGACCTGGTGCTGCTCGAAGAAGCCGCCGTTGAGATACGGAATCCGGCCCAGCAATTTTTCCAGGTCGGGAGCGCGGTCCCTGGGCCGTTTGCCGAAGCCCTCGTGAAACAGACGCAGCAGGAAGTAGCGGTAGAAGGAGTAGAACTTGTCCTTGCCCTTTTCCCGCTGGCAGCGGTTGAGCCGATTGCGGAGGTATTCGCGGTCGCCGTCCAGGAAGCCCTTGCGCTGGATGAAATAGACGAACATCAGGCGGTTGAGCATGACGGACGCATACCACTCGCGGTCGGCGCTCTCGGCGATGCCTTCGATGAACTTGAGGAACGCGGTGTGTTCCTTTTGGAACTGGTCGTAGAACCGCTTGGTGACGCGCTCCACGTCGA
>Ga0233424_10000597_pt1 | contig 42715 bp, 28 predicted proteins | sample Watercolumn_Towu_FD_181011 | JGI IMG/M metagenome (GOLD analysis project Ga0233424, IMG submission 181011) | Freshwater microbial communities from Lake Towuti, South Sulawesi, Indonesia - Watercolumn_Towuti2014_125_MG | ecosystem: Environmental > Aquatic > Freshwater > Lake | place: Indonesia...
AGGCGTGGGTGCGGGTGCGGGCGCACGGCACGGCCGGTCCCGGCCTGTGGCACGACTCGGCGCTCGAGGTGGTGCCGTAGGCGGAGGGGTCGGGTCTAGGGTTTGGGGTCTGGGGATTTGGGTTTCGGGTTTTCTGTTTGCACGTCCCGGTCCGCGTGTATCATCGCGCCGCCGCCGGGGGCATGGCGGACGGCGCGCCCGGCGCGCAACCGGATTTCCGATGCAGAAGAAACCCACCATGCGCGCTGTCGGCGTGCTGCCCGCGAAGCGCGAGGTCGCCATCGTCGAGCACGACGTGCCGGAGCTTTCCGGCCCGCGGCAGGTGAAGGTTCGCACGCTCGACGTCGGCATCTGCGGCACCGACCGCGAGATCTGCACGTTTGTTTACGGCGCGCCGCCCGCGGGCTCCGAGTATCTCGTGCTCGGCCACGAGTCGCTCGGCGAAGTCACCGAGGTGGGCGCGCGCGTGAAGCACTTGAAGGTGGGCGACCTCGTCGTGCCATCCGTCCGCCGGCCCTGCGCGGCGCCGGGCTGCCGTTCGTGCCGCGCGGATTTGCAGGACTTCTGCTCGACGCACCAGTTCGTCGAGCGCGGCATCAAGCAGCACCACGGCTACATGACCGAGTTCTACGTGGACGAGGAGAAGCACTTCACGCCGGTGCCGCCGCCGCTGCGGGACTTCGCCGTGCTCGCCGAGCCGCTGACCATCGCCGAGAAGGGCCTCGCTCAAGTGTGGCGCATCCAGAGCCGGTTGCCATGGGCGTGCGCGGTCGCCGGCAAGCCGCCGGGCACGGGCCTGCGCGCGGTGGTGCTCGGCGCCGGCCCCATCGGCATCCTCGGCGCGATGACGATGGTCCTGAACGGATTCGACACGTGGGTTTACTCGCGCTCGGCCAAGCCGAACGACAAGGCCGCGCTCGTCGAGTCCTTCGGCGCGAGATACATCTCGGCGCTCGACACGACGCCGCAGCAACTCGCCGCGATGGCCGGCAACATTGACCTGGTGTATGAGGCGCTCGGCGTGTCGCAGGTCGCGTTCGACGTGATGCAGGTGCTCGGCCTCAACGGCGTGTTCGTCTTCACCGGCATCCCCGCGCCCGAGGGCCACATCACCATCCGCGGCAACGAGCTGATGCGGAACCTCGTGCTCAAGAACCAGGTCATCGTCGGCACGGTCAACGCCGACAAGGCCGCGTTCCAGAATGCGATCCGCGACTTGGGCGAGTTCAGGAAGCGCTGGCCGAAGGCGCTCGCGGGCGTCATCAGCGCGCGGCATCCGGTGGAGAAGTTCCGCGAGTTGCTTGTCGGCAAGCCGACGGGCATCAAGCACGTCATCGCCTTCGCGAAGTAGCGCGCCATGAACGTCCACCTCGCCTACGGGCAGGGCAGCCTCGCCGTGGACCTGCCCGATGGCCGCACCACCATCATCGAGCCGTCGCATCGGCCCGGCCTTTCAGATGAGCGCGCCGCCGTGCTCGCCGCGCTCGAGCAACCCACCGCCGCGAGGCCGTTGCGCGACTGGCTCAAACCCGGCGCGCGCGTCTGCATCAACTTCACGGACATCACCCGCGCCACGCCAAATGACCGGCTGCTGCCGTGGATCCTCGGTTATCTCGAACGCGCCGGCGTCGAGCGCGACCAGATCACGCTGCTCAACCAGACCGGCACGCATCGCGCCAACACGCGCGCGGAACTGGAGAAGATGCTCGGCGCGCAGCTCGTCGCGAACTACCGCGTGCTCAACCACGATTGCGAGCGCGACGCCGACCTCGTGCCGTTCGGCGCGACGCGCGACGGCACGCCCGCGCTCATCAACCGCCACTGCGCGCACGCGGACGTGCGCATCATCACGGGCTTCATCGAGCCGCACTTCTTCGCGGGCTTCAGCGGCGGGCCCAAGGGCATCGTGCCGGGCGTGGGCGGGTTGCGCACCATCATGAGCAACCACGGCTACCGCAACCTGCTCTCGCCGAACTCGACGTTCGGCGTGCTCGAGGGCAACCCGCTGTGGGAGGAACTCATGGACATCGCGCTGCGCGTGGGGCCGAGCTTCCTGCTCAACGTCACGCTCAACGACGAGCGCCGCATCACGAACGTCTTCGCCGGCGACCTGCGCGAAGCCCACCGCGCGGGCTGCGATTACGTGCGCAAGTCCGCCATGCAGCGCGTCAAGGCACCGTTCGACGTCGTGGTCACCACCAACAGCGGCTATCCGCTCGACCAAAATCTTTATCAGGGCGTGAAGGGCATGAGTGCCGCGGCGCGCATTGTGCGCGAGGGCGGGCTCATCGTCCTCGCGTGCGAGTGCCGCGAGGGCGTCCCGGCTGGAAGCCCGCTCGACAAACTGCTCCGCAGCGCGGGCAGTCCCGAGGAAATCCTCGCGATGCTGGCGACGCCGGGCTTTGTCCGTCCCGAGCAATGGCAGGCGCAAATCCAGGCGCTCATCTTGCGCAAGGCGCGCGTGCTCGTTTACAGCTCCCTGCCCGATGACATCATCCGCGCCGCCCACTTGACGCCGTGCCACAACATCGCCGCGGCGGTGAACGAGGAACTCGCCCGATGCAGTCCGGACGCGACGGTGGCCGTGCTGCCGCAAGGCCCGCTGACGATTCCTTATCTCGCGTGATTTGTCGCGGGCTTGCGGCGCTCGACCTCCGGAATCGCCCACCGCGCGTGCTCGGCAACGAGCGGTTCGGCATCGTGCGTCGCGCGTTCGAGCGCCGGCAGTGCGCGGTCGTCCCCTGTGTTGCCCAGCGCGACGCACACGTTGCGAAGCAACCCGCGGCGCTTGGCGCGAAGGATGGGTGTGCCGGCGAAGCGGCGCTTGAAGCCCGCATCGTCGAGCGCGAGCAATTCGACCAAGTCCGGCTGCGCGAGGTCGGCGCGCGCGTGCGATTTCATCAAAGCCCCTTCGCGGGCGAACTTGTTCCACGGGCAAACTTCGAGGCAGTCGTCGCAGCCGAAGATGCGCGCGCCCATCGCAGGCCGCAGTTCCACCGGGATGCTGCCCTTCAACTCGATCGTCAGGTAGGAGATGCACAATCGCGCATCGAGCTGGAACGGCGCGGTGATGGCGCGAGTCGGGCACGCGGCGATGCAGCGCACGCACGTGCCGCAGCGGTTGTGCTCGGGTGCGTCCGGCTCCAGTTCGAGCGTGGTGAGAATCTCGGCGAGGAAGAACCAGTTGCCGAGGCGGCGGCTGATGAGGTTGGTGTGCTTGCCGATGAAGCCCGCGCCCGCGCGCTGCGCGAGGTCGCGTTCGAGCACGGGGCCGGTGTCCACATACCACAGCGAGCGAGCGCCCGCGCCGCCGAGCGAATCCACGAACGCGGACAGCTCGCGCAGCTTTGCGCCGAGCACGTCGTGGTAATCGTCGAAGCGCGCGTAGCGGGCGACGATTCCAGATTTCGAGTTTCCAGTTTCTGGTTTCGAGTTCTCCGCACGAGCGTAGCTCACCGTCAACACGACCACCGAGCGCGCGCCTTCGAGCACGCGCTGGGGTTCTACACGCTTGGAAGCGTTGCGGGCGAGGTAGCCCATGTCACCGTGCTGCCCGCTCGCAATCCACTGCTCGAAGTGCGGTGCGCTCGCGGGTGGCGCCGCCGAAATGAACCGGCAGTCGTCGAAGCCCAGTTCGAGCGCCCGTGCGCGAATGGTGTCCTTCATCCCGCCTTCTCCCGCGCCTGCCGGAATTGCAGCAGCACGTGCTGCGCGACTTCGCGGATGGAACGCGACTCGGTGCTGATGAGGATGTCCGCCTGTTTGTAGGCCTTCTCGCGCTCGGCGAGCAGCGCGCGAATCTTTTGCAGCGGGTCTGGCTTCTGCAACAGCGGCCGGTGCTCGTGCTCGCGCGTGCGCTGCCAGATGGTCTCCGGTGTCGCCCACAGGCACACGACGAGCGCGTGCGACTTGAGGCTCGCGAGATTCGCCGGGTTCACGATGAGCCCGCCACCGGTGGAGATGACGGCATTCGAGCGCGCGCCGAGTTGCTCGACCAGCTCGGCTTCGAGCCGGCGAAACAGCCCCTCGCCCGCCTCGGCGAAGATGTCGCTGATCTTGCGCCCGGTGCGTTCCTCGATGAGCGCGTCGGTGTCCACGAACTCGAAGCCGAGTTCAGCCGCGACGAGCTGACCGACGGACGACTTGCCCGTGCCCATGAAGCCCGCGAGGGCGATGTTGCGGATGGTTCGCGGCCCGGTCATGCGGCGAGGATGCCGGACAAGCCGCAACCCGTCACGTTTCCAGTTGGCAAACGCCGTGCCGCCTTCCCATCATCCGCGAGCAACCATGGCTGACGACAAGAAGCACGTTTACGACGAGAGCAAAATCAAGACGCTCTCGAGCATCGAGCACATCCGCCTGCGCACCGGCATGTATATCGGCCGGCTCGGCGACGGTTCGCACTACGACGACGGCTGCTACATCCTGCTCAAGGAGGTCGTGGACAACGCCGTGGACGAATTCATCATGGGCCACGGGCGCGAGGTTCACATCGAGCTCAAGGAAGGCGTCGTGTCCGTGCGCGACTTCGGGCGCGGCATCCCGCTGGGAAAGGTCATTGACTGCGTCTCGCAGATCAACACCGGCGCGAAATACAACGACGAGGTCTTTCAGTTCAGCGTCGGCCTCAACGGCGTCGGCACCAAGGCGGTCAACGCGCTGTCGCAGTCGTTTCTCGTTCGCAGCCATCGCGAGGGCGAGTTCGTCGAGGCGGCGTTCAAGCAGGGACGCTTGAAGAAGGACTCGAAGGGCAGGACCAAGGAACCCGACGGCACTTTCGTGCGCTTCACGCCGGACCCGGACATCTTCAAGGCCATCACGTGGCGCGACGAGTTCATCGAGAAGCGCCTGCGCCACTACGCCTACCTCAACAGCGGGCTGAAGCTCGTCTTCAACGGCAAGCCGTTCGTTTCGCGCCACGGCTTGAGCGATCTCGTGATGGAAAACCTCGCCGCCGACAACGCCGAGCCGATCTACCCGCCGCTGCATTACACGAGCAAGATGCTCGAGTTCTGCTTCACGCACAGCAACAGCCGCTACGGCGAGGTCATCCTGTCGTTCGTCAACGGCCAATACACGAGCGACGGCGGCACGCACCTTTCCGCGTTCCGCGAGGGGCTGCTCAAGGCGGTGAACGAGTTCGGCAAGGGCGGATTCGAGGGCGACGACGTGCGCGAAGGAATCGTGGGCGCGGTGGCGATCCGCCTGAAGGACCCGGTCTTCGAGTCGCAGACGAAGAACAAGCTCGGCAACACCGAAATCCGCACCGAGCTGGTGAACAACGTGCGACAAGAGCTGCTGCACTTCTTCAGCCGCAACAAGCAGATCGCCGAATTGATCCTCGCAAAGGCCGAGGACAGCCGGCAGCTCCGCAAGGAGTTGCAGGAGGTGAAGAAGCTCGCGCGCGAGCGCGCCAAGGCCATCACGCTGCGCATTCCGCAGCTCAAGGATTGCAAGCGGCACTTCGACAAGCAGCGCGGCAAGGGCGGCGGCTCGATGATTTTCATCTGCGAGGGGCAGAGCGCCGCGGGCTCCATCGTGAGCTGCCGCGACGTGGAGACGCAGGCCATCTTCACGCTCAAGGGCAAGCCGCTCAACGTGTGGGACCTCAAGCGCGACGCCGTTTACAAGAACGACGAGATGTATAACCTCATGCGCGCGCTCGACATCGAGGACAGCATCGCGAATCTGCGCTACGAGAAGGTCATTCTCGCCACCGACGCCGACGTGGACGGGCTGCACATCCGCAACCTGATGATCACTTACTTCTTCCGCTTCTTCGACCAGCTCGCGCACGACGGCCACCTTCATGTGCTGGAGACGCCGCTGTTCCGCGTGCGCAGCCGCGAGCGCACGATCTACTGCTACAGCGAGGCCGAGCGCGACACTGCGGCGGCGACGCTCGGCAAGGGCGCCGAGATCACGCGCTTCAAGGGGCTGGGCGAGATTTCGCCCAAGGAGTTCAAGCAGTTCATCGGCGACGAGATGAAGCTGAGCCAGGTCGAGTATGCGCCGAAGACGGAGGCGACGGGCATCCTCGGTTTCTACATGGGCAAGAACACGCCCGAGCGCCGCGACTACATCATGGAGAACCTCGTCGTGCCGGTGGAGGATTGAGCGGAGGGGAAAAACATCCAACGCTCAACGCAGAACGCCCAATGACGGGGCGCGTTGACGTTTGCTAGGGCGTTCGGCGTTTGACGTTGGATGTTGAATGTTGCGCCGGGACCTTCCGGTCCGTGCGGAGTCCGTCCCTCACGCGGGGCATGCTTGACGGTCAGTGGACGGGCTCCTATCGTCCGCCCTCGGTTGGTGGCCATAGCTCAGCCTGGTTAGAGCCCCAGATTGTGGATCTGGTTGTCGCGGGTTCAAATCCCGTTGGCCACCCCACTCTTCATCCATTCCACAAGGACACAGGCCCGTCGCGCGTGGCGCCGCAGCCCCGCGCGTAGCCGCGGTTTTCGAGTTGAATTCAGCGAGGTCGGGCAACACTCTTCGCCTGCAACCTCCAACGGATCATTGCATGAGCACTTCATCGTCCACCCGCCACACCTCGAACTTGCAGGGTTTCTCCCGCCGCTCCTTTCTCGCCACGGCTGGCGCGGCGCTCGCCGCGCCGGCGCTGGCGCAGGAACGCGATTGGTCCGGGCGCAACCCGACGCGCTACCCGGACCCCGACCTCGTGACGCTCGACAAGCGATTCGACAAATACAAGCTCGGCAACACGCCCATCCAGCGGCTCTACCACAGCCCGAACATGCTGTGGGCCGAGGGGCCGGCGTGGAACGGCGTGGGGCGCTACCTGCTCTGGAGCGACATCCCGAACAACGTGCAACTGCGCTGGCTCGAGGAGAACGGGCAGGTGAGCGTGTTCCGCAATCCCGCGGGCAACAGCAACGGCAACACGTTCGACTGGCAGGGCCGGCAGATTTCGTGCGAGCACCTCACGCGGCGCGTGGTGCGCTACGAATACAACGGCACCATCACCGTGCTGGCGGACAAGTTTGGCGGCAAGTCCTTCAACGCGCCGAATGACGCCGTGGTGCACCCGAACGGCGACATCTGGTTCACCGACCCCGGTTACGGCGCGCTGATGAACTACGAGGGCGCGCGCGCGGCCACGGGTTCAGTGCAGCCGCACCAAAAGGAGGCGGTCTATCGCATCGAGGCTGCGTCGTTGAAGATCGAGAAGGTCACCGACGAGGCGTTCAAGCCAAACGGACTCTGCTTTTCGCCCGACTACAAGAAGCTCTACGTCGCCGACACCGGCGCGAGCCACTATCCCGAGGCGCCCAAGTGCATCTGGAGTTTTGACGTTGTGGACGAGAAGAAGCTCGCGCGCCGCAAGGAGTGGGCTTCGATGAAGGGGCTGTCGATTGGCAGGCAGTTGATGACTCGAGAGCAACAACTCGCAATTGGGACGCCGGCCGGACCGGGAGTCCATACTGCAAGTGTTGCCGGCTTCGCCGACGGCATCCGCTGCGACACCGACGGCAACGTGTGGGCGAGCGCGGGCTGGGTCGGCGCGGGCTACGACGGCGTGCACGTGTTCGCGCCGGACGGGCAGCGCATCGGGCAGATTCTGCTGCCGGAGATTTGCTCCAACGTGTGCTTCGGGGGGGCGAAACGGAACCGGCTGTTCATGACGGGCAGCACGTCGCTCTACGCGGTTTACGTCGAGGCGACGGGCGCGCACATCACCTGATCACGCAGCAACCACGGAGCACACGGAAGACGCGGAAGGGAAGAACCACGAAGGCACGAAGATCACGAAGGGTTTCGGGTTTGGGGTTTCGGGATTCGGGTTCTCAGTGCCTTCCGTGTGTTCCGTGTGCTCCGTGGTAAGCCGGCCCTTCCCCGCGCTCACGGCGTGACGACGCGGTAGAAGCGGTTCGGGCGGTTGGAAACGGCCGCGTCGAGGAACGACTGCACCAGCCCGCCGCTGCCCACCACGAAGCCGATGTCCGTCCACGTGACGAGGTTCGTGGACGCCTGCACGCGATAGATGCGCCCGGGCTCCACCGCGACGGAGAAAGCGAAGCCGTTCGACTGCAACTGGCCCGGCGGCGGCAACGGCGGCGGCAGCACCAAACTCCTCACCACCGTCAACAGCGCGCCCGCGGACGTCGCCGAGCCCGCCACATTCGTCCCGCGGATCGTGTAAAGCCCCGACACGTTCGTCGTCACGTTCGTCAGCACCAGCGTCGCGTTGGTCGCGTTTGTGACGGCGATGCCAAACCGGAACCACTGGTAAACCGGCGGCGGGTTGCCCGTGAACACCGCCGTCAACTGCACGTTCGTCCCGCCGACCACCGCCAACCCAACCGGCTGCTGCACCACCACCGGCGGCACCAGCACGACGAGCGTCGCCGTGGCGCTCGCGAGCGAGCCGATGCTGTCCGTGACCACCACGTCGTATCCGCCGCCATCGGCCACCTGCACGTTAAGCCGCGTGAGCGAAGACCCGTTCTCACCGGCGAGCGCCTGCCCGTTCTTGCGCCACTGGAAATTCACCCCGCCCGTCCCGCTCGCGACGACCGTGAACGTGACCGCCCCGCCGAGCGCGACGGATTGCGAGGCGGGCTGCGCCGAGAAGACCGGCAATGGCCGCACCGCCACCGTCGCACCCGCGCTCACCACCACGCCCGCCGCGTTGAAGACCGTGACATCGTAGGCGCCGGCGTCCGACGGCTGGATGTTGTTGAGCACGAGCGACGGAAGCGACGGCGCGTTGATGTTCGTGCTGTTGCGCCGCCAGATGAACCCGAGCGGGTCCGTGCCCGTCGCCGCCACCACCAACGTCACTGTCGAGCCGGGGTTGACCGTTTGCGTCGGCTCCGGCTGCTGCGTGATGACCGGCGGACCGAGGATGCTCAACCGCGCCGGGCTGCTCAGCGCGATGCCCGCGGCATTGGAAACGACCACGGTGTAAATCCCCGCGTGCCCCACCTGCGCCGCCGCCACCGTGAACGTCTGCGCCGTCGCGCCGGGGATGTCCACGCCGTTCAAGAGCCACTGATAATCCAGCGGCTGCGTGCCGGTGGCCGACACGCTGAACGTGACCTGCGCCCCCGGCGACACGGCACGGTTCTGCGGCTGCAGCACGATGGCCGGCGCCACCACGCTCGCCACCGCGTTGCCCAGCTTCGTCAGGAAGAAATCGAGCTGCCCGCCGCTGACGAGGTTGAAGCTGTCCAGCGGCTCGTTCCCCGCGAACCCGCCCGCAATGTAGGCATTGCCCACCGCGTCCGCGACGATGCGCCGGCCCACACCGTCTTGCGCTCCGCCCGCCGTCTTGACCCATTGAATCACACCCGCCGCGTTGAACTTGGCCACGAACAGGTCATCGCCCCCCGCGCTCACCACCGGCGTGCTGCTGAACGTCGCCGGCCCGCCAATCATTCCCGTGATGAACACGTTCCCCGGCACATCCACCGCGACGCCGAACGCGACATCGTTCGACACGCCGCCCGCCTGCCGCGTCCACACCGGCAGCCCGTTGCTGTCGAACTTGCCCACGAAAATCTCGTCATTCAACGGGCCGAACGTGCTGATCAGCCCATTCGTCCCGTTCGTCACCGTGCCGCTGAACTGCCCGGCAACGTGCACCGCGCCGTCCGGTCCGCCCACGGCGATGCCGTGGCCGAGGTCGTCGTTGGGCCCGCCAAACTGCCGCGCCCACTGGAACGCGCCGTGCGCGTCGAGTTTCGCGAAGAACGCGTCGTTCGAGCCGCGGCTCGTGAGCTGCGTCAGGCCAAACGCCGCCGTGTTCGGGAACGAGCCGCAGATGAAGATTCCCGACGCGTCCACTTTCAAGTCGGACGTGGTCGTGTCGCCCGTGCCGCCGTGGCGGACCGCCCATAAGGGATTGCCCGCGGCGTCATACTTGGCCACGAATCCGTCGAGCCCGCCGGCGCTTGTGAGCACCACGGCCCCAAAGTTCGCCGTCCCGCTGAAGTCCCCCGCGATGTAGGCGTTGCCCGCGGCATCCGCGCCGACGGCGTAGGCCGCGTCGTTGCCGCTCCCGCCGCCGCTGCGGACCCACAGGAGGTTGCCCGCGGCGTCATACTTCGCGAGGAAACCGTCGAGCTGGCCCGTGCTCGTGAGCGCAATGCTGGCACTGCCGGGCGGGACGCCCGGCCCACTTGGCGAATCCCATTGCGCCGTCCCTTGGAAGCTGCCCGCGAGGAACACATTGCCCGCGGCGTCCACCGCGACACCGTGGCCGAAGTCGCTGCCGCTCCCGCCGGCCTGCCGCGCCCAGACCACGTTGCCCGCGGAATCGAGCTTGGCCAGCAGGATGTCCCGCTGCCCGCGCGTGTTGAAGGCGAAGTTGCCGAGCGTGACCGAGCCGCTGAACGCGCCCGCGATGTAAAGGTTGCCCGACGCGTCCCGCGCCAGCCCGCGGATGAACTCGTCTCCGCCGCCACCCGACCCGAGCGCGTATTGGAAGACCGGCGGCACATCCAGCGGCGTGACGCGCACGTTGCGATACTGCACCCGCGGGATGCCGCCGAGCAGGCGGATGGGGCCGGGCGTGGGCGTCTCGAAGTTCGCATTGAACGTGCGGTCCGGAATCTCCACGTCGTTGTGCACCAGCACGCCGTTGTGGACGACCGTCACGCGCGCGTTGGCAATCTTGGTCGTCCCGTTCCAACGCGCCGACCGGAACGTGATGTCGAACGCCTGCCACTGGCCGGCCGGGAGCGATGCGTTCGAATCTGGCGCGCGCACGCCGAAGATGGCGCCGCAGTTGGTGCTGTCGAGCGCCACCTGCCCGAAGCTCTCGCGGATCTGGATTTCGTAACGGCCCTGCAGGTGGATGCCCACGTCGCTCTGGAAAATGTTCGTCGGCGTCTCCGTGCGAAACTCGACGTGAAGCTGGAAGTCGTTGAACAGCGCGAACGAATCCAAGTCGCCCACCGCGGGCACCACCTCGAGCGCGTTGGTCGGCACGATGATCCACTGCACCGGACTCGCCGGGAACCCGCGCGGATGGAAGTTGGTCACCGTCGAACCGTCGAACAGCACCACCTCAGGGTTTGCGTTCCCGAGACTCAACTGCGCGCCGGGGCTCACCACCGACCCGCGCCCGTCCGCGACGACCACTGAGTAAATGCCGAGGCTGGCCGGCGACACGTTGTTGATGGTGATGGACGCGCCCGTGGCATGGGCAATGTTCGTGCCGTTGAGCCGCCACTGATACGTGAGCGGCGGCGCCGTGCCGATGGCCACGACCGAGAACGCCGCGGTCCCGCCAGCGGGCACGGCCGCCGGTTGCGGCGGCTGCAGGATTTCCGGCGCGATTGTGACCGCGAGCGTCGCCGGGGAGCTCGACGCCGTGCCGACTGCGTTCGAGACCACCACGCGGTATGCTCCCTCGCTGGCGATGCTGGCGTTGGAAATGACGAGCGTGGCAGTGGTCGCGCCAGGGATGGCGTTCTCGTTGAACAGCCACTGATAAGCGAGCGGCGCGGTGCCGGTGGCTGCGGTCGTGAACACCGCATTCACGCCGGCAGGCAGCGTCGTCGAGACCGGATGCTGCGTGATGACCGGCGCGCCGACGAGGCCCAACACCGCATCCTGACTGGCTAACGAGCCGCCCGCGTTGCTGACGACAACGGAATAGGCACCGACGTCACCGCCAGTGACGGCGAAAATCTGGAACGAGGGACTGTTCGCACCCGGGATGTTCACGCCGTTCTTGCGCCACTGGTAGCCGAGCGGCGCTGTGCCCGTGGCGCTGACGGTGAAGGTGACGCTTGCCCCCGGCAACACGGACTGGCCCTGCGGCTGCACGTTGATGGTGGGCGCACCAAAGATGCTGATGTTCGCGGGCGTGCTCAGCGTGGCCCCGGCGCTGTTGTAAACAACGACGTCGTAGTTTCCGGCGTCGGCCGCCTGCACGTTTTGCAATGTGAACGATGAGATGGGAGGCGCCGGGAGGTTGATGCCGTTCTTGCGCCAGATGTAGCTGAGCGGCGCCGTGCCGCCAGCGTTGACGCCCAGCACGACCGTGGAACCGGCGACGACCACCTGGCTTTGCGGCGGCGAGAGGATGACGGGCGGCACGTTCACCGTGAGCGTGGCCTCGAGGCTGCACGCGCTTCCCGCTTCGGTGAACACCGCCACGCTGTATCGCCCGGCGGAGGAAGGCAGGCCGGTGAACGTGAGCGTGGAACCGTTCGCGCCGGCGATGGGCATGCCATTGAACAGCCATTGATACCGCATCGCCCCCACGGCCACCGCCGTCACTGAAAAGTTCACGGTCGTCCCGGCCGTGACCGTGCGGCTCTGCGGCGCCGAGACGATCACCGGGGCGGTCGCGCCCGGCGTGTTTTGCGCTTCCAGCCCCGGATTGGGGAACAGGAAGTCTATCTCCGTGTCGGTGAGCACCCGGTTGTATATCTGCACTTCGTCGAGCAGTCCGTCGAGCGCGCCGACGGTCGTCGTGCCGTTGAACCTGCCGCCGAGCACCAGGTCGCGCACGCTCGACACTGCGAAACTGCTCACCGCGTTCGACTCGACGGGCGCGCCATCCACGAACATCGCCAGCCCCGACCCGTTGGTGATGACGGGTGGGAAGTAGGTGACGACGATCTGGTGCCAGTTGCCGTCATTGAGCGTCGTCGTGGAAGCGACGCCATTGGTGGGGTTGCTGGCGTAAAAGCGCGCCTTGTTCGTCTGGCCGAAACCCACGGGCGGGACGCCCGTGCCAGTGGTCGCGTCGGGGTTCACGCCCAGCTCGTAACCGTCATTCGTGCCCGGCGTGCGCTTGGAGAGGAGCACCGTGTCGCGCGTGTCGCCCGCGGTCAGTTTCACCCACGCCACAAGGCTGTAGGGGGAGTTGGTGAAATCGAAGACGCGCCCGGCGGTGGCAAACCCGTTGGCCGCCCGCGAGAGGCTCAACGCGCCGCGCACGATGCCGTTGGTAACGATGGCCGCGCCCGTCGGGGAGAAGAACGCATGGTTCACGCCCGCTGAGTCGAGCGCGACGGGACCGCAATCTTCATCGAACCGCCAGTGCGCCACGGGCGAGGGGCTGCCGCTGAGGTCGAACGGCACGACGTTGACCACCGCGTCGCCGCCGGGTGAGGAAAAGAACAGGCCGAAAGTGCCGCCGACTTGAACGGAGTAAATGCCGGAGTTGGTGACAGCGAGGTTGGTGAGGGTGAGGGTGGAATTGGTCGCACCGGCGATCGGGGCCAGGCCGGGCGACGGCCCGGGTGCCGCTCCGCGATACCATTGGATGGTCGTCGCGCCATTGGGCGGTGTGAAGGAGAGGGTCACGGACTGGCCGAGTGACGCAAGCGTGTTGGATGGCGTGATGAACACGGTGGTCTGCGGCGGGCCGCCGACGGTGAGGAACGCGTTCGCGCTCGCCGCCGTGCCGAGCGAGTTGGATACCACGACCGCATATATCCCCGCGTCGAGCGCCGTCACCGCCGGACGCGTGAACACGCTGTTAGTCGCGTTGGGGATGGACACGCCGTTCTGAAACCATTGGTAGGTGAGCGGCAACAGGCCGGTCGCGCCGACGAAGAAGGTCGCGCTCGCGCCGGCGTTGACCATCACGTTGAGCGGTTGTTGCACGATCACGGGCGGGCCGGTGCCGCCGGTAACGGTCAGCACAGCGATGGCGGAGTTGGTCGCGCCGGCAAGGTTCGTCACGGCCACGCTGTAGTTGCCCGCCTGCGCGAGCTGGACGTTGTTGAGCACGAGAGTCGCGTTGGTGGCGTTGGCAATGTTGCCGGCATTGAAGGCCCATTGGTAGCGCAGCGGCGCGGTGCCGGTGGCGGTGACGGTGAAGGTCGCGTTGGAGCCGAGGGTGACGGTCTGGCTGACGGGTTGCGCGGTGATGGCCGGCAACACGAGCACGGTGAGGGTCGCGGGCTGGCTGGTGACGGTGCCCGCGTTGTTGCCGACGGAGACGGTATAGTTGCCCGCTTGGTTGGTGGTCACGCCGTTGAGCGTGAGGTTGGAACTGGTCGCGCCCGGCAGGCTCACGCCGTTGAAGAACCATTGGAAGGTGAACGGGCCCGTGCCCGTGGCGGCCACGTTGAATGTCACGCTCGCGCCCGCGAGAACGGTCTGGCTGGCCGGGTTGGTGGTGATGGTCGGCGGCGGGATGGAGTAGGAGATGTTGACGTCTATGTATTCGTTTGAGAAGGAGCCGCCGATGACGGTGGGGGTGATGAAGAAGCTCAGGTTGGTGTCGGCGAAGGTCTGGCCGAGCGGGAGCGGGTGCTGCGTGAAGTTTGCGACGGTAGGATTCATGTTCAGCAGGCGCGCACCCGCGGTCATGTCGGAGGAGAGGCCGGGCGGCTGCATGCCCCAGCGGATTTCCAGGCCGTTGCTCAAGAAGACGTCCGTGGGATCTTGCCGGCGGAATCCGAGCCAGTAGGCGCGGTCGGATTGCTGGCCGAGTGTGACGGCACGCACGCCGGTGGAGATGGCGGAGTCGTGGCGGAAGATGCGGTAAACGCCGCCGGTGCTAGCGGTGCGCCAGCCGGTGGCGGCGGGGATCCAGAGGAGGTAGCTCTTGAACCACTCGTTGAAGTGGATGTATTCGTTGAAGTTGTTGGCACCCATCATGTCGTAGTCGTCGCCGTATTCGTTGTGCGTGCCTCCGGGGTCAATGGGGTTGGTGCCGGTGACGTCCCAGCGGTTGGCGTGAAGGAGGCCGTAGTTGTGGCCGATCTCGTGCGCCAGGACGCGCAGGGTGAAGGAGCCGTTGACCCACATGCCCTTGCCGCCGACGGTCGCCAATCCTGCAAAACCATACGCGCCACCGTTGATGCTCGTGAACACCACGGCGTCGAGGTTGTAAGTGTCCGGGTTGAACGCACCCGTGTTGCCGTTCTGCGCGTCGTAGGTCCGCGCGGCGGCCAATGCGTCCGTGCGCAGGACGTTCACCGACGCGCCCGCGTAAAACGACTTGGGCTGCGGCATGCGCAGGACGACCGGGATGTTCGACGAGGTGATGGAGGTCTGGTTCTTCGAGTTGTCCAGATAGAACTGGTTGACCTGCACCATGAGCGTGTTTACGCCGGCGACCGTCACGGGAACCGTCGTGTCGTCCGAGAAATCTATCCGGATGAAGAGCATGCGCTTGTTGCCGAAGGTGTGGCTGGGCGTCGGCGGAAAGGCCATGGTGCCCGGCGGAAAGGAGCCCCCGCCGGACGAGCCGCTGGGACGCTGGCCGGCCAACCGGACGTGCGGCCCGAGCACACTCTCGGCCGCGATGTGGTTGGCCTCGATGGCCTGCGCGTCACGGTCGCTTACGGCCGTCTTGACCTCGTCACCCACGTGCAGCGGAATGACGTTCGGGCCGAAGCCCGCGCCCGCCGCCTCGCGCGGCTCAAGCCGGCGGACAGGACTCTCGTGCAGCGCAACCTTGCCCCCGAGCGAAATGCCGTGAAGCGGGATGTCGTATTTCGTCGCCTGCGAGGCGCGCCTTCCATATACGAACGCATCCTGCCGCTCGCCGTCCATGATTACCGACCGCCGGAATTCGTCCTCGCGCGTGACGTTCCTGCCGCACACGATGAGCACCTCGAAATCGCCGCGTCCGCTGAAGGGCGTTTCCAACACCTGCAGCACGGACACGGGCAACCCGGCGCGCGCATCCCGCGGCACGGCCATCTCGAGGGCAAACCGCGGGTCTTCGCGGATCCACCGCGCCATCGCTTCGCGCCGCACCCGGCCCAACGCGACCCCCTCCCGGACAGTCGCCTTCCCGGCGGCGTGCCGGGCCATCCAATCGCGGAATGCAACAAAGGGCGCGTCCCTTTCCCCGGCGTTCGCTGGCGTCGCGGCCTGCGCGCGGGCCGCCGCCACCTTCGGATGCCAGTAGTCCCACGGCTTTGCGGCTGAAGCCCGGACTTGAGCCTGCTGCGCCGTGGAGACCGAAGCCACCGGAGTCTCAACCGTCACATTGGGCTTCGAGGCAGCATCCGAACCATGGCGGGAACGCCCTTGCCACAACACCGCCAGACCAAGGCAAACCACTGCCAACGCGAAGACAAGACCGCGAATTCTGGGATTCATTCTGGCTGGCGGGATACTGCTGCATGAGGCTTCGAAATCAAGGCCGGAATGGCCCTGCGCGGGTCCGAGGCGCCTACAGTTTTTCCCCAAGAGAACGGACCCGTCCCGGCACCCGAAGGTGGGTTCCACCCGCAAACCTCCCGCACCGGTTCGCCGCCCTCGACTTCAGGGCACCATTCGCTCACGCAAGTCCGCCACGCTCGCGGCGCCGGTCGTGCCGAGTTGATGGACCACGACGGACGCCGCGGCCATTGCGAGTTCGAGCGACTCGCGCAACGTCGCGCCCGCCGCGAGCGCTGCGGCGAGATTCGCCGTCACCGCGTCGCCCGCGCCCACGATGTCAATCGGCCCGCGCACCGGATGAGCGGGGACGAGTTCCACCTCGCCGTTCGGCGCCGCACCGACGATGCCTCGCTCGGACAGGGTGACGAAGACGTTGCGGCCGTGGGTCCGGGCCAGCTCGGCGGCAATGCGTTGGACGTCTGCGATGGACGCGGTCGGCGCCGTGCCGGTGAGCGCGCCGAGTTCAGTGGCATTCATCTTGAGCATCACGGCCGGCCAACCGCGCAAACTGCGGCGGCTGTCGGCAAGGACAGTCTTCACGGGATAGAACTCCAATGCGGCTTCCAACGAACGAAGCAGGTCTGCGGTCACAACACCGGTGTCAGCCAGGTCCACCTGATCGAGCACGACAAGCGCATCCAGATTCGGAAGCACGCAGTTCAAGGCGCGCATCACCTCGCCGGTGACGAGCGCAGGCGTCGGCGACCAGTTCTTGCTGTCGAGACGGTTCAATTCCACCGGCGGCTTGCCGGGGTGCAGCACCAGCGGCTTGCAGTAGGTGAAGGTGCGGCGCAGCGGCGTGCGAACAAGTCCGCCGGGGCGGACACCACGCAAGCTCGATAACGCATCCTCCAACTCGAAGCCCTCGCCATCTTCTCCGCGAAAACCGATCGTGTGAATCGTGAGCACTCCCAAACCGACGAGGTTGTTTGTCACCGTCCCCGCTCCGCCGGGTTGCGCGCGCACGTTCACCACGTTATGCACTGGCAAGCCCGTCTCGATGGAGGTCTCCTGATTCGCCGGATCAATTTCGAGGTAGCGGTCGAGGCAGTAGTCCCCCACGACCGCGATGCGCAGCGATGCGTAGCGCGAGGTGATTTCGTTGAAGCGTGCAGGAGTCACGGCTTCACCAGCTTGGCAAAGAGGTTGTGCAGGAATGCCACGTTGTCACATTGCGCGTAATGCATCGTGCCGCCCATGCGCGAGTAGCTCTTGCAGAAGCGCAGGTAGTAGGCCGCGTTGTCCGTCGGCGGTTCACCCTTCGACCAGTCCCAGTTGCCGCCGTCCTGCAAATCCACCACGTAGATGTGATGCCCGCTGACGATGGGCCGGCCTTGCTGAAGCCGGAGATTGTTCACGCAGCTCAGGCTTTTCTCGAACACCTGTGGCCCCATGATGGCCGAGCCGACGCTCAATACCACGCCGCCGTCGAGCCGCTCGACCGCGCCGCCGAACCACTTGAAGTCCACCTCCGCCGCGCGACCGAGCACCGCGCCATTGAACCACGGATGGTTCGAGATGATGTCGTAGCCTATGCCCGGATGGACGGTGAACGGCACGTCGTGCCGCGCCGCCTGCGCGAGCGGCGAGACGTTGCGCCGCGGGTGCATATGCATCTGCGGCCCAGGTTGCAGGCTGAACTTCCGCATCGCGCGCGCGAGGTCCAGCTTCGCCGGCGCAAGCGGGTCGTGCGGGTTCTTGGCGACGGCGTCGAGAAGTTCCTGCTCCGTCGGCAACAGCGCGCCGTCCTCGTAAATGAACTTGCCAAGCGCGCGCCCGAAGCCCAGTCCGCGCGCGCCGCCCGCGAGCAGCGCGAGGTGGATGAGCCGGCCGGTTTCGTCCCACGTGCCGAAGGAGCCGGTGGCGACGTTGTCGCGCACGCTCTCGGTCGAGCGGCCGAGGTAGCTGAATTCCCAATCGTGGATGATGCCCGCGCCGTTGGTGGCGAGGTGCGTGAGCCAGCCGCGGTCCATCATCTGGCAAATGAACAGTTGCGCGCCGTTCTTGATGAGGTGCGCGCCGTAGATGAGCATCACCGTGCGCTGGTTCGCGAGCGCCTCACGGATGCGCCGCGCGCAATCAGCGATGATGTCCGCCACGCGCGGTTCGACCGCTGGCGGCGCGGCGGTGGGCTCGACGAGGATGTCCTCCACCTGCGACTGGCTCCGCCGCTCGGCGAGCGGGAAGACTTTCACCTGCGCGAGGTCGAGGGGTGTGGGGGGATTCATCATCGCACGGTCCTCACAACTCCCCTGCTCGTAATCCTACTCCGAGTCTTACTCCTAATCCTCCGCCCCACCCGCAAAGCCCCGAGAGAGCAGGATTGGGATCAAGATTGGGATGAAGAGGGGAAAGCGCGTTCATCGGCGGCATCACTTTCCCAGCAAGCACTCCATCAGCGTCGCCGCGTCGCGGAAGTCGGGAATCACCACGTCCGCGCCGACGCCGAGCAACCGCTGGCGCTTCCACTCATCGAAGCGACCGGAGCCGTTGTTCGCCTCGTCGCTCGCGACCGCCACGGCAAGCCCGCCGACTTCCTTCGTGTTCTCAATCTCCACATAGCCGTCGCCGAACGAGAGCACGTGAGCGCCCGCGATGCCGTTCTCGCGCAGGATGCGTTCGATGACCATCTTCTTGGAGAACTGCTTGAAGTCATCAAGCGCACCGTAAATGTGGCGGCCGAAGTAGCGCGACACGTCGAGCAAGTCCGCCTCGCGCTTCACGAAGATTTCATCCGTGCCGCTCGCGAGATAAAGCGTGAAGCCGCGACGGAGCAAATCCTCGAGCAGCGCGCGCGCGCCGTGCACGAGCAGGTCATCGGGGCGCACCGCTCCGCTGCGTAGGCCGTCGGTTCGGGCGCGGATGCGTTCCTCGAGCCGGCGGAGATACTCGTGCTTATACCAAAGAGGCTCGCGGGGAGTGCCGCCGCGTTCGCGGACGCGCTCGGCAAGCTGGATCATCTGGTAAATCGTCTGCTTGCCGTTGAGCCGCATGATGTCGTCGGTCATCAGGCGATGGAGGTCGGTGTCGGATTCGTCCGCGCGGCGCGGCAGCATCTCGACGAACATCGGCACCATGACGGCGGGCCAGCCTTCGCGGATGAGCGAGAGCGTGCCGTCGAAGTCGAACAGCACGTGGCTCACGTGCGGCCGCGGCGCGAACGCGGGCGCGAACTCGACCAGTCCGGTGAACGACGAAGCAGCGGCAACCATGTGGCGGCAGTCTGCGGGAGCCGCCTCGGATTGCAAAGTGGAAGGTTGGCGCTCGTGGAGCGGACCTAGTGTTTCTTTCCGCCAAGCGCCACCAACACCGCCGACACCACGCCGAGCGCGGCGCACAGCATCCACAGTTGCGCCGGGTCGAGCGCGTAGAGCGCCGTGCCCCACGTCGGCCCGGCGATGAGTCCGCACGCCCACACCACGCTCACCATTCCCATGTAGCGCCCGCGCATGTGCAGCGGCGCAAGTCCCGCCACATACGCCGACGACACCGGCGACGCGAGCATTTCGCCGAACGTCCACACCAGCACCGTGCCCGCGAGCGCCCACGCGTCGTGCGCGAAAGCCGTCAGCGCGTAGCCCAACCCGGTGAGCAGGTAGCCCAGCGCCATCACCGGCCGCGCGGGGAGCCGTTGCGTGAAGCTTGTCAGGGGCAGCTCGCACACGACCACGATGAGTCCGTTGAGCGAAATCAGCGCGCCATACGCCACGCTCGACAAGCCCGCGTCGCGCACGTGCAACGGCAGCGACGCCGTCATCTGGAAGAACACGAACGTGATGGGCGCCACCGCGAGCAGGAAACACAGGAACTCGCGGTCGCGTGTGACGAGCTTCAAGTCCGCGCGCCAGTCGCCTTCGTCGGCGCGCTGGCGTTCGCCGTGCGGCAGCGAAATGAGCGCGATGACACCGAACAGCGCCGACGTGACCGCGTCGCCCACAAACAGCCAGAAGAACGACTTCTCCGCGAGGAAGCCCGCCGTCGCCGGGCCACATGCGAAACCAGCGTTGATGGCGAGCCGATACACCGCGAACGCCGTCACGCGCTTCTCCGGCGGCGCGAGGTCCGTGACGAGCGCCGAGCACGCGGGCCGGTAGAGTTCGCTCGCCATGCCAAGCAGCGCCGTGAGCCCGGTGATGGCGGCGAAGTCCGCGGCTCGCGAAAGCGCGAGCATCGCCGCGGCGCCCGCGAACATCGAAATTGCGATCGTGTTGCGCCGGCCGATGCGGTCCGCGAGCCAGCCGCCTACAAGCGAAGCCGCGAAGTGCCCGACGCCGTAGGCGCCGACCGCGAGCCCCGCCTTCGCCGGCGAGTGGCCCTGCTTCGTGAGATGCAGCACGAGGAACGGCATCACGAAGCTGCCGAACTTGTTCACGAACGTGCCCGCGAAAAGCATCCACAACGGCCGCGGCAACGAACGCAGGTCCGCGGCGAGGTTGGTGAACACGGCGCGGACGATAGGGAGACGCAGCCGCGACGAACAGGAGGAACCAAACCAAACCGAGGCTTCGCTTAACCCGAACTCCGAAGCAGGGGGAGCACACGCGCCCCGCGTGTGGCTGGACGCGCCCTCGCGTCCAGCCCCGACCGCAGGTGCGGCCCACGAACCTGCGGGACCATTCCGTGCGCGCCGATTGTTCCGCGCGGGCGCGGAACAATGCGCCCGGGGCGGGCGCGCTCCCCAGTCGGCTTCGGAGTTCGGGCTTAATGCTGCTGCGTCGCCTCCGTGCGAGTCACGGGCGTCTTGAGCTGGTCGCACGAGAGGTCCACGCGGAAGCGCGTGTCGCCCTCGCGCAGCGCCTTCACCACCACGCGCCACGTGGCAACTTCCTTTCCCGCGAGCGAAGGCAGCGCGGTCATGCGCACGATCTGTTCGCGCTCGGGCACGGGCGTCGCGCCTTCGCCGGACACGAAGCCCTGGTTCGGCGGCAACGCGCACTCGAGCCGGATGTTCGTGATGGGCTGCTGCCCCTGGTTGACGACCTTGATTTCGTAAGTCACGCGCTCGCCGACCATCACCGGGTCGTCAAGGTCCACCACCTCGAAGTGCAGGCTGATCGGCGGCGGCTCCGGGCCGATGGGCTCGACGAAAAAGTTGCTGCATGGCTTGGGCGTGATGCAGCGATAGCGCTGGCCGCGCGACGCGAACTCGAACGCGTAGGCGTCCACGGGCTTCTTGCCCGCCCACAGCCCGTCAATGAGTGCGACGGGTTTGCCGCCATTGCGCGACGACATGAACGGCATGCGCGTGCCGGTCGGAATCTGCCACTCGGAGACGGGCGCGGTCATCGCGGCGCGGCGCAGGTCGGCCGCGTCGCCCTTCCAGCCCGCTTGCTGGAGAATCGCGGCAACATCGGCATCGAGCGCAGGGTCAATGAAAAGCGCGCGCAACTGCCCGACGGTCGTGAGCGGGTCGGCGAACCTGTGCGCCGGGTCGCCGAGACGCGTCGCGCGATGGCGCTGGGCGTGGGCGGTGTCCAGGAGGGCGCACAGCACCAGCACGGCGACTGTGCAGGCCAAGGACCGGCGCACGATGGTGTTCATCCTTTGCGACACGAGCGAACTTTCACACGAGCTTCCACCCCTTGCGATACTCGCGCTGGATGAAGCGCTGCGCCTCGGGCGCGTTGCGGGCGCGGAGCTGGTCGGGGTCCCACGCGAGTTTCTTGCCGGCGCGATAGGCCACGTTGCCGAGGTGGTTCGCCTCGGTGAGCCAGCCGGAATACTCGAAGTTCGCGTGCGGTTGCGTGCCGTTGCGGATGGCGGTGAGCCAGTCGTCGTAGTGGCTCTTCACGCGCGGGATGCTGGGCTCGGGCGGCTTGAAGCCCGCGAAGTCCGCCTCGGGCAGCAGCAGATACTTGCCGTAATCGGTGAGCAACATTCCTTTCTCGCCGACGAAGAGATGGCCGCTGCCCCATTGCGGGATTTTCTTCTGCGTCCAGAGGTCGGGCTTCTCGTCGCCTTGATACCAGGTGAGCGTGACAGGCGGGAGGTCCTTGCGCATGCCGTAGGTGTAAACGGCGCGCATCGAGGCGGGCGCAATCTCGGGATGCGGCGGCGGTCCGAACGCCTCGACGGTGATGGGCGCCCTGAGCCGGAGCGCCCAAAACGGCAGGTCGTTGAAGTGCGAGCCGAGGTCGCTCATCGTGCCGTTGCCGAAGTCCCACCAGCGATACCACTTGGGCCCGGGCCAATAGACTTCGTTGAACGGCCGCTCGGGCGCGGGACCGAGCCAGAGGTCCCAGTCGAGTCCCGCGGGCACGGGCGACGCCTCCTTGGGCCGGTCGGTCACGAACACGATGTCCTTGTTGCGCTTCGCGGCTTCCTCGCTCTGCAAGCCCCACGCGCGCCCGACCCACACATGCGCCTCGCGGACGTGTCCGATGGCGTCGGACTGGATGATCTCGACCACGCGCCGGTAGTTCTCGCTCGAATGGATTTGAATTCCCATCTGCGTGGCGAGCTTCGGGCGCGCGGCGGCGGCCTCGCGGATTTTGCGCGCCTCCCAGATGTTGTAAGTGAGCGGCTTCTCGCAATAGACGTGCTTGTTCGCCTGCAGGGCGAGCATGGTGGCGAAGGCGTGCGTGTGCTCGCAGGTGCTCACCATCACGGCGTCGAAGTCCTTCGCGTGGTCGAAGAGCTTGCGGAAGTCGGTGAACGTCGCGGCCTGCGGATGCTTTTGCTTTGCGGCGTCAATCGCGCGCTGGTTCACGTCGCAGAGCGCGGCGATGTATTCGGTCTTGTCCACGCCGCCCATGTTGGCCACGCCGCGGCCACCGCACGCGACCATGGCAATGGCGATCTTGCTGTTGGCGTTCTGCATCCGCGCGATGGCGGGGAAGGCGAGCGCGGCGGTCGAAGTGGCAGCGAGAAACTTGCGGCGGGAGACGGCGCGCGGAGGCGGCGCGGAGGCGGAGTTCATGCCCGCAGCTTGGCGATGCGGCGCGAGGCGGTCAATGGCGCACGACAAACTCGCCCGCATCACCAATGCCCGATGATGGTGCCGAGCGGGCCGTTGGCGTCCCATCGCACGTCGCGCGCGGCCATTGTTTGGAGCTTGCGCCAGTGCGCGGAACCGTCGGGCAGCGCGACGTTGCCGCCGGCGGGCAAGATGGAATCCTGCAGCAGGAATGACGTGCGCTTGCGCCTCGAACGGGAGCACCGCAATCTCCGCGCGCGTGACCATTGATTCGCACCAGCACTTCTGGCGCTACTCGGCGGGCGAGTATCCGTGGATGACCGAGCCGCTCGCCGCGCTGCGGCGCGACTACCTGCCCGCGGACCTCGCGCCCGAGCGCGCGCGCACCAGCGTGGACGCGAGTATCGCCGTGCAGGCGCGGCAGTCGCTCGAGGAATCGCGCTGGCTGCTTGGGCTCGCCGAGAATGATCCGTCCATCGCGGGTGTCGTCGGCTGGGTGGACTTGCAGGACGAACGCGTCGCCGGGCAACTCGCGCCGCTGGCGGCGCAGCGCAAGTTCGTCGGCGTGCGCCACGTGGTGCAGGACGAGCCGGAGGACAACTTCATGTTGCGCCCTGCGTTCCTGCGCGGGATCGGGAGGTTGCGCGAGTTCGGGCTCACCTACGACCTGCTGACGTTTCCGCGGCAGCTTCGCGCGGCCATCGCAGTGGTGCGGCGGTTTCCGGAACAGCCGTTCGTGCTCGACCATTTGGGCAAGCCGTTCATCAAGCGCGGCGAGCTTTCGCCGTGGCGCGAGGAGTTCCGCGAGCTGGCGCGCTCGCCCAACGTGATGTGCAAGCTCAGCGGGATGGTCACCGAGGCGGACTGGCGCGCGTGGAAGCCCGAGGACTTCCGGCCGTATCTCGACGAGGCGTGGTCGGCCTTCGGCGAGGACCGGCTGATGTTCGGCTCCGACTGGCCGGTGTGCACGCTCGCGGGCAACTACGCGCAGGGGCACGCGCTCGTGGCGGATTTCCTCACTCAGTTTGCGGAGCCAGCGCGCGCAAAGGTGATGGGCGCGAACGCGTCGAGGTTCTACGGGCTGAAGTGATCAGGATCAGCCGGCCACGCGCTCACGTGCTCTTGTCCTTCGGAATCGGCGGCGCGAGGACAATCTTGAAGCAGTCCGGGCAAACGCCGTGGCTGAACTTCGCGTCGGAATGGTCCGCCACGTAGAGTTCGAGCGTCTTCCATTCGCCGGTGCCCTCGCGGATGCGCTTGCAGTAGGGGCAAATCGGCAGCAACCCCTCGAGCGTGAGCACGTGCTGTTGGAGCGCCGCCACGCGACCGGCGACGATGAGCCGCGCCTGCAACTGGTCCTCGTCGAAGGGCTTGGTCATGAACTCGTCCATGCCCGCCTGCATCGCCTCCATCTAGTTCTGCTTGCCGCCGAGCGCGGTCAGCAGGATGAAGCTCGTGTAGTAGTCGCGCGTGGTCGCGCGGATGGCGCGGCACAACGCCAGCCCGTCGGTCTCGGGCATCATCCAGTCGGACACCACCACGCGGAAGTCGCCGTTGTTCCACGCGTCGAGCCCGGCGCGGCCGTTCTCGGTGAGCGTGACTTCGTGGCCGAGCGCCTCGAGCGTGGCCTTGAGGACGAACCGGGCTGTGGCGTTGTCTTCGACGACGAGGACTTTCATGCCGCGTCGTCCTTGCGCGGGCGCGGGCCGAACAGCGCCGTGCCGATGCGCACCATCGTCGCGCCCTCCCCGATGGCGACCTCGAAGTCGCTCGTCATGCCCATGCTCAAGTGCGGCAGCGGAGCGCCGAGCCGCTGCTCGCACTCCGACTTCACCTCGCGCAATCGCCGGAACACCCGCCGGACGCGCTCGAGGTCCGGGGTCCACGGCGCCATCGTCATGAGCCCGTGCACTTCGAGCCGCGGCAGCGCGTTGATGGCGTCAAGGTGTTCGAGCGCCGCCGCGGGGGACAGCCCGTGCTTGCTTGCCTCGCCCGCGATGTTCACTTCGAGCAGGATGGGCAACCGTTTCGCCGCGGCGTCGGCGCGTTTGTTCAACTCCTGCGCGAGCGCGAGCGAGTCCACGCTGTGCGCCATCTCGAAGAGCGCCACCGCATCGCGCGCCTTGTTGGACTGCAAGTGGCCGATCATGTGCCACCGCAGCCGGCCGGGGCACAGCGGGATCTTCGCCTTCGCCTCCTGCACCTTGTTCTCGCCGAACACGCATAACCCGAGCGCCGCGGCCCCGGCAACAATCTCCGGCGGTTGCCCCTTGCTCACGGCGATGAGTTGCACTGACGCGGGGTCGCGCCCCGCGCGCCCGCACGCGTCCGCGATGCGCGCACGCACTGCGGCAAGATTGGCAGCAAGGTCCACACGGCGAGGATACGGCGGGCTGGCGTGAAGCGTGAAGCGTGAAGCGTGTTCCGTGTTCCGTGTTCCGTGCTCGATGAATTGTGGCGGGGTGACGTGAATTCACGGAACACGAAACACCGCCACTTCCTTTGGGCGACAAGCTTCGCTACGTTCCGTCCATGCCGAAGCGATTCTGGCTCGTGAAACAGGAGCCGTCCGATTTCTCGTGGGACGATTTCGTCCGGGACCACGGCTCGGCGTGGACGGGCGTCCGCAACTTCACCGCGCGCATCCACCTGCGCGCGATGGCCGCGGGCGATGCGGTGTTCTTCTATCACAGCGGCGATGAGAAGCGCGTGGTCGGCCTCGCCCGCGTGAAGCGCGCCGCGTATCCCGACCCCACCGCCACCGAGGGCGACTGGTCCGCGGTGGATTTGGAACCGGTGAAGCCGCTCGCAAAATCCGTTTCGCTCGCCGACATCAAGGCGGACGCCGTGCTGAAGGAAATGCCGATGGTGAAGATTTCGCGGCTCTCGGTGTCACCGGTCGGGGAAGCGCAGGCGGCGCGGCTGTTGGCACTTGCGGCGACGCGCGAGCGTTGAACCCGACTTCCGAAACAGGATTTACAGGAGCGAACGGAGGAAACGGAGGGTGAACAAGTTGGAGGAGCGTCAAGGGCGGGAACAAGTTTTCGGCCCCCTCATTCCCAACTGATTCAAACTCTGTTCCCTCCGTTGCCTCCTGTTTTCCATCTCGGAATTCGGGTTGAAGCGGCCCGCGACGAAGCGGCGCCGAATCGTCACGCCTGCGGCTCCGGCTCGTTCCCGTCCGCGCCCGCGCCGTCGAGGTCAATGAGGATGTCGCGCGGCTCGGCGCCCTTGCTCGGGCCGACGATGCCGCGGTTCTCCAGCTCGTCCATGATGCGCGCGGCGCGGCCGTAGCCGAGCTTGAGCCGGCGCTGCAGCAGCGAGACGCTGGCCTTCTGCTCGGTGCGGATGACCTCGATGCACTGCTGCACGACTTCCTCGGGCTCGCCGCAACCGCTTTCCTCGATGCCGAAGCCGGCCAGCGGCTGCGAGAGCTGCTGGTGGATGTCCATCTCGTAACTCGGCTTGCCCTGCCGCGAGATGAACTCGACGATGCCCTCGATTTCCTTGTCGGTCACGAGCGCGCCCTGCGCGCGGTTGAGCTTCGCGGAGCCGGGCGGCAGGTAGAGCATGTCGCCCTTGCCGAGCAGCTTGTCCGCGCCCATCGCGTCAAGGATGGTGCGCGAGTCCACCTTGGCCGCGACTTGGAACGCGATGCGCGCGGGAATGTTCGCCTTGATGACGCCGGTGATGACGTCCACCGACGGCCGCTGCGTGGCGACGATGCAGTGGATGCCCGCCGCGCGCGCCATCTGCGTGATGCGCGCGATGGCCATCTCGACGTCCTTCGGCGCGACGAGCATGAGGTCGGCGAGTTCGTCAATGATGACGACGATGTAGGAGAGCTTGTCGGGGATGACGATGTCCTCGTCCTCGGGCAGCACGATGTCCTCGTCCACCTCGACGGCGAAGCCATCGGAGCCGGGCTCGATCTTTTCCTTCTTCGCGGTGAGCGGCAGCTCGGGTTCGCGCGGCGGCAGCGGCTTGTTCTTCGGTCGCTCGTTGAAGGACTTGATGTTGCGAACGCCGACGCGCGCGAAAATCTGGTAGCGCTTCTCCATCTCGCTCACGACCCAGCGCAGCGCGAGGATGACCTTCTTCGGGTCGGTGACCACGGGCACGACCAAGTGCGGCAGCAAGTTGTATTGCTGGAGCTCGACGACCTTCGGGTCAATCATCACGAACCGCAGCTCGTTGGGCGGGAACTTGTAGAGGAGCGTGGCGACGATGGAGTTGATGCAGACGGACTTGCCCGAGCCGGTGCTGCCGGCGATGAGCAGGTGCGGCATGTCGGACAGGTCGGCGATGATGGGCACGCCGTAAACGTCCTTGCCCAGCGCGAGCGGCACGCGCGCCTTCGTGGACTTCCACTCGTCGGACTCGAGCAGGTCGCGCAGGATGACCTTGGTCTTGACGGCGTTGGGCACCTCGACGCCGACGGAGGACTTGCCGGGCACGGGCGCGAGGATGTGGATGCGCTCGGCCTTGAGCGCGGCGGCCATGTTGTTCGAGAGGGCGGTGATTTTCTCGAGCTTCACGCCGGGCGCGGGGTGCAACTCGTAGCGCGTGATGGTCGGACCCTTGGTGATGTCGCCGAGCGCGACCTCGATGCCGAATTGCGCGAGCGTTTGCTGCATGAGCCGCGCGTTGGCCATGAGTTCCTCGCGCGTCTCGGTGGGCTTGATGGTCGTGTCGGGCAGGTGCAGCAAGTCCAGCGGCGGCAACTGGTAGCCGCTGATTTGCGGCGTGCTCGCGACGGACATCGGCTTGGGTTTCTTCGCGGCGGGCTTGAGCCGGGCGGACGGTGCGGGTGCGATGTTCGTGGGCGCGGGCGCGGTTGGCGCGGGATTTTCCGCGGGCTTGGACAGCGCGGCGTCAGGAATTGTCGTCGCCAGCGCGGGGACTTCCGAAGCGGCTGTTGCTTGTGGCTCGGCTGGCGCAGGCGCGGCAGGCTGGCGACCGAGAATCTCCGCGACGGTCGCGGCGGACTTCACTTCCTGCGCGGGAATGGTCTGGCCCGCTTGCGCGAGCGGGTCGTCCTCGACATCGAGGGGCGCGGACTTCGCCGGCTCGGGAGATTTCTTGGACCGTCCCCGCGCAGGTTTTTCTTCTGCAGGTTTTGAGGACGCGGGAACAGGCGCGGTTTCATCCGGACGCGGCGCGGGCACGCTCAAGTCTCGCACCTCCGGTTCGGGCACGGGCTGCAAGTCGGCGCCGAGCTGCGGCTTGTCCGGCGCGGGCTCGGCGGGCTCGGCGAGCCCCTCGTTGACGAACGCCTGCTTCACTCGCGCGGCGGCCTCGGCCATTTGCTTTTGCTCGAGCTCGAATTCGAGGCGCTCGCGTTCGCGGCGGAGCTTGTCGAGCTTGCGGTTGCGCTCGGCGTCCTCGGCGGAGAGGTCCGCGAGTTCGGCGATGCGGCGTTCGCGCCAGTCGCGAATCCAGTCGAGCACCTGGAAATCGGTGAGGAACAGCAGGCTCGCGAAGTAGAGCGCGCAGAAGAGGATGGTGGCGCCGACCTTCCCGAAGTGGCGGAAGAGCGCGTCGTTGAGCGTCATGCCCGCGATGCCGCCGCTGCTCGGGGCATTGATGTTGTGCGAGACGCGCTCGAGCAGGCCGGCGTCGGCGAGTCGCGTGCTCTTGTCAATCAAGCCGACGACATTGCGGTCCGTGTAGAGGTCGAGCAGGCAGGCGCAGGCGACGAGCATCACGACGGTCCAGACCCAGCGGCGCCGGAGGCAGGCGAGCGGTTCGGAGAAACACGACCAGCCGAGCGCGAGCATGAGCAGCGGCACGAGGTAACCGCCCGCGCCAAAGGTGAAAAACATGCCGAAGGCCGCGCGCGCGCCAACCCAACCCACCGCGTTGTGCTCGGGCTGGTTGACCTTGGTGCTGTTGAACGGAATGTCGTTCTTGTCGTAGGAGAACGCCGCCGCCAGCAGCATCAACGCGAGAACAAGCAGCACGACACCGAGCGTCTCCGCCTTCCGACGGCGGGGAGTCTCCTGTTCGGGGGCGTCCTTCCGGGCCACGAGCGAAGAGTATGACAGCGACGCGGCTGGAATTCAACGGTGGAAACGGCGCGGGAAACAGGCGGGCGCATCTCAGTTTCTTGCACGCCGGTTCTACCGTTGGGGTCGTTCTCCCTCACCCCTGCCCTCTCCCGCTGGGAGAGGGAGGCACTTCGGACGGTGCTGGCGATTCGGGACGGTGTGCGTGCTCTCACCGCGTTCGATTCCACCGAGTGACGGGCGACAATTCCCCCTCTCCCTCGGAGGGAGAGGGCCGGGGTGAGGGTGAGAACGTGCGAAGTGCGCTGGGCTGCCAATCCACGTTCTCCCGTTGTCCTGCAAGAAAGTGAGATGCGCCCCAACAGGCCTCGCGGCAGTCACCGAAATTCGCAAGCGGCGCGATCTACTTCAACTCCGCCGGCAGGTTGCCGTAGCTCCACGGCGCGCGTCGCGCGCAAGTGTTTGTGCGGATGCTGGAGGATTGGCAGAACTGGGCCCACGCGCTACATCGGGCGCGCATGATTCGCAAGCGACCGTCAACGAGCGCGACATTGCGCGGCATTTCGGTGTCGGCGCGAGAGTCCGATGCGGACGCGGTGGCGGAAGTTTTCGCGGCGGCACTCGACGTGGCGTGCGCCATCTACTCGGAAGCCGAATCGCGCGCGACGACCGTGACCGCGTATTGCGACGAGCGCGAGTGGAGCCAAACGCGGCGGCGCGAGCTGGCTGCGGGACTGCGGCGGCTTCGTGCGGCGCGCGCCGTTCGCATCGGTGGAATTCGCGCGCGGGCGGTCCGGCGCGAGAATTGGGCGGAGTCGTGGAAGCGGCACTTCAAGCCCATCGCCATCGGTCGCTCGTTGCTCGTCAAGCCGGGTTGGAGCCGTCGGCGCGCGGTGCGCGGTCAGCGCGTGGTCGTGCTCGATCCCGGGCTTAGCTTTGGCACGGGCCAGCACGCGACGACGAAGTTCTGCCTCGAACAACTCGCCGCTGCGTGCGCTCGTGGAAGCGGCAGGTCGTTCCTCGACATCGGCGCCGGCTCCGGAATCGTCGCGATTGCCGCCGCGCAGCTCGGCTGTTCGCCGGTCGAGGCGTTTGACTTCGACCCCGACGCGGTGCGCGTGGCGCGAACGAACGCGGCGCGGAACCGGGTGGCCGCCCGCATCCGGCTCCGGCAAGCCGACCTGATGCGATTGCCTGTCCGCGCGGCGCGCCGGTTCGACGTGGTGTGCGCGAACCTCACGGACGACCTGCTGCTGCGTGGGCGGACACGAATCATCAGCCGGCTCGCGGCGGGCGGACGGCTGGTGCTGGCGGGCATGCTGCGGGAACAGTTTGGCGCCGTGCGAGCCTCTTACGAAAGGGTGGGGTTGCGGCTAGTGGCGAGGCGCAGCGAGAGTGGGTGGACGTCGGGCGCTTTCGAGCGGCTGGCATGAAGGTCGCCCGCGATAGAGGCCCGTTTTGAGCCAATCCGGGAGAGTGCGGTCGAAGGGGTGAAACCAGTTGCAATGACTTGGCCCGCCCCTATGATGCGCGGCCAACCGACGCGACCCAATGCGCCAGTTCAGGACCATTGCCATCAATGCCTTCATGGAATTGGTGCGCCAGCCTGTCTTTTTGCTGCTTACCACCTGCGCGTCGGCGTTCATCATTTTCCTCGCGGCGGTGCCGTATTTCGGGTTTGGCGACGACCCGAAGCTGGTCAAGGACGGTTCGCTGGCCGTGATGCTCGTGTGCGGGCTGGTGGCGGCCGTGCTGAGCGCGTCGTCGTCCGTCGCGATGGAAATCCGCACCGGCACCGCGCTGGCCGTGCTCGCCAAGCCCGTCAGCCGCGTCCAATTCCTTCTGGCGAAATATCTTGGGCTGGCCGCGGCACTCACGGTCATGACTTACGTCAACGCCATCGCGGCGTTGCTGGCCAGCCGCATGGCGTTTGACGCGTATGGCGACGCGGATCTGGCCGGCACCTCCGTTTATTACGCGGCGCTGGCGCTGGCGTTTCTGCTGGGCGGGCTGACCAACTACTTTCTGCGACGGCCGTTCGTGGCGGACGCGATGCGGTTTCTGGTCGTGCTCTCGACCATCGCGTTCTTCGTCATCGTCCATGCCGTGAAGCTCAACCGGCCCGGCTTGGGCGACCCGATGGTGGATTACCGGCTGGTGCCGGCGTCGGTGCTGGTGCTCTTTGCTTTGTGGATATTGGCCGGGCTTGCGCTGGCCTGCTCGACCCGGTATGAAGTCGTCCCGACCCTGGCGATATGCACGGCATTGTTTTTGCTCGGCTTGATGAGCGATTACCTCTTCGGGACGCTCGCGGAATCCAAGTCGGCTTGGCGGCTGGCGGGTGAAGTGTTGTATGCTGCCGTGCCGAACTGGCAGTTGTTCTGGATCACCGATGCGATCGAGGGCACCAAGGCCATCGAAGGAGTCTGGATCTACGTGGTGAAGGCATTCGGCTATGTGGTGTGCTATCTGGGCGCGTCGCTCGCGCTGGCGCTGGCGCTCTTTCAAGACCGTGAACTGGGCGGCACACAGTGACCCTGCGCCGCCGATGGACTGAACCCAAATGGAACGCAACATCCAACGCAAAGGCCTGACAAACCTGCTGCTGCTGCTCGGCGTCGCCGTGGTCGCGACCGTGTTCGCGCGCCTGTCCAGCTCCAACGCCGACGAGGTGGCCACCATCTTCCTGTGGCTCGGGTTCCTCGTCTCCGCCATGAGCTATTTCCAGATGCGGCTGGAGGCTCGCGAGGCGCTCGAGAAGCTCGAAATGGAGGAGCTCGCCCGTTTGGCGCATCGCACCTCGCTCTTCGAAACGGCCGACGCCGAGAGCTTTCCCGCGCGGCGCGCGCGAGTGCAGTTCGAGAAATGGATCGTGCCGCTGTTCACGGTCGTGCTGTTCCTGATGCAGGGAAGCGCCGCGTGGTTCATGTGGAAGCGCGCCCTCAATCCGCCCGTCGCCGAGGGCCATGCCAATCTCCCTGCGCTCGCGGCCATCTTCATCGGGTGCTTTGTTGTTCTGTTCATCGCCGGCCGATTCGCCGTTAACTTCGCGCGATTCGAGGACCAGCGCCTCCTGCGGCCAAGCGGCAGCTACCTGTTGCTGGGTGCCTACCTGACGGTCATCTCCGCCTCCAGCATCGCGCTGGTGCACTTCCATCACGACAAATTCGACGTCATCATCGCACGCGTGCTGTGCGCGATCCTCACGCTCGCGGCGGCAGAAACACTCATCAACCTCATCCTTGAAATCTACCGCCCACGCGTGAGCGGCAAGGCGGGGAGACTCCTTTACGACAGCCGCCTCGTGGGGCTGCTCGGCCAGCCCGAGGGACTCTTCACCACCGCGGCGCAGGCCATTGACTACCAGTTCGGATTCAAGGTATCCGAAACTTGGTTCTACAAGTTCCTCGAGCGCTCGCTCTCGTGGCTCATCCTCGTGCAAGTGGGCGTGCTGCTACTGTCCACGTGCGTCGTGTATGTCGAGCCGCACGAGGAGGCGCTGCTCGAGCGCTTCGGCAAGCCCGTCGAAGGCCGTGAAGTGCTCAAGCCCGGGCTCGCGCTCACGTTGCCGTGGCCGATAGACCGCGCGTATCGCTTCCAGACCCGGCAAATCCAGACCTTCAACATCGGCTACGTGCCCGACCCGGACAAAGAGCGGGAAAAAGTGGTGGTGTGGACCACGAGCCATGCGAAGGAGGAATACAACCTCATCGTGGCCAGCCGCGAGCGGGAGGCCAGCACCAACGCAGCGGCCACGGCCGCCGTGCCGGTCAACCTCCTGACCGTCAGCATCCCGGTCCAATTTCGCATCAAGGACATTGTCGCGTGGGCGCGGCAGCACACGGACGGCGGCGCATTGCTCGAGAAGCTCGCCAGCCGCGAGGTCAACCGCTACCTCGTGAGCGTGGACCTGCTCGAAATCATGTCCACCGGCCGCGAACGCGCCGCACGCGAACTGCGCGAGCGCATGCAAAAGCTCGCCGACGACCGCAACCTCGGCGTCGAGATCACCTACGTCGGGCTGCGCGACATCCACCCGCCCATCGGCGGCGAAATGTCGAAGGTGGCCGAGGCGTTTGAGAGCGTCATCGGGGCCGAGCAGGAAAAGGCCGCGAAGATTCTCCATGCCGAGGGCGCGGCCAACCGGACCAATGCGCTGGCCAGCGCCGAGGCCGTGCGCGTCCGCGAGGAAGCCGATGCGTTCAAGCTGCGGCGCACCGCCACCGCGCAGGCTTCGGGCGCGCAATTCGCCGACCAGGTGAAGGCCTTTGCGGCCGCGCCGGTGGTTTACCCGGAGCGCTACTATCTGGAGACCGTCACGCGCGCGATGACCGGCCAGCGCAAGTTCATCGTGGCGGTGACCAACGCCAGCGAAGTCATCCAGCTCGACTTGCATACCAAGATACGCAGCGACCTCTTGGACGTGCCCGTGCCGCCGGGCAAGAAGTAAGGCCAACCCAAAACCGACAGCAACCAGACCAACCATGAAGGGAAACAGACTCGCAGTCACCATCGGGGGCATCCTCCTGCTCATCTTCGGCGCCGTCCTCTTCTGCTTCCAAGTGCGGCAGAGCGAGGTCGCGTTCGTGTCCTCGCTCACCGGCACCTCGACGCAGGTGCAGGCGCCCGGCCTCCACGCGCGCCTGCCATGGCCCATCCAGCGCGTGCACAAGTTCGACGCGCGCGTGCAGACCTTCGAGGGCAAGTTCGAGGAAGCCCTCACCAGCGACGGCAAGCCGCTGATGGTGCAGGTCTATCTCGGCTGGAAAATCACCAGCCCGCAGACGTTCTACAACAGCTTCGGCGGCTCGACCAACGACGCGACCCGCAACCTCGAGGGCCTCATCGGGAGCGCCAAGAATGCCGTCGTCGGCAAACATCCGTTTGGCCACTTCGTCTCCACCGAACCCGCCGAGCTCAAGTTCGTCGAGGTCGAGCAGGAGATGCTCGACGTCATCAAAAGCGAGGCCCAGAGGCGGTTCGGCATCAGCATTGAGTTCCTCGGCATCAAGCGCCTCGGCCTCCCCGAGTCCATCGTGCAGAAGGTCTTCGAGCGCATGAAAGCCGAGCGCGAACGGCTCGTGCAAAAATATCAGGGCGAAGGCCAGGCCCGCGCCCTCGAGATCGGCGCCAAGGCCAACCGCGAGCGCGACGAAATCCTCGCCAAGGCCGAGGGCGAGGCCACCCGCATCCGCGGCCAGGCCGAGGCCGAGGCCGCGTCCGCCTACCGCATCCTCGAGCAGAACCCCGAACTGCACAATTACTTCAAGCGGCTCGACGCCCTCGAAATCATCCTGCGCGACCGCAGCACGCTTATCTTGGACACCAAGACCCCACCGTTCGACATCCTCAAAGGGCCGCCTGCCTCGCCCGCCCCGAAGTCCAACAAGTGACCGCGTCATGAGCCAGCCACACGACCACGACCACGACCACGGGCCCGGCGGTCACACGCACGGGCCGGGCGAGGCGCACGACCACGACCACGGACCCGCCCGCCCCCCGACATCCGATGTCGCGGTGGCCGCGGCAGCCGAGGCGGCTCCCGCGCCGGTCAGCATCGAGGACGCCGGCTCGCGCGCGCTCGACGAGGCGCTGCGCAGCAGCTTCGTGCTCGTCAAGATTCTGATGGTCGCGCTGGTCGCCGTCTTCGTCTGCTCCGGCATGTTTATCGTGGACCAGAACGAAGTCGCGGTCGTGCTGCGCTTCGGACAACCGGTCGGCAAGGGCGAGGACCAGCTCAACGGCCCCGGCTGGCACTGGGCGTGGCCGTATCCGATTGACGAAGTCGTCCGGATCCCGCGCCACCAAGTGCACGCGGTCCGCTCCACCGTCGGCTGGTATGCCGTCACACCCGAGCAGGAGAAACTCGGCAAGGAACCCGACATGACCGGCTCGCTCAATCCCGCGTCCGACGGCTATGCGCTGACGGGCGACGCGAACATCATGCACGCGCGCGCGACCATCCGATACCGCATCAGCGACCCGGCCGCCTATGTATTCAACTTCACTTCCGCGTCCAACCTCGTCGAGAACGCGGTCAACGAGGCGCTGCACGCCGTGGCCGCGCGGTTCACCGTGGACGGCGCCACGCGCACGAACGTCGCCGCCTACCGCGCCGCCGTGGTCCGCCGCACGATCGAGTTGGTCGCCCGGCAGAATCTCGGCGTTGACGTGGACGAGGCCAACTCGACCGTCGAGACGAAGGTTCCGCGGCAGGTCGGCGACGCCTTCAAGGAAGTCAGCAACGCCGAACTGGACCGCAGCAAGCAAATCAACGACGCACAAGGCAAGGCCAGCGAAATGGTCAGCAAGGCCAAGGGTGAGGCGTCTGAAATCGAGAGCAAGGCCCGCGGCGTGGCCAGCAAACTCGTCGCCGCTGCAAGGGCCGATGCGGACTCCTTCACGCAGCAGCTCCCGCTCTATCAGGCCAACCCGAAGTTGTTCCGCGAACGCCGCTTCACCGAGATGATGAGCCGCGCGCTCACCAACAAGCTCGACCTGTTCCTGTTGTCGGACGACCCGGACAAGAAGCGCGAGTTGCGCCTGCTCCTCAACAGCGAGCCGCAAAAGCCCTCCGCCGGCGTGCCCGGCCAGCCCCAATAGCCATGCAAACCACACGCCTCGCCACGGACGAACACCTGCACGACCATCCTCATGACGAGGATTGCGAAGGCTGCGGGCATGACCACGAGCACACGCAGATCAGGCTCGGCCAGACGCTCATCGGCCTCATCTTCATCATCAACTCGTTCATCGTCGGCTGGTTCTTCCACGGCGGGCGCGTCATTTCGGAGATGAGCGCGATGGTCGGCGCCATCATCCTCGGCTATCCCATTGTCTGGACCTCCATCAAGGACCTGCGCCGAGGCATCCTGTCCATCAACGAGCTGGTCGGGTTGGCCGTCATCGCCGCGTTCGCGGGCGGGGCGTTCGGCGCGTCGGGAGAGGCGGGCGGCTACCAGACCGCCGGCATTGTCGCGTTCTTCATGCTCATGGGCGAAATCATCGAGACGCGCACGGCGGCGGGGGCGCGCCAGTCCATCGAGTCGCTGATCCGCCTCACGCCGACAAAGGCGCGCCGCATCAAGCTGGGTGGGACAGGCGTCTCGCCTGTCAGCGGCGCCGAGGAAGAAGTTGCCGTGCACGAACTCACCGTCGGCGATGTCATCCGCGTCCGCCCCGGCGACAATGTCGCCGCCGACGGCCAGATTGTTTCCGGCGAAGGTTCCATCAACCAGGCCAACATCACCGGCGAATCGCTGCCCGTGGACAAGAAGCCCGGCGACTCGGTGTTCGCCGGCACCATCAACCTCACCGGCGTGCTCGAGATCAAGGTCACTCGCGCCGGCAAGGACACGACGCTGGGCCGTGTGCGCGACCTGATCCTCGCCGCCGAGAAGACCAAGCTGCCGATGCAGAAGATCGTGGACCAATACATGGGCTTCTACACGCCGCTGGTGCTGGTGATCGGCGCGCTGGTGTGGGCGTTCACACAGGACCTCTCGCGCGTGATTGCCGTGCTGGTGGTGGCGTGCCCGTGCGCGTTCATCCTCGCCACCCCCACGGCGATGGTCGCCGCTCTGAGCGCCGCCGCGCGGTTGGGCATCCTCATCAAGAACGTCGCCGACATCGAGCTGGCGGCGCGCATCAACGCCTTCGTGTTCGACAAGACCGGCACGCTCACCACCGGCAAGCTCGCCGTCAGCCGCCTCGCGCCCGCGCCGGGCGTGACGCCGGCCGATCTGCTCAAGACCGCCGCGACCGCGGAGAAATACAGCAACCATCCGACGGCCAAGGCGCTCGCTGAGCTTGCCGCCGAGGCGGGCGTGCAACTTCCCGAGCCGAAGAACTTCGCCGAGACCGCCGGCCGCGGCGTGAAGGCGAACGTGGAGGGCACCGTGGTGCTCGTCGGCCGCGCCACGTGGCTCACGGACAACGGCGTCGGCGGCGACTTCCTCAAGAGCGTGGACATCAACGAGACCGAGGGCTACAGCCTGCTGTTTGTGGCGCGCAACGGCCAGTGCATCGGGTGGGTGGGCTTGCAGGACCAGACACGCTCCGAGGCGAAGGACGCGCTCGTGGACCTCAAGGCCGAGGGCGTCCGTCGCGTCGCGATGGTCAGCGGCGACCGCCAGCCCGTCGCCGCCCGCGTCGCGCGCGAAATCGGCTGCGAGGAAGTCCTCGCCGAGTGTTTGCCGCAGAACAAGGTCGAGTTCGTGAAGGCCACCCGCGCGCGCGGCTACAAGGTGGCGGTGGTCGGCGATGGCGTGAACGACGCGCCCGCGCTGGCCGCGGGCGACCTCGGCATCGCGATGGGCGCGGCCGGCAGCGAGGTGGCCATCCACAGCGCGACCATCGCGCTGATGAACAACGACCTTCGCCGCCTGCCCTTCCTTGTGAAGCTCTCGCGCATGACGCGCTCGGTCATCAACCAGAACTTCCTGTTCGGCATTTTCTTCATCATCGGCGGGCTGAGCGCGGCGGCGTTCGGCTACCTCAGCCCCATCATTGCAGCCATCATGCACAACGCCGGCTCGCTGATAGTCGTGTTCAACAGCGCGCGGCTGGTGCGGCAGGGCGAGGAACTCGAACCGTTCCAGCACGCGCCCGCGCCCGAGCCGCCGGGCGCCGACGCCGGCAAGCACGCCGCCGCGGGCCAGTTGACGCCAAAGATGGCGTGAGGGAAGTCGTATGTGGCAGCCACTCTACCGAAGAATCGTGGGTTCGCTTGCCCGACGCCGCCGAACCCAACCACGATCAGAAGCGGAAGTTGAGCTGTATGGTGCGCTGGTTGAAATTCGCGCATTGGAACGCGACGGCAAGCACGAGCAGGCCCGTGCCGTGGCCGATCTTTTCCACAACGTCCCGGCGCTGATGTGGACGCCGTGGTTCAGCTTCGGCCGGCTTCGCGAACAGGTTCTGTCCTATCAACAGCGATTCGTCGGCAGCGGTCATGTGAACTTTGCTGTATGGCTTGCTCGTGTTGATACACCGGCTTCGCGATGAAGTGCTTCAACCATCGTGAACTCGACGCCATCGCGGTGTGCAAGCACTGCGGGCGGGCGATGTGCGCCGATTGCGCGTCGGAAATCGAAGGGATGATTGCGTGCAGGAATCGGTGTGAGACGGCTGTAACCGCTCGCAACCGCTTCTTCCAAGCCTGCAAACACAACCTGGCAGCGCAGGCCCACGTTTTTTGTTGGCTGGCATATGTCGCTTACGGAGGAGCGATGGTCATGTGCGCGCTGGCCGATTACGAGATAGTTGTTCGGGGTGTTAACCCTCCCGAGGTGATGGTAATGGCCTTTGGGGTTGGGTTAATAGTAGCTGGGATTTGTTCCCAACGTCACGGCCGTTTGATCCAAAGTCAGCTTTGACCCCATGTGGACCTATGAAAGAGCCGAAGATCAACGAACCGATTATCATCGATGTTGAACCAGTAGAAGATGAACCAGTCAAAGCACTACCTGGCACACCCGTCGTTGCCGTGCGCGGGCTGACGAAGATTTTCAACGACTTCTGGGGCCGGCCCAAGGCCAAGGCAGTGGATGACGTGAGCTTTGAAATCCGCCGCGGCGAGGTCTTCGGTCTGCTCGGGCCCAACGGCTCCGGCAAGTCCACCACCATCAAGATGCTGCTGGGCCTGCTCAATCCCACCCGCGGGCACATCGAGGTCTTCGGCCATTCGCCGTCGCACGTGAAGACCAAGTCGCGCCTCGGTTACCTGCCGGAGGAATCCTACCTCTACCGCTACCTCAACTCGCGCGAGACGCTCGAGTTCTTCGGCAACCTCTTCGAGCTCGGCCCCAACGACCGCCGCAACCGCGCCGAGCAATTGCTCAAGATGGTCGGCCTCAACCAGGTCCGCTCGCGCACCGTGGGCGAGTTCTCCAAGGGCATGCAGCGCCGCATCGGCCTCGCGCAGGCGCTCATCAACGACCCGGAGCTGGTCATCCTCGACGAGCCCACCGCCGGCCTCGACCCCATCGGCTGCCGCGAGGTCAAGGACCTCATCCTCACGCTCGCCCGCCGCGGCAAGACCGTCATCCTTTCCAGCCACCTGCTTGCCGACGTCGAGGACGTGTGCGACCGCGTGGTGATTTATTACGGCGGCAAAATCCAGGCGCAGGGAACGCTGCAGGAGTTGCTCAGCGAGCGCGACACCGTCCGCATCACCGCGCCCGCGCTGCCGCGGGAGACGATGCAGCGCGTGCTCGACACCATCCGCGCCGACGTCGCCGCCGACAGGGTGAAGGTGGACAACCCGACGCAGAACCTCGAGAGCTACTTCCTCGGCGTCGTCGAGAAGGCGCGCGCGGCCGAGCAGCACACGTCCGGCGCGCTCTCCGGCTCGCAGGTGGCCGCGTATTTGCGCGCGGGCGGCGAGGCGGGCGTGGCCACGGCCGACAGGATTCTCGAGCGCTTCACCGCCCCGCAGGCGCCCGCCGTGGTTGAGCCGCAGGTGGTCGAGGCGTCGGTCCCCGCGGACACGACCCAGCTCAAGAAACTCGACGCGCTCACGCAGGCTGCGCCCGCCGCCGCGCCGGAGCCGGTGAAGGTCTCCGCGCCCGTGCCCGTGGCCGACGAGGGCAAGACAAACGAGAAACTCGCGGCGCTTCTTGGCCGGAAGTGAGCGCGGGAATGAATCTCGACGCTTCGCGCTCCCACGATTGACGCGCCCTCGACGACCCGACCCGGCCCCGTGAACACCTACGAGATTTACGAGCACCCGCTGCGCGGCAAGGAGGCCGTGAAGCGCGGCTTCTCGTGGCCGGCGTGCGCGGCGTCGTTCGCGTGGGCGGTCGCGCGGCAGGTCTGGGTGGTGGGCGGCGTGTTGCTGCTGGTCGCCGGCGGGCTGGTCTATTTGACCGTCGAGCTGGCGCGCACGGAACCGGCGTTCTGCGCGCTGCTGTGGGCGATGTTCGGCGCGATCACCGGCTCGCGTGGCGGCGCGTGGCACGCGGCAGCGGTCGAGGCGCGCGGATACCGATTCCTCGGGCTGGTGCCGGCCCGCAGCGGTCCCGAGGCGCTCGCGAAGGTCGCCGCCGTCGGCACCGACTGGCCTGCCGAATGGAACCAGGCGCCGCCGCCGATGTGGATCTCGCTCGTGCCGCGCTCGTGGCAGCAGGTCGTGGCCGTGGCCGGGCTCACGTATCGCGCCGCGTGGCGTTACCGGCTCATTCCCGTGCTCACCGTGTTGTTGCTTGCGGTCGTGGTCGGGCTGCCGCTGCTCGTGAAGCACGACGGCACGGCGCGCGGGCTCACGCAAATTGTCATCACCTATTCGCTGGGCATCATCATCTTCATCCTCGGCCTGGCGACGCTCTGGCTCGCGTGCGGCACGATGGCGCGCGACATCGAGGATTGCCAGATGCAGGTCGTCGCGGTGAAGCCCGTGCCGCGCTGGCAGATCTGGGCCGGCAAATGGGTGGGCGTCATGGTGCTGAACGTCCTCCTGTTGGGCGCGTCGGGCGTCGCGGTCTATGCGCTCATCCAGGTGCGCGCGACGCGGCTGCCCGCCGAGCAGCAGGCCATCCTGCGCAATGAACTGCTCGTCGCCCGCGGGTCGGCGCGGGAGATGCCGGTGGACGTCGAGAAGGACGTGGAGGCGCTCATGAAGGACCGGCTCGAGGGCCAGGACGCCACCGGTCTGGACTTGCAGCAGATGCGCAAGGAGGCGCGCGAGATGCTCAAGGCCAGCTATCAGCTCGTGCCCTCGGCGTATCGTCGCCGCTGGGTGCTCGACACGGGACTGCCATTCGAGCGGCTGCAGGGCGCGCCGCTGCAGATCCGCATCAAGTTCAACTCCTCGCGCGTGCATGGTTCGCCGCAGCCGTATCAAACCGCCTGGGAAATCGGCCCGCCCGAGTCGAACTCCCGGCAGCGCATCCTCAAGACGCTCACCACGTCCACGTTTCACGAGTTGAGCGTGGAGGCCAAACAGCTCACGCCCGACGGCAAGCTGGTGGTGGACTACCTGAACGCGAACGAAATCCCGATGGTCCTGGACCCGGCCGACTGCATGGAACTGCTCTACCGCGAGGCGGGCTTCGGTGAGAATTTGTTCCGCGGCCTGCTCATCCTGCTCTTCTGGCTCGGCCTGCTCGCGGCGCTTGGCCTGGCGGCGGCGAGTTACCTCTCGTTCCCGGTCGCCGCATTCGTGGCCCTGACTGCGCTGACCATCACGCTGTCCAGCAGCACGCTCGCAACGGTCGTGCAGGAAGGCTCGCTTCTCGGCGGCAATGTCGCCGCGATGTCCGGCAACATCACGTGGCTCGACAAGCTCGTTCTCCCCGTCCTCAAGGGACTCGCCATCATCGTGAACCTCGTGCTGGAATTCTCGCCCATTGACGCGCTCAGCACGGGCCGCGCGGTGACGTGGGCCAGCGTGTTCAAGGCCTTCGCGCAGGTGTGGCTGCTCGTGGGCGGCGTGTTGACGGTCGCGGGCATCGTCCTGTTCTCGCGACGCGAGCTCGCCACCGCGCAGGGCCAGTCATGACATGAAGGCGGGCACCCTCAAGAAACTCGCGCTCGGCGGGCTGGCCGTCGTGATGATCGCCGCAGCCGGCACCGTGCAGCGCTCGCTCAACGGCGAGCGCGTGCGGCTCAAGCTCACGAAGCAGGCGCCGATTGACAACATGCCGCCCGTGCTCACGCTCACCACGGTCGCGCTCGGCGGCTTCCGCGGCCTCATCGCCAACGTCCTCTGGGTCCGCGCCAACGACCTGCAGCAGGACGAGAAATTCTTCGAGGCCGTGCAACTCGCCGACTGGATCACCAAGCTCCAGCCGCACTTCACCACCGTGTGGGTCCATCAGGCGTGGAACATGGGTTACAACATCTCCGTCAAGTTCCCCGACCACAAGGACCGCTGGCAGTGGGTCCAGCGCGCCATCGAGCTCCTTCGCGACGAGGGCCTCAAATACAACCCGAAGGACACGCTCATCTACCGCGAGCTCGCGTGGCACTTCCAGCACAAGATGGGCAACAACCTCGACGCCGCCCACATGACTTACAAGCTTCAGTGGGCTTCGGAAATGCAGGCCGTCCTCGGCGGCGACCGGCCCGATTGGGACGAACTCATCAACCCCACGACCGACGATGCCCGCGCGCGCCACGAGAAGCTCATGGGTCGCTACAAGATGGATCCCGCCTTCATGCGGGAGGTGGACGCAAAGCACGGCCCCCTCGAGTGGCGCCTGCCCGAGGCCCACGCCATTTATTGGGCCGAGCTTGGCTTGAAGAACATCGAGGAGCGCCCGCCCGAAACCGGTCGCACCGACGACCCCATCGTCCTGCGCCGCGTCATCTACCAAGGCCTTTCGCTCGCCGCAGTGCGCGGACGCCTGCTCTTCAGCCCGGCGGACAAGTTCATCGAGTTCGGTCCGAACCTCGCGGTCATTCCCAAGGCCAACGCGGCTTACGAGCAGCAGATGTATCTGGATTCGCGCTTCCGCGACAACATCGTCAACGCCCACAAGAACTTCCTCAAGCAGACCGTCAACGACCTTTACATCCATGGCCGCGAGGCCGAGGCCGCCAAGCTCTACGCCTACGCGCGCAACCGCTACGCGGACTACTATCCCTTCCGCCTTCCCGACGTGCACAGTTACGCGCTCGAACGCACCTACGAACTCGTGGACTCCGCCGCCGGTCGCGACAAGATGGAAGGGCTCAT
>Ga0233424_10000598_pt1 | contig 42634 bp, 40 predicted proteins | sample Watercolumn_Towu_FD_181011 | JGI IMG/M metagenome (GOLD analysis project Ga0233424, IMG submission 181011) | Freshwater microbial communities from Lake Towuti, South Sulawesi, Indonesia - Watercolumn_Towuti2014_125_MG | ecosystem: Environmental > Aquatic > Freshwater > Lake | place: Indonesia...
ACTTTGCCGGCTTTGGCGCGAAGCGGACGACGGCGCGGCGCGGTGAGGCCTTCGAGGCGGAAGGAGGTTTCGTCCTGGCGCTTGGCGTGGGAAAGGGAGCGGTGTTTCTCCGTGAGGTAGCCATCGTCCATCGGCTTCACCTCGCGGCCATCGTATTCCTCCACGTCGCCGCGCGCGCGAATCCACTTCGCGCGCAACGGGGGCAACCCTTCTTCCACCGTGCCAGTGAACGCCGGATCGCCCCACGGGCCGGAGCAATCATAGACGCGCACAGGATCATTTGGCGTGACCGCGCCGGCATAAGACTTGGTGGGCGAAACTTCGATCTCGCGCATCGGCACACGCACGCCGGGCAGCGAACCTTCGACGTAAATCTTTTTGCTGGCCGGCAATTGCTCGCTGCTGTGCGGCTCGAAGGAAGTTCTGGGGTCGGCGATCATAAGCGTGTTGCTGGTTGCGGTTGATGGCGACGCGCCATCGCGAAACTGAACGGGAAGGAGGAGAAGTTCCCTTCGCCGGCATTACCCGTGTCAGGTTCAATGGGTCGGCGGCGCTCCCGCGTCGCCCTCTCAGCCTTCGACCACCGGCGACTCGCCGCGGTCCGGTTGGCTCCCCGAATGGCGCGAAGGTATGCACGGTGCCCGGCGGCGTCAATCTTGCGACAGCGCCGTCCACGCGGCGCCGGGTTGACGCGTTCGAGTCATTGCGGGAAGATGCGCGCGTCACTTGATGAAAAGCTGGCCAATTCGAACCGGCCCACCGTGCGGGCGCGTGCCGCGACGCGTGTTCCTCTCGGATCTCGGGATGGGGTTCACCGGTCTCGCGCTCGGCTCGATGCTTGCGCGCGACGGCATCGCGAAGGCTGCGCCTGCCACCGCGCCGAAATCCGCCGCACCCGATGGCCGGCCGTTCTTCACGCCGCGCGCCAAGTCCGTGCTCTGGATTTTCCTCAGCGGCGGTTACAGCCACGTGGAGACCTTCGACCCGAAGCCGGAGCTCACCAAGCACGCCGGCAAGACCTTCGACAAGGTGCCGTTCGAAAACCCGGTTCACTCGCCCAAACATCACACGCGCTTCCGCTCCGTTCCGGCGCAGGAGGTCAACGTGCGCGACGTGTATCCCATCATCTATCCGATGCAGGTGGGCTTCGCGAAGCACGGCCAGTGCGGCGTGGAGATGACCGACTGGTGGCCGCATCTGGCGCAGTGCGCGGACGACATCGCGTTCGTGCGGAACATGTGGACGACGGACAACGACCACTTTGCGGAGAATCAATTCCACACCGGCCGCCACCGGCTTGACGAACAACAGCCCAGCCTCGGCGCGTGGATTCACTACGGCCTCGGCACGCTCAACGAGAACCTGCCGAAGTTCGTCGTGCTCGGCGGACCGACCAATTCCACCACACGCTGGAGCATTGATTCGCTCTACCTCGGGCCGCAGCACGCGGGCGTGCCATTCGCGCTCGACCCGAGGAACCCGCTGCCCTTCGGCCAGCGCCAAGCCGGGCAGACCGAGGAGCAGCAGCGCAACGAATACGAACTCATCGGTCGCCTTCACCGCCTCGCGGCGGTCGAGTATCCGGAAGACGACGCCCTGTGCGCGCGCATCAGGGCTTACGAACTCGCATTCCGCATGCAGGCGTCGGTGCCCGAGGCGCTGGACTTCAAGCCCGAGACCGAGGCAACGACGAAACTCTACGGCCTCGACGCCGACGCGACGAAGGCCGCGGGCCAGCGGTTGCTCACGGCGCGACGGCTCATCGAACGCGGCGTGCGTTTTGTGCAGGTCTATCCGAGCGCCTACGGCACGTGGGACTCGCACCAGAAGCTCAAGGAAAACCACGCGAAGATGTGCGCGAGCGTGGACAAGCCCGTCGCCGGCCTGTTGAAGGACATGAAAGCGCGAGGGCTTCTCGACGAGACCGTGGTGGTGTTCTGCACCGAGTTCGGCCGCACACCCGGCCTCGAACAACGCGGCGGCGGCAAGGACGGGCGCGACCATCACCCGCACGGGTTCACCATCTGGTTCGCCGGCGCGGGAGTGCAACGCGGTGTCACGCACGGCGAAACGGACGAACTCGGCTACCACGCGCTTGGCGACGGTCATTACGTCTCCGACGTGCACGCGACCGTGTGCCATCTGCTCGGGCTGGACATCCGCAAGCTCGAAGTGCCCGGCCGCAAGCGGCTGGAGATTGACCACGGCAGCGTGATCCGCGAAATCCTCGCGTGAACGGCGGCACGGCCGCGGCGAAGCGGCACGCCGGAAAGCTCGCAGGCGCTTGGCTCGGCGCTCGGGGAGCAAGGCTTGAAGGCGTATCGCCGCAACGGAGGCGAGTGGCTGGAGCAGTTGTCGAAGCCGTAGCAGCGCGCGTTCGGTGTCCACGCTTCAGCGTGGGGTTCGACCCCACACCGTGAAGTGTGAACACTGAAAGGCGAGGACGCGGAGGAGGACGCGGACGACTCTCTACGCCACCACGCCCATCACCGGGTTGCCCGAGGAGATGGGCAGCGGGCGGTTGGCGGTGTCAAAGACTTCCGCGTGCGGATCAATGCCCAGCAGATGGTAGATCGTCGCGGAGAGGTCGTCGGGCTTCACGGGGTCCTTCACCGGATACGACGCGGTCTTGTCGGATTCGCCGTGGACATAGCCGCGCTTGACGCCGCCGCCCGCGAGCAGCGCGGTGTAGCATTGCGGCCAGTGGTCGCGGCTGATGTTGGCGTTGATCTTCGGCGTGCGGCCGAACTCGCCCATCCACACCACGAGCGTCGAGTCGAGCAAGCCGCGCTCGTCGAGGTCGTTGAGCAGCGTGGGCAGCGTCTGCTCGGTGATGGGCAGGTGGCGCTTCTCGATGATGGGGAACATGCGCGTGTTGTCGAAGCCGTGCGTGTCCCAGCCGCCGGAGTCGGTGGTGCGCCCGCCGATGGTCGAGTCGAAGTAGACGGTGACGAACTTCACGCCCGCCTCGACAAGCCGGCGCGCGAGCAGGCAGCCCTGTCCGTAGGTCGTGCAGCCGTAGCTGTCGCGGACTTTCTGCGGCTCGGCCGAGAGGTTGAAGGCCTCGCGCAGCCGCGTGGAGTTGAGCATGCCAAGCGCGCGTTCGTAGTAGCTGTCGAGTCCCTTCGCCGCGGGCGAGTGGTCGAGCAGGCGCGCCTGCTGGTCAATGAGCTTTTGGATTTCGCGCCGGGCTTCGAGACGTTCGACGGGCAGGTTCGCGGGCAGGCTCAGTTCGGGAAGTGCGAAGTCCGGCGCGTTCGGGTCCTGCAAAATCAGCAGCGGGTCGTGTGCCTTGCCGAGGAAGCTCGCGTGCTGGCCCGGAGTGACGGAGCCGTCGGTGATGACGTGCGGATACGAGACGAACGTCGGCACGTTCGACGGACCGGGCGCGAGCTTGTCCACCACCGAGCCATACGCGGGATAGAGCGAGAGCGAGTCGCGCAGGCGCTGGTCATCCGTCGGCGGCGGCTTGCCCGTGAGGGCGATGTAGCCGGCGGAGTTGTGGTTCTTCATCGTGTGGTGCATGGACCGGATGAGCGTGACCTTGTCCATGACCTTCGCGGTGCGGGGAAGCTTCTCGGAAACCTGGATGCCATCGGCGCTCGAAGCGATGGGGCGGTGCGGCCCGCGGTAGCCCTCGGGCGCGTTGGGCTTCATGTCGAACGTGTCAATGTGCGTCGGCCCGCCCCACTGGAAGAGGAAGATGACGGACTTGGCGCGGGCGCGAAGGCCGGGCTTGCGTCCGGCGGCCTCGAGAATCTTCGGCAGCGTAAGCCCGAGCATGCCCATGCCGCCAACCTTGATGAGGTGCCGGCGCGTGAGCGGCGCAACGCGGAAACCCGCGCAGGCGGAGGAAGCAGCCGGACGGTTCATGCGATTGGCCATTGGTTAGCACAAGGAGACGGTCCGGGGAATGGGAATGTTTCGAGCCCGGCCCCGGGCAGTGCGCAGTTGTGAGTCTGCGCCGGCGATGGTATCCAACGCGGGTGAAGAAACCGGCCAAGTGGGTGCTGCGCATCGCGCTGGCGCTTGCGGTCGTGCTGCTGGCGCTGGTCGCGATTGTCGCGCTGGATTTCGACGGCTGCGCGCGGGCGTTCGTAGAGTGGCGTCTGCGCGGGGTGACGGGTCAGGACGTGAGCCTCGGCAGGCTGTCCATCGGCTTGCGCGAGAAGCGGCTCCTGGTCGAGCGGTTCGTGATCCGCAACACGCCGGAATTCGGCGGCGAGGCGATGGTGGACCTGCCGGAGTTGTGCGTGGAACTGGACCGCGCCGCGCTGCGCGAGGACAAGCTGCGCTTCACATTGCTCCGCATCAATCTCGCGGAAATCCACCTCGTGCAGGCGCAGGACGGCCGCACGAATTTCGAGGAGCTCCGCAAACGGCTCGGTGAACGGCCGAAGGAACGCAAACTCGCGTTCGATGGCATGGACACTTTGAGCCTGACCATCGGGCGATTCCGCCACACGGACCTGCGGACGAGCACCGGCACGCGCGACTACCGGCTCGGGTTGGAGGACGAGGTCGTGACCGGCATCCGCACGGAGCAGGACCTGCGGACCAAGCTGAGCCCGCTCATCCTCAAGGCGGGACGGAATGTGCTGCGCGACGCGTTGTCGCCACCAACGGTGAAGCCGCCGGGTCGGTGAGAGAAGCGCCGCTATTGCTTCGGCGCGAGGGACGTCTGCAGGTTCAGCGCGATGACCTTGTCGAGTTCGGCAGCGAGGTCGAGATCGGTCCCTCCCCATCGCGTCCGCACTTGGGTCACGACTTGCACCAGCGTCGGCTTGATTTCCGTGACACCGACCCAAACCCAGCGCTCATTGACTTTGGCCACGAAGGAATGGTTGATGACGTTTTCGGACTGGATGACCCCGTGATCTTTGAGGGCCAGGCGCGCTGCATCGCACACGCGGTGGAGCGGGAATTCGTAGTTGCTGACGAGCTTGTCCTTGCGGAACGGCACGGCGGCCTTGGTCTGGCCGTCAGCGGTCGCGATGCAGCCCGACTGCGACACCACCACACCGAGCGCGACGGCAGCGAGCAAACACACGGCAGGCACGTTCAATTTCATCGTGGCGCTATGCAAGCCGATGGGTGCGGGAAGCGTCAAGCATGAACCGACCACCTTGAGCGCGGAAACATCCAACGTCCAACTCTCAACGCCCAACTTCCAAAGCCGGAGGCCAGCCGGCCACCGTGTCCGGTCGCGCAACCTTGGACGTTGGACGTTGAATGTTGAGCGTTGGACGTTTCCCCCTTCATCACATCAGCAGCGGCTTGACGACCTCGCCGCCGACGTTCGTGAGCCGCACATCGAGCCCTTGGAACTTCACCGAGAGCCGCGTGTGCTCGATGCCGAGCAAGTGCAGCATCGTCGCGTGCAGGTCGTTCACGTGGACGCGGTCCTCCACGGCGTTGTAGCCGAGTTCGTCCGTCGCGCCGTGCGTGAGGCCACCCTTGATTCCGCCGCCGCACAGGAACATCGAGAAGCCCTTCATGTGATGGTCGCGTCCGGGGCCGCCCTTGTCCGCCTGCACCATCGGCGTTCGCCCGAACTCGCCGCCCCACACGATGAGCGTGTCCTTGAACAGCCCGCGCTGCTTCAAGTCCGTGATGAGCGCCGCCGTCGCGCGGTCCACGTTCGCCGCGTTCTGCCTGATGAACGGCACAAGGTCGTTGTGATGGTCCCAGTCGCGATGGAAGAGCTGGATGAAGCGGACGCCGCGCTCCGCGAGCCGGCGCGCGAGCAGGCAATTCGACGCGAACGAACCGTCGCCGGGCTTCGCGCCGTAAAGGTCGAGCGCCGAGGCCGGTTCGCGGCGGATGTCCATCAACTCGGGCACCGACGCCTGCATCCGGAACGCCATCTCATATTGCGAAATGCGCGCGGCGATTTCCGGGTCGTCCACCACGCCGTCCTGCAGGCGGTTGAGCGATTGCACGGTCGAGACGACGTCGCGCTGGCGGTCGCGCGTGATGCCGCCGGGGCTGCGCACGTAGAGAACGGGGTCGCCTTTTGCGCGCAACTCGATGCCGGAATACTGCCCCGGCAAAAACCCGCTGTGCCACATGCGCGCCGAAATGGGCTGCGGGCTGCGGCCCTCGCTGGACGCGAGCACCACGAAGCCCGGCAGCGTCTCGCTCTCGCTGCCCAGCCCGTAAACCACCCACGAGCCCATGCTCGGCCTGCCGCTGATGAGCGTGCCCGTGTTCATCAACGTGTGCGCCGGGTCGTGGTTGATGGCGTCGGTGTGCATCGAGCGCACGATGGCGAGGTCGTCCGCGACCGTGCCGATGTGCGGGAACAGCTCCGAGATTTGCTGCCCGGATTTGCCGCAAGTCTTGAAGCCGAACTGCGGCCGCCAGCACTTCAACTGCGCGCCCTGCAACTGCGCGATGGGCTGGCCTTGCGTGAACGAGTTGGGCATCGGCTGTCCGTCGAGCTTCGCGAGTGCGGGCTTCGGATCGAACGTCTCGAGATGCGACGGTCCTCCCGCCATGTAAAGAAAGATGACGCGTTTTACGCGCGCCGCGTGATGCAGCGGGTTCACCACGCCCGGCCAGCGCTGGACCGGCTCGGCGACGGGACTTGCGCGCCCGCTGAGCGCCGGCCGAAACAGCGACGCGAGCGCCGCCGTGCCAAGTCCCGCGCGCCCGAGGAATGCGCGACGGCACAGCGTCGCGGCAGGAGACAGCTCGCGGGTCATGCCGCGCACACTATCGCGCCGGATGCCGGGGCGTTTCAACCGCGAATCAAGCGCACCGCGTCCATCACCACTCTCCCGGCTTCGTGAACTTGTCCGCCGCCACCTTTCGAAAGGCCGCGCCGGCCTCGTTCATGTTCTTGAGCACTTGCTCGAACGGGAGTCCCGCGGAGCTGCGAGCCGCGGCGATGACCGTGTTGCACTCGTTCGAGTCCATGAAGCGCGCCGCCTCGAGCAACCGCGGCGCGTCCTCCTGCGGAATCGCCATGAAGCCGTGCTTGTCGGCGTGGATAAGCTGGCCCGGCTCGATGCGCTGGCCGAACACTTCCACGGCGCAATCCCAGCGCACCGGCCAGTTCCACGCGTGGCCGACGCACAAGCGCCGCGCGAGCGCCTTGAATCCCGCGTTGGTCATCTCGTCGAGGTCGCGGATGGCGCCGTCGGTGATGGTGCCGACGCAGCCGAGCGCGCGGTGCGTGTTCGCGTTCACCTCGCCCCAAAACGAGCCGATGACGCGCGGCTTGTCGAGGTCCTGGATGCACACAATTTTCGGCCCCGGCTCGCTTGCGACGTAGCGGCGGTATTCGCTCCATGCCTTCGGGTTCAAGTCGCGCGGCGTCTTCTGGCTCGGTTGCACAACGAGCGTCACCGCGTAACCAACCATCGGCCCCATCTGCGGCATGAAGTCGCGCGTCTCCTCGAGGTTGCATGCGTCCTTCGTGCGGTCATGCTTTGTGATCTGCTCCCAACCGTTGTAGATGGTGGGCGTGTTCCAGCGCTTGAGTTGCAACAGGTCGGCATGGGAAAGGAGTGGCGCGCTCATGTCGCGAACCGTCTGCCAGACGCGGCACGAAAGCTCAAGAGCAGAACGCTTCTTCGTGTCCATCCGGGGCTGTTCGTGGTTCACTCCTCTCGTGGAAGTCATCATCCGACCGGACGCCGCCGCCGCCGCGGACCTTGTCGCCCGCATCATCGCGCGCGAACTGCTCGCGCACCCGCAGCTCGTGCTCGGGCTGGCCACCGGCCGCACGATGGAGTCCGTTTACGAGCGGCTCGTCCTCATGCACCGCGAGGATGGACTGGACTTCTCGCTGTGCCGCACCTTCAACCTCGACGAATACGTCGGCCTCGCGTCCGACGACCCGCACTCGTATCGGCGCTACATGGAGGAACACCTCTTCCGGCAGATCGAGATTGACCCGCGCAACACCCACTTGCCCGACGGCGCCGCGCCCGACCTTGACGCCGAGTGCGCCCGCTATGAGCAGCTCATTCGCAAGTGCGGCGGCGTGGACCTGCAACTGCTCGGCATCGGCCGCGCCGGGCACATCGGGTTCAACGAACCCCTCTCCGCACTGCACTCGCGCACACGCGTGAAGGCGCTCGCACCCGCGACCCGCGAGCAAAACTCCGCGATCTTTGGCGACGTGGACAAGGTGCCGCGGCGCGCCATCACGATGGGCGTGGGCACGATTCTCGAAAGTCGCCGTTGCCTGCTGCTCGCCACAGGCGCGGGCAAAGCCGACATCCTCGCCAAAGCCGTCGAAGGCCCGATCACCGCGATGATCTCGGCCACGGCGCTCCAGCTTCACGCGCGCTGCACAGTCGTCGTGGACGAACCCGCCGCGGGCAAGCTGCAAGGCGCCGACTACTACCGCTGGATTTTCCAGAACGAGCCGGAGTGGGAAGAGTTCCGCTGAGCGACAGGAGCGTCGCAGCCTTGCCGGCGAGTCCCCATTCAGAGCAGTCTCCCGGAGACAATCATCGAATTCGCGCGGGCTAGCCGCCCGCACCCCTGCACCATCATGGAACCCACCATCAAAATCGCCCTCGTCGGCGCCGGGATGTTCGGCGGCGACGTCCACCTCCGCGCCTATGCCGACCTCCAGCGCTTCGGCATCGCCGGCCAGCTCGCGCGCGTCGGCCTCGACAAGTTCAACCGCGAACTCGCGCCGGTGAAGTTCGGCCTCGTCGCCATCGCCACACGCTCGCAGAGGTCCGCCGAGAAATCCGCCGCCGCCTTCAAGGAATGGACCGGCCATTCGCCCAAGTGCTATTCCGGCGACGAGCCCTGGCACGACATCCTCCGCGATTTCCCTGACCTCGACGTGCTCGCCGTCGCCACGCCGGACCACTTGCACACACAGCCGATTCTTGCCGCTCTCGCGAAAGGCGTGCACGTCCTCACCGAGAAGCCGATGTGCCTGACCACGCACGAGGCCGACCAGATCATCGAGGCCGCGCGCGCGAAGAACCGCGTCGTCGGGGTGGACATGCACAAACGTTACGACCCCGACCACCTCCGCATCCGTGACGACATCCAGAAACGCATCGGCGCGCCGCTCTACGGCACCGCGTTCCTCGAAGAACCGCTCGAAGTCAGCACCAGCACCTTCAAGTGGGTCGAATCGTCCGACCCGTTCAGCTACGTCGGTCCGCACTGGACGGATTTGATTTACTCCTACTACAAGGCGAAGCCCGTCTCGCTCACCGCCGTCGGCCAGAAGAAGCGCCTCGTGCGCGACGGCATCAACGCCTACGACGCCGTGCAGGTGCGCGTGGACTTCGACAACGGCATGAGCATCAACTTCCACAACAACTGGATCACCCCTGCGGACTTCGAGGGGCCGGTGAACCAGGGCCACGAAATCGTCGGCGCCGACGGCAAGGTCGAGAGCGACCAGCAATACCGCGGCTTCCGCTGGTGGAACAAAGGCGGCGGCTCGCGCACGAGCAACAACCACTTCACCCGCGACGTCCTCCGCGCCGACGGCACCAAGGCCTACGTCGGCTACGGCGTGGACAGCCTCACCGTCGCGCTCGTGGCCGTGTGCCGTGTGAAATTCGCCGGTGAAACCCGCGACGCCGTGGCGAGCCTGTATCCCACCGCCGAGGAAGCCCGCATCACCTGCGCCATCGTGGACGCCGCCGCGCGCGTGCGCGACCTCAACTTCAAATACATGAGCGAAGGCAAAGGTGCGACCGTCACCGCCCGCTTCGGCAAGGACGGCATCACCATCTGCGACCCGAACCGCGCCGGCGAAGGCGCAGACAAGGTGTTTCAGCGGATTTATGAGAAGGCGATTTGACGGTGTGGTTCAATCCTGTTGAGTGATCCAAAAGAAACAGCTAGAAAGGTTGCACGCCTACGAGACGATTATGAAAACAACACTTGCTCTATTCTTGCTGGTGGCCCTGACGGTCGCTGGCCATGCCAGCCCACAGGAGGTCGCAAAGGCACTGTTTCCGAAGACCGTGCTGTTGACGATGCAGGATTCCTCTGGGCGGCCTGTAGCTTTGGGGAGCGGCTTCGTCCTCAAGAAAGGGTATGTCGTGAGTAATCATCATGTCATTGAGGGCTCTGCTTCTGGGTTTGCGAAGCGTGTCGGAGACAAGGCCAAATACAAAATTCGCGGGGTCGTCGCTAAGGACGAGGCTCGCGACCTTGTAATCCTCGCAGTCGACGAGTTTGCGGAGGATGACGTGACACTTTCAAAGACCGGTTCGGTCGAGGTGGGGGACACAGTTTACGCAATTGGAAACCCGCGTGATTTGGAGGGGACTTTTTCCCAAGGCATCGTTAGCAGCCTCCGCGAGTTTACAGAATTCAGTCTGTTGCAGATAACGGCACCGATTTCGCCAGGGAGCAGTGGTGGCCCGATTGCGAATGACAAAGCTGAAGTCGTTGGGGTGGCTGTTGCGACCTTTCGTGGCGGACAGAATCTTAACTTTGCGATACCCGCCAAATTTGTGACAGCTCTTGAAAACCAGATTGGTGAACCTCGGCCACTCAGCCAAGAAAGTGGTAAACCGCGACAGAAAACTCTTTTTGACAGCCTAGAGTCCGGTAAAAGCACAGAAGGTCTCAGCTCTGGCTCTTTTCTTTGGGACGGTTCTTCACCGGACGCAACACTTGGAAGCAATGGCCGGTTCACGATCTCTCTGAAAAACAATCTCGATACGGCTGTCGCGAATCCCATGGTTTTAGTTCTGTTTCACGACAGATCAGGAGACGTGGTCGATTATGCGCTAGTCACCTTTAGAGGGACGATTCCAGCCAAGCTTGGCAAACGCGCGAGCGGGAGTGTGGACCCAAGCACCAAACAACTCACGACCGCCATTTCACGGAACAATCAGTTCATGTATTCCGCCACGCCCAATACAAAGATCGAGTTTCGGACGCTCTCGTTTTCACTTTCCGATGAATGAGGATCGAGTGAAGGCTTGCGCTGGTGGAACAAGGGCGGCGGCTCGCGCACGAGCAACAACCACTTCACCCGCGACGTGCTCCGCGCCGACGGCACCAAGGCCTACGTTGGCTACGGCGTGGACAGCCTCACCGTCGGCCTCATCGCCGTGTGCCGTGTGAAACTTGCCAAGCCGCTCTGTCTCTGCGTCTCCGCAGTTTCAAGTCATTCAAGCTCGTCGAGCGCTTTGCTCAATTCCTCCGCGCCGGCGGTGCCCGCGATGTAGTGGCCGACCACGCTCCGAAATCCGTGTGCCTTCACCGGGGACATTTTCCGCAGCACATCCTGAATGAGCGTCCGGCCGATGGCCACGAAGGTGTTGCCGTTGTAGAAACAGAACGGCGCAAGCTTGTGGCATTGGCGGCAGATGTCGAAGGTCTCGCGCAAAGTCAGATCGCGGGCGCGGGATTTTTCCCAAAGTTTTTGTGCGGGCTCGTAACCATCAGAGGTGGGTTTGTGAAGCGCGTTCTTCTCTTTGCACAACCCGGCGTTGATGGTGATGACCGTTTCCCACGGCCAGTCCTGCAACCAGCGCCGCTTCATTTGGCCTTGGCGGCTTTGCGACGGAGATTGGCCTTGATCCTGGCGAGAGTGGAGACGCCCTCGCTCTTGAGATGACCGCGTCCGGTCTTGGCAAACAGTGGTTCAGCCACGAAGCGGTCTTGAAGGCGCAACGCTTCGCGCATGGCTGCGTGAAGATTTTTTTGCACCTGTTTGGCCGCTGCCATGCGAGAAAGTTATCGCGCAAGCCATGACTGGTCAATGCCGGGACTTGCCGCACGAGCAACAACCATTTCACGCGCGATCCCGCCGTCGCGGGACGCCGACAGCACCAAGGCCTACGTCGGCTACGGCGTGGCGAGCCTGTATCCGACCGCCGAGGAAGCCCGCATCACCTGCTCCTTCGTGGACGCCGCCACGTGCAAACACCCGGTAGCTGGGTGGTGGGCTTGGATTGGGATGGGGTGGTGGCCAGTGAAGTTGGCGGAGTTCTGCTCAGCGTGAACTAAGTTCGGGCTTGGCGGAGCGCCAAGTCTGCTTGGTTCGGAGTTGGGAAGCTCTCTTCGGCCTTGTGGACTGACTCATGCACAGCGGGTTTTCTGAGCGCCGTGTAAACTTGCTCGATGTCGCCGATGATGCGCGGCCAGCTCAGGCGAAGGACGGAGGCCCGGGCTTGGCGGCGCATGGGGTGCAACTCGCTGGCGCGACGTGCGAGGTCCACGGCGTGCCGGATAAATTCAGCGTGATCGCCGGCGCTGGCGCGAAGGCCGTTGTCGCCGTGCGTGATGAGTTCGCTCGCGGCCGCGTGGTTGAACGCGAGCACGGCCAGACCGCTGGCGAGCGCCTCGGGCGTCACGTTGCCGAACGTCTCGGTGAGGCTGGGAAAGAGGAACACGTCACCGGAGGCGTAGTGGCGCGCGAGTTCCTCGCCCTTGCGCACGCCGGCAAAGACGGCCGCCGGGCAGCGGCGTTGCAGGGCCGCGCGCGCCGGGCCGTCGCCGACGAGCACGAGGCGGCTGTCGGGGCGGACTTTCTGCATCTGCTCAAAGGCGTTGAGGACAACCGGGATGTTCTTCTCGTCCGCGAGCCGACCGACGTAGAGCGCGACGAGCGTGTCAGGCGTGGCACCCCAAGCGGCGCGAAGTTCCGCGCTGCGCTTCGCGGGGTCGAAGCGCGTCGTGTCCACGCCGCGGGCGACGACGCAGAGGTTGTCGAAGCCCTGCGCCGTCAGCTCGTCGGCCAGCGCGCGCGTGGGGACCATCGTGCAGCTGGTGCGGTTATGGAACCAGCGCAGGTAGCCTAGGATGGGGCGCGTGAGCCAGCCGAGGCCATAGTGGCGGCAGTAGGTGTGGAAATTGGTGCGGAACTCGGACGCGATGGGCAGGCCGAGCCGCTGGGCGGCAGCCAGGGCGGAGAGACCCAGCGGACCTTCGGTGACAATGTGGACCACGTCGGGCCGCTGCGCGCGCCAGAGGCGGGTGAGTCGGTTCATCGCGGGCAGGCCCATCTTGAGCTGGCCATATCTCGGGACGGGCACGCCGGTGACGAAAACTTGGCTGACTCCGGTTTGCGGAATTTTGTTGAGCGGCTCGCCCTGGCTGGGCCGGACGAGCGTGAGTTCGTGACCCTCGGCGCACAGCCCCTCGACGACTTTCGCGATGGTCTGAGCCACGCCGTTGACTTCGGGCGGGTAAGTCTCGGTAACGACGGCGATGCGGAGCCGCCGTTTCGTGACGGACGTTTCGGGCATCGTGGTGTTCGCCGCAGTGCCAGCGTCGCTCATGGCGCGAAACTGGTGCGGGCGCGTTTCGGTCTGGCGTCGCGACAGTAACAATTCGCTGACGAGCGCGGGTTGTTGCCGGAACGTTCGTGATCCGACGCCGGGCCGTAACAGAGGGGCGACAGGTTGTGGCCGTGTTAGCCAGTGCCACCAATTGTAGTCAGCCCGAGTCCTATAACTCACTCATGCCATGACAAGCTTCCTCCAGCTCCTCCACACGCAGCGGATGGACGACCACCGCTACTACCACCAGAGCCGCATCAACCAGTCGCTGCACTTCCTGAGCGCCATCAGCTTTTTGGTGGCCTACGCGTATCTGTTCATTGATCCGGCGTGGGCGGCGCTCATCGCGTGGGGCTTCTCGATGCCCAGCCGGCAGGCAGGCCATTTCTTCTTCGAGTCGCACGGCTTCGACACCGTGAACCAGGCGACGCACGAGCACAAAGAGGAGATCAAGGTCGGCTACAATCTTCAAAAGAAAGTCGTGCTGATGGGCCTATGGGCGGCGATCCCCGTCGTGCTGTATTTCAACCGGAGCTTCTTCGGGCTCTTCGAGGCGACGGGCACTTGGGAAAACTATTTCCACTCGCTGGGCATCCTGTGGCTGTGGCTGGGCGTGGCGGGCGTGGCGTTCCGCATGACGCAACTGTTCTTCACGCAGGGCGTGATGGCCGGCACCGCCTGGGTGACGAAAATCATCACGGACCCGTTCCACGACATCAAACTCTACTGCAGGTCGCCGCTCTACGTGCTGCGCGGTGAGTTGGTGGATCCGATGGACCACATCAAGGCCGGCCATCAGCCCGCCGCGCCCGCCTGAGTCACCGCCCGAAACGATGCCACAGCATCTCGCGCAGCACACCCCGGCGGATGGACTTGTTCGTCTGGCCGGGGTTTTTCCACCACCAGCCGTCCGTCGCCATCGCTCGCGCCGCGCGCAGGAAACGCCGCATCACCTCGTCGAAGTCCGCCGCCGTGTAGTTCAGGCTGAAGATGAAGCGGCCGGTGCCCACCCAGCTCAAAGCCAGCGCTTCGGCGCGCAGGTAGAACTGGAGCATCCAGTTGTAACGCGCCGGCTGCTCGTAGGTGACGGTCCAGATGGTCGAGAGGTTCGCCACGCGCACGGGCAGTTGCTCGGCCGCGAGCGCGGCGTTGAGGCGCTCGGCGCGCTCGTTCCAGGTCGCGTCGAGGTTCTGGTAGAGCGACTGGACTTCCGGCGACGCGTGGCGTTCGAGGAACACCTGCATCGCGGTCATCACATACGGGTGCGAGTTGAAGGTGCCGCGCGCAAAGCAAATGTCGGCTGGGCGGTCCTCCTTGAAGCGCCGCATCCAGTCGCGCCGGCCGCACAGCACGCCGACGGGCAGTCCGCCGGCGATGGTTTTCCCGTAAGTGACCAAGTCGGCTTGGATGTCGAAATACTCCTGCGCCCCGCGCGGCGCGAGTCGGAAGCCAACGAAAATTTCGTCCAGAATCAGCACGATGCCGCGCGCGGTGCAGACTTCGCGGACGTCCTTCAGCCACTTGGTGTAAGCCGCGCGGTCGAACTTCGCCTTGCGCCCGCTGTCCACAAGCGTCGAGTCGCCGGGCGCGGGGGCGTTGGGATGCAGCCCTTGCAACGGGTTGATGAGCACGCAGGCGATGTCCTTGCGCGTGCGCAACACGTGAAGCGCGGCGGCGGACATATCTTCGAGCGTGTAGGTGCGGTTCGCGGGCAGGGGGTTGCCGGGGCCGGGCTGAACGTCGTCCCACCAGCCGTGATACGCGCCGCAGAAGCGCACCAGATGCGTGCGGCCCGTGTGGTAGCGCGCCAGCCGCACCGCCTGCATCACCGCCTCCGTGCCGGACATGTGGAAGGAAACTTCGTCCAGGCCGGAAATCTCGCGCAGACGTTTCACGTTCTCCGCCACGCACGGATGATACGAGCCGAGCACCGGGCCGAGCGCCTCGGCGCGCGCTGCGCCCTCGCGGATGCAGCCCTTGTAGAAATCCACGCCGAACACGTTCACGCCATACGAACCCGTCAGGTCGTAATACTCGTTCCCGTCGAGGTCGCGCACGGTCACGCCGGACGCCGCTTCGAGAAACGCGCCGATTTTCAGGTGCTCACGGCAGAACGGGCTGAACTGAAACGGCACGCGATACGCGCTAGTGAACTGCATGTCCGAGATGCTTTCGCGCGCCTGCGCCGTGAGCATCAGCGACTTGGTCCGGCGCTCGCGCAACGCACTGGCCAGCCGTTCAAAGCCCGCCTTTCGCCGCACGGCCACTTCCGCCGGCGCGCCGTCCACCTGAAAGAATTCCTCCGGCCCATACGCATAGCCGGGCACCAGCGACGCGAAGCGCTTCGCCATCTGCGAGTGGCCGGTCAGCGAGCGATGTTTCGCCCGCGAGAGTTCGAGCCGTTGCTTCACGCGCGGCAGCAGGACTGCCGCCGCGCCCACCGCCGCCGTTTTCATCATCACCTCGTTGCCAGTCATATTGAATTCATCACATGAAAACCAAGCCTCACCCGGTCCGCCCGAAGCTCTCGAAGACCAAGAAGGTCAAAGCCAAGGTCAAGCAGCTCCGGGACAAAGTGCTGCAGCAGGAGAAACTCAACTTCCTCCTCACCAACCGCGTCCCGCGGCTGCTGGTCACGCGATTCATGGGCCGCTTCAGCAAGGTCGAGCAGCCCCTCGTGCGCGGCCTCTCGCTGAAGGCCTGGAAGCTGTTCACCGACCTCGACCTCAGCGACGCCAAGCAAACTCGCTTCAAGAGCGTCCACGATTGCTTCACCCGCGAGCTGAAACCCGGTGCCCGCCCCATTGACCCCAACCCGAGGGTGCTCTCCAGCCCGTGCGACGGGATTGTCGGTCAGTGCGGTGTGATTCGTGGACAGCAAATTTACCAAGCCAAAGGCTTCCCCTACTCGGCGACGGAATTGTTCGGAAACGGTGACGAAGCGGCAAAATATGAAGGCGGCTGCTACGTCACCTTGCGCCTGCGCTCGGACATGTATCACCGCTTCCACGCGCCCTACGACTGCCGCATCCGCCACGTCACCTACATCTCCGGCGACACCTGGAACGTGAATCCCATCGCCCTCAAGCGCGTGGAGAAACTCTTCTGCAAGAACGAGCGCGCCGCCATCCGCTGCGAGTTGGAACCGGGAGGACCGCAGGTCACCCTCGTCGCCGTCGCCGCCATCCTCGTCGCCAGCATCCGCCTGCACTGCCTCGGCACCGTCTTCCACCCGCGCTACAAGGGACCGAACGAAATCACCTGCGACGCCGGCTACCGCAAAGGCGACGAATTCGGCTGGTTCGAGCACGGCTCAACCATCCTTGTCTTCGCGCCGAAGGGCTTCACCCTCGCCGACGGCATCGAGGAAGGCCGCGAAATTCGCATGGGTCACCGGTTGATAGACATGCGCGCTTCGTGAACCTCACAAAGATGGTCTAATTACTCGTGCGCAAGCGCGGCCTCCCAGCCGGTATCAGTGGCTAAACAGGCCGCATCAGTGCCGAGGTAGGTGGTAGCAGTGTCGGCACAGGGATTTCATGTCCCAGGACTTAACGCAAGGACGCCAAGACGCCGCTGCCAAGGTGCGCGACTTGAACTTCAAATACTTGGCTGAAGGCAAGGGCGCGACCGTCACGACGCGCTTCGGCGAAGACGGCATCACCATCTGCGACCCGAGCCGCGCGAGCGAAGGGGTGGACGAGGTATTCCAGCGGATTTACGACCGGGCACTATGAGTGATAGGTTCACGCCGCTTGCATGAACGAAGTCCTGTCTCACATCGAAACCGCACGGGGTGAATCCGCACGGCATTTGACCGCAGCGCAACTTGAAGAGGGTTTTCGCAGACTGCGGCAGGCTCCGAAAGACAGCGGACGGCTGACGCACATCGTGCGCCGCCCGACGAAGGACGCGCGGGAGGTGCTGGCCCGGGCGCGGCTCTCGCCGGAGGCCGGGCTGCCGGGCGACAACTGGAGCCACAAGCCTTCGCCCGACCCCACCGCGCAACTCACCGTCATGCAGACCGGCGTGGCGGAGTTGATTGCGAACGGGCAGTCGCTCGCGCTCTTCGGCGACAACCTCTTCGTGGACCTCGACCTCTCCGTGGCGAACTTGCCCGTCGGCTCACGGTTGCGCTTGGGCGGGGCGGTCGTCGAAGTCACGCCGATGCCGCACGACGGTTGCAGCAAGTTCAACGCGCGCTTCGGCAACGATGCGCTGCGCTTCGTGAACACCAAGCCCACGCGGCATCTGAACCTGCGGGGCATCTACTGGCGCGTGGTCGAAGCCGGCGACATCGAGGTCGGTTCGCCGGTCCAGGTGCTTTCGCGCGGGTAGCTTGACCCGCGAGGTCGAGCCGGCGGCGGCTGCCTCGTCCCGGCCTTGGCATGGCAGGCCGCGATGGGGCGCGGCGACGGAGGCCGAACGGGCTGCCGAGATTGTGCGTGCGGCGACACGCCTTCTGTGGCACGAGTTCGCGTGTCTCCATGAACTTTTCCGGCCACCTTTCGCTTCGTTTCAGCCCCGCCCTGGCATCGCTGATCGGCGTGCTGGTGCTCGTCCCCGGTCGCGCGGCGGACCTCGCGCCGACGCCGGCCCAACTTCGTGCCGCCGTTGAGAAATCGCTGCCGCTGCTCACCGCGGGCGCGCGCGGCTCGATGGAGAAGCGCGAGCGCTGCTTCACGTGCCACAACCAGGGCCTGCCCATCATGGCGCTCGCAACGGCGCAGACGCGCGGGTTCAAGATTGACGCGGAGGAGCTGGCCAAGCAGGTCAAGTTCACCGCCGACTTCCTCGACAAGAACCGGACGAATTACCTCGCCGGAAAAGGGCAAGGCGGCCAGGCCGACACCGCGGGCTACGCGTTGTGGGCTCTCGAGAACGGCGGGTGGAAGCCCGACGCGACGACCGCCGCCGTCACGGAGTATTTGCTGACGTGGCAGCGCGACCTCGAACACTGGCGTCCGCAATCGCGCCGCCCGCCGACGGAGCAGAGCGAGTTCACTTCGACGCACGCCGCATTGCGCGGGCTGCGGACCTTTGGCACGGCAGAGCAGCGCGAGCGCATTGACCGGCGCTTCGAGCAAGTCCGCTCGTGGCTGGTGAAGACACCGGCGACCGACACCGAGGACCGCGTGTTCAGGTTGCGCGCATTGCAAGTCGCGTGCGCGCCCGCGGCAGAAGTGCGGAAGGCCGCGAAGGAACTGCTCGACACGCAGCACGCGGACGGCGGCTGGGCGCAGCTTGCGGATATGAAACCCGACGCCTACGCGACCGCGACGGCACTCGTCGCGCTTCACCAAGCTGGCGGCATGGCCACGGCGGACGCCGCATATCGCAACGGCCTGCGGTTCCTGCTCGACCAACAACTCGCCGACGGCTCGTGGCTGGTCACCTCGCGCAGCAAGCCCATCCAGTCCTACTACGAGTCCGGTTATCCGCACGGCACGAACCAGTTTATCTCCATCAGCGCCGCCGGTTGGGCGACGACCGCGCTGGCGCTGGCGCTTCCGAAGGGGCGGTGACGACGCGGCCGTGGGCGGCGGGAGGTCACTTCAACTGCTGCACCAGACGGTCGAGGCCGTCGAGGTTCTCGCGGAGGCGCTGCTCGGCGTCGAGGTCGGTGTGGTTGAGGATGCCGATGGGGCCGCGCCAGCCGGAGTCGCGGATGACCTTGAGCAGCGCGAGATCGAGGTCGCCCTGCCCGAGCACCATGATTTTCTTGCCGGCCTTGTCCCCGCCCTTGGTCATGCCGTTCAAGTTCAGCGCGAGCAGGTGCGGCTTCATCTTCGTAAGCAGCGCGGGGAAGCGGTCGAGGTGGTCGTGCCCGTGGTGGAGGTTGTAAACGAGGCCGACATTCATCACACCGTCGCGGCGCAACCGTTCGATGATGGCGATTTGATTCTCCGGCTCGCCGAACCATCCGCCGTGATTGTAAAGCGCGACCTTGGAGCCGACTGTGGCAGCCGCGTCTGCTATGGGCCGGATGCGCCGGGCCTCGGAGTCCACGCGCGCGGCTTGCTCCTCCGGAGAATTCACAGGAGCGCCGCCGCCGCTGACCCAGAATTGCGGGCTGACGTTGTGGCGCTTGAAGAGTTCCAACGTGCGCCGGGCCTCGTCGTTCATCGAGGTGGGAAACCACCACGCGTCGAGGCTGATGCCGTGGCGTTTGAGCGCGGCCAGTTCGTCGTCCCACTGCGGGACGTGTTCGGCGCGGTAGTCGTAGGCGAAGCGCCGGATGCCGAGGCGCTCCATCATCGCGGCGCGATCCTCGGGACCGCGCTTCTTCGCGTCGAAAGGCACGATGCACCACGCGACGAGGTTGGTGCGGGCGAAGAGCGACGTGTCGGCGGCGAAGCTGCTCAACGGCGTCGCGAGGCAGCCGCAGATCAAGGCAAGCAGGCGGAGGGCGCGCATGGAATGCCGGCGGTTACTGCGCCGCAACCGTGAGCGTGTGCTTCACGGGCACGATGGCCTTGCGGACCTCGGCGTCGAGCGCCTGCTGCCGCGCGGCGAGCTGGTCGCGAAGGTTGTCGAACGCACCGGCGAGTTTCGAGTCGGCCTTCGAGTCGTTGGCGAACTGGCGGAAATTCGTGACCATCTGCTTGATCATCGCCGTCTCGAAAGCCTGCTTGCGGCCGACCGCGTCCATCACCTCCGCAAAGGCTGAATCGAACGGCGTCGCGGGAAACTCGGCGGCGAGGTTCACCCCGGCTTCGAGTTGCTCGCGCGTGAAGTCCTTCGAGACCGCGCCCCACGTCAACTTCGCCTTCGCACTGTTGAGCCCGCGCACTTTCAGCGTGAAGCGGTTCAGGTCCTGGTTGAACGGCACGAACGGCGTGATGCTGCGCGTGCTGTTGGCGGACTTCGGGTCGGCGTCGAAGCAGAACGGGTAACGCGGGCTTTCGAGTTCGACTTTGCCCGCAGCCGAGGCGAGCACCTTGTGTCCGCCCGTCGCGGTGGCCGCGCCGTTGAGGTCCACGAGCACGGAGCCGATGTCGCCGTCGAGGCCGAGCCCCTTCAAAAACGCGTAGGCCATGAGGAGCTGGCCGTTGGGGCCGGGATGGAATCCATCGCCGCCGCACACGGGATAATCGTCGCCGAGAGCGGCCTTCGCCTTCGGCATCGTGTCGAACATCGCGGCGTGGACATCGGCGAACCCGGTCTTGTATTCGCCCGCGAGCTTGCGGCAGATGTCGCGGAGGTGCGCGAGCGTGTCGTTGTAGCCGGCGGCGGAGTTGCCCGTGCCGAACGAGGCGCGCGCGCCGAAGAACTTCGAGTCCACGGCGCCGGGCGAGCCGATGACGATGTGCTTCACGCCGGCCTCCTCGAACCGCTTGAGGACGTTTCGCATGTTGGCCTGGTAAGTCTGGCCGATGCTGTCCTTCCACGGCTGATAACCGCCGTCATTCATGCCGTAGCACGTGGTGGCGACGGTCGGGCGGAAGGCGGCGAGGTCATTGAGAGCGCGGTTCGCGAAGCCGTCGGCGCGTTCGCCGCTCCAGCCGAATTGGAACACCTTCACGTCGCCGCGTCCCGCGCACGCGAGCAGGTAGGCCTCCATGTATTTGGTGTAGAATTTCTGCTCGGTGATGGAGTCGCCGATGATGGCGAGGCGCGCGCCCTGCGGCAGCAGCGGCGGCGGGGCGGCGGGGGCGGCGGCGGCGAGGGCCAGTCCCACAGCGAGCGCAGGAAACAGGCGAAGCGGGCGGTTCATGGCGAGGTTCAATTCGGCAGAGGTTGGTTTGGTTTCAGGACCGGCGCAGGATAGGAGACGAGTTGGACGCTCGCGAGAATCGAAATTACTTCGTCGAGGTGAAGCGCGCCTCGCCGCGCGTCGCATGACTGCCCGTGACGCGCGACTTCCCGCGCCATTGACACCCTCGCGCGTGTTTGTTGTCCTCGCGGCATGACAAAACGCCACCGGCGCACGGCACGCGCCGCTTCCCCGAAGGTGCTGCTTCCCATCGGCGACGCCACGGAAGTGATGGACACGATGTATCCGATGTTCCGGTTGCCCGAGGACGGCTTCGAAGTCGTCGTGGCCGGGCCCGAGGCGCGGCTGTATCACGGAGTGATGCACGAAATCCCGCCGACCTCCGAGGGCGAGCCCAAGTGGGACATCACCCGCGAGAGCGCCGCGTATCACATCCGCGCGAGCGTTGCGTTCAAGGACGTGGACCCGCGCGACTATTGCGGGCTGTTCGTCTCCGGCGGGCGCGCGCCCGAATACCTGCGCTACGACAAGGACCTGCTGCGCATCACGCGCCACTTCTTCGACACGAACAAGCCCGTCGCCGCGTTGTGCCACGGCATCGAGATTCTCACGGCGGCGGACTGCATCCGCGGGCGCACGGTGACGACCGTCGCCAAGTGCGCGATGGACGCCGAGCAGGGCGGCGCCAGATACGTCAACGAACCGGTCGTCATCTCCGGCAACCTCGTCACCTCGCGCGTGTGGATGGACAACACCTGGTTGCTCAAGGAATTCGTGGCGATGCTCAAACGCGCCACGCAACGCGGCTGACCGTGCGCTCGAAGCGATACAGCAGACGGGAGTTCGTGCCGCGCGCCGCGCTGGCTGCCGCCGCGCTGGCCTCACCGCGGCAGGGCATTGCCGCGCCCGTGCCCGCGGCCGTTTCGCTCGGCTTCAGCCTCTACGGGATGAAGTCGCTTCCGCTCGACAAGGCGCTGCAAATGTGCGCCGCGGTGGGCTTCGATTCCGTGGAACTGGCGTTGATGCCCGGTTATCCGACCGAGCCGAAGCTGCTCGCCCCTGACGCGCGACGCGCGCTGCGGTCGCGGCTCGACGCGCTCGCATTGAAGCTCGGCGGCCTCATGGAGAACCTGCCCATCCTCGGCGACGCTGGCGCGCACCGGCAGAACTTGGAGCGCATCAAGGCTGCCGCCGAACTCGCACACGCGCTCGCGCCCGCGTCGCCGCCGCCACTCGAGACGGTGCTCGGTGGCCGGCCCGCGGATTGGGAGAAGGTGCGCGAAACCATCGCCGCGCGGCTGCGCGAGTGGGCCGAGACCGCCACGGCGAACAAGCTCGTGCTCGCCATCAAGCCGCATGTGTCGAACGCGATGCACCTGCCGGAGCACGCGTTGTGGTTGCTCGACCAGGTGCGCAGCCCGGCGCTGCGGCTCGCCTACGATTTCAGCCATTACCAGCTCCGCGGGCTCGCGCTCGCGGACACGATGAAGGCCGTCCTGCCGCACGCCGTGTTCATCCACGTGAAGGACGCGGCGGGCGACGCGGCGAAAGTTTCGTTCCTGCTGCCGGGCGAAGGAACGATTTCCTACGGCGAATACTTTCGCGCGCTCAAGGCCGCGGCGTGGATCGGGCCGGTCGTGGTGGAGGTGAGTTCGCAGCTTTTCAACAAGCCGGGCTACGACCCGCTGGCGGCGGCGCGCACGAGCCATGCGGCGCTCGCGCCCGCGATGGCCGCAGCGGGTCTGCGTCCTGCGGCGAAGTAGCCGCTTCACCGGACCGTGGACAACTAATCGGTGACAACCCGCGGTCCCCTGCCTAGTGTCGCGCCCATGCGCGTTGTGAACGTTCCGCTTGGGACGCGGAGCTATTCCATCCACGTCGGCAGCGGACTGCTGTCGAAGCTCGGCGCGCATTGCGAGAGGCTGGGGCTCGGCGAGCGTTGCGCCATCGTGATGGACCGCACGGTTGCGAAGCACTACGGGCGCGCCGCGTGGAACGCTCTGGCGAAGGCGGGTTTTGAGGCGGCGCTCGTGACCGTGCCCGCCGGCGAGAAAAGCAAGAACCTCCGCGCCGCGGCGGAAACCTACGACATGCTCGCGGCGCACCGGTTGGAGCGCAAGTCTTTCATCGTCGCGCTCGGCGGCGGCGTGGTGGGCGACCTCGCGGGTTACGTGGCGGCGACTTACTTGCGCGGCATCGCGTTCGTGCAGGTGCCGACCACGCTGCTCTCGCAAGTGGACAGCTCGGTGGGCGGCAAGGTCGGCGTGAACCTCAAGTCCGGCAAGAATCTCGTCGGCGCATTTCACCAACCGCGGCTTGTGTTGTGCGATCTGGACACACTGGCCACGCTGCCGGAGCGCGAGTTTCGGGCGGGGTTCGCGGAGGTCATCAAATACGGCGTCATCTGCGACCGGGAGTTGTTCGACCGGCTCGAACGGGAAATGCCTCGATTGCTGGGGCGGGACGCCGCGGCACTGGCGCCGGTCATCGCGCGCTGCTGCGAAATCAAGGCGGGCATCGTCGGCAAGGACGAGACGGACACGGGGCTGCGGTCCATCCTGAACTTCGGCCACACCATCGGGCATGCCATCGAGGCGGTGTCGGGTTACGGGAAGTTCCTGCATGGCGAGGCCATCGCCATCGGGCAGGTGTTCGCGGCGCGAATGTCCGCGAGCGTGCTCGGGCTTTCGTCGCGCGATGCCGGGCGCGTCGAGCAGTTGCTCGAGTCTGCCGGGCTGCCGACCCACATTCGCCTGACATCGGCGGGCCGGTCCAAGCTTCTCGACGCGATGAAACTCGACAAGAAGGTGGCCGGGGGCGAAGTGCGGTTCGTCCTGGCCAAGCGCATCGGCGAAGCCCGATGGGGACAACGGGTGCCGCGCGAACTGGTCGAGCGCGTGCTCGCCAATGGAACGCCCTGACCTCCGAAGCCGGCAATCGTCCGGTTCACCGCGACCGAAGCCGCAACGCTGATTTCACACGATGCCCGCCGTCAGCGAAACCATCGTCCGCGAATACTTCGAGGCGCAGGGGTTCTTCGTCCGGCAACAGCGGAAGTTCATCGCGCCGCTTCGGAACGAGGACGACGAAATTGACTTCCTCGTGGTCAACCCGCGCTGCACGCGAAGCGGGGGCGAGTTGCCCTTCGTGCTGTCGTCCGGCGACCTCGCCGGGGTGGCGCGGGCGGTCGTCGTGGTGAAGGGCTGGCATACCGACACGTTCAGCACGTCACTGCTGACTCATGCGCCGGAGATTTTCCGGTTCGTCGAGCCGGCCGCCGCGCAGCAGGCCGCCAAGTCATTCGGCGGCGAAGGGCCGGTGACGAAGATCCTCGTCGTTCCCGCATTGCCCGCGGCTGCGGAGGGGAGGAAAGCCAGCATTGATCTGCTCCGGTCGCGCGGCATTGATGCCGTCATCCCGTTCCAGACCATTCTCAGGGACTTGATTGACCAGATTGAAACGAACCGAAACTACCAGAAGAGCGACCTGCTTCAGGTCATTCGCATCCTCAAAAACTACGATTTCTTCCGTGAGAAGCAGTTGGAGTTGTTCCGGTCGGGCCGGCCATCCCGGAAACGGAGTTCAGTCACGAAGACCTGACTTTGAACCACGTGAAAGTGAGGACCGGACCCGGATTCGCGACTTCTGCCGACGGTGGCAGGAAGGGCTCTTGACGGTGCCCTGCCGTCGCGTATCCTCCGCCCGCTTTTTCCCGTCTCCGGGAAGAGCGACCGTTATGCGCCGTTGGCTGTTTAGCGCGGGATTGCTGTGGGTTTGGGCGGGTCTTGACGCTCCGGCGATGCCGTTGCGGCATTCGCTGGCCATGTTCGAATCCGGCGCGACTGGCGTTACCCGAAGCGCCGCCGACTTGAAGCGTGGCGGCAGCGGCGAGGTCAGCCGGTTCCAAATCCTCCCGGAAGTCTGGCACCAATACTCCCGGTCGCGCGACTACGACAATCCCGAGGTCGCCTGGCAGGTGGCGCAGCGCATCCTCGACGACCGGGTGCGGAGGTTTCGCGCCGCCACGAGCCGGGAACCCAACGCGCAGGAGCTTTACCTCCTTTGGAACAAGCCCGGCAGTTTCGAAGCGGCCGGCTTCACGGTCAGCAAGGTCAAGCCGGCCTACCGCGCTCGCGCGGAGCGGTTCGCGAACCTCCACAACAGCCGCTAGGCGCTTCGCCCTACAGGCCGAGCAATTCCCGCCGCAACAGTTCGAACGCCTGCTGGGTCGTCACGTATTTGAACGTCGGCCGGTCCACGGGATTGAACGGGTTGATGACCTTCGTCCCCGCCGCCGTCGCGAGCGCGATGAACACCGTGCCAACCGGCTTGGCCGGCGTGCCGCCGCCTGGTCCCGCGATTCCCGTCACTGCCAGCGCGAAGTCCGCGCCAGCCCGCTTGCGCGCGCCTTCGGCCATCTCCCGGGCGACCTGTTCGCTCACGGCCCCGTGGGAAGAGAGCGAGTCCGGGTTGACGCCGAGCAGGGATTCCTTTGCCGCGTTACTGTAAGCGACGACGCCCGCGACAAGAACGACCGAAGCCCCCGGCACATCGGTGATGCGGTTCGCAACCGCTCCGCCAGTGCAGGACTCGGCGAGGGCGAGCGTTTGCCGGCGCTCGGTGAGCAACCGCACCAACACGGACTCCGGAAGCTCGTCCCCTGTGCCGTAAATGTGCCCGCCCACCTGTTCGCGGACGACGCGCTCCGCCTCGGCAACGAGACGGGCTGCTTCCGGTCCGCTCCCCGACAGGCGCACGTCCACATCGCCCGTGCGCGCGCAGTAACCGATTTCCAGTCCCTCCGTCACGAGCGGCCGGAGGTGCGGCGCGATTCGTTCCTCGAGGATGGACTCGCCGACTCCAATCGTCCGCAGCGTCACTGAGGCAAACGGTGCGTCGAGAGGGAAGCGCTTCCGGAGGAGGGGCATCACCTGTTCAAGGAACATCGGCTGCAATTCCCTCGGTGGCCCTGGCAGCATGATGAGCCAGCTTGCCATCCCACCCGGGCGAAACGGATTGGGATTCACTTCCATCGCGAGCCCGGGGGCGGTGCCGTGGCCGTTCGCCAACACGAGCGCGCCTCCGGGAACTATCGCCTGCACGCGCGTGCTCGCGGGCATGGACCGCTTGCGAGCCGCGAAGAACCGCTCGATGTTCGCAAGCGACGGCGCGTGCTCAAAGAGCTTTCGCCCCAGCAATCGCGCCACCTCGTCCCGGGTGATGTCATCCGAGGTCGGCCCCAATCCGCCGGTTGTCAGCACGACATCCGCGCGCCCGAGCGCCTCGCGGACGGCTTGGGTGATGTCCGCCGCCGTGTCAGCCACGGCCACCTGCCGCGCCACCGCGTAGCCGAAGTCCGAAAGCTCGCGGCAAAGCCACTGCTGATGGCCATTGACGATGCGGCCAAGCATCAGCTCGGAACCGGTGTTGATAAGTTCGAGAATCACCGAATGGACGCGCCGGACACTGGCCCCGGGTTCGCGCGCGCTCAACTCCGATTTCGCCGCCCGCTTCACGCTCCACTTGAATCGCAACCCGGAGCCGCTACAGTCGCCACGTGCCTTCGGCTGAAAAACGCGCGGCGAAAGAGAAGTTCCTCGACTTTCTTCGCACGAAGAATCTGCGCCGCACAAGCCAGCGCGACGCCATCATCGAGACCGTTTTCAACACCGACGAGCATTTCACGGCCGAGCAGCTCCTGGAGTGGTCGCGCAAGCGCGACAAATCCGTCTCACGCGCGACCGTGTATCGCACGCTGCCCCTGCTCACGGAAAGCGGCCTCGTCCGGGCGGTAGACTTCGGCAAGGACTACACCTACTACGATCCCAACTACGCGGACCATCCGAACCACAGCCACATCATCTGCGGCGACTGCGACAAGATCGTCGAGTTCGAGAGCGACAAGATCACCAAGCTCGAGGACGAGATCAGCCACAAGCTCGGATTCGCGGTGAAGACGCAGCGGCTGCAAATCACCGGCACCTGCGAGCAGCTCAAGAAACTCGGCGCGTGCAAAAACAAGGCCCGCTGCTAGCCGTGCGCGCTTTTCCCGACCCCGCGGCACGCCCGTCGCGGCTCCCACCGGTGACACAGGCCGTCGTCAGCGCCGCCCTCGGGCTGAGCTTCATCACGGGGATTGCGATTTGGTGGTGGCAGGTGCGCCAGCAAACCGATGTTCCCGCCCCCGCGTGGTATCGGCCTGCGGTGCTGGTCCACGGAATCCTCTTTCCCGTTCAGTGCGGCATCTTCGGCTGGCTCGCTTGCCAGCACTTCCGAATCAGTTGGGAACTCCGGGCAAACCTCGTCTCGGGTTTTCTGATGGAAGGCGTGTTTCTCGGCCTCATCATTTCTTCCGTCGGGCTCTACTACGCGGGCGAAACGGAATGGCGGGACCACTGGATCTTGACCCACCGGATTCTCGGCGTCGTTCTGCCCGTCGCCCTGGCTGCGCATTGGATGGCGGGTCTGCGCTGGGCGGGAAAAAACTCAAAATAATCCTTGTGCTGAGATTCAGTCTCAATTATCTCATCGCCCTGAGACTTGTTCTCAACAAGACGACCACGTATTCGCTGCTTCGCCCAAATGCTCACGCGCGCCATCTTCACCGTCACAACGCTAACCTCGATGCTCGCGGCTCCCTTGTCCTGTGCGGGCCAAATCCGCGACCAAGCATCCGTCATCGCGGACTTGCAGAGGCAACTCCAAGCCCTTCGCGAGGAAGTCGAACGGCTCAAGGTTGCCCAGTCGAAGCGCGAAGAACCCGACCCCAAACCCGCGCCCGAAGCGGCAGCGTCCTCCCTCAAGGTCAACTTCTACGGCGAGTCCAAGTATCGCTTTCCCGAGTCGGGCGCGAACGCCTTCGACGCGCACCGCTACGTGCTATCGCCGAGTTACCGCATCAATGATTGGCTGCTGTTCCAGTCCGAGCTGGAATTTGAGCACGGCGGCGTGGATGAGAGCGTCAATGGCGGCCGCAATCGGTTCGACGGCGAATTCGAAGTCGAGCAATTCTACGTGGACCTGCTGGTAAACGAGCGCTTCAACATCCGCTCGCTCGGCATTGATTTGATCCCCGTCGGCCGCATCAACCTGCATCACGAGCCGACGACGTATTACTCGACTGAGCGACCGGAATTGTATCGCGAGATCATCCCGAGCACGTGGTTCGAGCCCGCGGTGAGCGTGTTCGGCAAGCTCACCGACTCGCTCGACTACAAGCTCACGCTCTCGGCGGGGCTTGAGGATTCCATCGCCACGCCGGGTTCCGCGGCCACGGCTACGCGTCCGGCGGGATTCGCGGAACCCGGCATCACGGCCCGCGGCGGTGTGCGCGACGCGCGGCCACGCGCCCGGCGCGCCGACGCCAACGCGCTCGCCTACTCCGGCAGGCTCAACTACCACGGCCTGCCTGGTCTCGACACCAGCGGTTCGTTTTACGTGACGCAAGTGAAAGGGTTCGCCGGCAATTCGACTCTGGCGTTGTTCGACATCGAAGCCGCGTATCGTGTGCCCAAGACGGGCCTCGAACTGCGCGGCGACTTCGCTTACTGGCACGTCGGCAGCCCGCAGAACCTCGTCGTCAACAACAACACCTCGACGACCGACAACGTCGGCGACGCGATCTACGGCTGGTATCTCGAGGCGGCTTATCATCTCTCGCCGGCCGCGTGGCGCGAGGGCCGGTTGCAGAACTCCGACATCGTCCCGTTCGTCCGTTATACTTCCATCGTGACGCAAACCGGCCTGGCCGCGCCCGGCGTCGCGGAGGACAACGGCCGGGCCAACAAGGACTTCGTCACGTCCGGCGTGGCGTGGTTCCTCAATGCCAACTTTGTCCTGAAGTTCGACTGGCGTCACAACCTCAACGGCTCGACTGCCTCCAAGACCGACGCCAACGCGCAGGACTATTTCCAGATTGGCGCAGGACTGTCGTTTTAGCGGCGAAAGCCTTGACTGGGATGAACGCCTTCGTTGCCTTGCCCTGTGCGGCTGTGCTGTTGCTCGCGGCAGCGGGCGACGTTCGCGCCGAGCGTTACCTCACCGCGGACGAAGCTCGAAAGCTCGCGTTTCCTGCGGCGGAACAAATCGAGGAACTTACCTTCCGTTTCAGCGCGGCCGAGACCGCGCAAATCGAGAAGAAGTGCTCGCTCAAGCTCCGCAATTCCAGCGCGCGCTGCCTCGTTGTGCGCAACGGCACCACCCTCGTGGGTGTGCTTGTCCTCGACCAGGCGCTCGGGAAGCATGAGATGATTGACTACGCGGTCGCCATCAACCCCGACGGCAGGGTGCTGCAAGTGGAGGTGCTCGAATACCGCGAGAGCCAGGGACGCGAAGTGCGAAGCGCGAAATGGCGCGGGCAGTTCAAGGACAAGTCGGCCGATTCGGCGCTACGGCTCAATCAGGACATCTACAACATCAGCGGCGCGACCATTTCTTGTCGGAGCGTCACGGAAGGAGTGCGCCGAGTGCTCGCCACCTTCGAAGTCGCCATCAAGCCTAGACTCGCCCAGCCCTCGCCGCGCGCCGAGGGTCAATCGCCCGCCAAGAAATGATTCTCGCCACGAAGAGACTCGCTTTGGGCGCGCTGTTGTTCCCGTTGTGCTCCGCCGCCACGTTCGCGGCAGACCCGGCCACACCTTTCGCCGCGCCGGCTCCGGTCCGCCGCAGCCAGCCGCTGCTGGGCACGTTCGCCACCATCACCGCGTTCGGTGCCGGGCGCGAGCGGGTCAACGACGCCATCACCTCAGCCTTCGATGAATTCAAGCGCGTGGATGCGCTGATGAGTGAGCATCGCGGCGACAGCGAAATCACCCGCGTAAACACGCGCGCCGCGGCGGAAGCCGTCACCGTGTCGTCCGACTTGATGCGCGTGCTCGACGCGGCGCAGCGGATTGCCGTCGAGACCGACGGCGCGTTCGATGTCACCGTGCGTCCGCTCACCGACCTGTGGGGATTCATCTGGAAGGAACACCGTTTGCCTTCGGCGGATGAACTTCAACGCGCGCTGCCCCTCGTCGGCCACGGGCGCTTGAAACTCGATGCGCGGACATCCGTGGTGCGGTTCGAGCGCGTCGGCATGTCCCTTGACCTCGGCGGCATTGCGAAGGGCTTCGCCGTGGACTGCGCCATCGAGCGCCTCCGCGCACTCGGTGTCACCAACGCGATGGTGAAAGCTGGCGGAGACCTGCGGGTCACGGGGTTGCCACCGGGCAGCGACCATTGGGAAGTGCAGATCGAGGATCCCACGAAGGAAGGCCGTCGCGCACTCATCCGGCTTCGCTCCGGCGCGCTCTCGACCTCGGGCAACTACGAGAACTACTTCGAAGTGAACGGTCGCCGCTACGCGCACATCCTGAACCCGCGCACGGGCATGCCGGTCGAAGGAGTCGCCTCGTGCACGGTGCTCGCGCCGACGTGCATGGAAACCGACGCGTGGGCCACCGCGCTCTTTGTGCTGGGACCGGACGAGGCGTTGCGGAAGTTCGGCTCACGTTTCGCGATGCAGTTTGTCATCCCGCACGCACGCGGCGCGGGTCCTTGGATTGTCCGCAGTTCGCGAGCGTTTCCCGCCGGGAACTGACCGCTACGAATCCCGCACCGTCGCTCCGAGCGCCTGCCTCAACTGCGCCACGACCTTTTCGTGCGCCGCGTTGACTTCGACATCCGTGAGCGTGCGCTCGGCATGCCGGTAGGTGAAGGCGTAGGCAACGCTCTTTTGTCCCTCGGGCACGTTCTTGCCGCGGAACACGTCGAAGAGCTGCACGCCTTCCAAGTTCGCCGGCTTGGCCTGCTTCACGGCTGCGAGCACCGCGTCGTGCGTGACGGGCTCCGCCACGAGCATCGCCACGTCGCGCTCGACACTAGGTTGCTGTGGCACCGGTTTGAACGACTTCGCCGGGTTCCGCCGCGCAAGCAACTGGTCGAGGTTCAACTCCGCCAGCAGCACGGCGGCGCGCAGGTCGAGGCGTTTCGCCACCGCGGGTGAAAGCTGGCCGACTTCGCCAAGCGGCAGCTTGCCCCCGAGCGCAAGCGTGGCGGATTCGAGGAACATCTCTGTCGGCTCTGCGCGCTTCGCATACAATACCGGGCGCACACCGAACTGGTCGAGGAATTCCTCGACCATGCCCTTCAAGTCGTGAATGTCGAACTTTGCATCGCGCTGCGCTCCGCTCCAAACCGCCGCCGCCCGCGCGCCCGTGAGCGCGATGGCCATGCGGCGCTCTTCTCGCGGAGCGCTGGTCTCCGACCCGGCGCGAACAAACACCCGGCCAACCTCGAACAGCGCCACGTCGTTGTTCTTCCGCGCGAGGTTGTGCCGCAGGATTGCGAGCAGCCCCGGCAGCAAGCTGGGCCGCAGCACATCCATGTCGGAACTGAGCGGGTTCGCGAGCTTCACCCATTCCGCATTCCGCGTTCCGCAGTCCGCATTTGCCACGAGCGTCTGGCCTTGCGCTTCGTTCAGACCCAGCGCGCACAGAATCCGCCGCGCCTCGGCGATCTGGTCATGCACCGCGTCGAACGCGTTCGCGCCAATCGCGCCACGCGGTGGCGTCGAGGGAATCTTGTCCACGCCGTGCAGGCGCGCGACTTCCTCAATGAGGTCGGCCTCGCGCTTGAGGTCCACGCGGAACGTCGGCACGCGCAAGGTGAGCGGCTCGGGCGGGCGCGTGTCGTCCACTGAGCGCGCCTTTCGCGCTGCCGACCCCAGCCCAAGCTGGCCGAGGTAGTAGTCGATTTCCTCCGGCTTGAGTGCGAGGCCGAGCAGGTCATTGACCTTGTGGTGGCGCAGCGTGATTTCCTTCGGCGCGGCGGGCGCGGGATACGCGTCCACGCAACCTTCGGCAAGTTCACCGCCCGCCGTTTCAAGGATCAGCTGTGCCGCGCGCTGGCTGGCGTAATCTGCGATGCCGATGTCCGCGCCGCGCTCGAAGCGGTAGCTCGACTCGCTGCGCAGGCCGAGCGCCTTGCTCGTGCGGCGGATGTTGGTGGGCTTGAAGTAGGCGCTCTCGATGAGCACGTCGCGCGTGTCGGCGCGAATCTCCGTGTTCGCTCCGCCCATGACGCCGGCAAGTGCGATGCCCTTCTGCTCATCGGCGATGAGCAGCATGTCGGCCGTGAGCGTGTGCTGCTGCCCGTCGAGCGTGGTGAACTTCTCACCCGCTGCCGCCCGGCGCACGACGATGGTGGGCTTGCCGTCCGCACTCTTGGCGATGAGGTGGTAGTCGAACGCGTGCAGCGGCTGGCCGGTTTCGAGCATCACGTAGTTGGTCACATCCACCACGTTGCTGATGCTGCGGATGCCGACTTTCTCCAGCGTGGTGCGAAGCCAGTCGGAGCTGGGACCGACCTTCACGCCGCGAATCACGCGCGCCACGTAGCGCGGGCAAAGCTCGGCGTCGGCGAGTTGAACGGACACGAGTTCGTTCGCGTGTTCCGTGTTCCGTGTTCCGTGTAGTTCGAACTGGGGAAGCCGCAGCGGATTTCCTGTGAGCGCCGCAATCTCCCGCGCGATGCCAATGACGCTGTTCAAGTCCGGCCGGTTCGGCGTGACTTCGAGGTCATACACCACGTCGCTGCCCGCGCGGCCCAGATGCTCGGCGAACGATTGGCCGACCTTCGCGTCCGGCGGCAGGATGATGATGCCGTCGGCGTCCTCGCCGAGGCCGAGTTCCTTCTTCGAGCACATCATGCCCTGGCTCACGACGCCGAAGACCTTGCGCTCCTTGATGACGAACGGCTCCTTCTCGCCCGGCTTCAGCGGCAGCGCGAAGTTCGGCAGGATGAGCGCGACCTTGTCGCCGGGTTGATGGTTCGGCGCGCCGCAGATGATGGTGCGCTCGCCGGTGCCGTCGGCGACGCGGTTGACGGAGAGCTTGTCCGAGCCGGCGACCTTGTCCTTGGCGAGCACCTGCGCGACGACCACGCCCTCGAACTCGCCACCGAGCTTCTGCACACCCTCGACCTCGAGGCCGAGCATGGTGAGGCGCTCCGCGAGTTCCTCGGGCGACCAGTTGAAATCAACGTATTGCTTGAGCCAGTTCAGGGTGACTTTCATTGCTCGGAAAATGGGTTAAGCGCGGATGGACTAGAACTGCCGCAGGAAGCGCGCATCGTTCTCATAGAAGAGGCGGATGTCGGTGATGCCGTAGCGAAGCATGGCGATGCGTTCGATGCCGAAGCCGAACGCCCAGCCGGTCCAGACCTCCGGGTCGTAGCCGACGTTCTCGAAGACCGCGGGATGCACCATGCCGCAGCCGGCGATCTCCAGCCAGTCCTTGCCCATCTTGCGGACCAGCGGGTTGCTGAAATCAATCTCGAAGCTCGGCTCCGTGTAGCTGAAGTAGTGCGGGCGAAAACGAATCCTCGTGTCGTCGCCCATCAGCTCCTTGAAAACGAACTCGACCGTGCCCTTGAGGTCGGCGGCGGTCACGCCGCGGTCCACGTAGAGTCCCTCGACTTGCTGGAAGGTTGGGTTGTGCGTGGCGTCGGCGTTGTCGCGGCGATAGACGCGGCCGGGCACGATGATGCGCACGGGCGGCGGCTGCGATTTCATCACGCGGATCTGCACCGAACTGGTGTGCGTGCGCAGAAGCGACGGCTTACGAATGTCGCTCGCCGACCCCTCACCCCGGCCCTCTCCCCTCGGAGGGAAGAGGGTGTCCGCGAGGGCGGGTGAGGGGTTGGCAACGTAGAACGTGTCCTGCGTGTCGCGCGCGGGATGGTCGGCGGGCGTGTTAAGCGCGTCGAAGCAGTGATACTCGTCCTCCATCTCCGGCCCGTCGGCGACGACGAAGCCAATCTTGCGGAAGCTGCGCACGATGTCCTCGGTGACCTGCGTGAGCGGGTGCAGCTTGCCGACGGTGCGACGACGACCGGGCGCGGTGAAGTCGGTTGGTTCCTTCGGCAGCGCGGCTCTGAGTTCGAGTTCCTCGCGGCGTGAGTTGAGCGCGGCTTCGAGTTCGAGCTTGGTGGCATTGATCGCCTTGCCAGCGGCGGGCTTTTCCTCCCTCGGCAACGAGCCGAGCTGCTTCATCAGCGCGGTGAACTTGCCGTGCGGTCCGATCCACGCACCCTTGGCCTGGTCGAGTGCTGCGATGTCCGGAGCCGCCGAAAACTCAGCGAGCGCAGCGGACTTCATCTGCCCGATGTCGTTCAGCAAGGACATGGCGCGGAGGATTCAGGAGACGGAAGCTGGAATCCAGCGTGAAAGCAAAACGGGCGGCCGGTGAGGTCGCCCGCTCGCAATCAGGTGAACCTGTTGTTCAGGCTGGCGCGGTCGTCGGCGCGGGTGCAGGCAACGCGGCAGCCGCGGCAGCTCGCTTCGCTTGAAGCGCATTCTGCGCGAGGTTGATCAGTTCTCCGAACGCGGCCGAGTCGGTCGCGGCAAGGTCTGCCAGCACTTTGCGGTCGAGAGCAATCTGCGCGGCCTTCAGTCCTTCCATGAACCGGCTGTAGCTCAAGCCGGCGGCGCGCGTGGCGGCATTGATGCGGACCTGCCACAGGCGGCGGAAGGTGCGCTTCTTGGTGCGTCGGTCGCGATACGCATACTGCCGCGCGTGGTCCACGGCATCGGACGCGTAGCGGTAGAGTTTCGATCGCTTGAGTCGGTAGCCCTTCGCAGCCTTGATCATCCGCTTTCGGCGGGCGCGGGAGGCGACGGCGTTGGTAACGCGCATGGGTCAGTGGGGTCGAGGTGACGTGAAGGAACTCACATGCCGTAAGGCAGGTTGGCGAGAATGCGGCGCCGGTCGGTCGGGCTGACCTCGACGCACGCGCCGAGGGAACGACGCCGCTTGCTGCTCTTGTGCTGGAGCAGGTGCCGCCGGCCGGCGCGCCACCGCATCACCTTGCCGCCGGCGCTGACCTTGAACCGTTTCGTGACAGACTTGCGTGTTCGGCTGCCTTTTGGACGTCGCATAAGCTGGGTTATCCCCAAAAAGGAGCGGCAAAGTATCGCCCGCGATGGGACGAAGCAAGCGATTATTTGGGGACGCGAAAACTAATTTGCTCGCGGCGACGCGCGGACCGCGCGAGCCTTTCCTCGTCACCGAAAACCGGACCGCGCTCCTTGGCAACACCTCGACATGGCTTTGACCCTGCCGTGCTCGTGTTGATGAAACAAAGTCCTTGAACCGTAATAAACAAAGAAGCGGGGCATAGGCGCGATGGTGGCCGACAGGCCTTCACTGGACGTCGCAAGCCACCGGCCGGTCCCACCTGTTTCAACCTGCAGTTCAAAGGAACTGTTCAGCCACGGCAATGGCGGGGTTCTCTTCAAGTCCGCCGGCGCAACCGCGTCGGCGGGCTTTTTTGTTTTGGCAGGCTTGCCGCGCTGCTACGTTCCGCCCGTGCGGAACGACGACCTTTTCTCCGCCGCCCACGCCACCGCGGACGCGCCTCCCCCAACCGGCGAACCGCCCCGCGGCTCCGGGCAGGCTCCGCTCGCCGCGCGCATGCGGCCGCGGTCGCTCGACGAGTTCTGCGGCCAATCGCACATCTTGGCCCCGGGACAGCTCCTGCGCCGCGCCATCGAGGCCGACCGCATCCAGTCGCTCATCTTCTACGGGCCGCCGGGCACAGGCAAAACCTCGCTGGCGCAGATCATCGCGCGACAGACCAAGTCCAAGTTCGAACGGCTCAGCGGCGTGGAATCCAACGTGGCCGACATGCGCCGCGTCCTCGCCTCCGCCGGCAACCGCCTCGAAAACACCGGCCAGTCCACCATCCTCTTCATTGACGAAATCCACCGCTTCAACAAGGCGCAGCAGGACGTCCTGCTGCCCGACGTGGAGAGCGGCGTCGTCCGCCTCATCGGCGCGACCACGCACAACCCGTTCTTCTTCGTCAACTCCCCGCTCGTGTCGCGCTCGCAAATCTTCGAGCTCCAGCCGCTCACCACCGACGACCTGCTCGCGCTCCTGCGCCGCGCGCTTGCGGACTCTGAACGCGGCCTCGGCCATGTGAAGATTCGCGCCGATGACGACGCGCTTGCGCACCTCGCGAAGATTTCCGACGGCGACGCCCGCAAGGCGCTCAACTCGCTCGAAATCGCCGCGCTCACCACGCCGCCGCAACCGGACGGCTTCATCCACGTCACCCTCGCCGTGGCCGAGCAGTGCATCCAGAAGAAGGCCATCGTCTATGACGGCGACGGCGACGCGCACTACGACACCATCAGCGCCTTCATCAAGGCGATGCGCGGCAGCGACCCCGACGCCGCGCTCTACTGGCTGGCGAAGATGATCCACGCCGGCGAGGACCCGCGCTTCATCACGCGCCGCATCCTGATCCACGCTGCGGAAGATGTCGGCCTCGCGGACCCGATGGCACTGGTGCTCGCGGGCGCGGCGCATCACGCGGCGGAATGCGTCGGCTGGCCCGAGGCGCGCATCCCCATCGCCGAGGCCACGCTCTACATCGCCACGGCGAACAAGAGCAACTCGGTCGTGAAAGCCATTGACGCCGCGCTCGAGGACGTCCGCAGCGGCCGCACGCTCGCCGTGCCCGCGCATCTGCGCGACGCCAGCTACAAGGGCGCGAAACGCCTCGGCCACGGCGAAGGCTACGACTACTCGCATGACAACCCGGATCACTTCGCCCCGCAGGACTACCTCGGCGAACTGCGCCGTTTCTACGAACCGACCGAGCAGGGCGTGGAAAGGAAGATCAAAGAACGCGTCGAGCGCTGGCGCGCGATGACGGCGGAGGCGATGCGAATGCCAGTGAGCGCCAAGACAGAGGATGCGCCCCCGTGAGACTATCAGAACAGAAGCAAGCATTACGTCGCACTATCCGAGCTAGCTTGGAGCAATTGGATATTTTGTGTTTGTGCGAGAATTGCGCCGCAGCAAGCCGCCTTCTTGAGCTTCGCCCTGAGTGGCAGGCCGCACGGACCATTCTGTTCTTTGCAAGTGTTGGTCGCGAATTGGGCGTCTGCTCACTTTTTGAGAGTGCCGTCGCACTTGGGAAGAAGTGTGCCTACCTTCGGCATGAATCCGATGGAATCCAATACCTGCCGCGGCTCGTGACGGACCGCCAACGGGAGATGGTGATCGGCTCATTCGACATCGGCGAACCGCGGTTCGATTGCCCTGTGGTTCCATGGAAGCAACTGGACTTGGTTCTCGTGCCCGGGTTAGCCTTCGACCTTCGGGGCCACCGGTTGGGCCGAGGCAAGGGTATATTCGACCGTGTGCTGGCGGAAGCCGCCGGGGTTCGAGTCGGCGTGGCCCACGACTTTCAGGTTGTGGAAGAAGTGCCCGTAGAGCCTCACGACATGCGAGTGCATTTCGTCCTGACTCCGACGCGCTGGCTGGATGTCCGTCGCGGAAACTGGGCTTGAACATGACGATGCTGGCTCAACTCGGCTGGGAACACGGCGCGGAGCTCGCCGCGGGTCTTGCGCTCGGCTACGCGTTCTTCCGCTGGAAGGAAAGCCACCGCCGCGCAGCGCTCCAGCTTCATGAACAGACCCTCCTCGACAAGGCCCGCAGCGAGGCCGACAACCTCACGCGCAAGGCCCGCCTCGACGCCGAGGAAGAGGCAATGCGCTTTCGCAGGCAGGCCGAGGCCAGCTTCACCGAACGCCTCGCGAAAGTCTCCGCCGACGAGCAACGCATCACACAGCGCGAATCGCAACTGGCGCAGGAATCGGCGGCACTCGCCACGCGCACACAAGCCGTCGAACAGCAGGCCGGGGACTTTGCCAAGCGCGAGTCCGCGCTCGAGTCCGCGCGCATCGAGGCCGAACAGCTTTCGCTCCAGCGCAAGGAACAGTTGCAGCGCATCGCGCACCTGAGTGCGGCCGAGGCGCGCGCGCAGTTCATGAAGGAGGTCGAGCTCGAGGCGTTGCAGGACGCCAACGACCTCACGCGCCACGTCGTCGAGGACGCCAAGTTCCGCGCCGAGGCCGAGGCCACGCGCATCATCAGCATGGCCATCCAGCGCTACGCCGCGGACCGCACGTTCGAGGCGACCACGGCGACCATCGCGCTCGAGGGCGACGAGATCAAAGGCCGCATCATCGGCCGCGAAGGCCGCAACATCCGCGCGTTCGAGGCGGTGACGGGCGTGACCGTGCTGATTGACGACACGCCGAACGCCGTCGTGCTGTCGAGTTTCGACCCCGTCCGCCGCGAAGTCGCGCGCGAGGCGATGCAGCGGCTCATCCTCGACGGGCGCATCCATCCCACGCGCATCGAGGAAGTCGTCGCGCGCGTGAACGCCGAGATGGACGAGACCATCGTAAAGGCCGGCGAGAACGCGGTGTTTCGCACCGGGCTGCCGCCGATGCACCCGGAGGTCGTGAAAGTCCTCGGCCGCCTGCGCTTCCGTCAGAGCTACTCGCAGAACATCCTCGACCACTCCGTCGAAGTCGCGCACCTCGTCGGGCTCATGGCCGCGGAACTCGGGCTCGACGTCGCTGCGGGCAAGCGCGCCGGCCTGCTGCACGACATCGGCAAGGCGATGAACCACGAGGTTGAGGGCTCGCACGCCATCATCGGCGCGGACTTCATCCGGCGACACGGCGAAAGCGACGAAGTCGTCAACGGCGTCGCCTCGCACCACGACGAGATTCCGCACACGTGCCTGTGGGGCATCCTTGTGAGCGCGGCCGACGCCATCAGCGCCTCACGCCCCGGTGCGCGCAGCGAGACGATGACCACCTACCTCAAGCGGCTCGAGAACCTGGAAAAGATCGGCCTGTCCTTCGCGGGCGTGGAGAAGTGCTACGCGGTGCAGGCGGGGCGCGAACTGCGCGTGATCGTGCAGCCCGACCTCATCAACGACACACAAGCCGCCGCGCTCGCGCGAAACCTCACGCGCAAGATCGAGGATGAACTTCAGTATCCCGGCCAGATTCGCGTGACCGTCGTCCGCGAGACGCGCGTGGTGGAATTCGCGAAGTAGGCCTGGCGTCGCGCGGAACGAGGCAGATTTCACTACCCTTCCCCTGTGCGGTTGGTATAACGCGCGCCAGCTTATGGCGAGGGTTACCGAAACCATGGCACCGGGGGTGTCGGCTTGGAGCGCCGAACGAGCCGAGTCCCGTTCCCTGCCGTCCGGGAGGCGGTTCATTCACGCCGCCGCCCGTGCCGCCACGGACTGCGACTGATGACCGTCCATCCGCCATTTCGTTTCAAGGTCGCCACCGAGGAGTGGGAGTTTGAGCGCATCCATGAGCTGAACTACCGGACGTTTGTGGAGGAGATTCCGCAACACCAGCCGAGCGCCACGCGGCGGCTGGTGGACAAGTTCCACGCGGAAAACACCTACCTCATTTGCGTATGCGGCGATGAGTTGGTCGGCATGCTCGCCGCGCGCGGGAACCGGCCGTTCTCGTTGGACTCGAAGCTCCCGAACCTCGACGCGCACCTGCCTGCGGGCCGCGCCATGTGCGAGTTGCGCCTGCTGGCGGTCGAGAGGAAATTCCGGGCCGGCCAGGTTTTTCCGGGCCTGATGGCACTGCTTTGGAAGCACGCGCTCGAGAAGGGCTACGACATGGCCATCATCTCGGGAACGACGCGACAGTTGAAGCTCTACCGTCATCTCGGCTTCAAGCCGTTCGGCCCGCTGGTCGGCTCGGGTGACGCGTGGTTCCAGCCGATGGTGCTGGCGAAGGAGGACTTCGAGCCGGTCGCCGACCGCCTTTTCAATGGAAACGGCAACGGCCACGAACCGCGAAGCAAGGTCAACTTCCTCCCCGGCCCGGTTGCAATTCATCCGGATGTGCAGCGCGCGTTCGAGGCCACGCCCGAATCGCACCGGGGCGATGATTTCATCGCGACGTTCCAAGCCGTGAAGCTCCAGCTCTGCGCGCTCACGGGCGCGAGCCGCGTGCAAGTCCTGCTTGGCTCGGGCACGCTTGGCAATGACACGGTCGCGGCGCAACTGTCGCTCGAGGGGACGCCCGGGCTTGTGCTGGCCAACGGCGAGTTCGGCGCGAGGCTCGTGGACCACGCGCGCCGGTGGCGGCTGGAATTCAAGGCGCTCGAATTCCCGTGGGGCCAGCCGCTGGATTTGCGAGAGGTCGCCGCGGCCCTCGACGGCGAGCCCCACCCGCGCTGGCTGTGGTGCGTTCACGGCGAAACCTCGACCGGCATCCGCAACGACCTCGAGGCGCTGGAACGACTCTGCTCCGCGCGCGGCGTCAAGCTCGCCGCTGACTGCATCAGCACGCTCGGCACCTCGCCGGTGAACTTGCGCGGCGTGTGGCTCGCGACGTCCGCCAGCGGCAAGGGCCTCGCGGCTTATCCCGGCCTGTCGCTGGTCTTTCATCATCACGAGCTGTCACCTGCGCTCGACCGGCTTCCCCGCTACCTTGACCTCGGCATGTATGCGGCGACGGCGGGCGTGCCCTTCACTCAGTCGTCGAACCTCGTGCACGCGCTTCACGCCGCGGTGCGCCGCGTGGACTGGCCGCGGCGGCTGTCCGAGCTTGCGTCGCGTTCCGCCGTGCTGCGAGCGCGCCTCCGCAAGCTGGGCTTCAACATCCTCGCCGCCGAGGAGCACGCCGCCCCCGCCGTCATCACGCTCGTGCTGCCGGAAGGAACGGATTCCGGCGAAGTCAGCCGCAAGCTCGAGAAGGCGGGCTACCTGCTGAGCGCGCACAGCGAATACCTGCGGCGGCGCAATTGGCTCCAGATCTGCCTCATGGGCGAGTGCCGGCAGGAGGACGTGGACTTGCTCCTCACGCGGCTGCAGCGGATGGGCCTCACGAGCTGAGCGCGGTCGCGCCCCGCCCCACGACTGTTGCCACGCGCGGCGATTTGCGGTCTGCTTTGTCCATGCACAAAGTCCGCCGCCTCGGCGCATTCGTCCTTTCCCTCTGCCTCATGCAATCACTCGCGCCTGCCGCGCGCACCGCGCCCGCGGACGCGCCGGACCTGCAGCCGCTTGTGGATTCCGCCACGCGCGCCGCGCTCGACAGGTTTCGCGACAAGAAACTCCTTCCGACCCAGATTGCCGTCACGCTCGTGGACTTGCGCGACCCGGCCACGCCCGCGCGCGCCAGCTACCGCGGCGACGTTCAGATTTATCCCGCCAGCGTCATCAAGCTCTTCTACCTCGCCGCCGCGCACCGCTGGATGGAGGACGGCAAGCTCGCCGACACGCCCGAACTGCGCCGCGCGATGAGCGACATGATCGTCCACAGCTACAACGAGGCGACCGGCTACGTGATTGATCTGCTCACCGGCACGACGAGCGGGCCGGAGCTTTCGGACGACGAGATCAAGGCGTGGTTCGACAAGCGCAACGCCGTGAACCGCCACTTCACGTCGCTCGGCTACGCGAACATCAACGCGAACAAGAAGCCGTGGTGCGAAGGCCCCTACGGCCGCGAGACCCAAGCCATCAACGCTTTCACGCCCAAGCGCAACATGCTCACCACCGATGCCACCGCGCGGCTGATGACCGAAATCGTCACAGGCCAGTGTGTCTCCGCCAAGCGCAGCGCCGACATGATGAAGCTGCTCTCGCGCAATCCCGCCGCGAAGGAGAAGGACCCGGACAGCCAGGCGCGCTTCACCGGTCCTGTGCTGCCCGAGGGTGCGAAGCTGTGGTCCAAGGCCGGCTGGACGAGCCAGACGCGCCACGACTGCGCCTACATCGAGCTGCCCAACGGCGCGAAGTTCGTGCTCGTCGTGTTCACCACGGACCACTCAGGCGAGAAGGATGTAATCCACACCGTCGCGAAGGTCGTGGTGGATGGGATGAAGGCAGGGAGATAGCCGCTGCCAAGTGAAGGCCGCACTTCTTCTCTCGGTGTTCTGCGCCGGTGCAGCTCTTGCGCGAACGTCGCACGTCGAGTTCACCATCACCGACGCTGCGACGCAGAGGACCGTTCCCTGCCGCATCCACCTCACAGGGCCGGATGGCAAGCCGGTGCGCGCGGACAAGCTGCCGTTCTTCCGCGACCACTTCTCCTGTCCGGGCACAGCGCAACTCGACCTCGCGCCCGGCGAGTATCGCTACGAGATCGAGCGCGGGCCGGAGTTTGCACAGGTGACAGGCTCGTTCACAGCCGCCACGGACAAGCCGCAGCACATCGCGGCGAAGCTCGAACGCATCACCGACCTCGCGAAGGAAGGCTGGTTCGGCGGCGACCTGCACGTGCATCGCCCGCCCGGCGACATCGAGCTGCTCATGCGCGCCGAGGACCTGCACATCGCGCCCGTGATGACGTGGTGGAACCGGATGAACCTGTGGTCAACGCAGAAACCGCCGGCGCAACTGCTCGTGAACTTCGACCGCAACCGTTTCTACCATCTCATGGCCGGCGAGGATGAGCGCGAGGGCGGCGCGCTGCTCTACTTCAACCTCGACTTGCCGCTGCCCATCACCGCCGCGACGCGCGAGTTCCCTTCGCCGATGACGTTCCTCGCGATGGCGCGGGAGAAGCGCGGCGCGTGGGTGGACATCGAGAAGCCGTTCTGGTGGGACGCGCCGGTGTGGCTCGCGAGCGGGCAGGTGGACTCCGTCGGCCTCGCCAACAACCACATGTGCCGCTCGCAGATGTATGAGACCGAGGCGTGGGGCCGTCCGCGTGACGGCGCGCGACTGCCTGCTCCGCGCGGCAACGGCTTCTGGACGCAGGAGATTTATTATCACGCGCTCAACTGCGGCCTGCGCGTGCCGCCGAGTGCGGGCAGCGCGAGCGGAGTGCTGCCCAATCCCGTCG
>Ga0233424_10000599_pt1 | contig 42576 bp, 36 predicted proteins | sample Watercolumn_Towu_FD_181011 | JGI IMG/M metagenome (GOLD analysis project Ga0233424, IMG submission 181011) | Freshwater microbial communities from Lake Towuti, South Sulawesi, Indonesia - Watercolumn_Towuti2014_125_MG | ecosystem: Environmental > Aquatic > Freshwater > Lake | place: Indonesia...
GCGCCGCAACAACAGCCAGAGAAGCCCGGCGGCGCAAACAGTGCTGATGAGCACCACCATCGGCATGGGCGAAGGCGGCACCGCCGCCGCCTGTGCTCCGCTGGTATGCGAACCATCTGCCCGAGTCGTCGGGCCGCCCGCGGTTCCAACTTCCTTGGATGCCTCCGCCTTGGCGATCGCCGCCTTGAACTTGTCCGCATAGGGCACGCTGCGCTTGGCTTGTCGGTCAGCGGCTTCACGCCGGGCAAGCCGCAGCGCGTCGAAAACTTCACTCTGAAGGCTGGACGGCAAGAGCGCCGCAACCTGCCGGCCCACGCGGTCCTGTGCCTGTTCTGTAGTCAAGTGGCGAACCAAGAGGCTCGCGAGTTCGTGGTGTGCGATCGGATACCGTGCATACAGGACCGCGAGCGAATCCTCCGTCTCCCTCGCAAAGGTCCGAAAGTCCCTCGCCAGCCAGATGACCTCATTCCGTTCAATCTGTGTGGCCCGCTCCACTGCTAGCAACCGCTCATAGTCCCGGCGCAGTTCCGGATCTCGGATGCTCGATGGAGCCATCCCTGAGACCAGCAGTTGCGACGATCCGTTGGTGAGCCTGCTGGCGAGCATGGGAATGATGGGCAGTGAAACATCGCGTTGGCTTTCAACAAACTCGGTCTCGAAAAGACCCATCTCCTCCGGTGGGCGGCCAAGTTTCGCTTGAACGCTTTGCCAGAGCTGAAGCGATTGTTCGGCAGCTTCACGTCTCGCAGCCGGAAAGTCCGGGTCAGCGGTCTCCATCGCAGCCTGACGAACCTGACGGGCTAGCACCAAGGATAAAGCGGGAGGCGTCTCCGTCGGCTCCCCAAGAGCGCGTGTCGAGACTTGACGGGCAAGTGCGACGCTTGCCTGCGACTTTGGCGAACCCGTCAACAGCGAGCAGCTCACGTTGGCGGAAACGACGCGAAACACATCACCGGTCATCTCGGGTGCGGCATTGAGCAGGTGCCGGCGACTCCAGTCGGTAAGGGTTGTTTCTTCACGTGCCAACTCCCGGTTGAGTTGAGCGATCACATTCGAAGCTCGCATCGTCGTCTCGGGGTTTTGAGTCCGAAAGCCAACGTAAACAACTGCGTTCCCTCGGGCGACCGACACCAGCGAGAGCCAGCAGACCAGACTACAGCATCTGCGAAGACGGCGTGATTGCATCGCAATCAGGGGAAGTAGCCGTTGTCGCGCATCCACTGGAGTGTGGCCGGTGGGAGCACGCCGACATACGCATTAAAGCCATTGAGTTCCCGGACAAAAGGTCCTGCGTTCTTCTTCAGTGCCGAGGCCTGACCAGTCGCATCACACCCAAACACTTGGGGCACTTTCTCAATAGGGAGATCAGGGCCAAGCCTTCCATCACCCGCACGGCCTCGGTATTGCCATTGAATGTTCCAAGTAAATGTTCCCCCAGAGAATTCTTTGCGCGCTGTGACGGCAAAAATCTTGTCTGGATTGACGGCGATTGGAACCAAACTGCCGCGCCTAAACACTCGGGTTACTGAGCAGGGCATGAACGCGTTGCCGAACGGATTCCCGGCATTTTGATGGAGCGTGCCTTGGTCCGGCAAAAACCAACCCGTGCATTCCGCTGCTTCGCCGCCCTGCTCCATCACTTCGATGCGGTTCCAGGGAACATGTCGTGGGAATATCTCAACTTCTGCCGCGAACCCAATGCTGAACACGCCCGGAACGTGCCAGAGTCCTGAATTCGTGCTCGTATCGTTGATTGGCAACTTCCAGAAGTCGACGGTTACCGGAGGAATGTAAGGCAAGTCTGCCGTCGCCTGAAGAAGTGAATTCCTAAACACTAGCGGACGGTGCTCTAGCACCACTTTGATCGTTTGAGGTGAAACCGGCCCAAAAATGTAGGGTTGAGCGACCCTGAAGGAGGACTCAACACGGCCTCTCCACTCAAGAGTCGAAACTCATAGGAACCGGTTGCTGCCGGTGCGAGCCCCTGCGGCTTCATCTGCACTGAGAGCAAAACGGTTTCAGCAATACCAAACTCGTTCGTGCTCCGGTCGGGAAAGTTGTCCTCGGGCGCTAGTTCAATGTCGAAAGAATAGACCAAGACATCTTTCGAAATCGTATTCCCACAGGTCGCACTGATGCTACGAAAGTCGGTTGGGTTTGCCGCTAGCGGAGACATGCTGGCGGCGGACGACGGGCCAAAACCGCCAGCGAGGCCGGACCAAACGGGCTTGCTCGCAGGCCATTCGGCGTCAACGGGGTCCTTTGTTGCGAAGAGAGGCACTTGAACACCGAGTGGGAAGTAAGAAGGTGACATGAGTTCGTCCCAACCTCCGTCAGGGGACTGATACAAAATGGAAGCGACTGCTACGGACGCGACACGTGCAAACCGCTGGGAAGTCCCACAAGTCGCTGTGACATTATGCCAGCCGACCGGCAGGCTGGCGATGGCGGTCGTAATCCCGCTGCCACTTCCATGCGACCATGTGATGGGCACGCTGGCGGGTGGTGGTCCGGGGATGACAGTCGCCGTTGCGGTCAACGGGTCGCCGACTGCGACGGGATTCGGATTAGCCGTAACCGCCGTGACCTCGTAGGCGCGGATAGTGATGGAGGCACTGCCGGGCTGGGGCGGAGGCGTTGAACTGCCGCCCTCAGGCGGCGTGTTCGTCGGTCTTAGCTCATTCAGCAGGATTCCACCCGTGGCGGTCACGGTGTATTCGCCGCCGGTGCTGAACGCGGCGATGGCTTGCAGTCCGTTGCCAATCGGCGTCGCGTTGCTCCACAGGACCCATGCTCCCTCGGGGAAACTATCCACCTCCGCTGTCAACATCACGGGGTCGCCTACCGCCACGTCCACGACATTTGCCACGACATTCGTAACATTCCAGATGACGTAGTTAGTCGGCGTCTGCGCCTGCGCCCCCCCCCCGAGGAGGAGCGTGAGAGTGAGGACTCCGGCGGCGCGGGCGACGCAGGTGGTGGCGGTGGCGAACAGGCGCATGGTGGACTTGACGGGAGGCTCTCCGGATTGTCCTGACCGCTTGGGTTATCCGGCGCGAGAATGCGCCTGCGGGCCGCGATGTCAAGCGCGGGCTTTTTGCGTTCGGGGCTCTTGGTTCGATGTTGAACTCCAAAGGTCCAGCGCCAACGACAACAGCACAACCTCCGGCTTTCTGCGCCGTTGACACGTCGTCGCGCCTTGTTACTGTCGCGCCTCGTTTTGGCGGACTTCCCCCGCGGACGCAACCACACAACCGACCCCGACCCCTCCTGATTATGGCCAAGGCAGCGCAATACGTTTACCAGTTCGGCGACCAAAAGGCCGATGGCGATGGCTCGATGAAACCGCTTCTCGGCGGCAAGGGCGCCAATCTCGCCGAGATGACCCGCATCGGCCTGCCCGTGCCCCCCGGCTTCACCATCACCACGGAGGTCTGCACTTACTATTACGCGAACAAGCGCACTTATCCGAAGGAGCTTCAGGCGCAGATGCAGGCGGGCGTCGCCAGCATGGAGCGCATCATGGGCACGAAGTTCGGCGACACGTCCGCCATGCCGCTGCTCGTCGCGGTCCGCTCCGGCGCGCGCGACTCGATGCCGGGCATGATGGACACCATCCTCAACCTCGGCCTCAACGACGAGACGGTGTTCGCGCTCGTGAAGGCCACGGGCAACGAGCGCTTCGCGTGGGACTGTTACCGGCGCTTCATCCAGATGTATGGCGACGTGGTGCTCGGCGTGCAGAAGGGCGCGGGCGAGGACCATGAGCCGTTCGAGGTGGTCATCGGCGAGCTCAAGAAGGTCGTGCTCGGCAGCGAGAAGGGCGAGGACACGCGGTTGGGCGTGGACGCGCTCAAGGAGCTGGTGAAGCGCTTCAAGGCGCTCGTGAAGGAGCGCACGGGGAAGGATTTCCCGGCGGACCCGTGGGACCAGTTGCGCGGCGCGGTGGGCGCGGTGTTCGGCTCGTGGATGAACGACCGCGCCATCGTCTATCGCCGCAAATACAACATCCCCACCGAGTGGGGGACGGCGGTCAACGTGCAGGCAATGGTCTTCGGCAACACGGGCGAGCAGTCCGGCTCCGGCGTGGCCTTCACTCGCGACCCGGCGACGGGCGAGAAGGTTTTTTACGGCGAGTTCCTGATGAACGCGCAGGGCGAGGACGTGGTGGCCGGCGTGCGCACGCCCGACCCGGTGGCGCGGCTGGCGCAGAAGCAGCCCGCGTCGCTCAAGGAGCTCGAGCGCATCCGCGGCGTGCTCGAATCGCGTTTCAAGGACATGCAGGATTTCGAGTTCACCATCCAGGACGGCAAGGTCTTCATGCTCCAGACGCGCAATGGCAAGCGCACCGGCGTCGCCGCCGTGCGGATCGCGTGCGAGATGGTGAAGGAAGGGCTCATTAACGCCGAGACCGCGGTGCTGCGCGTGCCCGCCGACCAGCTCGACCAGGTGCTCGCGCCCATCTTCGACCGCGCGGCCATCAAGGGCACCAAGCAAATCGCATCCGGCCTGCCCGCCGGACCGGGCGCGGCGAGCGGGCGCATCTACTTCAACGCGGAGCGGTGCGTCGAGGCCGCCAAGCTCGGGCCGGTGATTCTCGTGCGCGTCGAGACGTCGCCCGAGGATTTGCGCGGGATGATCGCAGCCGAGGGCATCCTCACCGCTCGCGGCGGCGTCAGTTCGCACGCGGCGCTCGTGGCGCGACAGATGGGCAAGGTCTGCGTGTGCGGCGCGGCGGCGTTGCAGGTGGATTATCATCACAAGACGCTGACCGTCGGCGGCGAGACTTTCCACGAAGGCGACCACCTTTCGATTGATGGCACGAGCGGCGGCGTTTACGCGGGCGAGGTCAAGACCGCCCCCAGCCAGGTCATCCAGGGACTGCTGCACGGGAACAAGGAGGCGAAGAAGACCGGCACGTATCGGAACTTCGTGCAGTTGATGGAATGGTGCGCGAAGGCCACGCGCATGAGCGTGCGCACCAACGCCGACAATCCGGAGCAGACCGCGAACGCCGTCGCCTTCGGCGCGCAGGGCATCGGGCTGTGCCGCACGGAGCACATGTTCTTCGAGGGCAACCGCATTGACGCGATGCGCCAGATGATCCTCGCCGACAGCAAGGACGCGCGCGAAAAGGCGCTCGCCAAGATTCTCCCGTATCAACGCGAGGACTTCGCCGGGATGTTCAAGGAGCTCAAAGGGCTGCCCGCGACCATCCGCTTCCTCGACCCGCCGTTGCACGAGTTCCTGCCGCACGACCACGCGCAGCAGGCCGACCTCGCGAACAAGCTGCGCATCCCGGTCGAGAAAATTGCCAAGCGCGTGCACGAGTTGCACGAGTTCAACCCGATGCTCGGCTTCCGCGGCTGCCGGCTCGGCATCAGCTTCCCCGAGATCACCTCGATGCAGGCGCGCGCGGTCTTCGAGGCCGCGGCCGACGTGCAGAAGAAGGGCGTCACGTGCAACCCCGAGATCATGATCCCGCTCGTCGGCTTCAAGAAGGAACTCGACCTGCAGGTCGCCCTCGTGCACGAGGCCGCCAAACAGGTGCAGGCCGAGAAGAAGGTCAAGCTCACCTACAGCGTCGGCACCATGATCGAAGTGCCGCGCGGCGCGCTGACCGCGGACGAGATCGCCGAGACCGCCGAGTTCTTCAGCTTCGGCACGAACGACCTTACCCAAACAACACTCGGCATGAGCCGCGACGACTCGGGCTCGTTCCTTCCCGGTTACGCCGAGCTGGAAATCGCGAAGAAGAACCCGTTCGCCACGATTGACCAGACCGGCGTCGGCGAACTCATGCGCATCGCCATCGAGAAGGGGGGCAAGACGCGACCCGGCATCAAGCTCGGCATCTGCGGCGAGCACGGCGGCGACCCCGACTCGGTGAAGTTCTGCCACCAACTCGGCCTGACCTACGTGAGCTGCTCGCCATTCCGCGTGCCCGTCGCGCGGCTGGCGGCGGCGCAGGCGGCCATCGAAGAGAAACGCAGGGCGAAGAAGTCCAAGTGACGCGCGGCGCGTTGCCCTGCCCTGCTGTCACGGCACCTGCACCGCGCGCAGCCGGAAGAACTGCCGCGCCGTGTTCGTGAAGGGCGTGAGGAACTCCAACTCGGGGAAGCGGCCGGGGATGTTCGTGAGCGCCGTGAATGACGCGTTCACGTTCGTCGCGCCACTCAACTCGTAGGTGAAATTCGTGTTCGCGGGCCACGCAATCCGCGCAAGCGCCGAATTCCAGGGCGAAAGGTCCGCCGCAAGCTGGAAGAACGAATCCACCGCGTTGGGATTGGTTCCCATCAACTGCTCGCGCGCGTTCGACCAGCCGTCCTTGTCGGGGTCGCCCCCGGCCGTTTGCGCGAGCGAACCGAAATGGAAAAGTTCCCACCCGTCGTCCAGCCCGTCGTTGTCCGTGTCGAGAATCGGGACGCCATAGATGGTGAGGTCCACACCCAGCACGCTGCCGGTCGAGGTGGCCAGTTCGTCGCTCACGGCGACGGTCCACGTGCCGGCCGACGGCTCGTAGAAATGCTGCACGCTCGTGTAAGTCCAGTCCGCTGGGCCTGCGATGGTGTCACCGTTGACGCGCTGCATCACGCTGCGCGTGCCCGAGGGCGAGGTGAGGGTGATGCGCACATCGCCGCGACGCGGGTGGGTTGTTCGAACCCGCACGGCGACGTGCTCGCACTGCGCGCTGTTGGTGACGCCGAAGGAGTAGAGCGCCGAACTAAGCTGGATGCGCGCGGTCGCAAGCGGGTTGGTCGCGATGTGCGCCACGAGCGCGTCGCCCTCGGCCTGAGGGATGAACACGGCGGGAATCGGCACGAAGTCCGTGCCCGCCATGATGCCGAGGTCGCCACCGTTGGTGCGGTTGTAAACGACCGCGAACGAAGCCCCCGCGAGCGCCGCGTTCGTGATCTTCTCATAAAAGAAGTTCGACCCGCGCTGGATGAGCGCCGCCTTGCCCGACAGGTTGGACGCGGGGACGTTGAGCGCGAGGCCGATGTCCGCCAAAGGCAGCGAGGCCGTCGGTGAATCGGCATGCGGCCCGAGGCTCGGGCGGCACGGGATGTTCGTGAGCAACGCGGGCACACTGCCGCCGGTGACGAACAGGCGCAGGCCGTCATCGGGAATCGGCGTCGTCGCCGAGACAGTGTAGGTGAATCTCAAGAAGGGCGGACGATTCGGCCAGCGCTTCGCGAGCGCGACGGCTTGTCCCGCGTCTGGCACGCCGAAGCCGGTGTTGTGGCTCACGCGAAACCCGGCGCCGTTGGTTTGCAGCGAGGAGTCGTTCGGGTCGAGTTGCCGTGCCGAGAGCAGCATCACTTGCTGCACATCGCGCACGGTCAGGTTTGTGTTCGCCGACAGAATCAGCGCCGCAAGCCCGCTCGCCAGCGGCGTCGAGCCCGACGTGCCGGTGAAGCCCGTTCCATCGAACGCGTAGTCCGCGAGGTCGTTCGTGTAGGTCACCTGGTTGTATCCCGCGCTGCCGATGCGGTCGGTCGTGAACAGCATCAGCCTGCCGTCGTCGCCGCTGGGCATCGCGACGAGCAGGCATGCGCCGGGGCTCGAGTAGCTCGCCGTCCGGCCATCGTCGCGGACCGCGCCAACGGCGATGACGCGCGGGTCGTTCGCGTAACCGTCTTCGTTCGCGTCGAACAAGTCCTCGCGCCCGTTGCCGCCTGCCCGGCACATCACCACGCCGCGACCACCCCGGCCAAGCGTCCATGCGTTCGACACAGCGACGACCTCGACGAGGCTCGGCGCGAGCAACTCCGGACCGGCGTTGCCCCAACTGTGGTTCTGCACCGCGACGATGTTTGAGGCGTATTGGAACATCGTCATCAACGCCGTGTCCGAGACGATGCTCCCGCTCGTGTTAAAAATGACCCAGCTCGCCAGGTTCGCCTCGGGCGCGACGCCCGCGCTGCCGCGCCCGTTGTAAGCCTCCGCCACGGCAAGCCCGCCCACCGCCGTGCCGTGCGCGAGGAAACTCGACGTGTGCGCCCCGCTTGCGGTGCTGTTCACGAAGTTGTAGTGCGGCATGCCCGCGACGCGGTTTGTGAGGTCAGGATGTCCCAGCTCCAGTCCGTCGTCCGCCTGCGCGATGACGACCCCCGCGCCACGCGCCACCGCCCACGCCGCGCGCACGTTCAAGTCCACGCCGAGCGGAAGCCCGGATGCGGAGCGGTTCTCCAAGTGCCATGCGAACTGAAAATACGGGTCGCTCGGCTTGGCCGCATAACCGCCATGCAAACGCATCCGCCGCCGGCGGTCAGGATGCGCGGCGCGCACGAGCGGCGACTCCGCGAGCGCCGCCGCCTCGCGAATGGCGGCTTCCGCATCGGTCGCCCGCAAGATAAACAAGTGTGCCGTGAGGCGCTGCTCAACCGCCAACGGCCTCCCGACCAGGAGTGCGTCAAGGTCGGCGCCGGGTGCGAGCTGGAGGATGATGCGCGAGCCGAGTTCGATTGAATTCGTCGAGCCGTTGTCCGGCCAGGCGCGAATCCATTGGGGGCGGACATTCCGGCCTTGCAAGGAGCGCGCCACGGCTGCCGGGATCTCGACACGATAGGCCTTCGCCGACGGCTCAGTGAAACGGAAAGGCTGCAGCCCCGCCTGCTCCTGCGCAGGGGACATCGCAGGAAGAGCCAGCAAGGAAAGGAACAGGGGAAGCCCGGAAGGCCAGCGTTGCATCCGCAAACTGGATACCACACCGGCCCGCCGTTTCGAGCCGAAACCCTCCCGCGCGGATACAGGATTCCACCGAGCCGCTCTCGAGCGCAGACTCCCGCCCACATGCCAGCCGCGCCTGAGAGCGCGAGGGACTGGATTCCCGCCTTGCGTCGCCAAAGAGCTTTTTCTTAGCCTTCGCGCATGGCCAAAGTGTTGCTCGTGGACGACGACGTGACGATGGTTCACCTCGTCTCCGAACTCCTCCGCGCCGAGGGACACGAGGTCGTTCCCTTCACCAACGGCCCGTCCGCACTCGAGGCGATGGAGTCGGTCGCCCCCGAGCTCGTGGTGACCGACCTGTATCTCGACCAGAACCGCCCGCATGGGATCGAGATGCTCGCGAAGGCCCGCACGCTCAACCCGCCCGCGACCGTCATCATGATCACGGGTTACGGCTCGGTGGAAACGGCGGTCGAGGCGATGAAGAAGGGCGCGTTCGATTACCTGGAGAAGCCCTTCAAGATTGACAACCTGCGGCTGTGCGTGCAGCGCGCGCTCTCCTACAACACCGCCGTCTCCGAGAACCTTTACCTGCGCAAGCAGCTCAAGAAGAAATACCAGTTCAACCAGATCATCGGCAGCACGGCGCCGATGCACCAGGTCTTCAAGATGGTCGAGCGCGTCGCCGACACCGACAGCACCATCCTCATCCTCGGCGAGAGCGGCACGGGCAAGGAGATGATCGCGCGCGCGCTCCACTACAACAGCCGGCGGCAGTTTGCGCCGTTCATCCCCATCAACTGCACCGCGCTGCCCGAGGCGCTGCTCGAGTCCGAGCTCTTCGGCCACCGCAAGGGCGCGTTCACCGGCGCGCTCGCCGACAAGAAGGGGCTCTTCCAGGAGGCCGACGGCGGGACCATCTTTCTCGATGAGGTCGGCTCCATGTCGCCCGTGTTGCAGACCCGCCTGCTGCGGGTGTTGCAGGAGCGCGAGGTGCGGCGCGTCGGCGACAACACGCCCGTCTATGTGAACGTGCGCGTCATCGCCGCCACCAACGAGCGGCTCGAGGAAAAAATCCAGCAGGCCACGTTCCGCGAGGACCTCTACTACCGGCTCAACGTCATTTCCATCCCGCTGCCGCCGCTGCGCGACCGCAAGGAAGACCTGCCGCTGCTCGCCGGCCACTTCCTGCGCAACAAACCTGCGCGCTCCGGGAACGCGTGCCGCATCACGCGTCGCGCGCTCGATGTGTTGCACCAGCACGACTGGCCCGGCAACGTGCGTGAACTCGAAAACGCCATCGAACGCGCCGCCACGTTGTGCGAGGGGGAGGTCATCCGCATCGCCGACCTTCCGCCGGTCTTGCAGAAATATGCCAACCCCGGCGCCGACGAATCGGAAATCGTCTCCCTCACCGGGGACACACAAACCTACACGCGCGCAATGACGGGCACGCAGCCCGGCGGCGCGGCAGTTCCTTCCGCAACGGCGACCTCGACCGCACCCTTGAACCTCCCCGTCGGCGCGCTCAAGGACTTCATCCACGACCAGGAAGCCGTTTACATCGCGCGCGCCCTCGCGCAAGTCGGCGGCGACAAAGAGAAGGCGGCGGGACTCCTCGGCATCAGCCTCGCGACGCTCTATCGCAAGCTCGCCGAGGCGGAAGCGTGACTTGCCGCCTGACGCCGGGACGCGACCGCAAACTCAACCGCCATGTGGACGCTCCTCCGCCGCATCAGCCTGACGCAGTGGATACTCATCTCGATGCTTGTGGGCATCGGCATCGGCGTCGCGTTTCCCGAGGAGTCGCAGCATCTCAAGGTCGTCTCGAACGTCTTCCTCCGGCTCATCAAGTGCATCATCGTCCCCATCCTCGTCGGCACGCTCGTCATCGGCATCGCCGGCCACAGCGATGACCTCAAGTCCGTCGGCCGGCTCGCGCTCAAGTCGTTCATCTACTTCGAGGTCGTCACCACGCTCGCGCTGTTCATCGGCCTCGTTGCAGTGAACTGGGTCAAGCCCGGCGTCGGCATCAGGCTCCCGCCCGAGCAGGAAGGCGCGGCTGCGACGGTGAAAAAACTCACCACTGCCGGGATGATCGAGGACAGCGTGCCCAGGAGCTTCTTCGAGAGCGCCGGCAACAACCACGTGCTGCAAGTCGTCGTCTTCACCGTGCTCTTCGCCGTCGCGCTCACGCAGGTGCGGGGCAGGCCGAAGGAAACGATGCTGAGCTTCTTCGAGGGATTGAGCGAGGTCATGTTCAAGTTCACCGGCATCGTGATGCTGTTCGCGCCGTTCGGCATCGGCGCGGCGATGGCGGTCACCGTCGGGCACAGCGGGCTGGACGTGCTCAAGAATCTCTTCCTGCTCGTGGCGACGCTTTACGGCGCGCTCATCGCGTTCTGCCTCGTTGTGCTGCTGCCGGTCGCGTTGTGGGCGCGCATCCCGCTGCGCAAGTTCCTCCGCGCCGTGAAGGAGCCTGCGCTCATCGCGTTCTCGACCACGTCGTCCGACGCCGCGCTGCCGGACGCGCTCAAGCGCATGACGGAGTTCGGCGTGCCCAAGCGCATCGTGTCCTTCGTGCTGCCCACGGGCTACTCCTTCAACCTCGACGGCAGCACGCTTTACCTCGCCATCGCGTCGGTGTTCGTCGCGCAAGCCACGGGCGTCGAGATGACGCTCGGCACGCAGCTCATGATGATGCTCACGCTGATGCTCACCACCAAGGGCATCGCCGCCGTGCCGCGCGCGTCGCTCGTGATTCTGTCCGGCACACTCGCGACCTTCCACCTGCCGCTCGCGGGCGTGGCCATCATCCTCGGCGTGGACGAATTGATGGACATGGCGCGCACGACCGTGAACCTCGTCGGCAACTGCCTCGCCTCCGCCGTCATGGCGCGATGGGAGGGGGAGTTGAAGACGGAGCAGACCGCGGACGAACTGAACTGAACATGACAGAAAAACTGCTTCGAATCGCTGCTGGCTTTGCCGCGACTCTGCTCGCAGTCGCGAACTTGAACGCCGCCGAAAGCGCGCGCGTCTTCCGAGCGGGTGCGGCCACGAGCGTCATCACGCCCAAGCTTGGCACGTCCATCAACGGCAACATGCAGGACGGCACGGCGCGGCACATCCATGACGAGTTGCACGCGCGCTGCCTCGCTCTCGACGACGGCACGAACAAGCTCGTCTTCGTCGTCGCCGACGCGTGCATGATTCCGCGCGAGGTGTTCGACGAAGCCAAGCGGCTCGTTGCGCTGGAGGCCGGCCAAGCCGCGCCCGCGATGTGCATGTCCGCCACGCACACGCACTCGGCGGGCACGTCCGCGAGCGTGTTCCAGAGCGAGGCGGACATGGAGTATCGCGCGTTCCTCGCCGTGCGCATCGCGGACGGCGTGCGTCGCGCGCTCAACAACCTCGCGCCCGCGCGCATCGGCTGGGCCGTGGGCAAGGAGCCGACGCAGGTCCACAACCGACGCTGGTTCATGAAGCCCGGCACGAAGCTGCCCAACCCCTTCGGCGGCGAGGACAGGGTGAAGATGAACCCCGGCGTCGCGAACCCCGCGCTGCTCGAACCGGCCGGTCCGATTGATCCCGACGTGAGCATCCTCTCCGTCATCTCGACCAACGGCCGGCCCATCGCGGTCTTCGCGAACTACTCGCTGCACTACGTCGGCGGCACCACGGGCGGGGCGATCAGCGCGGACTACTTCGGCTACTACTGCGAGCGCATGAAGGAACTGCTCGGGGCGCGCGACCAGGACCCGCCATTCGTCGCGCTCATGTCCAACGGCGCGAGCGCGAACATCAACAACATCAACTGGCCCGGCCCGGCAGCGGAGCGCAAGCCGCCTTACGAGCAGATGAAGTTCGTGGCGAACACCGTCGCCGCCGAGGCTTACAAGGCTTGGCTCGGCATCAAGCACGCGGATTGGGCTCCGCTCAAGTCGCTCGAAAAGGAAATCACCCTTGGCGTCCGCAAGCCTGCGCAGGAAGAAGTCGTGCGCGCGAAGGAGATCATGTCGCGCGCGAAAACGCTGCCGCGCATGGCGACGCAGGAGGAAATCTACGCGCGCGAGACGGTGCAGATGGCCGAGTATCCGCCGGAGGTGAAGTGCCTCTTGCAGGCGCACCGCATAGGCGACATGGGTTTCTTTGCCATCCCGTGCGAAGTGTTCGTCGAAATCGGGCTGGAGTTGAAGCAGCGCAGCGCGCCTAAGCCGGCGTTCACCATCTCGCTCGCCAACGGCTACAACGGCTACCTTCCTACGCCCGAGCACCACGCGCTCGGCGGCTACGAGACGTGGCGCGCGAAGTCGAGCTACCTGGAGGTCGAGGCGTCGAGGAAGGTCGTGACCGCGCTGATGGAACTGGCAGGTCAGTTGGGAAAGTGAGCAACCGCCGGGGTGGAGGCTACAACTGGTCACTCGCCGTCTTGCGGGCGACTTCCTCGAGCGTGGTTTCGCCCGCGAGGACGCGTTCGAGGCCGCTGTGCCAGAGCGCCCGCATGCCGCCTGCGATCGCGATTTCCTGGATTTGCCGCGAGGGTTTCTTTTCCAGCACGGCTTCGCGAATCGCCTCGTTGACGACAAGCAGTTCCGTGATGGCCATGCGGCCGGAGTAGCCGGTGTTCTTGCAGTGCTCGCAGCCCGCGCCCTTCCTGAATGTGCCGTTCTCCGCCTGCTCGGGCGTGAGCGACTTGAGCAGCAGCACGTCCGGCTCGTAGGGCATCGAGCAATACGGGCAGTTCTTCCGCACGAGCCGCACGCCCATCACGCCGAGCATGCTCGACGCGAGCAGGAACGGCTCGATGTTCATGTTGATGAGCCGCGCGAACACGCCCGCCGTGGTGCCGCTGTGCACGGTGCTGATGACGAGGTGGCCCGTGAGACCCGCCTGCACCGCGATGCCCGCGGTCTCCGGGTCGCGAATCTCGCCGACCATGATGATTTGCGGGTCCTGTCGCATGAGCGAGCGCAGCGCGGCCGCGAACGTGAACTCGGCGGCGACGTTCAATTGCGCCTGACTCACCGTGGCGAGGTGCACTTCCACGGGGTCCTCGACAGACGCGACGCTGATGCTCGTGCCGTGCTTCTCGATGAGATGGTAAAGCGACGCGTAGATGGCGGTGGTCTTGCCGGAGCCGGTCGGGCCGGTGAGCAGGATGAGGCCGTTGGGCTTGTTGAGCAGCGCGATGTAGTCCTGCAGTGTGCGCTCCTCGAACCCAAGCGCGGCGAGGTTGAACGTGCGCGAACTCGGGTCGAAGATGCGGCACACCACCTTCTCGCCGAGGATGGTGGGGAAGATGGAGACGCGCAATTGCACGCCGCCGAATTCGGGGCCCATGTTGGCCTTGCCGTCCTGCGGGATGCCCGTGACGTGGGAGACGAGCGTGGCCATCACCTTGAAGCGCCCAGCGACTTTTTCCTTCAACTCCAGCGGCAGGTGGACCAGTTCCATGAGCTGGCCGGTGACGCGGATGCGCACGCAGAGCGTGTTTTCCCACGGCTCGACGTGGATGTCGCTCGCGCCGGCTTTCACGGCGTCGAGCACGACGTAGTTGACGAGGGTCGTGATTTCGACGCCCTTGAGGTCTTCGAGCGACTGGATGTATTGCGCGGCGAGGCTTGGAACACTCATGCGAACTGAACGCAAGTGTGGAAACGTCCCCCGCTGATGTCAGCAAGAAATTCTCGGCGGACTCAGCGCCGGGCGCATCTCACTTTCTTGCAAGCGACCCAGGCGTCGGAAACTGACAGAAAGAAGGAGGCAGAAAATACCCGAGGTCTGAGCCCATGTCAGGACTCATGAGGTTGGCAGAATGAATGGGGACAGACGAATGCGCGGCCAAAGGGGTGGATGCGCCTTCCTTCCTTCACCTGCCGTCCGTGCTGCGCCGTTTGCGAGTCCTTCTCCTTGCCCGCTTCTTTCTGTCAGTTCGTCCGTCCTTCCCTCTGTGCTGCAAGAAACTGAGATGCGCCCCTCAGCGCCTCGCGCAGCCCGGTCTCTTGCAGGACAACTGAGCGGTGTGGGGTGGATCGGTCGTCCTTGCGCGCCCGTTCACCCGCTCGCCAGCGGGTCACACTTCGAAGTCGAATGCGAGCGCCTTCTCGACGTGGGCATCCACCAGCGCCCGGACGCGCGTGCGCTCGGGATGCGCGAGGTAGGCGTCGCGCGCGGCAGCATCCGCGAACGTCATGATGAACGCGTGCGTGAAGCCGTGATTCATCGGCTCGGGATTGACGTTGGGTCCCGCCACGTAATCGTCCACGCCCGGGACATTCTCGGAAAGCTCGAGGATTTCGTTGAAGCACTGCTCGACTTGGTCGGCGGCGGTGCTTTCGTTGAACTTGAGGAGGACGATGTGTTTGATGCGGGCCATGGTTGGTGGGTCGTGTTGGGGTCGGTCGGCGGGGTTCACTTCGCCGCGAGCGCGGACTCGACGGCCCTGAGCAGCTCGGGGTCGTCGGGTTCCGTGTTCGAGTCGAACCGCTTCACCAACCTGCCTTCGCGGTTCACGAGGAACTTGGAGAAGTTCCACGAAACCTCGCCCGGCAGTGGCGAACCCTTTCCCGTCAGCGCGGCAAAGAGCGGGTGCGGGGCGGCGCCCTTGATGCGGACCTTTTCGAACAGCGGAAAGCTCACGCGGTAATTGCCGGCGCAAAAGGTCTTGATGTCCGCCGCGGTGCCGGGCTCCTGCCCGCCGAAGTCGTTGCACGGGAATGCGAGGACGGTGAATCCGCGCGCCTGCAGCTTCTGTTGCAACTCCTGCAAGCCTGCATACTGCGGCGTCTGGCCGCACTTGGAGGCGACATTCACGATGAGCAGCACCTTGCCCTGATACCCCTTGAGCGAGGTCGCTTTGCCGTCAATGTCCTTCAGCGGAATTTCGTAAAGCGGCGCGGCCGCGGCCACGGCAGTCAACACCATGGTCGTCGCGAGCCCAAGCGCGGCACACTTCACGCGCGGGAGTATGGCGGCGGGCCGAGGGAAGGCAAATTGAAAGAGCGACTTTTGCATCCATGCGCGAGGCAATGCTGCTCGCGCCTGATTCCCGCTTGGCCCGTGCGCGGTTTCAGCCTAGAATGGTCGCGTGCGCCGCCGGTGGATTCTGCTCATCACCGCTGTCCTCGTGGCGGATGTCGTCATCGTGATCGGCTGGTGGCGCAACTGGCGCGAGCGGCGCTACGATTCATTCATTGTCGCGGCGGCGCGGCGTTACGGCGTGGATCCGGCGCTTGTGAAGGCCGTTGTCTGGCGCGAAAGTTCGTTCCACGCGGATGCCCGTGGCAAGGCCGGCGAACTCGGCCTCATGCAAATTCGCGAGCCGGCCGCACGCGAATGGGCCGAAGCCGAGCGCCTCACGGGATTTGCCCACTCCCAGTTCGCGCATCCCGCGCCGAACACGCTCGCCGGCACATGGTATCTCTCCAAGCTCCTCAAACGCTATCCGCGCACGGACAATCCCGTGGCCTATGCGCTGGCTGATTACAACGCCGGCCGCGCCAATGTCCTCAAGTGGATGAACGGTCCGGCCTCGACCAACAGCGCCGCTTTCCTCAACAACATGACCTTTCCCGGCACACGCCGATACGTCGTGACCGTGCTCGACCGCCGCGACCACTATCGCGCACAGTTTCCCAAGATGCCCGCTTCGGAATGAACGCCGGTGAAGTGAAGATGAAGGGAAATTCCCCTTCCATCGGGTCCGACTTCGCGGCCATGACCGAATCCAGGACCAGGGCGATTGGGCAGCAACAACAAGGACGGGCCATGGTGCCACACGCTGTTCCACAGCCCGTCGAATCACCGGCTGAACAGCAGCCGGTGGAAAACTACGGCCACCGCACCACCCGGTAGAAGCGCATCACGGTCGCGCTCGGGATTTGCATTGCGTCTGAAACATTTGCCCGCACTTGCACCGAGCCGGCGCGAATGGTGAGCGGCCCGGTCATGCGGGTCCATGCCGCTGGCGGCGCGGCGATCGAGTCCCCCACCGACACTTCAATCTTGTCCGCGTCTTCCTGCGTGAGCTCGCCGCCCGGCGGCGAGAACGAGAACTTCATCACACCGTCCGCGCCGGGGCGCGCGACGTCCACGTTGAACCCGACTGGATAGCAATGGCGCCTGCCGAGTAGCTCGCGGTGAGAGTGTTCGCCTGCGCGTCCACGACTCCGAGGACGGACGACGGCGACAGCACGGCGGGATCGAACACGAGGCTGAACGAAGCCGCGTTCTCCCCTCCGGCCGCATTCAGTTGGATGATCACGGGCGCATTCCAACCTGCCCGCCCCGGCCAGGAGACGACGCTGAGCGTGCGTGTTCCGGCTTGCAGGGCCGGAGATCGGCTCATCAACACGCGCGTCCGCGTGATCGAGTCCGCGGGCCGGAGCATTCCGCCTCCGCCAAGGTTCGTCGGCCCGCCCGCGATGGTGAGCGGGTCGAGCCCGGCAGCATATCGGCCAGCCTGCACCAAGTCCGCGATGGAGATTTGTCCGTCACCCAACGTGCCCCGCGCCGCAGTGTCCACGCGCTGGAAGATGCTGCGCTTGGCAGCGGGTCCAGCGCCGCGGCTTGCCCGTCCCAGTTATCGATGCTCGTCCCTTCGGACGCGTGGTTGAATCCCTGCATGAAGCCATCCGTTTCGCGCCGCGAAGCCCTGCGACTGTCTGCCGGCGGATTGCTCTCCCTCGGACTGTGGCCGGGACGGCTGTGCGCCGCGGACAACGGCATGGGCGGCGAGTTCAGCTTCATCGCCGTCAATGACCTGCACTTCCTCGACAAGAAGTGCGAGCCGTGGTTCGACGCGACAGTGCGACAGATGAAGGCCACGCAGCCGAAGCCCGACTTCGTGCTCGTCGTCGGCGACCCCTGCGAGCACGGCAAGCCCCAACAACTCGGCCCCATTCGCGACGCGCTCAACTCGCTCGGCCTCACCTACAACACCGTCATCGGCAATCACGACTGGGCCGCGCCCGGCGACCGCAAGGCCTACGACAACTTCCTTCCCGATTCAACCAACTACCATCTCATCCACCGCCGGTGGCAGTTCCTCGGGCTTGATTCGAGCGACGGTCCGAAAGCCAGCGGCGTTTCCGTGCAGGCGCACACGCTGCGCTTCCTCGACGACACGCTGCCGCGCTTGAAGAAGGACCTGCCGACCATGGTGTTCACGCAGTTTCCTTTCGGCGTGCTCATGCCGTATCGCGTGGTGAACGCGGACGCAGTGCTCGAACGGTTCAAGGAGTTCAACCTCGTCGCGATGTTCAACGGCCACTTCCACGGCTTCACCGAACGCGCGCACGGCAACACGACCATCACGACCAACCGTTGCTGCGCCTTCGCGCGCGCGAACCACGACAGGACCAAGGAAAAGGGCTACTTCGCCTGCCGCGCGAAGGAGGGAACGATCGAGCGGCGGTTCATCGAGCTGAACCGGAGCGATGCAGTTCGTTCGGGGAGCGCGGGCCTCTCGCCCGCTGTTCCCGGCCTCCGGCCGGGAACTTCCGGCGAGGGCCAAACCTCACCATTGGGTGGTTGGTTCGTTTGAGCGGACCCGTCGGCGGGACGCCGACGGGAGCGACCGAGACCGTCGCGCTCCCGTGTTTCAATTGCATCGTTCCGGCTGAAATCCGGTTGAGCTGCGTTCATTTCCTTTTGTTCCCTCCGCGCGTCAATCTGCCTTGTCCTTTCCCGTGCGCCCGTGTGTCCTCTGCGCGTGAAACGGGAGCGGGGCTGGACCCAACACGGCGAACTGATCGCGCTGTTCCTCATTCAAGGAGCAGCCATGGCCATGTGGTTTGTCCCGCTGACCACTGTGCTCGGTGCGCACGGGCTCGAACACATCCGGCCGTATGCGTTCGCCTCGTCAGCGGTCGCGGCGTTTGTCTCGCCGCTCATCTTCGGTGCGATGGCCGACCGGCACGTGTCGCCGGTGCGGGTGCTGCGCTGGCTCGGCGTCGCCACCGCCGCCGCGATGGCGCTGGCTTCGACGGCCATCAAGCTCGGTTGGAACCCGTGGCTCGTGCTCGCCTCGATCCAACTTCACTCGCTGTGCGCGGCTCCGACGTGGGGCATCGCGTCCACCATCGTGCTCGCGCGGCTCTCGGACGCGAAACATCAGTTCGGCCCCATCCGCGCGATGGCGACCCTTGGCTGGATGGCCGGCTGCTGGCTCGTGAGCGCGCTGAACGCCGACACATCGCCCCTCGCGGGCTACTCGGGAGCCGTGACGTGGCTCGTGCTGTGCGCGTTCACGCTCATGCTCGCGAGCGTCGAGCCGCCGAAGTCCGACGGGCGCATCACACTTCGCGAGCGACTCGGGCTCGACGCGCTCTCGCTGCTGAAGAGCCGCGACCATCGCGTCGTGTTCATCACCGCCGCGCTGTTCAACATCCCGATGGCCGCGTTCTATCCCTACACGCCGCCGCACCTGCACGACCTCGGCATGGAGCGCCCGACAGCGTGGATGACGCTCGGGCAGGTGACCGAGGTTCTCACGATGTTCGGACTGGCGTGGTTCCTCGCGAAGTGGCGCATCAAATGGATTCTCGCCGCAGGCATCGCGAGTGGACTGCTTCGCTACGGACTCTGCACGCTCGACAGCAAGCTGTGGATCCTCGCCGGCATCACGCTGCACGGATGCTCGTTCACTCTGGTCTTCATCACGGCGCAGATTTACATCGACGAGCGCGTGGATCCGTCATGGCGCGCGCGGGCGCAGGCGCTGATGTCGCTGATGGTCGGCGGCGTGGGCAACCTGCTCGGCTACCTCGGCACCGGCTGGTGGTTCGCGGCGAACGCGCGGGCCAGCGGCGAAGACTGGCCGGTATTTTGGACCGGTCTGGCGCTCTCGGTGGCCGTCGTGCTGCTTTACTTCCTCGTGGCCTATCACGGCCGCGGAGCTGCTTCTGCAAGGGGGACACCCACTACAACCCCAGCTTCTTAAACCGGTTGTTCACTTCCTTGAAATGGAAGTCCAGCGAGCAGAGCGTTTCGAGTTCGCCTTTTCTGAAACGTTTGGCGACGTCGGGCGTGGCTTTGAGCACTTCCACGAAATCGGCGTCGTCGCGGCCGGCGTGTTTGACTTCCCAAGTCTTCATCGCGGCGTCTTGCACGAGTTCGTAGGCGGCTTCGCGCGTCAGGCCTTTTTTGATGAGCGCGAGCAGCACGGTCTGCGAATTCCACATCCCCAGACTCAAGCCGAGGTTCTTCTTCATGTTCGCCGGATAAACGACGATGCCGTCCATCAGGCGCGTGAGCAGGCCGAACATGTAATCGAGCAGCGTGCAACTGTCCGGGAAGATGATGCGCTCGACGCTGCTGTGGCTGATGTCGCGCTCGTGCCAGAGAGCGACGTTCTCCAGCGCGGCGACGGCGTTGCCGCGCAACACGCGCGCGAGCCCGGTGAGGCGTTCCCACGTAATGGGGTTGCGTTTGTGAGGCATGGCACTGCTGCCCTTCTGGCCGGCGGTGAACGGCTCTTCGGTTTCGAGCACTTCGGTGCGCTGCAGATGGCGGAACTCGACGGCCCACCGCTCGATGCTCGCGCCAACGAGGGCCATCGTGAGTTGGAATTCGGCGTGGATATCGCGTTGCACGACTTGCGTGGCGATGGGCGCAGGGCGAATGCCGAGTTTCTTGCACACGTAAGCTTCGACGCGCGGCGACAAATGCGCGCTCGTGCCGACCGCGCCGGAAATCTTCCCGACGGCCACGACATCGCGGACGGCTTCGAACCGGCGGAGGGCGCGTTTGAACTCGTCATACATCAACGCCAACTTCAGGCCGAAAGTCGTGGGTTCGCCGTGGATGCCGTGGCTGCGGCCCATGCACGGTGTGAATTTGTGTTCCTTGGCGCGGCGGGCGATGACGGGCAGCACCGCCTTCACGTCGGCGATGAGGATGTCCGCGCTCTGCATCATCTGCACGGCGTAACAGGTGTCGCCCACGTCGCTGCTGGTGAGGCCGAAGTGGAACCAGCGGCTGGCGTCGTCGTTGATGCCCTCGGCGACGGCGGTGGTGAAGCCGATGACGTCGTGATTGAACGTCTTCTCCAGTTCGCGCTGGCGGGCGACGAGGCCGGGCAGGTCGGTGAACCACTTGCCGCAACCGGCTTTGATCTTCTTGAAATCCTCCGCGGGGACGACGCCTTCCTTCACCAGGGCTTCGCTGGCGAGGAGTTCGATCTCCAACCAGATCATGAGTTTGTTTTCGTCGGTCCAGATGGCCCGCATTTCGGGTCGGGAGTAGCGCGCGATCATGTGGTGACAAGGATAGTCGGCGTGCCGTGGATTTCCAATGGCCGAGTGCACGGCCCCAATGCGACATTGGCGTCCGTCGTCCGCGCCGGTAGTCTCGCTGCCCGACATGGCCGACTCGCCCCGCATCCTTTACTGCCACTGCCAATACGCGCAAGTGGTCCCGCCCGAGGTGAAGGCAGCAGTGCTCAAAAGGTTGTGCGAAACCGGCGTGGCCTTCGATGCCGTGGCCGACCTTTGCGAGATGAGCGCGCGACAAGACCCGTCACTCAAGCGCCTCGCCGACGGCGGCCCGGTGAAAATCGCCGCGTGCTTTCCGCGCGCGGTCAAGTGGCTCTTCCACACGGCGAGAGCGGACCTTCCGCCTGACGCCGCGGAGGTGCTCAATATGCGCGTGCAGTCTGCTGAAGAAGTCTGCGCTGCGCTGTTCAACGGCGAATTGAGGGCGAATCTTCCCAAGGGCAAGGTGACCGCGGACGACGCGCCGAAGGCGTGAGTTGTCCGCAGCAACTACCCGATTTGGCACGGTTCGATTGGATTCCGTGCCGAACGGGGCGCATCTCACTTTCTTGCAGGACAACGGGAGAACGTGGATTGGCAGCCCAGCGAACTTCGCACGTTCTCACTCTCACCCCGGCCCTCTCCCTCCGAGGGAGAGGGGGCATCGTCGCCCGTCACTCGGTGGAATCGACCGCGCTGAGAGCACGCACACCGTCCCGCATCGCCAGCACCGTCCGAAGTGTCTCCCTCTCCCAGCGGGAGAGGGTTGGGGTGAGGGAGAACGACCCCAAAGGTAGAACCGGCGTGCAAGAGACTGAGATGCGCCCGCCGAACGTCGGGCGCAGAATCCCACCTTGACTCCCCTGCACATTCTCACCATATTTCGCGGCTCTTTTCAGCCGCAGATGCGGCAGTTCCAAACGATGCCTATGTCCAAGCCAAAGCCTCCGCCCGCCTCCAAGTCCACAAAGTCAAAGCCCTCCAGGTCTTCGCACGCAGCCAAAGAAACCTCTCACAAGTCCGGCACCCACGCCGTGCCCGCCCTGAACAAGGCAGGTGCCGCACAAGCACAACCTGACGCCGCTGCTGCGACTGCGTCCGCCGCGCTCGCGGTCGTTGACCCCATCAAGACGCAGTCCGGGCTGGACTTGACCGAGAAGGTCAAGGAGCTGGTTCGACTCGCGCAGGAGCAGGGCTACCTGACTTACAACGACCTCAACGACTCGCTGCCCGACACGCTCATCACTCCGGAGGACATGGAGGAAGTATTCATCCGGCTGCGCAACCTCGACATCGAAATCGTGGACCAGGCAGAGGTGGACCGCGTCAAGCAGCCCGAGCCCGAGGAAGAGGAGGACAAATCGCGCCTCGACATTCTCGACGACCCGGTCCGCATGTATCTCAAGCAGATGGGGCAGGTCCAGCTCCTCACCCGCGAGCAGGAGGTCGAGATTTCCAAGCGCATCGAGGACGCCGAGAACGAGGTCAAGCGCATCATCTACGGCTTCGGCTTCTCGGGGAAGGAGCACATCGCGCTCGCGGAGAAACTCATCTCAGAGCCGCCCAAGGAGCGGTTCGACCGCGTCATCGTGGACAAGAAAATTGACAGCCGCGACCTGCACCTGCGCGCGCTGCGGAAGCTAGTGAAGGAAGTGCGCGCCATGGACACTCACGTGGACAAGCTTTACGCGGCGTCACAATCCGCGGCGAACAAGGCGAAGAAAGACAAGGCGCACACAGCCTTTCACAAGGCCGACGAGAAGCTCCAGCGCTCGTTCTCCAAGTTCTTCTACAAACAGAAGGTCATCGAGGAAATGGCGCTCGTGTCGGACAACATCCACGACAAGATTCAGGTGAGCCTGCGGACCATCCACGACATGGAGCATCACCGCAAGAGCATACACACACAGGGCATCATTGACTCCGAGCGGAAGAAAATCCACGCGCTCGAGGCCTTCGTGCGAATGACGCACGAGCAGTATCTCGATCAATACAAGCAGCTCCAGCACTTCACGAAGAAGGGCCACCAAGCCAAGACCGAAATGGTCGAGGCCAACCTCCGCCTCGTCATCTCCATCGCCAAGAAATACACCAACCGCGGCCTCTCCTTCCTCGACCTGATTCAAGAGGGCAACATGGGCCTGATGAAGGCCGTCGAGAAGTTCGAGTATCGCCGCGGCTACAAGTTCTCCACCTACGCCACATGGTGGATTCGCCAGGCGATCACACGCAGCATCGCCGACCAGGCCCGCACCATCCGCATCCCGGTGCATATGATCGAGACGATCAACAAGCTCATGCGCGTGCAGAAGCAGCTCGTGCAGGACTTCGGCCGCGAGGCCACGCCCGAGGAAATCGCCGACGAAATGCAGATGCCCGTGGACCGCGTGCGCGCCGTGCTCAAGATGGCGCAGCAGCCGATCTCGCTGCAAAGCCCCGTCGGCGACAGCGAGGACACCAACTTCGGCGACTTCATCGAGGACAAGTCCGCCGAAAACCCGTCCGAGATGACCAGCTACAGCCTGCTCAAAGACAAGCTCGGCGACGTGCTCGGCACGCTGACCGAGCGCGAGCGCAAGGTGCTCGAACTGCGCTTTGGTCTCGGGGACGGCTACAGCCGCACGCTCGAGGAGGTTGGCAAGCAGTTCAAGGTGACGCGCGAGCGCATCCGGCAGATCGAGGCCAAGGCGCTCCGCAAGATGCGCCACCCGACGCGCCTCCGCGAATTGCAGGGCTTCATTGATACCGAGGAACTCGCCCTGCGCCCCGCGCCGCTGTGACCGACAAGATGCAATCGAACCGGGAGCGCACGCGTCTCGCGTGCCGTCGTGGCCGTCCCGGCCACGACTTTGTTCCTCCATTGTTTGCCCGCCATTTGGTGGGACGAAAATCGAGTGACGCCGTTTCCGGCGGGACGCCGGAAACCACACGCCAGAGGCGTGCGCTCCCCGAATCCGACTGCATTTCGGAGTTGGGGCTTTGCGGGGTGCGCTTGCTCGCAAAAACGCCGTAGAAAAGTGTCTCGTGGTGCGATCAAAACCGGACAGGACTGTGCGATCAAAAGCGGAATAATGATCCGTTCACGCGGTATTTCGTTGCGTTGTCCGGTGGCTGGCACGGCAGCTGGCGTTGCTTCTGCGGAGGATAGGGCTCTGCGGGGACGCAACCCGAGCGCCGTCAGAAGCGTGGCAAAAGGCAGGTCGGGCCGCTGACCTCGATCTGCGGGTCGTCGAAGAACGCCTCCGTGCGGCCCGCGTGGCGGTAACGCGCCATGCGGTCCTTCAAGCCGAACGGTTCGAGCAGGGCGGCGATGGCCAGTTGGCCGCCGTGGGCGCTGGCCTGCCGCCAGTCGCGGAACTCGGCGCTGAACGTGCGGGGTTGGAGCGTGCTATGCTGGGTCATGCTCTATGGACCCAAAATCACCGTTTCGTTCACCCGCCGGCTGAAACTTTCAGCGGGTCGGCAAGGATTGGGGGTGCCGCGCGACGTCCGGAATCGCCTTGAAGCCCCGTCCTCATTCGGCTAAGAACTCGCGCGTCGGCGCGAGGGAAACTGAATGGCCCTGGCCGCTCGCACGTCGGTTTCCGCACGCAACACCGCAACGCACCGCGCACCGAACCTCCCCCGCCCACCTGATTCACGATGGCCTCGCATCAACTGCAAATGCAGCGGTGGGAACTCAAATACATCGTTCCCGGGCACACCGCGCAGGCCATCCGGCAGTATTGCAGCTCCTATCTCGACCTCGACGACTTCGGCCGCGGCAAGCCGCACAACTCGTATCCGATCAACAGCCTCTACCTCGACTCCGACGGCCTCACCCTTTACTGGCACACCATCAACGGCAACAAGAACCGCTTCAAGCTGCGCCTGCGCTTCTACGAGAACGACCCGGAATCGGCGGTCTTCTTCGAGATCAAGCGCCGCGTCAACGACGCCATCCTCAAACAGCGCGGCGGCGTCCGGCGCAAGGCCGTGGACTACATCCTCGACGGCCACCTGCCCAAGCCGGAGCACCTGCTCAAGCACGGCAACGCGAAGGAGCACGTCGCGCTGCAACGCTTCTGCGCGATGATGAAGTTCTACCAGGCCAAGCCCAAGGCGCTCGTGCAATACCTGCGCGAGGCGTGGGTCAGCCCGCACGACAATTCCCTGCGCGTCACGTTCGACCGCAACGTGACCATCGCGCCAGAGAAGAGCCGGCGGCTCGTGCCCGTGGCGAACAAGCCGAAGATTGTGTTCGGCGATGAAGTCATCGTCGAACTCAAGTTCACCGGCCGGTTCCCCGAGTGGCTGCGCGAGATGGTCCGCGTCTTCGGGCTTACCCGCACGACGGCGGCGAAGTATGCCGACGGCATCGCGCTGGTCGGCGAAGGGCGGTTCCTCGGCAGCTTCCGCGTGACTAGCCGGCAGGTGGACGAGGACGAACCGGACGACAGCGAGGCGGAACAGGAGCACACACAAGTCATCACCAAGGCCAACGCATGAACGAATGGGTTTTCTTCCAGGGCGACACGTCACTCGCGCCGCCGAACATCCCGGCGGTCGTCCTCGCGCTGCTGCTCTCCTTTCTCATGGGCCAGGTGCTCGCGTGGACCTACATGCTCACGCACACGGGGTTGAGCTACTCGCGCTCCTTCGTGAACTCCCTCGTTGTCACGCCCGTCATCGTGTCGCTGGTCATGACCGTCCTGAGCCACAACATCGTGACCGCGTTCGGCATGATGGCCGTGTTCGCCATCGTGCGCTTCCGCAACATCCTCCGCGACACGCTGGACACGTCGTTCGTGCTCACGGGCATCTTCATCGGCATGGGCTGCGGCACGCAGAAGTTTTCGACCGTGGTGGTCGGCGCCATCGTGACGTGCCTCGTGATCGTCTACCTGTGGATGACGAACTTCGGGGCGCGACACCGCTACGACCTCGTGCTGAACCTGCATTGGAGCCGGCCGTCGAACGAACTCAACGACCTGAGCCTGCTGCTCAACCGCCACTCGCGGAAGGTCATCCTCGCCAGCCAGCGTTCGCACGAAGGTTACGCGGGCGCGGACTTCTCGTTCCGACTGCTCCTGCGCGACCCGGACCGCACCGAGGAACTCATCAGCGAACTCCAATCCCTCGAAGGCGCCTCCCAAGTCACCACCCTCAAGGCCGAGGAAGAATCCGAGCTGTGACGCCGGTAAGGGGCCAAGCTTCACGCCGTCGCCCCGCTGCCTGAATAGAAACTGTCCACGCGCTTTTGCACGTCGCGGTAGCCGATGTCCTCCTGGTAGATCAGCTCGAACTGTTTCACCGCGTCCTCGCGGCGGCCGAGTTCCTCGAACACGGAGCCGAGGTTGTAGATGAGCTCCTTCTTCTCGTCGTCGAGGAGGGGTTTTTCCTTGATGGCCTCGCCGAGCTTGCGGGCGGCCATCTCGAGCTTGCCGCCGCGGGCGAAGCAACGGCCCAAGTAGCCCATGCTCGCGATGCGCCGGTTCGGGTGCGCCTGCGACTTCTGGAATTCCTGGATGGCCTCCGTCAACTGGCCCGCCTCGAAGAACAGGACGCCCAGCTCGAACCTGATTTGCGCGTCGGTGGGATACTTGGCGGCGCGGCGTTGCGTGTCGGCGAGCAGGAATGCGCGGCGGTCCGCGTCGAGCTGCGCTTTCTGCGCCTCGAAGTCGGGGGATAGCTTGTCGAGGGCGTTCACGGCGGCATCGAACTTCTTCAGGGTCGTCTCCGTGATGGCCCTTTCCACGCCGGGGTCCATGTCGCCCGAGGCGGAGAGGATGTAGTTGTAGTAGCTGATGGCGTGTTCGTAGTGGCCGAGCTGGGCGGCGAGCTCGGCGATGTTGCGGGCCTTCTTGAGGTTGCGGGGTTCCTCCTGGAGTTGGGCCTCGAGCTCGTGGAGCAGGCGCAATGTGTGGTCCTCGCTCTGCCGGGCTTTGGCCGCTTGCTCGAGGAACAGCGCCTCCTCCTTGTTTTTGAGGACGTCCCGATAGGAGCCCTTGCCGCTGGAAAGCTGCTCGTAGCCCTTTTCCTCCAACGTGTGCTTGGCGACCATGTTCTTGTGCCGCATGGCGAGCGCCTGGTCGTTGGGATGCGCGGCGGCCACTTCCGACATGACCAACTCGGCGCGCGCGGTGTCGCCGGCGGCGACGAGGGCGTCCGCGAGCGCGAACGAGGCGTCCTTGTCAGCCGGGTCGGCCGCGCGAACGACCTCGAGCGAGAGGACGGCTGTCCTGGGAAGGTCCGCGGCGAGCGCGGCGTCGGCGAGGGTGCGGTGGGCGAGGGAGTTGCGCGGGTCGGCGTTGAGGATTTGCTCGGCGGTCGCGATGGCTTCGAGCGGATTGGAGCGGATTTGGAGCTGGGCCTTGGCGAGCAGCGGGGAGCTGCTGGCGGTGCCGATCACCTTCTTGAGGAAGTTGCTTGAGCCCTGCGCGGCCTTCTTGAGTTGCGCCTGCCGGAGCGCCTCGCGGCACACGAGGAACCCGGGCTCCTTTTGCAGCACCCCGCAGAAGAGCGAGAGCGCGTAGTCGAGATTGTTCTGCGACAGCGCACTTCGGCCCTTCTCGAACTGCTCGCGCAAGGGCCGCGCAATTTCGGTGGAGGCCTTTTCGGGCACGCATGAAATGTAGGTCGTGGCGGGGGGATTGCCAATGCAAAGCTCCGCGCCGCGACGGGATGGGGCGCATCTCAGTTTCTTGCAGCACAGAGGGAAGGACGGACGAACTGACAGAAAGAAGCGGGCAAAACGACGGACTGGCAAACGGCGCAGCACCGACGGCAGGTGAAAGCAGGAAGGCGCATCCACTCCTTTGGCCGCGCATTCGTTTGTCCCCATTCGTTTGCCAACCTCATGAGTCCTGACATGGGCTCGGACCCCCGGTTTTTTCTGCCTCCTTCTTGCTGTCAGTTTCCCACGCCTGAGTCGCTTGCAAGAAAGTGAGATGCGCCCGACGGGATGCGCCGTATCGAGCTTGTGAATGACACCAAACTTCCACTCCTCCTCGTTCTCGTCCTCGTGTTCGAAAACCCCTGAAAGATCGACGGTCGAGAACGAGAAGGAACACGGCAGCGCCATTTTTCACACAGGCTCTATCGCCGCGCGCGCAGGCTAAAGCGCAGGCACAAGTCTTGCACTCGGCGCACCAGCCTTCCGCCGGCTGGGCGGCGGTGATTGGATCACGACGAGTTCATGCCCGAGTTTCACGCCAACCTGTCCGCGCTTCCGGCCGAAGGCTGCGGCGGCACGACCGACATCCGCGAAACGCTGATGTCGCTCTACCGCGGGTGCCGCGCTCCGGCCACGGCGTCGATGCGCGGGGAGTTCGGCCGCGGCCGGCGCGAGCGGCTTTCCGTTCTCTCCGAGTCCGAGGCGCAGGTGGTGCTGCAGTATTTGCAGAATCCCGTGAGGTCCGGCTTGTGGACGCTGCGGCTCGAGTGGACGGACTACGCGGGCGTGAGCAAATTCGTGTGGCGCAGCCTCGAGAGCCGCTTCGACGTGGGCGAGGAGTGGACATCTAGGCGGGCACGTTCACGCGCCGCTTCAAGCTCACGGAGGAGAACAAGCGGCAGTATTACCAGCGCGTGTGCAGCCGGCTTTCGTTCGTGTTCAAGTTGTTTACGTGTCTTGCGCGGATGGACGGTCCGCCGATGGAGTTGACCGAGCCGGGCGAGGACCTCGACCTCGTCGGCGAGGATCAGATCATCCTGCAAATCCTCGACCTGCACGCGGTGAGGAACCATTTCAAGGCGGCGCTGGAGTTATTCAAAAAGCACATCCACCACCCCGAGTTCGAGCCGACGCTCAGCGGGCTGAGCATCTGCCGTCCGCGGAACGGATCCTTCCTGCTGCCTTGCGGCGGGCCGTCGGACAGCCAGGTGTTCATGCTCGTGGCGTTCGAGCTGGCGGTGCTCGAGAATGTCCGCGACTTCCTGCGCAGGCTGGACAAGGTGGCCGAAGCCTCGCTGACGCGCGTGTTCTCGCCGGAGCAGGAGGTCTTCGCGCCTTACTTCGCGTTCTTCCGGCTCGCCTTCCCGCAAATCATCAAGAGCGACCGGCTCGCGCCGCAGTTTCAAAAGGCGTTCACCGAGTTCGAGCACTCGCACTTCGCCAACTGCGTCGAGAGCCTCGGGCTTCTCGCCGAGGACGTGCTCGTGCAGGTCGACGAGCAGCCTTTCCGCGACGCGTGCCCGTAGCGCATGCGGCTGGCGCAAATCTACGACCGCATCAACTCGCTGGTCCGTCGACGGCTTCAGACCGCCATCGTGTCCGGTTCCGGCCAGTCGCCCGCGCTGCAATGGGTCTCGGAACGCATCGAGTCCATCCCGCCCGGCGCGCCGCCGGAGATCGTCACGGCCACGCTTTTGTCGCTGCGCGAGACGGTGAACGCGCAGTTGCGGGACGAGCGCCCCCCCAACACGCCCGGCCCCGGCGGGCGAGCGCGAACCACGCGGCCCGAGCGTGTTTCCGGGCAATGTCGCCGACAACTTCGAGGAACTCGTCGAATACTGTCGCGACGACGCCGACAAACACCGCGTGCCCATCGAAAGCCACGAGGCGTTGCGGACGATGGTCTGCCTCATCACGCTCATCCTCTGGTGGGAGGCCGAGTCCGCCCGCATTGATTGGAAGCGCGACGCGCCCGCCATCCTCAAGGGCGTGGTGCATCGCAGCTCGGGTGCGCCCGCCTGACGTGGCCGCGCACGGCTCAACTTCCACAGCCCGGCGGCGCGCGCCGACGCGGATTCCATCCACGTCCGCGCAGCCGTCCCGGCGGATGCGCCGGTCATTGCGGCCTTCAATGCCGTGCTCGCGTTCGAAACCGAACGGCGGCGGCTGGATCGCGCGCGGCGGATGCGCGGGGTGAAACGGCTGCTGCGCGAACCCGCGCGCGGCTTCTACCTGCTGGCGGAGTGCGACGGCGTGGTCGCCGGTCAGACGATGGTCACCTTCGAGTGGAGCGGCTGGCGTGACGGAAACTTCTGGTGGATTCAAAGCGTGTATGTGGCGCCGGCGTTCCGGAGGCGCGGGGTGTTCAAGGCGCTCTTCGCGCGAGTCCAACATCTGGCGCGGCGCGCGGGAAACGTCTGCGGCTTGCGCCTCTACATGGAACGGGGGGGGGACGAACGGGCGCGGGCAGCATCTCGCGCGCTGGGATTGGCACCCGCTCCCTACGAGATGTTGGAAACCGACTTCGTCCTCGGCCACCCGCGCGACGCGTTCCGGAAGTCGGCGCGCGACTTTGCCGCATCAGCGGGCGACGGGCGTGGCGATCATGTCCATCAGCAATGTCCGCCCCGGGCCCACGCTGCGGACGGTGGCCTTGGTGGCGGCGGGAGGGCGGCGCGGATCGAAGACGCCCATGCGAACCTTGCTTAGTTCGGCGGTCGTCGGCTCATCCGTGACGTAGTAGGTCGCCTTGAGCAGATGGCGCATACTGCCCTCGGTTTCCTTCAACACGGCTTCGAGCGCGCCAAATGCGGTGCGGATTTGCGCGCCGGGGTCGGCTTGAACCGCGCCCTGCATGCCGCCGACGTAAATGTGCGCGCCGCTGTTGAGCACGGCGACGCGGCTGAACAGCGGCGACGCCGGCAGGCCGGGCGGCGTGGCGAAGCTGACAGTTTCACGCATGGACGCAGGCAGGTCGCCCGTGGTGGCGATGAGTTCGATCTCGATGGATTGCGGCGCCACCCACTCGACCACGACGAGCGGCGGGACGGTGTTTGTGCCGAAGAACCTCGAGAGTTCCGTTCGCACCGACGCCACGTTTGTCGCCGGAGCCATGAAGGCCTTCATTTGCACGACCTGATTCGGTTTGACCACAATGAAGTCCAGTGTGCGCTTGAGGCTGTCGAGCGTCCGCCGGGTCGCCTCCGCGAGGTCGCCTGCAGCCGACTGTCCCGAGACGTAAACGGAGCGGGTGTTGGCCGGCAGGATGCCGACAACCGCGCCGCCTCCGAGTGCTTTCAGGCGGTCGCTTGAGATCAATCCCGCCGCAGTGGGTTTGGGGGTGGAATCCGTCGCAGCAACGGCGTCCATCGCCACGAGCGCGTCCGGGTTGGGACTTGCGCTGACCACCATCGTGACCGCGGGCTTGATCCCGGCGGAGAACCGGAGTGAAAGCACCTGCTGCACGTCGGCGAGCTTGTCCGCACTTGCGACGCAGATGTGGAGTTTGACGACCCTGCCGAGTTCAGAACCGGCTTCGCGGAGCGCGGCGTCCACCAGTTCCATGCAGCGCCCGGCCTGCCGCCCTGCGTCGCCCTTGTCCTGCACCGTGCCGTCCGCGCCGAGGGGCAGGATTTGAGTCGTGTGCGCAAGATGCGCCCCGCTGACCATCACCGCTGCGGACGTGCCAGTCGCCGAGTCCGGACTGATCATCCGGATGGTTCCCTTGCCGCCGTCGGCGGCGGGACTGGCGGCGCACAGCAGAACAACCGCAAAGGGCAGCGCGGCGGCGCGCATGGACTCCGAAAGGGGGGCACGAATCCGGAACGAATGGTTGTTCATGGAACTTGATTGCATCGTGCCCAAGCCGGCTCCGAACGGGAACACGTTTTTTCAGGATGTTTCACGCTGCTGCCGGCACGCTGCGGTCACGCCAGTTTGGGCGCAAGCCACTTCTCGAGCTTGACCGTGTCCACGGCGAACAGCCGGATGCCCTCGGCAAGTTTCTCCGTCGCCATCGCGTCCTCGTTGTGCATCCAGCGAAATGTCTTCTCATCGATGTGGATTCGCTCGACGTCGCTTGCAATCGCAGCCTCGGAGGAGAGCTTGCGCGTGACCGTCCCTGCCGTCTTTTGCATCTCCTCCAGCAGCGCGGGGCTGATGGTCAGCAGGTCGCATCCCGCAAGCTCCAAGATCTCGCCGACATTACGGAAGCTCGCGCCCATCACCTCCGTCATGTAGCCGAACTTCTTGTAGTAGGTGAAAATCCGGCTGACCGATTGCACGCCCGGGTCGTCGGTGCCGGCGAAGTCCCGGCCCGCGGCCTTCTTGTGCCAGTCGAGAATGCGTCCGACAAACGGGGAAATCAGTTGCACGCCCGCCTCGGCGCACGCGACGGCCTGCGCGAACGAAAAGAGCAGCGTGAGGTTGCAGCGAATGCCATCGGCCTTGAGCGCCTCGGCGGCGCGGATGCCCTCCCACGTGGAAGCGATCTTGATGAGGATGCGGTCGCGGCCGATGCCACCACGTTCGTAACGCGCGATGAGCGAGCGCGCCTTCGCGACGGTGGCCGTGGTGTCAAACGACAATCGCGCATCCACCTCGGTGCTCACGCGTTGTGGGACGATTTTCAGAATCTCCAGGCCGAACGCAACGGCGAGCCGGTCCAGCGCGATGCCCAGCGCGGCAGCAGCGTTGCCGCCGGCCTCCTGTTTCGAGTCGGCGAGCGTCTTGTCCACGAGCGCGGCGTATTCGGGCATCTGCGCCGCCTTGAAGAGCAGGCTCGGGTTCGTGGTGGCATCGCGCGGCTGGTATTTGCGGATGCTCTCGAAGTCACCCGTGTCGGCGACGATCAGGGAGTGCTGCTTCAAGGCGGACAGGAGATTGCTCATGGTGTCGGTCGTGTGGGTTCTGCTTCAGCGACGTCGAAGTCTTTCACACCGCCCGTGCCGAGGCAAGGCCCGGCGAAGCCGGCCGGCCAACAGCGTCATTGACAAAGCGCCCCGCGCTCGGAATCTTTTCCGCCCTGTGCTGCCTCGGTAGCTCAATTGGTAGAGCAGCAGACTCTTAATCTGTTTGTTCTAGGTTCAAGTCCTAGCCGGGGTATCCAGCACCGAATCCGCCGCACCCGCTGCACCGCGGCATCTCCGGCGTTGACACCCGTTTCCTGCTGCGCGAAGGATTTGCCCATGCAAACGCCCTCTTCCCAGCCCCTGCCGTCCCGTCGCGAGTTCATCAAGTCCACCGGCCAAGCCGCCGCGGTTTCCGTGCTCGCGGGCGTCGTGCTACCGCACGTCCACGCACAAGGCAGCGACCAGCTTTCGGTCGCGCTCATCGGCTGCGGCGGGCGGGGCGCCGGAGCTGCGGGCAACGCGATGAGCCAGAGCGGTCCGCCAAAGCTCGTGGCGATGGCCGACGTCTTCCAACATCGGATTGATGGCGCGTTTAACGTGCTCAAGAACCGCTACAAGGACCAGGTGGACGTGCCCGACAACCGCAAGTTCATCGGCTTCGACGCCTACAAGGGCGCGATTGACGCGCTGAAGAAGGGCGACGTGGCGATCTTCACCACGCCGCTCGCGTTCCGCTGGGTTCACTTCAACTATGCCATCGATAAGGGCATCAACGTCTTCATGGAGAAGCCCGTGACGGCGGACGGCCCGACCTCGCGCCGGATGCTCGAACTCAACAAACGCGCCAAGCAGAAGAACCTCAAGGTCGGCGTGGGCCTCATGTCGCGCCACAAGAAATGCCTCCAGCAACTCCACGCGCGAATTCATCAGGACAACGAAATTGGCGACGTGCTGCTCCTGCGCGGCTATCGAATGCAGGGGCTCCTTGGCTCGGCCTTCTCCGAGAAGTATCCCGGCCCCACCTCGACCGTTCGCTCCGAGCTGATGTGGCAGATTTCCCGCTTCCACAGCTTCATCTGGGCAAGCGGCGGCGGCTACAGCGACTTCAACATCCATCACATTGACCACCTGTGCTGGCTGAAGAGCCCTCCGGGCAAGGAACTGTGGCCAGTGAAGGCGCAGGGCGTCGGTGGCCGCACGTCTCGCACCAGCCCCGAGGGCAAGCCTTACGTGGACCAGAACTTCGACAGCTACGCGGTCGAATACACCTTCGAGGACGGCGCCAAGATGTATATGAACGGCCGCTGCATGATCGGTGCCGTGCCGATGTATCACAGCTTCGTCCACGGCACCAAGGGCATGGCCAACGCCGCCAAGTCCGGCGATTGCAACGGGCCGTCCAGCACCTTCAAGGGCCAGGCGATGTCGCGTGAGAACCTGCTATGGACGTCTGATGCCAAGATGGCCGACGACCCTTACTTCAACGAGTGGCAGGTGCTCACCGACGCCATCCGTAACGACAAACCGCACAACGAGGTGGATCGCGGCGTGATGGCTAGCCTCGTGACCTCGCTGGGCCGTTACGCAGCGCACACCGGGCAGGAGGTCATGCTCGAGGAACTGCTCAACCACGAGCACGAATACGCTCCCGACGCCGACAAATACACCTTCGACTCGCCGCCGCCGCTAAAGTCCGACGAGAAGGGCTTCTACCCCGTGCCCGAGCCTGGCAAGAAGACCAAGCGCGAGTATTGATTCGTTGCAGCCGAGACTGCGAGTCCACTCCGCCGCGGCCTTAGGAGTTGGTTGGCAGGCGTGCGTCTGCCCATTGCCGTGAGTCACGCGCAGAAGATCGGAGTTTCGATCATCACGACCGTGGGCGTGACCGCCGTTGCATCGTTCATCGCTCTTCAAGCTGCCGGCATTGGCCTCGGTAGCTATATCCCAGCGGCACTGCTGTTCCCCTTTGCACTCCTTGCTGCATTCGTCATTCATCATGCCGACTGGTTGCTGATGAAGTTGGCGCTCTCGCAGTTCCCGATTTATCGCTTGGTTCTTGGTCGCGCGTGGTTGCGCGGCCGCTTGCCGAGCGCCGCAGTTTCAGTCACCGTTGTTCACGTCCTTGCGGCACTCGGTTGCACCGCCGCCATGATGTTCGCGAGTGGATAGATGAGAGCCACGCGGCCTGACCATTCGCTGCAACGAATCCGGCCATCGCGACACTGTTGCAATCGTGGCATCACTTGAGCCGGGTCTCTGAGCTCTGGTCGTTTTGCGTTGCGCGCTGGACGTTGAGTCCGCCGATCGCTGCCCGGGCTACAGCCTTCTCCACATCGCCACGAACATTCCGTTTCCGCCCGTTTCATTCGGCGCGAGCAGCATCCGCGGCGCAGCCGGAATCAGCTCGTTGAACGGGTTGCCAAACGGCACCGGCTCGAACCCGGCCACTGAGCGGTCGAAGTGATCAGAAACTCCCGTGGTCTCGTCGCGGGTGAGCGTGCACACCGCATAGACCAGCCTTCCTCCCGGCTTGATCTTCGCGGCTGCGCGCACGAGGAGGTTCTGCTGCACGGGCACCAGTTCCACCACGTCGTGACGGCTCGTCGTCCAGCGCGCGTGCGGATTGCGCTGCCACGTGCCCAGCCCCGAGCACGGCGCATCCACGAGCGCGCCATCGAAGTCCGCCGGACCGTCCAGGTCCGCGGTCGCATCCCATTCCTGCGTCCGGCAAATCGTGACCTTCGCGCGCGCCGCGCGGGTGATCAGCCGTTGCAGCCGCCAACCAGCGCGGTCAGTCGCGAGGATTGAACCCTTGTTCTCCATCAGGTCCGCCAGATGCAACGCCTTGCCGCCCTCTCCCGCGCACACATCCCACCACGACTCACCGGGCTTTGGCGCGCAGAGCACGCTGACCGCCTGCGATGCGATGTCCTGTAGCTCGAAATCGCCAGCCACGAAGCCGTCGTGCGCGAACAAATCCTTCCGGCCCGTGTATTCGACCGCGTCGCGAAGCATGGGCAGCCGCGACCGCTTCGTATCGTGCAGTTTCGCCTCGAGCGCCTTCGCCTGCCCCGGACGCACGCGCAGCCACAACCGCGGCTCGTGCTGCAACCAGCGCAGCCACTCGGGTCGAAACGTCAACTGCTCCTCCACCCACCGCGGCACCGCCTTGCGCGCAAGCAACTCCACGGGCACGGAGAATGGATTGCGAGTGAACCGCTCCTGCCAATCCAGTGCGACTGCAAGCCGCCCCTGGATCGGCGCCTCGCGCGGCAGCAACTGCTTCCACCGGTAGTAGGCAAACACCGCCCGGCTGATGATGCGCCGGTCGCCCTTCGCGAGCGTCGGGTCCGCCCGCAGCATGTCACGCAACACGGCGTCCGCCGGCCGCTCCCGCGTGGCATTGCGAATGACGTTCGCGGCAATCGCGTGCAGCCGTGGACCGATGACCTTGGGCATGGCGTCGCGTCAGACAGTGCGTTTGCGGATGAACGTGTGCGTCGAGCGGCCGAAGAACATCTCCGCCGCCTCCATGTAACTCTCCGACAGCGTCGGATGCGGGTGAATGCTGTTCGCGAGATCCTTCGCCGTCGTGCCCTGCTCGACGGCGACAACGCCCTCCGCGATGAGTTCGCCCGCGCCCTGCCCGACGATGCCCACTCCCAGCACGCGGCCGGTCGCGGGTTCGAGCACGAGCTTGGTGACTCCGTCCGTGCGGTCCATGCTCAGCGCCCGCCCGCTCGCGCCCCACGGGAACTTCACGACTTGCACCGCGACACCTCGCGCCTCCGCCTCCCCCTCGGTCAAGCCGCACCACGCCACCTCCGGGTCGGTGAACACCACCGCCGGAATCACGCCGCGCCTCACATCGTCCGCGTGACCCGTGATGGCCGCCACGGCGATCCGCGCGTCGCGAGCCGCCTTGTGCGCGAGCAGCAAGCCACCCGCGGCGTCGCCGATGGCGAAGAGCGCCGGCTCGGCCGTTCGCTGTTGTTCATCCACGACGATGAACCCCTTCGCATCGCGCTCGGCACGCGTGCATTCCAGTCCGAGGTCGGCCGTGTTCGGCTCGCGCCCGACGGCCACGAGCACACGGTCAAACCGCTCCTCCGACACGTTGCCATCGCTTTCCATCGTCACGCGGACTTGCGCGCCCTCGTCGGCAAGCACGGTCACGCGCGCCTTCAACCGCACTTCCTTGAAATGCCTTCGCGCCCACGCCAGCACGGGCCGCACAAGGTCGGCATCCGCCCCTGCGAGAATCGTGTCCAACGCCTCGACCACCGTCACGCGACTGCCGAGTGCCGAATAGACCGTCCCGAGCTCCATCCCGATGTAACCGCCGCCGACGATAAGAAGCTCGCCCGGAATCTCCGCAAGGTCGAGCGCCTCCGTCGAAGTCATCACACGCGCGCTGCCGATGTCGAACTTGCGCGGCAACACCGGGCGCGACCCCGTGGCGATGATGGCGTGGGCGAAGCGGACCTCGCGCGCGCCGTCCGCGGTGCGCACTTCGAGCTGGTTCGGCGACGTGAACCGTCCCCTGCCCTGCACAACCTGCACGCCGCGCCGCTGCGCCAGTTGCGCCACGCCCGCGCCGAGCTTCGTGAGGATGCCGTCCTTCCACGCGCGCAATACGGCGAGCTCGATCTGCGCCTCGCCGAAGCGGATGCCCCGCGCCGCGGATTCGCGGGCGGCCGAGACCATGTGCGTCGCGTGCAACAACGCCTTCGACGGGATGCAGCCGGAGTTGAGGCACACACCGCCGAGCCGGGCCGCTTGCTCGACAAGCACCACGCGCCGCCCGAGGTCCGCGGCGAAAAACGCGGCCGCGTAACCTCCCGGCCCGGCGCCGAGCACGGCGATGTCGATCTGGTCCATTGGTGTTGCTCCCGTTCGCGCGCGGCACTATACGGGGCGCGCTTCGTCGCTCAATGAAATACCTCGACCACACGCTGCCGACGCCGGCGGAGAACCTCGCGTGCGACGAGGCGCTCTTGCGCTCGTGCGACGAGGCGGGCGGGCCCGAAGTGCTCCGCGTGTGGGAGCCGTCCAAGCCGTTCGTCGTGCTCGGCTACGCGAACAAGGCCGCGGTCGAGGCAAACCTGCCGGCCTGTGAATCCCGCGCCGTTCCGGTTTTGCGCCGCGTCAGCGGCGGCGGGTCAGTGGTGCAGGCGCGCGGCTGCTTGAACTACTCGCTCGTGCTGGCGGTGGCCGGGCGCGAGCGGCTCGCATCGGTCACCGCCTCGACACGATTCGTGCTGGAGCGGCATTCTGCCGCGCTCGGGCACCTGCTTGGCGAAGGCGTCGCCCTGTGCGGCACGAGCGACCTCGCGTGGCGCGGCAGGAAGTTCTCCGGCAACGCGCAGCGCCGCGCGAAGCGCGCAGTGCTGGTGCACGGGACGTGTCTGCTCGGGATGGACCTCGCGCTGATGGACTCGCTGCTTCACCATCCCTCGCGCGAGCCGGACTACCGCGCGGGCCGCACCCACGGCGACTTCGTCTGCAACATTCCTGTTGCTGTAACCGCGTTGAAGAACGCGCTGCGCGACGCGTGGAACGCGACCGAAGCGCAGGCCGACTTGCCACGCGAGGAAATCGCCCGGCTAGTTCGCGAGCGCTACGGCCGCGTCGGGTGGAGCCTGCGGTTCTGACTGCGAGCGAAAGTGAGGAACGATGAATCATGACCGATGAATGATGAACAATCTCGCGAACGCGCCCGCCCTTCGACGTTCAGCGTTGGATGTTTAGCGTTGGACGTTCGGCGTTCGTTGATTTCCCCCTCCTTCCACCGCGCCCGTCTTTTCTTGGCGCGCCTTCACGCCACGCGTTACGCTGCACCCGTGAGCTCGCAAGACAGTTTCCACAAGCTCCCCGGCTTGCGCGTGTCCGTGGACCGCATCGCTTACGCGCCGCACCTGCCCACGCCGGGCGACCAACCGCACTGCTTCGTCTACTACATCAGCATCCACAACGACTCCGACCTGCCCGTCACCATCAAGGCGCGCAAGTGGGTCGTCACCGACGAGGACGGCGAGACGCTCATCGTCGAGGGCGACGGCGTTGTGGGACAGACGCCAACCATCGAGCCCGGAGAGAAGTTTTCCTACCAGAGCCGCCACTTGTTGAGGACTCCGACAGGCGAAGCCGAGGGCAGTTACATCGGTTTCGATGGACTCGGCCGGCGCGTGCTGGTCCGCATCCCGCGCTTCCGGATGGTCGTGCCACGCGAAGCCAAGGGCGGCGCGCAGTGGGCGTGACGTGCTCTTTCGTCCTCGTCCTCCTCCTCGAACCACCCAACCGTATGAAGACCGAATCCCTCCACATCGGCATGAAGGTCCGCCACGCGAACCACGGCGCCGGCGTCGTCGTCGCCATCGCGCCGCAATCGGCAACCGTCCGTTTCGACTCCGGCGAGCACACTGTCTCCCCCGAAGCCAGCGGACTCGAGCCCGCCGAGGCGCAGGCGCAACTCACCGGCCTCACCGTTTCGCTCGCGCAAATCATCCGCGAAACCGTCGAGGCCGTCGCCGCCAAGCTCGCCATCGAGCAGCCCGGCGCGGTCGTCGAGCAACTCGGTCCGCGCTGGCGCGGCGGCAAGTTCGTGCTGCATCCGGCCGATGCGACGCTTGCGACCAAGGAAGTCCCGCTCGAAGTCTTCTTCCACAAGATCGTGATGATGCGCAACCAGCTCCGCGTGATGGAACAGAAGCTCAACGCGCACCCGCAGCTTGCCGACGCCGACAAGGTGGACCTCCAGCAGCATCTCACCAAGTGCTACGGCTCGATGACGACGTTCAACCTGCTGTTCAAGGAGAAGACCGATCAGTTCTGACGGCTTCAGAATCGCCCGCTCCCAACGCGGCTGCGACGCAAAGGGCTGAGCGTGACGAGCCGTTGTGAGTGTGGTGGATGTTGAACCCTACTGATCCGAGCGGGCATTGAACCCCGCCAGCATCGCCACGAGGGCATCCACTTCGGCGCGGCCGGAGAATTTCGGGTCCGGATTCGAGTAGGCATTGAGCATGATGCTGAACACGAGGCGCTCGCCCGCCGCGCTCGTGACGTAGCCGGAGATGGTGTTGACGAACGCGAGCGTGCCGGTTTTCGCGAGCGCGTTCTTCTCGGCGGGTGTCCCCTTCAAGCGTGAGCGCAGCGTGCCGTCCACTCCGGCGATGGGCAGCGCATCGCGGAAAACCTGCGCGTGCCGGTGCCGGGCCATGTGTTGGAGCAGCGCGACGGTGGCGTTGGGCGTGACGAGCGCGGTGCGCGACAGGCCGGAGCCTTCCTGCAAGTGGACTTCATCGCGGCGGATGCCGGCTGTCGTGAGGAACTGCTGGAGTTCGGCGAGGCCAAGGGAGTCCGTGTTGCGTGCTCCGTGCTGCGTGGTGCGTGATCGCTCGCCAACCTGAAGAAGCAAAAGATGCGCGTAGAGGTTTTGCGAGGGCTTCATCATCTTCGCGAGAATTTCGGACATCGGGCGCGACTCGACGAACGCGACTTCATAGAGCTTGTTCAAGTCGAGCGGCGCGGATTCGCGGTCGAGCCAGTTCACCGAGCGCCCGCGGCCGGTGACGGTGATGCCGCGCTTCGCGAGCACGTCGCGGAGTTGGGTGACGAACCACAGCGCGGGATTGTGCACAGCGACCGCATCTGTGATCCCGGCGTCGTTCAGCGGGACAGACCCGGTCACATGGACCGTGTTCTCGCCGATGGGCCGGTGGAGGTTCACAAGGCGCGCGCCGTTGGTCGCGACAGTCGGCACCCGGCTAATGAAGTTGAGGAACGTCGTCGCGGGCGTGGCGATGAGTTGCGCGGGTTCGCCAATCTTCGCCGCCGGCTTGAAGACCAGGTCCACCACATTGTCCTCGTGCGTCAGCGCGGAGACTTCGGCGCCGTAATAGTATTGGAGGTCGTCCGACGCCCAGCCGTCTCCCAGCGGCGGGCCGCGGAAGTAGCTGTCGTCGCCCACGAGGTCGCCCGCAACCTGCCGGATGCCGGCAGCGGCGATGGCGTTGACGAGTGGTTCGAGCGACTTCGAGTAGTCGCCGCCGTTGAAGCGCGCGGCCATCGAGGGATCACCGCGTCCATAGACGATGAGGTCGCCGCGGACGACGCCTTCGCGCAGCGGCGCGATGCCGGCGAACACGGACGTGCGGATGCGGAAGTCCGGACCGAGCCGGTCCAGCCCGAGCGCGCCGGAGTAGAGCTTGGCGTTGCTCGCGGGCTTGAGGAGCTTGTGCGCGTCGCGCTCGAAGAGGACCCTTCCCGTGTCGAGCGAGGCGACCTTGATGCCGAGCGAAGCGGCTGCGAATCGAGGTTCGGCAAGGCGATTCGACATCCGTTCCTGCAACTCCGCGAGCGAAGTCGGGGCTGCCGCAACCTTCTGTTGCGCGAGCGCGGACGGCGTCGCCAACGCCACCACCACACACCAAACGTTGAGGGCCGGGTGAAATCCGCGCCACCACGTGAACATCGGTCGCTCGGAGGATTGGCGGTTCATGGTCGGGCACGATTCCGCCTGATTCCGCGGCCGAAGTCGAGCATGCCCGCTGAAACCTTGCGCCTCGGCCCGCGTCCAAGTTCCCGCTCATGCGCTTCGCACTCGTCGCTCTTGCTTCCGCTGCGCTCCTCGTGCGCGCCCAAGGTCAACCGATACCCGCCAATGCGTTCACCGACGTGACCAAGTCCGCCGGCCTCCTCGAGCCGCTCGCGGGAATCATGGGTCACGGCGGCGCGTGGGGTGATTTCGATGGCGACGGATTCATTGATCTCTTCGTCGGAGGCTTCTGCGACCGCCCGAACTCCGAGTATGCGCCCGCAAGCGGTCCCGTGCCCGCGCGGCTCCTGCGCAATCTCGCCAATGGCAAGTTCGCCGTCGTCAACGACCCCGCCGTGTCCGTCTTCGGTCGCGCGAGCGGCGCGGTCTTCGCCGACCTCGACAACAACGGCACGCTCGAACTCTTCGTCGCCAACAACGCCCGCCCCACCACGCGCCAGACCCTCGATCCGCAGCGCACCGCGCAGACGCGACGCCCGCAGTTCTTCCGCAACGACGGCGGCAAGTTCGTGGACATCTCGGCCGAGAGCGGCGCGTGCCCCGAATCGCTCCTCAGCGCGCGCAACATCGGCGTGCTCGACTACGACGGCGATGGCTTGCTCGATTTGTTCATCGTCGAGGACAAGTTCGTCCCGCGCGGCCTCAAGCCCCGCTGCGCGCTCATGCGCAATCTCGGCGGGCTGAAGTTCAAGGACGTGACGAAGGATGTCGGCCTGCCCGACGACATGCACGGCCTCGGCCTCGCGGTGGCGGACTTGAACGGCGATGGCCGCCCGGACTTCTTCGTGCCGCACAGCAACCGGCTTTTCCTCAGCCAGCCGAACGGCACATATCGCGAGGCGAACGAACTGCGCGAACTCTTCGCGTGGAAGCCGCTCGACAACGAGGACTGGCCCTGTGGCGCAGTCTTCGCCGACTTGAACCGCGACGGCCGGCTCGACCTCGTGCTGACGATTCATCACAAGACCGCGCGCAACAAGGTGTTCATCAACGACGGCCTCAAGGACGGCGTGCCGCAGTTCCGCGATGTGACGGCGGTAGTCGGCCTCGGCGAGGCCGTGCCCGTGCGCTGCCCGCACGTCGAGGTGCAGGACTTCGACAACGACGGCTGGCCCGACATCTACATCAGCGCCGCGTGGCTCGACGCGGACGGCAAGGTCACGCCGCTCATCTACCGCAACACCGGCGTGCGCGACGGACTGCCGCGCTTCGTGCGCAACGGCCCCGCGACGCCGCCCAACGCCTACTTCCCCGCCGGCCCGAGCGGCGACTTCGACAACGATGGCCGGCTCGACCTGTTTCTCATCAACTGGTTTCAGGGCAACCACTGCCGCCTGCTGCGCAACGACACGCCGCCGCGCTCGTGGCTGGACGTCTCGGTGGTCGGCAAAAAGATGAACCGCATGGGCATTGGTGCACAGGTGAAGCTGTTCGCCGCGGGCAAACTCGGCGACGCGAAGTCACTGCTGGGCTTCCAGGAAATCACCACCGGCTATGGCTACGCCAGCGGACAGCCGGCGCTCGCGCACTTCGGCCTCGCCGACGCCGCGACCGTGGACGTGGAAGTGAAGCTTCCCGACG